>Ga0307474_10001074_pt1 | contig 19852 bp, 15 predicted proteins | sample atmos_gasesECM1C_2_FD_203312 | JGI IMG/M metagenome (GOLD analysis project Ga0307474, IMG submission 203312) | Hardwood forest soil microbial communities from Morgan-Monroe State Forest, Indiana, United States - atmos_gasesECM1C_05 | ecosystem: Environmental > Terrestrial > Soil > Temperate... | reverse complement strand
TGGGGAAGGGTCTCATTTTAAAGACCCACCTACTGGCCGACCTCCACGAACTTGTGAGCGAGCAGAAGGCCGGAAGAACCGCCGCGGCAGACATTACTGTTTTTAAGAGCGTCGGTTGCTGCTTCGAGGATCTTGTTACTGCGGAACTCATGGCGAATACATCTGTGTAAGCGAGGACCGACAACGCCGCTCGCAATTTCGCCGCAGCTTGCGCGAGGGTCAAAATCCAGGCCGATGGCACGGTTGACGTGGTTGCTATCACCCTTACAACAGATCTCTCGTAATGGCTTACATTTTAGCTTTCACCAGAGCAATCAAATTGGCAACCTCGTTCATTCCAGAGTGAGCAACAATTGGCAGAATTAAACTGCCACTCCTCGCCCGGCACCAGGCTAGAACAAAGCCACCAAGCGTTGGGATGACCATGGGCGCGATTTCCAGCGAAATCCTGAAATGGGCGCTCACGTCCAGGCCGTGCCATAGACCGAACAGCAACGAAGTGACCACCACACTCCAGCCAAGTTCAGCGCCCAAAACTCGAATCCGGCCCAGAAATGCGCGATCCAACAACGCGAAAAGCACTCCACGGAAGGCGAGTTCTTCAGTAATTCCAGGCGTAGTCAGCTGAAACAGATGGTCCTCAAATGACGGCATCACCCCGGGAACGAGAAACCACAACGCAATGATCTCGATAAACACATACGGGAGAAGAAAACGGACGACATCTCTCCCGGTTCCGGGATTGAACGACAAACGAAGACCAAATTCTTCCCTCTTCCATCCGTCGAATCGCATAAGGAGAGCTATCGCGATCAGGCTTGTTATCAACTCAAATGTCTTCCCCACCCAGTTGTAATGACCGGGAAGCCTGGGAATGAGCGGGAACACTTTCCGGAGATCGGTAGAGATGGTCAGGATGAGAACAAACAAAATGCCCGATAAGGCATAGCGACGCTGGCTCGCCTTCGCCAAAGCCGGTAGGCAGAGAAGGAGACACACCAAGCTCAACGTCGCCGCCGTAAGAATAGCGCCCATAGCTTACTCCAAGTTGAGAAATAGTCAGCACACTTTAATCGGATACTCGGCTCAGCCCGCATCTAACGCTCGACCCTAACCTGCACGGTTGTGCAGATCCGAATATCGCTTCCATATCCAATAAGCAGGCACTCCAGAGGCTACGAGCACTACAACCAGTAACATTCCACTTGGCTTGTAGGTCGAGGGATGACCGGACAAATGGGAATAGATATACGACATATCGGAATACAGACCGGCAAGTGTAATCGCCAGGGCCGTCAATATGAAGACCGCCGGAGTAACAGGATAGCCCGGCGTTTTGTACCGGTTGGCCAAAGTATTCCTTCTTCTTACGACATAGATTGCGGAGGCTGCAAGTCCGTAGAAAGGCCAGATTGCCAGAATGAATATAGCCGCTGCCCCCTCAAATGATTGCGCGAGCGCAAAGGCGACTCCTAGAACTGTGGCAAGCACAATTGCGACGGATGGTGTTTTGAATCGCGGATGTACGGCTGCCAGAACCGAAAAGAACAAGCCCTCTTCAGCCATGGCAAAGAAAATGCGCGATCCAGTCATCATCGACCCATTCAAGGCACCGAAGGCAGAGACCGCTGTAGCAATCGAAATTGCCGTTACTCCCCTGGAGCCTAAAATAGAGTACGCCGCATCTGCTGCAACTAGAGGAGCCCTCGCAATTTGGTCCATTGTCAACAGTGATATGTAGGATAGGTTGGCAACGATGTACACCGCCATGACGGCGACCATACCAACGACCAGTGCGACCGGCACCGTCCACTCCGGCCGTTTGATCTCTCCGCTTACGAACGTAAGATCCGCCCAGCCGTCATAAACCCATAGGGCTGCCACTAGTGCAAGAACTATCGCCGTAGGAGTTATAGGTCCGCGCAACGGCGGTACAGAAACCGCGGGCACGGGAACTCGTGGACGCACGAGAAAACATGCCATGCACAATGATAGGAGAGCAGCGCACTTAAAACCTGCGGTCACGTTCTGAACCATCGACCCGAACTTTATGCCAATGAAATTGAATGCTCCCACGAGTATGATCGCGAGAGCAGCGACATAATGCACGGCCGAATTGTTCACTATCCCGCCCAGCCTGAGCGTATACTCGGCCACAACGGTGGCCGTGGCAGCCAGACCTGACGCCCGGATCACTGTCATTTCTGTCCAACCAAACAAGAAGGCTGGCAAAGGTCCAAATGCCTCCCGGATATAAATAAAGACGCCTCCAGTTCGGGAAAATCTAGAGGCGAGTTCCGCATACGTCAGCACGCCGCACAGAACAACGATTCCAGCCCCGACCCAGACGACCATAAACGGGAGCGTCCGAGGCACCTGCGTAGCTATGGCGGCTGGAGAACGAAATATACCGCTGCCGATCATAGAACCCACGATGATGCCAATCGCACCGAACAGCCCAAGCTGTGGGCTCAAGTGCGCCACTCGATCGCGTATTGTGCTTGGCATCTGCATTGCTGAACCACCGTTCTCTTCCAACTTATATCGCCCGAAGTGTTGCAGATCTCACGCTAGACAGTGGTTGAAGCTGTCCGGATGAACTTGTCGGTTCATTCTGAAAGTACCCTTAGTAAATCGTTGATATCATCCAGTGTGTTGTACACATGAGGTGAGATGCGAAGACGTCCTGCTCGTGAACTAGTCTCGATCCGTCGAGAGCGTAAATGTTGCTCCAGATCGCCCGCAGATCTCTTCTTATGGGCGCAAGAGACAATTGCCGAGCGGTGCTTCGCGTCGGGAGAAACAGTAACCAGGTATTGTTTTGCTTCCAGGCCTTGGGTCAAGTGTGAACTCAATCGCATTAGATAGTCCTCGACGGTCTTTGGTCGGAGTGACAATAGCAGATCGATGGAGGCCTCCAGCCCAGACACACCCACGCGGTTTAATGTCCCGTACTCAAAACGTAGTGACCCGTCGTTATACGTAAAGTCACGGAGCTCCAGGTCGTTGTAGCCTTTGACCGACCGCCAGCCAACTACAGAGGGTCTTACTCTATCGAGAGCGCTGCGAGCAACGAACATGAACCCTATTCCTTCAGGTCCCAAGAGGAATTTGTGGGCGCCCGCAGAACATGCATCTATGCATTCTTGGCGAACGTCGAGGGCAAGCGCGCCAACCCCTTGTACAACATCAACAATAAACAGGGCCCGACGTTGCCTGCAGTGGAGTCCGATCGTACGCAGAGGTGACCGAAAACCGCTTCCGTATTGGACCCAGCTAATCAGTACAGCCTTGGTGTGGTCATCAATGAGTGATATCAAATGGTCCGTATCAGGCAGGCCGCCTTGCTCCCCGGCTACCTTAAGCTCAACTCCGTATTCCAACGACAGGCGCAGACAATTAAACCTAATACTGGGATGCTCGTGAGTGTAGGTAACTATGTTATCGTCTGCCGTCCAGGTAATCCCATTCAAGATCGCGGAAAGGCCTTCGGAGGTGCTACGTACGAAGGCTACTTCGATGGGTTCGCAATGAATTAACTCGGCAACCTTTGACCGTGTCCGGTCGTATGTACTCTGCCACTCGGCCTGGGTAAACGTTCGCGTAAGTGCCTCGTCAATCGCCCCTACCATGGCAGTCTTGGCCAATGTAGGTAGTGGCGCCAAGCCCGCATTATTCAGATAGATGCAGTCGTTCGTGATTGGAAATAACTCGACAATGTGATTCCATTCCATCGCTTGAGCTTGTCTAGTAGTGTCTTGCTTCGCTACACGAATCTCAAAAAGAGAGCTCCGGTTGTAGAAAAGGTGCTGAACCTCCAGCGCTCGCCAAGCTTGCTATGGGACAGCGCGCAGGGCCTGTAGTGGAAACTGGTTAACCATATCGATAATGTTGGCAAACGCTTGGGTCGCGTGCTCCAAACCCTCAGCCAGTACCATGTCAGAGCGATCCAAGTCGGTGTGGTAGATTAGCGGGGCCTCTATCAGTTGGAGGGAAGGAGCTTTCTGATAAAGCGCCCATAGTTCGCCCAAAGGCACAGGTTCCGGTTGGTCTAAGATTCCTACACCGAAATCCTGAAAAGCGTCCAGTGTGAGTTGGCGTAGCCTGCTGCTCCCTCCCACATACCACCATCGTGGCGCCGTTACATTCGATTTCAACAACACGGTCCCCACTTGAGGTCCGTTCATTCGGTCGATAATCGGCGCCACATAGGTCTGCCTCGATGCCGTATGCTCGCAATTAATAATGAGGGCGGTCCGCGCGAAATCCATATGGTCCCTCAACCAATTCACTCCTAACATTCCGGAATGGTGGCCGGGAGTTGCTACGAACGTAATAGTACGGCGCCGATCAGAAGGTGACTGTTGCGCAAAGTGTCGTGCTAATCCCAGTAAAGTCACAAGACCGGTGGCATTGTCGTCAGCGCCTTCAAAGTAGCTGTCGTGGTGAGCGATGATTAGAATTTGTTCGTCGCTTGTACCTGGCAGAACGCCCCACACGCTGCCCGTTGCTAGTCCTGCACGCTGCTCGACCGTTAGGCGCACTCTCAGGGTGACCTTAGAGCGTTCCATCATTCCAAGTAACTGCGCCCCGTCCCCAGCGCCGAGTGAAAAGGTTGGTACAGTTGGAGGACTACCCCCGGCCGTTTCAAGCTGGGATCGAGCATTCCCTGGAAGATCCACAATCAGGATAATTACCGATGCCCCTTTCTCAATTGCTCTTGTGATTGCCCCATTCGCCGCGGCCGAGTGGCGTACGATGCTACCCGCGGGGACGGTGCTGATGACAACCGCTCTGTTCTTCACATCGCGACCGGCGAACTCCATGGATGAGCCAAGGCCCACATAAACTGCGTCTGCGCTTACGGTGACGCCTGCTGTTCCTGGCGATCCAAGTACAGGCTGTATCGACGTTAGTTCAACTGTGGTGTTTAAGTCCGAAGCCGCAACCTTCCACAAAGTTGGAAACCACTGTGGTGGCAGAGAGAATTGCTGAATATGAACGTCTTTAAGACCAAGAGTCTCAAAACGATCGAGGAGCCATTTTTCCGTCTCCTGGTCGGCAGTTGTCCCGGAAATCCGCCCCCAGTACTGATTTTCGGCCGTTTCAGAACGATGGGAAATCTTAGTCAATTCATCCACGTCGTTCTTCAGCAGAATGCCGCTGACGTCTCCATAGGCGAGCGTCGATTTTCCTCCTAGATTATCGCTCTGACCCTCGGCCGAACTGCTAGCGAACTGGGGGACGCCGATCCCCAGGGCCATCGCTAAAACGACGCAAGAAACGCCAGCTAAGCTCCTCAACATAAGCCTCTAGTCGATAAAGATGTATCCGGCATGGATAAGAACTTATACGAGATAATACCGGCTGAAATGTATTTGTCAACTCCTAATTCTTTTACCGCAGTACTACTGGAAGTGCGAGGCTTCTTCCTCAAACTCGCGTCGCTTCGGGGAACTGGTGGCGGTAAATAGTAGGCAAATGCAGGATAAAATGTTATATGGTATCGTGTTTTCCGAGGCACTTTGCCTGGATTGTGTTGAGTGCTTTAGGTTCGACTGGTTAGAGTGTCTGCATCCGTAGCCGCATCTGCAAAGTCGAGACACGGCATTCGCGACTACGAGAATGGTGTTCGGGAGGTCTGATTGTGGCGGTGGAACAAGGGACCGGCGAGCAACAGGGTCTGGATTGGTTTGAGATGATTTGCGCAGCTCGAAAACGAATTTATGGACTTGTATCCGAGACTCCTGTAGAGGTGGTGAACAACGAAACCAGGATTCCAGAGTCCACTCAGGCGTTCCTCAAGCTCGAACATCTGCAAAAAACTGGTTCTTTCAAATTGCGCGGAGCCGCCAACAAAGTACTGAGCCTTTCCTCAGCCGAAGCAACCGCAGGTGTCGTGACCTCGTCTACTGGAAATCACGGCCTGGCTGTTGCTGCTGCGGCGAAATACAGAGGTATCGATGCCGAGGTTTACGTTTCGGAGCAGGTGCCCACTGCAAAGCTTCGCTGGATTGAAGGTTACGGTGGGCGAATTCGCCGGATTGGTCAGAACCCTCTGGATGCTGAAGTCGCGGCCCGAGAAGCTGCGGCCGGCTCGGGCAGAATTTACATCTCCCCCTACAACGACGCTTACGTTGTGGCGGGCCAGGGCACGATTGCTTCCGAACTGTGTCATCAAGTGCAAGAAATTGACGCCATTTTTGTCGCCGTGGGTGGTGGTGGCCTCATTAGCGGGATTGGTACCTATTTGAGGACTGCTTCTCCTCGCACTCAGGTGATTGGCTGTTGGCCGGAAAACTCGCGGGTCCTCTGTGAGTCCCTAAAGGCTGGACGCGTGATCAAGTTCCCGGAAAGTCCTACACTCTCTGAAAGTACCGCTGGCGGTGTCGAGCAAGGGTCGATAACATTTGAGTTGTGTCGAAAAGTCGTCCACAGTTCCGTGCTTGTGTCTGAGAACGAGATCTTGGATGCATTGCGATGGGCGCACAAAAGAGGCTGGATTGTCGAGGGCTCAGTCGCGGTCGCGATGGCGGCTTACTTTAAGCAGGCGCCTCTCTGGGCAGGTAAGACGATCGTAATCGTTTGTTGCGGCGGCAACGTGTCCCCGGAAGTATTGCGGCAGCTGCAATAGCTGGTGGGCGAGGCTTTTCGAACCGCCTGCCAGGCATCATCTTCCTGAAATATGATCAAGCGGCAGCAAGCATCATCTATTTGTATCCCAGCAGATCAAGCGCCTTTGCGAGGTCTCCATCCCAGCTATTGCATAAGTCCTGTCGAGTCAACGGTACTTGCACATCGGGGACGACGGGCTCATCGCGCCAGTAACGTCCATCCGCTCGCCAAGAAGCATGGGTCGGAAATCTCAATATCCAACCACCAGGCATGGTAAAGTCTTCTGCTCCAACCATGGCCCCCATTGTCGTTCTGCCCACCAAGGTAGTATTTGGGTAGCCCCTCATGATCCCCGCAAACCCCTCCGCCGCACTAGCGGTCTTTTCGTTTATGAGTAAGATAATCTTGCCCCGATATTGCGGCGTGACATCTTCCGTGTAGAAGGCCGCGCCGCCTCCATTTCTCTTCATTGCATCGATAATCGCTGGTGTTGAGTAAGCACCAGTAATTCGAGGCAGCTTAGCGATGGTCTCGGGATCCATTTGATCTGGGGCATTGCCAAAGTGTTGCAGGAATGTTCGACTGAGCAGCGCAACTGCGAACCGCGGAGTCGGCGTAAAATAGCTGACCAGTCGAAGTGCGGAAAGGTTACCTCCGGGATTGTTCCGTACATCAATTATTAGGCCGTCGGTCTCCTTTAGCTCGTCCATAGCCTTATCGACGAGAGGCGCAAAATCGTCCTTAACGTCATCCTCAAAATCGACGACTTGCATGTAGCCGATCTTCCGCTGGGGGTTGGGTCGAATCACTCGCCAGCGGATTGAGGGTCTACCCGGTAATCCCGGGGGCTCTCGGAGCACTGAAACGGTGCGGGCATGGCCATTACAATCCTCGAGATCTATATCGGCGAGTGTTCCCCAGTCCCCTCGGACATTGCCCCAACTGGTGCGCAGTAGGTCGCCGGGCAGCAGACCCCGCCGCTCCGCATCAGACGGGTTGGCCACCGAAGCGATCAATTGTTTGCCTGCTATTTCTACAGTGGTGACTGCGATGCCCGACTGCCCCTCTTTCTCGGGCATTCGTACGGCGAGATGAGTAACCGGAATTTCGTGGAGCATTTGGTTCATCAATGTGGCGAACTCAGCATCGTTGCTCACAGCGGCAGCTTTCGGCTCATATTGTTTGCGAACGGCAGTCCAACTGATGCCAAGAAAATTCGGGTCATAGAAATCGTCATTTACGGTTTGCCAGATACGTTGAAACAGGTCGCTATAGTTCGTCTTTGGCCCTGACTGGGCAGTCAGTGGGATAGACAATGCCAGGAGGATAAGAGCAAAACCCTGTCGCGTCATAACCTAGTCTTCTCCGATATATGGTTCGTAGTCCGGTACTTCGTCAACGCAGCATGAGCTGCTTGCGGTCATTTCAACTGCTCCCACGACAAATACATGGCTACATGGCGAAGATGAATACGTATCCGACGATGGATAATGTTTTATACGGTTGGACAAGAAAGTACACGCACGGCAACCAGTTGTCAACGATTTCTTCAGGTCAAGAGTGGTCGCCAGGCGAGATAAAGACTCCACCAGGTCAGAGGAAGGTTCCTATTTTGGAGCTCTGGCAGAGCGACGAACACTGTTGATGTACTTGTACACGGTGGGCGAAGCGATTCCAAGGCGTGCTGAAACTTGCTTCACGGCGCCACGTGCAAGAAATACACCTTCGTCATTGAGGGACTTCACGATTGATATCTTTTCCTGCGACGAGAGATCGCGTCCGTCGCTTCCAGCTTTTCTGGAGGCATCTTCTATTAACGAGGCAATGACCTGTTCGACCCGCGAGTGATAATGCTCCGCGGGCATCCTATTTCCGGCGCGAACAGACTGGGTACCCGTGATATCAAGGTTTATGCACAGCATTGCGGCTACTTTCCCCGTATCATCCCGCAATACCAGAGCGTTACATTTCAGTTGCTTTCCGGTCTCAGTCTTGCTGTAGTACACGCCCAACGAGTCATGGCCTGTCTTGGCATCGCGCAGCATCAAGAATCCAAGATCTGTGAGCGGTGCACCCAAATTCCGGCCTGTAACGTGTCCGTTCCGGATAGCGACGATCGAACGGTCCGGATGCGTGACATCGTGGAGTACTACCTCCGCACGAGGTCCCAATAGGTCCGCGATGCAGTCAACCAGCGCTTTCCATCTTGTTCGAGCAGAAGAGTCTTTTTTTCTCACGACAGCAAAACGTTCATTCTGAGATGACATTTGAAATTGATCATCAGCCTAATAACGCCGGCAACTGATTGTCAAGCACCGACCTGTTCGAACCGACCTGTTCGCACCCCCAACTTGCCTTTGATAAGGCGCTAATCCAACTGGGCGGATCATGGTCCGGCAACAGGTATCCGTCGTGAATTCTGCTTTAGACCAATTGTAGGACTATAGCGGCAGGGTGAAGATTAAGGGTCGGGGATTCAGTTCGACGCTGTCGAAATAGGCCTCAACGGCCGGAGTCGGCGCGGATTCAAATGTACCGGCAAAACGGGAATACTGGGAAGGGTCTCGCAGGGGAGAAAACGCATCTCCAGGCTAGAGCTCGATGGTCCCTACAAGGGCGGTTTCCTGGGCCTTCCGGACAAGGTAGTCAGCCATGATCAAATCCTGGAATGACACGCCACTTGAGTCAAAGATTGTAACGGTGTCGCTGTCCATTCGTCCCGGTTCGAGCCCTGCGCAAATCTCCCCCAGTTCGGCCGAGATGTGACTCTCGTCGGCGAGACCCTTCGCAAGGACACTCTGCATCTCGCCGATCGTGACGCTTTGAGCTCGTTTGTCTGCGATCAGCCGTGCGCGAAGTACCAAGTCGGGCGCCAATTCCGCTTTCCCCACGGCGTCAGATCCTATTGCATTGATATGAGTTCCCGATTTAACCCAGTCACTTTGCACGATGGGAGATCGCGATGGAGTCGTTGTTACGATAATGTCGGCACCGCGTACGGCGGTCTCCGCGTCAACCATGCTACGCACTTCCACACCTTTCTCCCGCCACTCCAAGGAGAAACGCTCGGCATTGGAGAGTGTACGACTCCAAACTCGGACCTCATCGATTTCTCGAACCAGTCGTAGTGCTTCAAGTTGAACATGCGCCTGTTCGCCGGCGCCAAGCATCGCCACCTTCACCCTGCCGGTAGGCGCCAGGTGGCGGGCGGCAACGGCCCCACCTGCGGCGGTTCTCAATGCCGTGATCGTGTTGGCGCCAAGGATAGCGGTAGGGCGTCCTGTTAGAGCATTAAACATCATCATCGCCGCGTTGTGGTTCGGCAGCCCAGCCGAGAGGTTGCACGGCCAATAAGAACCTGCTTTCAGACCGAGAATTCTCGTTACCCCATCTTTAGTCCCAGAATCGCGGATCTCGATGTATCCGCCTTTGATAACAAAGCTTCCCTGATGTGGGGGAATGAAATCCTGTACCACGGGAAAGGTCTTGATAAGCTTCTTCGCGTCTGCCGCAAACACCATTTCCATGAGTTCTACTGCATCGTCCATTGTGACCAGTGATTGAATCCGGGCTTCATCAAGACAAGCGATTGGACTCTTCGCTGAGCTGGAAATCATTCCCGCCCCCTACTATGGACGATGGTGTGACCACTGAGCCCCGGCAGGGAAATGTATAAAAACCGCCATTCAGAGGAGACGATGAATTTCTCGAGCATTCCGGTAACATTTAAATAGGCTATGCAACGAAATACTTCTCTAAAAGAGAACTGTATTGCTCTGATTGAGAACTGAGACCGCTGTCCTTCGCTAGCCCAGGTCCGGCGCCGCAGAAGCACGGTAAATTGGCGCTTCCCCACAGGGCAATTGGTATCAGCAGACACGGCGCGCCACGATTCCCTCAATCCAACCGGAGGTCTTCCGTCTTTGGCTTCAACAAAAGGCGAGTTTGAGAGGGGGTCTCCCTGAAACGTAGACGGTAGGCGGAACTAAAATGGGCAGTGCTATTGAAACCCAACGAGAACGCGATATCCGAGATTGATTCTCCTTGATATTGATATCGTGTCAGACGTTCACGGCATCGATCCAATCTCAAGCTCAAAATGTAACGCGAAATCGATTTTCCTTCGAGTTGGAACGCTTTATGCAAGTATCGAGGAGTGCATCCAAGTGCGCGTGCTATTCGACCAACATCCAGATCTGGATCTTGGAGTTCGCCGCCGATATACTCCTTTATTCGTAACCAGAGCCTCGTCTTCGGCTTCGCCTCCACGCACAAACCTTCATCCTCCCGCACAGCAAGATGAAGCATGTCTGTCAGCACGTCGATCAACGGCAAATTAACTTTGGCGCTAAAGGAGGGAAGTTCTTCGAAAACTGAAACAAGGAACTGAAATGTAAGTTGTCCCAGGCCTCTATCTCCACTTATCTTCTTCATGCTAAGAATATTGAGCTCATAATTCTTCCCCAGGAAGTGGCGCTTGGGAAGCGTAACGACCAGCAGTTTGACCTGTCCTTCGGAGGTGGAGGAATACGGCCTGTTGTTGTCGAATGCTGCCCATTCTCCAGCCTCGAGTCGAATGCTGTCGACACCATTTTGAAACGTGCTAGTGCCACTCAGGCAAAGTGCAAGCTTAAGACACTTGACGTCTTGCGAAGCCAGGTAGGCGGTTCGCTCGACCTGATATCCGGACGAAGCTGAAAGGCGGAAAAATCCGACGTCATTTAACCGTGCCGCTTCAAGTCGAGCGATCGTGAATGGATAAGAAACTTGCCGCACATGGAGGCCCATCCTTTCACGAAGTTCTGACTGCCAGATGCGGCAGCGGTCCGAGGCGCTTGGGCCTTCCGCTGAAAACACTTGTGGTCCGGTCATTGCCATCTCCGGTGTGAAGCGTTCATGCAGACGTTGATCGGATTGTATTGCACAGACAAGATCTCTCCACCTCACCGGTAATCTGGACTGGCTAGGATTGCCCCTTCCGTCAGCCCTGTGATTCACAGCACTAACTCAAGAGTGAATTTTATTCGGTATTTCTCAACTCAACGGGCAATTGCCTTCCGTTCAATACAACAACACATCCTAAGGGTCTTAGGAGGCTGTCCAAGGGTACGTCAGCACAGCAGACTGCGGAAACACTGCTAGTTATAATAGTGGCCCATTTAGACAGGAAAAGTTGTTTCGATCAGCCGTCTGAGGTCATGGTTACCACTCTTGATCGTGTCCGATACAGGGTGATTAAGACGGCCAGCAGAATCGTCAGACTCTGAAGCATGAACGGGAACCACCCGCCGATCGCGGTCTTGGCGACGGAAAACAACTCCCACCAAAGATTCATACAGATGTGCAGGGCCACAGCTACCCAGAGGTTCTGCCATCTGTACACTAGCCATGCGAATGTCACACCCCCGGCTCCAGTGAGGAAGAACAATCCGGCCATCTCTTGTAGGCTTTGGCCTTGTTCAACGTGGCCGTATCCGAACAGCAGTACCGACGGCCAGACCACCACCCAGAATGGCCACCCGGTTGCACGTTGCAGCTGTCTGACGCCAAAACCGCGGAACTCAATCTCCTCGACGAGTGGTGAGAGAATACTCAGAAACAGGAGAGGAAGCAGCGCAATGTGCGGGGTCGGGTTTCGCGTGATTGCAAAGCCGATGAGCATTGGCGAAGAGGCGATCAGCGCGAATACGATTGCGGGTAGAACAGGCGCAGAAAGCCCAACCTCACGGCCAACGCCTCGTAGATCCGTGCGATACATCAACCAAACCGCAAGCAAGCACGCGGCAGCGCCGCCGATCTTGGCTATCGCTTCAGCGACATAAAAGGGCCGATGACTGTGTAACCAGCCATACGCAGGGACACGAGAAATGATCTTGTGCACGTGAGAGATAATGATCAGCACTGCAACCGTGATGCCGGCAATTCTCCAGGAGCGTAGCCTCACTTAGACCTCTCAACTTGGGTACGGGCAGCACCGCGAAAGTTCGGATGCTTCAGACGATTCCAGTAGTATCGCCCACGAAGTGCGGCGACCAAGCACTAGTCGACGCAATTGCACTGCCAGCACTTACGATAAGCTGAAAAGCAGTTCGATTCTTACTATTCATTTCCCTTCGGTAATCTAATAGGCGGAGTGGGGGTACGACGTGGTACCAGATTATCTTCCATCGCCGCCTCGTAAGCCAGTACGGCAAGCGTCACTGCTCCCTGGATCAAGTCACTTTTTGAAGCTCGGTCAGCATAGTCCATGTTGGAGTGCGCAGTTCGCGAGAAGTAATCGAGGCGATCTTGTATAAGTTCGAACGCCGGGATGCCCACAGCATCGAAATAGAGGTGATCGCTGCCGCTAACAATCGATGCTCCTTGCAGAAGCGATAGCGTGGAGCGTCGTGCGATGGTGGTGACACCGAGATCCCTCAGCGGTTCAATCCAACGTTGAAGCACTGGTTCTGAAGCCAAGTTGTGACGTGCAAATATGCCGCGTATACGGCCAGATCCGCTGTCTAGGTTAAAGTACGCAGCCACATGCGCTGTTTCCGGAGTGTACGGAGGCCCCTTGAATGGATCACCATAGTGTCTCTTCACGTAAGCGCTTGAACCGAGGAGCCCATTCTCCTCTCCTGCCCATAGAGCCATGCGTATGGTTCGACGTGGTTTGATGCCAAGCTCTTGGATCAGCCGCATCGCCTCCATTACCATGGCGACTCCGGCCCCATCGTCGATAGCGGCGCTGGCAGTGTGTACTCCGTCGAGATGGGCGCCAATGATTACGACTTCATCACCTAGGTCGGTACCTTTGATATCGGCAAGCGTATTGAAACCATTTCCTTCCCCAATCTCGGGATACCAGTTCACCGCAATGTCAATCTCTATTTTCACTGGCACGCCATGCTGGAGGATACGCACCATTCGGTTGTATTGCTCGACCGCGATCACAAGCCAAGGGAGCAAGTTCTTTTGGTCGCTGATATCAATAATGTCCCCCGTCGGAGTAAATACAGTTCCCCCATCGATCCGCTGCGTTTGTTGCGGCATGAGCTCGTTGAAGCTGACGGCCGACCGCACGGTGGAGTCCGTACCGCGTTCGATGACCGCAACCACGCCCTCGGCCTTCAAAAACGCATTAAGCTTATCGGTCCAGTGGCTCGTCGCGCTGGAAAGCGAAGAATCTTTTTGACCATCTCGTCCTTCGCCGGCGAGCCACTGCCAACCAACTGGGGTTTGCGACGCTAGCTGCCGTAAATCTTCGTCACTATAGCGTTGCGTGAGCGGCAAAACAATTGGTTCGACGGCGCGGGCGGGCTGAATCAAGACCACCTTGCCGCGCAGTCGCCCGTGCCACTGGGTGAAGTCCGTTTCTGAAGAGATGTTCGGATTGACGACCTCTGCAGTCATGGATCCATTTGTACCGGGAGTCCAAGAGACAGGATATCCTATGATCTGCATTGGCTGGGGCATCGTCATCCGGATCACAGACTTGTCGAACGACCAGCCAGGTCCAAACTTGAAATATTCGCGGTGTACATCGCTTAGACCCCAGGCTGTCGCTCGGCGCTCTACCCAATCTGCAGCCGCGGAAAACCCCGGCGTCCCCGTTACGCGAGGTCCGTAAACATCGGCAATCCAACTGAGGTGGTCCATTACTTGAGAGGCCTGAAGCCCCTGGTTCCGTATCGCCGAGATTGTGGACAATTCCGTCTGATCTACCATCTGAGCAGACGCTGCCCGAGGGACACTCATCAGACAGAGTACTGCTACTGCCTGAAATACAGCCCGATACTTAAAAACCACGCCGTGACCGTTGTGCACATTTCCTCGTACGCGTTCCGTGAGGACGCTGGATTATGTTGAGTTCGATCCGCCCTTGTCATCGATGGGACAAGCAAATGAATTGTGAAAACAGTTGCGACGAATAACGACCGTTGATATTCCATTATCGTAACGAACGATCATGTCCACTTCCACAAAAAGGGAACTTTGGATTGCTGAGGAGAGAACAGTCCACCTGCAAGACACCCTTCTGCATACAAATCCACTGGCTTTCTCTGAAATAGTTTGTCGGCGGTACGAGAGGCTCTCACACAGGATTGGATGCACGGCTGCGTTGCTTAACGGTGATTGGGTCAAGGAAAGTCATCATGCTACGCAGTCGCGCGCCCACGCGCTCGATTTGACACTCTTGTTCCTCCCGCCGCTTGGCGTCAAACCATTCACGGCCCGATTCGTTCTCTGCGATCCACCTCCGTGCAAACGATCCATCCTGGATTTCCTTCAGGAGTTGTCGCATCGTCCGCCTGGTTTCATCGGTGATGATCTGTGGCCCGCCGGTGTAATCCCCATACTCAGCTGTGTCGCTGACAGAATAGCGCATGTAGTTAAGTCCACCCCGGTACATCAGGTCTACGATAAGCTTCAATTCGTGAAGGCATTCGAAGTAAGCAATCTCTGACTGGTAACCTGCCTCTACCAGCGTCTCAAAGCCTGCCTTAACCAAGGCACTTACTCCACCGCACAACACTGCCTGTTCACCGAAGAGATCGGTTTCGGTCTCCTCTGCAAATGTGGTCTCGATCACACCGGCTCGAGTTGCACCTATCCCTTTGGCATAGGACAGCGCCAAATCCTTCGCCGTTCCGCTGGGATTCTGGTGCACGGCCAGTAGAGCTGGAGTACCGCCGCCTTCGAGAAACACCTCGCGTACGCGATGGCCTGGGGCTTTCGGAGCAATCATGGAAACATCGATGTTGGATGCGGGCAAGATGGTTTCGAATCGAATATTGAAACCATGCGCAAACATGAGGGCTTTTCCAGCCGACAAGTGAGGGGCGATGCTCTGATCATAAACTCGCGGCTGGATGGTATCGGGAACTAGAACCATAATGACGTCTCCCCAGATCGCAGCTTCAGCGACCGACGTCGCAGTCAATCCTTGCGCTTGCGCTTTGGCTCGAGACTCGCTCGTTGACGCCAGACCAATCCGGACCGATATGCCACTATCTCTGAGGTTCAAGGCGTGCGCGTGTCCTTGCGAGCCGTAACCAATAATGGCCACTTTCTTTGTGCGAATCAGTGCCAGATCAGCTGAATCGTCGTGATACATGTTTGCCATAGTGTTCCTTTCGAATTTCCTTTTGCTAGACCGAGTATGAGACATCGTCATCCGTCGCCAATCGTTCCACTGCGTTCGTAGCCAAAGCCACAGAAGTGCACTTGTTTCCCCGTCGCATGGCCACAATTCCAGTGCGAACCATCTCCAACACACCATAGGGACGCAGTACTTCTAATAACCCGTCAATTTTATCTTCGCCGCCGGTAATCTCGATGATCAGAGATTCGGGAGCAACGTCCACCACGCGTGCGCGAAAAACACTGGCCAGCTCTAACACGCGGGATCGTCCCTCGTGGGTGGCAGACACTTTGATCATCGCTAAATCGCGTACGATGGCAGGTTCCATCGTGATGTTTTCGACCAGCAACACGTTCACCAGTTTGTACAGGTTGGCTTCGATCCGGCGCGCCTGGTCCCGGTCGGCATCTACGGTAATCGTCATGCGCGAAACTTCCGGTTTTTCCGTCCGCCCCACGGTGAGCGAGTCGATATTGAAGGCACGACGCCGGAATAGAGATGCTACTCGAGTTAGTACTCCGGGCTTATTTTCGACGTATACAACAAAAGTATTCAGCATAAGGGATTTTTACTCGTCTGTAGCGGTCTCCACAATCGGGTTTGGTCGCCTGATCATTTCGTGCAAAGAAGATCCGGCCGCAACCATGGGATAGACCGTGTCTTCCTGTTCGACTTGGAAATTAATCAGAACAGGCCCTTTGTGCTGGCGTGCCGATTGCACCGCGGGCACAACTTGGGAGCGTTCCGTCACCGTCGCATTGCGAATGCCATACGCTGCCGCAATCTTCGCGAAATCCGGATTCAGAAGCGGCGTTGCTTGGTAATTGCGTTCGTAGAAGAATTCTTGCCACTGCCGCACCATGCCCAGGTAGCCGTTGTTGATAATTGCAATATTGATTTTCAAGTTCTCCTGTACGATGGTGGCGAGTTCGGACATGGTCATCTGGAAGCCGCCGTCCCCGGCCACAACCCAGACTTCGGTCTCTGGTCGTGCAACCTTTGCCCCGATCGCTGCGGGCAAGGCGAATCCCATGGTTCCCAACCCTCCCGAGGTAATAAGCGAACCCGGCTCTTCATGCTTGTAGTATTGCGCTTCCCACATCTGGTGTTGGCCGACGTCGGTGACGATTACGGTCTTGCTGTCTCTCGTCTCTCGCCAAAGATCATTGATCACGTGAGCCGCATAAAGATGGCCGTTGTCGAGCAGGTTCTGAATGTCGCGGACTGCTGAGTCACCCTTCAAGCGATCGATGAAGTCCAGCCACTCACTATGATCGAGAGATTCGATTCGTGGAAGTAATTCGTGCAGGACTGCGCGCAAATCGCCGACCAGTGCGACGTCCACCTTGACATTCTTGTTGATCTCGGCCGGATCGATCTCCACGTGAATCTTCTTGGCTGTGGGCGCGTATGTTTTTAGATTTCCTGTAACACGGTCATCGAAGCGCATGCCAAGCGCAATGAGCAAATCTGCCTCTTGGATGGCGTGGTTCACCCAAGCTTCGCCGTGCATTCCCATCATGCCGAGATTGAGCGGATGCGAGGCCGGAAGCGCTCCCAAGCCGAGTAGGGTTAGTGCCACCGGGATAGCGGCACGCTCAGCCAAGTGGCGCACTTCGCGGATCGCACCTGAGACGATTGCGCCATGCCCGAGGAGGATGACCGGCCGCTGGGCATTGTGAATCAGTTCCAGAGCTTGTTCGTATTCCTTCGGGGCGGGAGAGAGATCAGGACGATACCCCGGTATTTGCAACTTGGTCGCCTCCCAGTTGAATTCGCATGAGGACTGCTGCGCGTCCTTCGTAATATCGACCAGGACCGGGCCGGGACGGCCCGAACAAGCTACATAGATTGCTTCGCGGATCGTAGCTGCCAAGTCGGAGGCCCGCGTTACCAGATAATTGTGCTTAGTAATGGGTAGAGTGATGCCGGTAATATCAGTCTCTTGAAAGGCATCCGAGCCAATCAGCTTGCTGCCCACCTGACCGGTAATACAAACGATCGGGGAAGAGTCCATCATCGCGGTGGCGATTCCCGTCACCATGTTCGTCGCGCCAGGCCCGGAGGTCGCCACCGCAACTCCGAACCGCCCGCTGGCTCGGGCGTATCCATCGGCCATGTGAGCTGCGCCTTGCTCATGACGCACTAGAACGTGATGAATGTTGCTGTATTTCAGAGCATCGTACGCTGGCAGAATCGCTCCTCCCGGATACCCAAAGACGCAACTCACCCCTTCGCGCTCTAGACATTCCCAAAGAATCTGTGCTCCGGTCTTAATCATTAGTCTCAATTTCCTTTCGGTACCACTGTCACTGAGATCACACTCCCCAGAGATAGTCTTCTTGTTGCTCGCTTTCGTCTACACCGGTCATCACCGACGCTGGGGCTTGACTCCCGATGTCCTTAATGTTTCTGGGATGGAGGCTCAGGGTGGGATCGGTATGCGACTGGACCACTGTGTCGTCCGCGCTTGTCTCCGAAGACCGTGAAGCGCCGACCGTTTCCTCAATTAGATCCAAAATGTGGTGATCCTCTACGGCTTTGATATTGTCCGCCACCGCGATGAATCGGCGATAGATGAGATCCAGCTCACGACGGTCTAATTGGAAGCCGAGTTGTTCGCAGCGAAGCCCGAGAGCATGGCGTCCTGAATGTTTGCCCAGAATCAAGAGCGCGCCGGGGACTCCTACGGACTGCGGAGTCATAATCTCGTAGGTCAACGGGTTCTTAATCATGCCATCCTGATGAATCCCTGCTTCGTGCGCGAAGGCGTTACGCCCAACGATCGCCTTGTTGGGTTGAACCTGCGCTCCGGTGATTTCACTCAACAGTCGACTTGCCGAAAAAAGATTTTCGCTGATCACGGCGGTGTGGTAGGGGTATCGATCGGGGCGGACTCGCATGGCCATGACGATCTCTTCCAATGAAGCGTTGCCAGCGCGTTCACCGATGCCGTTAATAGTGCATTCCACTTGCCGCACCCCTGCGCCAATGGCGGTGAGAGAGTTTGCTACCGCAAGACCCAGATCATCGTGACAGTGCGCCGAGATGGTAATTTGCTCAATGCCAGGCACTCGGCGTCGTATGGTGTGGATTAAGTCGGCGAAGTCAGAAGGAACGGCAAAACCCACCGTATCGGGAATATTGATAGTGGTCGCACCTGCCTCGATCACCACAGTCAGCACCTCGCAAAGGAATTCCGGGTCGGAGCGAGTGGCATCCTCCGGCGAAAATTCGACATCTTCGCAGAAAGACTTGGCCAACCGCACGGCTTCACCGGCCCAATCAAGGCACTGCTGGCGGGAAATCTTGAGCTTGTGCCGAAGGTGAAGATCGGATGTCGCTAAGAAGGTATGAATACGTGGCCGGGCAGCGGCTTCGAGTGCTCGCCACACTTGCTCGACATCTTGGCGACAGCAGCGCGCCAAGGCAGCTATGACGGGCCGGCGGATCACGCGCGCCACGGCTCGCACAGCATCAAAGTCGCCGCGCGACGCTATTGGGAAGCCGGCTTCGATGGCGTCTACACCCAGTCGATCAAGTTCGTGCGCCATGCGAAGTTTCTTATCCGCGGTCATGCTGTAGCCAGGGGATTGCTCTCCATCACGCAGCGTAGTGTCAAATATCGTCACATGTTCTCGTGTCGCCAAGATGCTCCTCCCATTCACAAGCGCCTGTGTGTTAACCCAAGATCTGCACAAAACTAAAGGGCCATCATCCGCCTGCGGATGATGGCCCTTTCTCGTCCTCTTTTGTTCGTCTTGCGGCTATATCATCCGGTGTGTCCTAGGGGTGCAAGCACCAGGCCAACAATGGCCATGCTAAGGGCGAGGAGAAGCAGTCCCACCTCAGATAGAAACCGGTTCGTCTTTGTTGTCAGTGGCCGCATTTTCGACGGAAACCGAAGTCGACACTCACACTAGATCAGAGTACAGAGAATGTCGAATGCAACTTAGCGTTCCTCGCTATCGATTTTTTCGATAGAGTAAATATCTCGATTAAGTATCTGTCAGGGCTGCACAACCTCAGCCGTCGTGCTCCCAAGTATTCCAGCGAATGCCGGCTCTGGCCTTTATTTGCACGACGCGGACAAGCCCGATTTCTGTGGGC
>Ga0307474_10001073_pt1 | contig 19857 bp, 17 predicted proteins | sample atmos_gasesECM1C_2_FD_203312 | JGI IMG/M metagenome (GOLD analysis project Ga0307474, IMG submission 203312) | Hardwood forest soil microbial communities from Morgan-Monroe State Forest, Indiana, United States - atmos_gasesECM1C_05 | ecosystem: Environmental > Terrestrial > Soil > Temperate... | reverse complement strand
AAGTCGTCTTCATGACGCTGCCCATATCTTGAACATGTTCAAATACTAAGGCAACTCCTAGCGAAAAGTCAAGGAGAAAATGAACGCGTTCAAATAAATACATTATCTCTTTTATTTACTGTTACCTACGGGGAGTCCTAGCTCCAGACAGTGGTCGATCTTTGGCGGTCGTCCTCCGAGTGGCCCGAAGCCCGGTTCATTACACGGTTCTCGCGGGCTACGGTTCCAGGCACCTGCAAACCGCCCGCTTCATTGATTCTCTTGTCTCTTTGGGACTTGCTCCAGTAAGATGCCGCACAGAACGGTCGACAGTCGGGGTTCGGTCCCACGGGGAACATTTCGTTAGCATTTTACGTTCCATAGTTGGCAGACCGAAATGGACTGCCAGACGGCTTTAGAGAGAGAAGCCGACTCGCAAGACGCCTTGCGCCGTAGCAGGTTATGAGGCTGATGATACGTTGGAGCAGCAGGATACCCAACTGGTCCAGCAATGCCTCCAGGGCGATGGGTCGGCCTGGGAGGAACTTGTGCGTCGGCACAGCAGGCGCATCTTTAACATTTGCTACCGGTTCACGGGAAACCGCACGGAATCCCAGGACCTGTCGCAGGATGTTTTCCTCCGGGTGTACCGTACTCTGGGCAGTTATCGTTCGGCCCATGGCGGTTTCGCAACTTGGATGACCAGCGTGACGCGCAATCTTCTGATTGACCATTATCGTAGAACGAAGAGGGACCGCGTTACGGATTCGCTGGACGACAAGATGCCGGTGGTGGAAAACAAGGAGTCGGCGGGGCGGCGGCCGGATGAACAAGCGTTGCTCGGTGAATTGAGTGGCCAAGTGCAATCGGCGCTGACGCGGCTTTCGCCGGAATTGCGCGAAGCGGTGATCTTGCGCGATTTGCAGCAATTGGAGTACAGCGAGATTCAACTCGTTTTGGCGGTGCCGGAGGGAACGGTAAAATCGAGAATCAATCGCGGACGCATCGAACTGGCGCGTATTCTTCAACAAATGGGAGTGCGCCCTTCATGAACGGGATTCGAATCTCGAAGTCAATGCAGAGCACGGTATGAATTGGACTTGCGAACAAACCGAAGCGCGCCTGAGCGATTACCTTGACGGACTTCTTCAGTCCGCCGAGCAATCCGCGTTCAACCAGCATGTAAATACGTGCGAGAAGTGCGCGCCGCTCGTCGCCGCGGTCGCGCGCACCCTTGGCGGATTGTACGCCATGGAACCGGTGGAAGCGCCCGCGGAACTCGAGAATGCCATCTTGACGGCCACACTGGGCGCGCCGAGCTGGCGCAACCTGAGGCGCTGGCTGAAGAGCTTGCAGTCGCCGCGGTTCGTATACAGCATGGCTTCGGTAGCCGCCACGTTCGTCGTCATCCTTACCGCTTCCGGTTTTTCGTTTCGCAAGCCTAAACTGGCGGAACTTCGCCCAGCCACGATTTATCGCAACGCGGACCGCAAGGTGCATCTGGTCTACGCCCAAAGCGCCAAGTTTGTCAGTGATTTGCGGGTCGTTTTAGAGATTCAAACGCTCCTAAACGCCAATGAACAGAATCCCACCAGCAGGGAGCAAACGATTCCCCAAAATTCTCCCAACAAGGAGCCTGGCCGCACCGACAACACGAATCCTTCCGCGCCGAAACAGCAGAACCGTGCCGACGAAATCGGCCGCAACCTGCGGGTTCTCGCTTCGCAATTCCCGGCACTGAGCGGCTCGATGGGTGAGAGGAGAATTCCATGAATTGTGCCGTTCACTCCGATTTGGAGGCGGTGGGCTACTGCCGCAATTGCGGCAAAGCCATGTGCTCGACGTGTGTGCGGCCCGTGCGCGACGTGCTCTACTGCGAAGAGTGTCTGGCCGGCATCGTGGGCATTCCTACACCGGGACACCCAGCTGCGCCTGCCCCGCTAGAATCGCAGTACCAAATGCCGGCCCAGCCAGCACCCGGCCGTAGCCGAGCAAATCCGGCCATTGCTTTCTTTCTGGGAGTTCTTCCCGGAATGGGCGCTTTCTATAACGAGCAGTTCGGCAAGGGCATGATGCACCTGGCGATTTTTCTGGTGCTGTTCATTAGCGGCGTCGATGGCGCGATGAGCGGAGGAGCGGAAGCGGCTTTGTGGATTTGCGTCGCCGGACTATGGGTCTATATGCCGATTGATGCTTACCGCACGGCGAAAGCCCGACAGATGGGCGAAACCTTGTCCGATCCACTCGATGCTTTTACGAAAGAGCGCCCGATTGGCCCGATCCTTCTGATTGGCGCTGGACTGCTGCTGCTACTCCACAACTTTGATTGGTTTCCATGGTACCGGGTTTCGCAGTTTTTTTGGCCGGCGGTTTTGATTGCCGCGGGCGTTTTGATGATGCGCAACCGGCTGGACCGCCGTTCTTAGGAGGCTTTTCGCAATGAGCGACCGAATTCGATGCACGTGCCGCCGTTGCACGATTCGCGGCCTGATGGGGCCAGCGATCATTATTACCGTCGGTGTGCTTTTTCTCCTTGACCAGATGAGCGGCGGTAATTTTTCCTTCGGCAACACCTATCCGGTGATACTCATCGTCATCGGCGCCATCAGCCTCGCGGCAGCGGCTTCTTCGGCCGAGGGTCACGTTTCCGGGCACGTTCCGCCGGCAGCACCGGCAGCACCAAGCTCCGCGCCCACGGTCCCCCCGAACCAAATTCCCGGTCCAGGACCGGGGCAATAGGAATCTATGGCGAATCTTCCTCGACGCAGCAGCTCACTTTTTCCCGGCCTTCTTCTGTTCTTCGTTGGATTGCTGCTGCTGCTTCACAACTATCGGGGCGTCGACATTGGTGAAGTGCTGGGACACTGGTGGCCGCTGATCCTGATCTTTTGGGGCGGGATCAAACTGTATGAACGCGTGACAGCCAGGCGCTCCGGCGATCCGGACACGGCGACAATTACCGCGGGCGAGGTTTTCCTTGTTCTGGGGGTGCTCTCGCTGATCGGCATCGTGGTCGCCGTCGAGATCGGCAAGAAAGAAATCCCGCAGCACTTTGGAGATTGGGGAAATAGCTTTGAGTTTGACCTGGAGGTCGCGCCCAAAACAGTTCCAGCGGACTCCCGCATCACGATTCGGAACAGCCATGGCAACATCAGCATAAACCCTTCGGACGATTCGCAAATTCGAGTCTCCGGGAAGAAAAACGCCAAAGCCTGGAATGAGAGCGACGCAGAGAGAGCTGCCGAAAAAGTTGGCGTGGAAGTGGTCGAGAATGGCGACGGCTACGAAGTCCGGCCGACTACTACGCGGGAATCACGCGTCAGCCTCGACCTGGATGTAGCCGTGCCGAAGAAGGCTGTGCTGACGATTCGCAACGAGAAGGGCGACGTTACGGTCGCGGACGTGGCCAAGGCCGTAAACGTGACAAATGGCGTTGGCGACGTGGATGTTCACGGCACAGGTGGAGACGTCACTATCGATACCCGGAAAAGCGACATCAAGGTTTCCGACACCAAAGGCAGTGTGAAGATCTCCGGCCGCGGCGGGGAAGTCACGGTATCAGGCGTCGCCGGCGGGCTGGCCATCGACGGTGAATTCTTTGGCGTCATCCGGGCCGACAAAGTCGCTAAGAGTGTGCACTTTGTTTCACACCGCACCGACCTCACGCTCTCGCAGCTTGCCGGGCATATGGAAGCAAGCCCGGGCAACCTGGAGATTTTTGACGCTCCGGGGAACCTGAGCTTGCGAACGGAAGACGACATCACCCTGGAGAATCCCGGCGGCAAAGTGAAAATCGATAATCGCAGAGGAAAAGTGGAAGTGCGATTTTCGTTTCCGCCGAGAGAAGACATCGAAATCAATAATGCTTCCGCAGGGATTACTTTGAGCTTGCCGGAGTCCGCGAGCTTCGAAATTGTCGCTAATTGCCATTCGGGAGATATTGACAGCGAGTTTCAGGCGGACGGGTTGAAGCTGACGCCGGGCACCGGTTCGGGCGACTCCCGCCTGGAAGGCCACTACGGAAGCGGGCGCGGGCCGAAAATTACTTTGAAAACGAGCTATGGGTCGATTTCGCTCCGCCGAACGAGTTCCGACATTCCTCCGCCCGCGCCGCCGAAACCGCCGCGCGCGCCGGCGCCGCCGGCGCGGGAAAAGTCCGAAGAAAACTGAGAGTCGTGCTGGTTCGAACGCGTCAATTCACCGCGAATCCGAGTGCGGCCGCCTGGTTGCTGAGTGTTTGCCATTCGCTGGGTGTTGTAGTCGAGCCGGTGCTCAGGATTCCGCCGCCGAGATTGCCAAGGCAAGGCGCCGCAATCAGGGGCGCTTCTGGTGGCGGCAAGTTTGGAACCGCGCTGTCAGGGTCTTGGAAATTCAAAGCGTAAGCAAGGTTGGTCACGTCGCTGCTCGCGTCGCGCGCCGTCAACGACGCGAGTCCCCAACGCCACTCAATCAACTTCAAAACGGAAGTGTGATCGAACACCAACGCGCTGACTCTTGAGTCAGACGGATTGCCCCGGCTGAAAGGGGATGCGACGACAGTAGGCACGCGGCATCCGAGCAGCGCTTTGCCGTTCACCAGATCAGGGTCCACCAGATTCGGCGCGGTGGCTCGCGGCGGCGGGACGTGCTCGAAAAATCCCCCCCATTCGTCAAAGTTGACGATGAACACGGTGTTTGCCCACTTTGGCCCTTGGGCCACGGCTTCGAAGGTTTGATAGAGGAACAGGTCTCCTTCGCGGATGTCAGCGTGGGGGTGATCGTCGTTGCCCGTGCCGTCATCGAGAACCGTGTAGCGCGGATCGACAAAGGAAACCGCCGGCAGTGTCCCGGCGGCGGCAGCCAAGAGAAATTCCGCATAGGGGAGCGAAATGCCAAGGTACTTCGTGCCCCAAAGAGCCAGGAAAGGCACATTCGAATAGAAATAATTCGCGCGCACTCCAGCGGCGGCCAGCCGGTCCCAAATCGTCGGCAGCGAACTGATGGTCGTGGTGTTGCTTAAGCGGTCGGTTTGCGCGGCGTGCAGAAACAGCCGGTTTGGGAAAGTCGGGCCGAGGATGGAAGCGAAATATCGATCGCAGGTGGTGTAGTTGCGGGCTAGCGCGGCGTAGAACGGAATGTCTTGTTCGCCGTAATAGCCGACGCAATAAACGTCATTGGTGCTCGCGCGCAAGAAGCCATCCATCTTTCCTTGGTCATACTCGACGCGCGCGCCGTCGTAGGAGTGGTCCGGATCGGGGTGCGGGCAGCCAGTGTTGTCGCCGGAGAGCGAATACGTTGAATGGCTCAAGCCGGCATTGTCCACGTAATGCAATCCGGCTTGCTGGCCATCCGCGTTCGGCAGCCATCCTAGAAAATGATCGAAGCTCCGGTTCTCCATGGTCAGAACGACGATGTGCTCAATGCCGCAGTTCGCCGGGCTCGGCAAATCGGGCAGAGGGAGGAGACCATCTTGGGCAAACAGTTTATTGCTTACCGGCCACGATGCACCTGCCAATGCGGCGCCGGAAACGAACGCGGCGCTTTTCAACAAGTCGCGACGATTTATCTTCATGAGGCTACTCCCTGATTGAGATGACTTACGTTTCGGACCTAGCAGTTACAGCCAGCGCTTTTTCCAAACAGGCTAGGAATGAAATGCTCGACGACGGGCTCAGACTAGCGCCGCGGTTGTGAAAAGAAAATAAAAATGAAGGAGAAAAAATACCTGAATTCCATGTCAGGTATTTGACTTAGCGTTCGGCGAGGCGGTTCAATTCGCGGAAGAAAGTTGGAAACGAAACGCCAGCGCAATGCGCGTCGCGAATCACGGTGTGGCCCTCGGCCGCCAGGCCGGCGACGGCAAACGCCATAGCGATGCGATGGTCTCCGCGGGGCTCAATCTCCGCGCCGCGCAATTTTCCGGCGCTTCGGCCCAGCACTTTCAATCCATCGGGCCGTTCCTCGACGCTTGCGCCCATGCGGCGGAGATTCGCTGCCAGCGCGGCGATGCGGTCGCTTTCCTTTACACGCAATTCGGCAGCGTCGCGTATCTCGATGCCCTCTTCGGTGAACGGGCCAAGAGCCGCGAGCATTGGCAATTCGTCAATCACCAGCGGAATTTGTCCGGCGGCGATGATGCCGCCTTTCAGCGCGGCACCTTTCACTGACAGGTTGCCGACGATTTCTCCATGCGCGATCTTCGGTCCGAGGATTTCAATGCACGCGCCCATCGCCGCGAAAACATCCAGTATCGCGGTCCGCGTGGGATTCAATCCAACATTATGAATCGTCAAGTTCGAATCCGGAAACAGCGAAGCCGCCGCGATAAAAAATACCGCCGAAGATAAATCTCCCGGCACTTCGAGGGACTTGGCAAGAAGTTTTCCACCGCCATTGGTGTTAGCGAGTCCGTGAATTCGAATGGTCCGGCCGTCCTTTTCGATGGCGGCGCCAAATTCTTCGAGGGCCAGCTCCGTGTGGTCCCGCGTTCGCGCCGGCTCCGTTACGCTAGTCACGCCGTCGGCAAACAACCCCGCGAGCAGAACGGATGATTTTACCTGCGCGCTGGCCATCGGCATTTTGTAATCGATAGCCTTCAGCCTGGCGCCGCGAATCTCCAGCGGAGCAAAATTATCGTCGCGCGCGCGAATGTCGGCGCCCATATCCCGCAAAGGCCCGATGACGCGTTTCATCGGCCTCTTCTGCAGCGAACTGTCTCCGGTAAGCTTGGAAGAAAATGGCTGCCCGGCTAAAATTCCCGACAGCAGCCGCATGGTCGTCCCAGAGTTCCCAGCGTCGAGCGCACGCCAACTGCTCTTCAATCCGCGGAGCCCGCGACCGGTCAGGCGAACCGTGTCCTTGTCGGTTTTGACTTCCGCTCCTAACGCGCTCATGCACGCGAGCGTGCTGTGGCAGTCCGCAGCCGCGGAAAAGTGCCGCAATTCGCTGGTGCCTTCCGCCAACCCTGCGAGCATCGCGTATCGATGAGAAATGGATTTATCGCCCGGCAGATCCAGCCCGCCGGTCAGGTGTTTCGCAGGTTGGATGGTCTCTTTTTCCACCACGAAATTCTAACACGCTACGTCACAGGGGCTCGAATTCCGCCGTCCCACCTCATTTTCCGATTTCTATTTTCAGCTTCGGCCAGCTTCTGCCCTGTACTGGCGGTCAGGTTTTACAGGAGGCACGCCCTGTACCACAAGCTGAAATCTCTCCGCCTCTGGATACGTATTATCAGGTGAGGAGAATTGTCATGTCCGCGCGCAGCACGTTCCTGCATCTCGCCACCAAAGCTGGCATCTTGTTTGGCGCACTTTTTCTAGTCAGCGTCCTTCTGGCCGCCATTCCGGGCCATCACGCACCCGCGGCGGCTGTTCAAGAAGCGCAACAATCGTCCACTTCCGAAGCTCAGGAATCGCCAGGAATGGACCGCAGCAAAATGCCGGGCATGGACATGGAGGACGCCAAGGCCAACGAAGCGCATGCGGTTCACGACATGACGCCCGGACACATGGACGCGCACAATCTCCATATGCACATGACGGCGATGCGTCCGCAAACGCCGGAAGACGCGGCACGCGCCAAAGAGATTGTGGCCCAGCTTCGCGGCGGCATCGAGAAATACAAGGACTATCACGTCGCTTTGCACGACGGTTACAAGATTTTCCTGCCGAATCTGCCGCAGCCTGAATATCACTTCACGAATTACATGAACGGTTTTCTAGAAACTTTTAAATTCGATCCGGCGCGGCCAACTTCCCTGCTCTACAAGAAAACTGCAACCGGGTATGAACTCGTCGGTGCCATGTACACGATGCCGAAGCGCGCGACGGAGGGCCAACTCAACGAGCGCGTTCCTCTCAGCGTGGCCATGTGGCACTTGCACACCAACCTTTGCATGCCGCAGAAGGGACACCTCCGCAACGCGGATTGGACCAAGTTTGGCTTGCAGGGTTCCATCGCCACCGAAGAGGCATGCGACGCCGCGGATGGCCGCTTCCAGCCCGTCATTTTCGGCTGGATGGTGCACGTCTACCCCTACGAAGATTCCACCGACAAAATCTTCGCCATGCACCACCACGACTAATTTCTGAAATTCAGCGCCGACGGAAAGAAATTCCAGGCCGCAATAGTTCTGCTTTCTGAAATCCTAGAGAGAGCAGTGTCGTGTCATTAGGTCCTGCTCCACGATTCAGTCCTGACTGAGTCCTAGAACCTCTATGTCCATCGTCCAACTCTTTGCCTGTCCGCCAGTCCAATTGCTTCCGGGTGCCCTTGCCGCGTATCATTGCCAATTCATGCTTATGGCCCGATGTCATCCGTCGAAGTCCAAGTCACGATGCCTTCTGCTCCTCGCGCTCTTAGCGTTCCCCGTCGCCTTGTGCCTGGGGACTGGCGCTGCTTCCGCGCAAGAGTCGAACGAACTTCTTCCCCTTAGCCAAGTGCACGCGGGCATGCAAGGTTACGCTTACACGATCTTCGCCGGCGATCAGGTGGAAAAGTTCAACCTCGAAGTCATCGGCGTGCTGGACAATTTTCTCGGCCCCAAGCAGTCCATCATCCTCGTACAGTTGAAGGGGCCAAAGGTCGAGCACACCGGTGTCGTCGCGGGCATGAGCGGCAGCCCCGTCTATTTGGAGGGCAAGCTCGCCGGCGCGCTGTCGCTGAAACTGGGTGTCTTCACCAAAGAACCCATCGCCGGCGTCACGCCCATTTCCGACGTGCTAAATCCGCCCTCGCAGCCGGTACCAACGCAAGCGGCCACGCAGCAACTCGGTCTTCCTAGTGCCGCATCCACACGGACCGGACTCCCTTCTGGTTCCGCGCTGGAACCCATTGAAACACCGCTCGTTTTCTCTGGATTCCAGCCAGCCGCGCTCCAGCAATTCGCAAATCAGCTCGAAGGCTACGGCTTCGTTACGGCGCAAGGCGGGACAGCAGCGCCCCAGCCTGATGACGGGCATCTCGTTGCCGGAGACATGGCCGGGATGGTTCTGGTTCAAGGCGATATGTCCATCAACTCCGCCTGCACGGTCACGGCGGTGCGAGCCGACCGTGTCTTTCTCTGCGGGCATCCGTTTATGAGTCTTGGTGACATTCAGATCCCCATGGCGCGCAGCCGTGTGGTCACTACGCTCTCTTCCGATCTTGCTTCCACTAAAATCGTCAATGTTGGCGGCTCGATCGGCACGATCACCGGCGATCATCTCACTGCCGTCACCGGAAAACTTGGCGCCGCTCCGGCGATGATTCCGCTGGATCTCACTTTGCAAGTCTCCGGCGCGGAACCCGCCAAACAGAAGAAGCTCCATTTCGAACTCGTCAATCTCCCCAAGCTCACGCCACTCCTCGTTGCGGTGACTATTTTCAATGGGCTGACGCAAAATTCTTTGTACGGCGAAGGCACCACGCTTCATCTTTCCGGAGAGATTCGCCTCGAAGGGCATGCCCCAGTGCAGATCGAGAACACTTTCGCTCCCGGCGATTCCGTTTCTCCCGATGGCCTCCCCATCGCCATAACGATGCAAAGCATTTTTACTCGTTTGTTCATCAATAGCTTTGAACCAGCCAAGGTGGACCACATCACCCTGCAAGTCGAGAGCGTTCCGGGCCGCAAATCATTCATCATTGAAAGTGCGTGGCTCGAAAAGGGGGAAGCCGCTCCCGGCGAGACGCTTCGCGTCCGCGCACTGCTGCGGCCTTATCGCGGACCGGCGCGCGTGGAGGAAACCACCGTGCGCGTGCCGGATCAGGCTGTGCGCGGCACCACGCTGCGCGTGCTCGTCAGCGATGCCGAGCTGCTGAATCGCGCTTCGCGCGGCTTCGGCTTAGGTGGCGCCGGCAGCGGCCCCAACGGGCTGGATCAGCTCATTGCCCTCTTGAATCGCGAGCGCCGCAACGACCGTCTTTACGTTGGTCTTTTCGTCCCGGCCCCCACGCTTCTCTGGGACGACAAGGAGTTGCCCAACATTCCGCTTTCGCAAATCAACGTCGTCGACGGCCGCCCCACTCCTGGCTCCGTCCAGATTCTGCGTGAATCGTTGGCTGGCGAAGCTTCCATCCCGCTCGGGGGCCCCGTCTCCGGCGTCATCTCTCTAAATCTCCAAATCCGGTGAAAACCACAATGCGCAAGTCGTCATCTCGAGCAGGCTTGTACCGAATCCTTTACTTCTTTGGCCTCTTTGGCTTCCTTGGCTTCCCTTCTTTCGCCGAACACACCCGCCGCTGGCGCCAGTCCACCTACGATGAATTCCTGAAAGGCAACGCCCATGGTGTGGCGGTCCGCAGCGACGGCCGCCTCGAGCTTGCGCCCAAATTTACCTTGCTCGCCGACGCCGACGCTTCTTATCTCTGGTCTGTCCGCGTCGATTCCAAGGGCGAGCTTTATGCCGCGGGCGGTTCGCCTGCGAAAGTATTTCGCTTCGATTTGAGCGGAAAACCCACCGTAGTTTTCGATTCCACAGACCTCAATGCCCAAGCCATTGCTTTCGACGCCAAAGGCGCTCTCTATGTCGGCACCTCTCCCGACGGCAAGGTTTACCGCGTATCCGCTTCCGGCGAAAAGTCCGTTTTCTTCGATCCCAAGACGAAATACATCTGGGACCTCGCTTTTGCCCCCGACGGAACTCTCTACGTGGCCACGGGTGACAAGGGCCAAGTGTTCGCCGTCGCGCCCGATGGCAAGGGCGAACTCTTCTACTCCAGCGACGAAACGCACATCCGCGTTTTGGCTTTCGACGCCAAAGGGGAACTCATCGCCGGTACGGAACCCAGCGGCCGCATTCTGCGCGTCTCGAAGAATTCCGCGAAGATGTCGGCCAAAGAAGTCAAGGATTCTACCGCTGGGAAAGCCGAAGCCTTCGTTCTCTATGAAACTTCCAAGCGCGAAGTCACTTCTCTGGCCATCGCGCCCGAGGGCGCCATCTATGTCTCCGCGATTGGCGAAAAGCAGCACCTCGGACAACCTCCCACGACCATCCTCTCCGGACCGCAAGGCGCGATGGCCATCGCGCCCGGCGGCGTAATCACTGGCGGCCAGGCCCAGCCGCAGCCCTTCGTCCCCTTTTCCCCCATTCTCTCCAGCAGCATTTACCGCATCAGCGCCGAAGGCGCGCCGGAAGAGCTTTGGTCATCGCGAGAAGATATCGTTTACGCTCTCGGGCTGGCCTCCGATGGCCGCCTCCTGGCTGGCACCGGCAACGCCGGCGCGCTGCTAACCATCGATGGACACGGTGTCTTCGCTCATCTGGCTAAGTCCGGCTCGACGCAAATCACCGGCATCGCCCGCAATTCCGCGGGCAAAATTTTTCTATGCACGGCAAATCCGGGAAAAGTGTATTCCCTCGGCCCGGAATTCGAAGCCGAAGGCACATTTGAATCCCGCTCTTTTGACGCACAGCTTTTCTCACAGTGGGGCCGCATGGAATGGTGGAGTCCTCCGCCGGCCGAGGGCGCGAAACCTCCGGCGCATTCGAATGAGCCTCGTTTGGAGTTTTTTGTGCGCTCGGGAAATACGGAAGATCCCGGCCGAGAATGGTCCCGCTGGTACGGGCCCTACACGAAATCGGGCAGTGCGACGGAAGCACCATCGGCGCGGTTCGCGCAATGGAAAGCTGTGATTCATGACGGACGCCCCGGCGACGGCATCGATTGGGTCAGCCTCGCGTATTTGCCGCGCAACGTCGCGCCGGTCCTCGATGGGATCGTTCTTCAGGATCCGGGCGTGCGGGCGCAGGGCCAGGCCGGCGCTTCGTCGGGGCAACCTATCCCTGTAACACTCAAGATGCCGCCTGCACCCAATGTTTCCGGCGTGACGATTTCGCAAAGCAGCACGCCGCCGCGATTCGAACCTCCGCCGCAAGGCACGTTGCAAAAGGGGTATCAATCGGTGGTATGGACCGCGCATGACGACAACGACGACGAAATGCGCTACACGGTTTATTTCCGCGGCGAGAACGAGCACGAATGGAAATTGTTGAAAGACAACCTCGACCAGAAATTCTATTCGTGGGATACCGCGACTCTACCGGATGGCGCCTACCATTTGAAGATCGCAGCTAGCGACAGTCCGTCGAATCCTCCCGCCCTCGCTCTAAAGACGGAACGCGAAAGCGAGCGCTTCGAAGTGGACAACACCCCGCCCGTCATCGAACAACTCGAAGCGAAGGCGCCAGTGACGCGAGGCGGCAGCCCCGCGTCAAGCTCGGTCATCGTCAAGTTTGTCGCACGAGACGCTGCGAGCAGCATCGACCGCGCTCAATACAGCGTCGACGGCGGGGATTGGACGCTCGTAGCCCCCATTAGCCGAGTCAGCGATGCCCCGGAAGAACGTTACGAATTCTCGCTCAGCGGCCCCGCTCCTGGGGAACATACCATCGCGGTTCGTGCCTACGACCGCTTCGAAAATGTGGGCAGTGCGAAAACCACCTTCACCGTTCCGTCCGCCAATCCAACCGCAAAACCCTAGCCAGTTGGCCGAAGACCATTGGCACGGATAAAGCGGGTGTCACAACAAGCATCTATTCGTCTTTTGACTGATGACTGAAAAGGGAGGACGGAGAACTCTGCTTCAGACCGCCCAGCGGTCATGTGCGGGAACGGTTTGGAATTTCTCAATTTCCGCCCCAAAGCCGATGCGCCCATCACCGTAGGGCTCGTTGCGCACGTGCACGACGCGGGCCGTGCAGCGCATCTCTTGGGCACTATTCCCGGTCACTTCGGCGGGCATACGCAGCGTCGCTTCGATGGGCATTCCCACTTGCAGGGGAGCGGAAGAGGCAAAGAAGAACCCGCCGCGCGAGACGTTCAGAGCTTCCGTAAAATGCTCGGTCCTGTCCGCGGCTACCCCCAGCGCCCGGAACCGCAGGGGCGTCCGGAGGCTGAGTCGTGCCAATTGGCGGCGTTCAGATACTTTCATTTTTTCCTCCCGGCGCGGGGAAACGTCTGGCCCAGGCATCGCCGAATTTCAGAGGAGTGCTTCCAGAGTAGCAGAGCGTGCCGCGCGGTCAAGTACCAAACATGGCATGGCCAACTGATACCAGTACTAGAATGGAGCGTCCGCGCGGCTGCATCATGCGCTGGAGACTCCCAGCCGTGACATGCCATAATGCCTCTTTTACAGCGGCTAGAAACCCATTATAAAGGGCCCGCGAAATATGGAAACCTGCGGGAAGTCCCTTGCGAGCTTTCCTTGCGCAAAGTGAGCCCTATGAGCACAGCGCCATCCGCGGAATCTCGAAACTACCAGGCACCAACTTGGGAGGCCATCCTCGCGGCACACGCGCGCATTGCCCCTAGGATTCACCGCACGCCGGTCCTGACCTCCTCCTCGCTGAACGCCAGCGCCGGAGCACGGCTCTTCTTCAAATGCGAAAACCTGCAAAAAACGGGCTCCTTCAAGATCCGCGGAGCCTCCAACGCCATTCTGTCCCTCACGGAAAAAGAAGTAGCCAAGGGCATCGTCACGCAATCCAGCGGCAACCATGGCGCCGCCGTGGCTTGTGCCGCGGCGTGGCGCGCAGTTCCGGCTTGGATCGTCATGCCCAAAAACGCCCCCGCAGTGAAAGCCAAAGCCATCGAGGGCTACGGAGGAAAAATCATTTTCTGTGAGCCTTCCGTCACGGCCCGGAAAGCAGCTTGCGACCGCGTTCAAGCGGAAACCGGGGCCCATCTGGTGCATCCCTACGACGACGACCGCATCATCGCCGGACAGGCCACCGCCGCGAAGGAGTTCTTCGAAGAAGTCGGCGATCTGGATGCCCTGTTCGCCCCCGTCAGCGGCGGCGGATTGCTCAGCGGAACCTGCCTGGGCGCAAAAGGCATTCGACCGGACGTGCAAGTCTTTGGCTGTGAGCCGGAGCGCGCCGACGATGCCTACCGCTCTCTCATCAGCGGGACGCTACAATCGCAAGACTCCAGCGACACCATCGCGGACGGCTTGCGCGCTTCGCTTTCGCCGCGAACTTTCGCCATCCTGCGTCGCTTCGTGAACCGCATCCTGTTGGTCTCTGAGGAGGAAATCATCTCGGCGGCGCGTCTGGTCTGGGAACGCATGAAAATCATCATTGAGCCATCGAGCGCCGTTGCCATGGCCCCGTTGCTGAAACCGGGAGTGCTAGCTTCGCTGAACTTGCCGAAGCGCGCCGATGGCCTGGCCCCCAAGCTTGGCGTGATCTTCTCCGGAGGAAACGTGGACCTTTCCTCCCTTCCCTGGAAGTGAGGTCCCCCGTCCAAGAGCGGCCGAGGAAACTACTTCTTAAATCCTCTTAGCGATTATGAGTCCGTACACGAAATTTCCAGTAGCGTAACCGCCTCGCATGCCGCGAAAAGCCCGTAGAAAATCCACGAATTGCTGCCCATTTTCCGCCGCTACCCGCCAGAGCGCTTCATTTTTGAGCATATCCAGGCACAAGTCCCATGTTTTCTGACAGTTCTTATTCAGAACCTCGCTGTACACGACTTGGAAGCCGTTCGGTCTAAGCTGCGTCGTGTAGTCTTCCATCGTATCCAGTTCAACGAGCATACCCTTTTCAATTGGCAGGATGAATTTGCTGTACTCCCGTTCCGTCAGACGCTCCTTCTTGAACCAATCGGTGATGGCCAGGGTCCCGCCAGATTTCATACAATTCGCGGCTGAAGCAAAAAAGCTTTCCTTGTCGGGGTAGTGCGAAATGGATTCAACAGACCAAATCACGTCGAAAAACTCGTCAAATTTCATCTCCTCCGCGTCCATCAATAGGAATTTGGCGTTTACGCCTTCGCGGGCTGCGGCTTTCTGTGCCATTTTCACTTGAATTGGAGAAATCGTAATTCCGGTTGCGTAGACGCCGTAATTCTTGGCCAGATGGATCGTACTGCCGCCAAAACCACAACCCACGTCAAGAATCCTGCTGCCCGGCTTGATACACGCTAAATGCGCGAGGTACTCGACAAGCTGGATTTGCGCTTTTTCCTTTGTTTCTTCCCCGTTAATCCAGTAGCCGTGATGCAGATGCATGCCCCACAGATCTTGGCTATGGGGGCTTAATCGGTCGTAGAAATCCCTGACTTTTTGTTTGTCGTTATGCCGAGTCATGCTCCGAGCGCCCCGCTCCAGCATATGGGTCCTCGGCCGGCACTGCGGCCAGCCTATCTTCTAATCCTTCACAAAGCGCGTGAGCTAGATGCCGCGCAAACTTGCCTGCGTTCACCGCGCACAGTCCAAATTGCTGCACAATTTGTGCAAGCAATGATGCACTTTGTGCAAAACCCCTCTTACCGCCGCTCCTTGTCATAGAAATCAAAGGGCTTAGCTCACGCGCACTTTGGGCCATCACTTGCTCCCACCTACTGCGGGAGGAATGGCTTCGCGAATGAGCCTAAATATCCAAGATCAAGTCGGCGAGCATCACGCGGCAGTCTTGTTGGGCCTCTCCACAATGGAAATCCGCCGTTTTTCGCGCCAAGCTGGCCTGGGACACCTGGAACTCGGCGAGCGCGGCGAACAGGTGGTTTTCACTTACGAAGAGCTCCTGAAACTCTGCCTCTTAGCCGCGCAGTCTTCTAAATAGCCGCCAAGCTCTTCGCCCAAACTTCCTCCTCAACCCCCCGGCCCCGAGCGCCGCCCCACAGGCACTCGGGGCCTTCCTCCCTCTGGATCTCTCCGGCCTTGACGATCACTATTTTTCCTTGAGCTTTAGCTTTCCTTCCTTCTTGTTCTCCTCGAGGAACGTGCGCAGTTGTGGCACAGCCTCCAGCAGCCGGATCCATTGTTCGTAGTATAGCGTCACCGGAAAGCGCCCCAGTCCATAAACGCTCACGCCCCCTTTTTCGCCGACACGAAATTCCAGCGCGCCCGTGCGGCGCGCGCCTCCCTGTTTTTCCAGTTCCGCGAGTTTTGCTTTCAGTTCTTCGTAAGTAGGATCGGCCATGGTGTCTCCTCGTCCTGAATCTCGTTCTGAATGTGGGGCCGCGCTTTGGTGCCCTTTCTTTCTTTCGCGCCCGTGCGAAGTCGCCCAGGATTATACAATGCGTTTCGATTTGCCGGCACGCAGGCTATACTCGAACCGCAACCTTCTTCCTAACGGTGACCCATGACCGAAGAGCAACCCACAATGCTCGATTGGATTCACCTGCCGCCCGGCGTCCAAGAAGTCTCCCTTTGGGCGGGCCTGCACGACGCGCAAATCGTCTCCATCCAATCCAACCTCCTCGAGCGCACCATTACCCTGCATCTAGAAAGCGATCACCTCCTCGAATTTCACAATCTCCCGCTCGACTTGCAGTTCTTTCTGCGCCTCGAAGGGGTCCAATCCGCCCGCGTAGTCCACTCCGCCGGGTGGCCGGGCGAATTCTCGCTTCCCGCTGGCGTCTCCCCGGAAGAGCAATCGCGCTTAATCGCCGACTATCAATCCAAGTGCCGCGAGGAATCGCTAAGCTGGGCCGATCTCGAGGGCGCCGTCACCACCGAATGCAAGCAGGTCATCGATGTCTCCGATGCCTCACTTGCTAGGGCGCCTGGCGATTCCGTCGCCCTGCGCATCAGCGGCCTTTTGAACTACACCACTTACCGCGAACTTTTCTTGCGCGCCGAGCGCCTCACCCTTACTCGCGGCGATGGTCAGGACCTCGGCATCGACGGCCTCCTCAAAATGGGCGAAGCCTACTGGGACGCCTTCGAGCAGCGCAACAATCGCGCTCCGGGGACTGCTCCCACCGAAACTTAATTGCCAGTCCCGTGTTACCAGTTTGAGTACCGCCGCCGGAGGGCTTGGGCATCCTGAAAACGGAGCAGTATCATCTAATTAGCCAGATGCGGGGAAGCCCGAAGTATCGAGCAGTCCAGGTCGGGGAGATTGGGCCATGACGAATCACTCAGCACCGTCACACATTGTAAGATTAACGCTTCGCGCAACAGTGGTTGTTACTCTACTCTTTTGCCTCAGCAGAGGCACATACGCCCAGCAGGACCAGCAATCGCAACAGGATCAGCAGCAAGCCGACCAGCAGCAGCCACCGTCGCAGGATTCACCTAACGCTGCCCCCAACAAGCCCACATACGCCTCGCAAGATGCCGACAAGCCGCCCTACAACCATGACGGCCGGTCTCGGCAATACGCCCCCGAAAAGCAGTCTCAGCAGTCTCGGCCCTCCCAACCCGTCCCCAGCACTTTGGCCATCCCCGCCGGAACCGTTCTCATCATCCGCACCACCGATTTCCTCTCCACTGACCACAATCAAGTCGGCGACCAATTCACCGCTACCCTCGACCAACCCCTGGTCGTCAACGGCTGGGTCGTCGCCCGCCGCGGCCAAGTCCTCGTTGGCAAAGTGAAGGACATCAAGAAAGCCGGCCGCGTCAAAGGTACTTCCGAACTCGGCGTCGAGTTGACCGACATCACTATCGTCGACGGCCGCCAGCTGCCCATTCTCACCGAGCTATGGAAAGGCTCCGGCGGAACCTCTCACGGACAAGACGCCGCGACCATCGTCGGCACGACTGGGGTAGGGGCAGCAATCGGCGCGGCGGCTGATTGGGGCACGGGCGCCGCCATCGGCGCGGGAGCGGGCCTCGTCGCTGGAATTGGCGCAGTGCTGCTCACGCGCGGCCATCCAACTGTCATCCCGCCGGAGACTGAGCTGACCTTCCGCCTCGTCGATCCCGTCAAGATTGACACCACGCAAAGCCAGCAAGCCTTTTTACCCTTTACGCAAGAAGATGTGAATGGCGGCAGATTTGAACATCGCGGGCCGCCCCGCGTGGCCGGCGTCTATCCCGGCCCATACGCTTATCCGTACGGCTATGGATATGGATGCGGTTACTACGGTCCGTGCTACGCCTATCCCTATCCTTACCTGGGATTCTATGGCTTTTACGGCCGTGGTTACTACGGTGGTTACTACGGTCGGGGCTACTACGGCCGCGGCGGTTTCCGTCGCTGAGTTGCGGACAGTTGCTTCTCGCCAAAATAGAAATGTTCTCGCCAGAATAAAAATGTTTCTTACGGGCGGGGCTTGCCCCGCCCGAGGGTCGCAGCATTATTTACCCTCAGCCTCGGAGCGCTCGGCCCCCAACACCACCGCACCCACTTTCCTCAGAAACTCAACTCCGGACCCTGCAACGCGCACCAACCCGCGCTTCAAAGTGGAATAAACGCAGTGCACTTCCGGTAGAACTTTAGTAAACGGGTGAGCTTCTGAAGCCGCAAGCGCCGCACGCAATCTCTTCAAGTTGCTGCGCTCGCACCATGAGGATTAAAGCATCCTGCGGCATCCCGAGGGCATCTCAGTGGCATGCGCTCGGCAAAGGTGCCGACTGTACTTACGGTCGCCCTGGATCATCGACTGTACTTACGGTCGCGACCAAGAGGTCGACTGTTTTACAGTCGCCAAGAAAACAGCCTGTCTTGCAGTTGTAGGAATGTCAACCGTCTTGCGGCCGCGGAGTAGAAAGTACTAAAGAGTCTTTCAATCGCCTGTGATATTCTCTACCCATTCGACAGTGAGGCGTATCCGGTCTAAGCCCCAACCCGCGAGTAGCCATTTGTCGAAGTTGTTTCCCCAGCCCAAATGGCAACTCCCTGACATGTCCCACCTGCCCCGAGCATCTCGGAGGACTTGTCGGGAAGCCGGAAGCATGGCGATCGATTTCAAATCTGCAAGCGTGGACGGACTATGAAATTCCTATCTTCAGCGGTTCGCAGTTCCCTTCTTCTCATCGCAGGCCTTTTCCTGCTCGCAGTTTGCCTCAGAACGGCGGTTGCACAGCAGACGACAAGCACAAAGAAGGAAGAGCCGACGCGCGCGAAGTTTCCCGCCGCGAAGAATCAAATCGCTTCTTCAGTCAATGCGGACGCCGATGCCGACACGCAATCCGCCAAAGCGCCCAAGCCGGAAAAGGACAGTGCTGACGTCATTCGCAAACGCGACGAATGGTTTTACAAACAGCGTAGTTCGGCAAACGGCCATATCCCCGCCGGAGCCCGCGCCCGCGCGCTCGCTCACATGCAACGCAGGATGGAGGCCGAAGGCAAGCTGGTGCGTCGCCCAGACGGTTCCATCGCTGAGGTCGTTGCTCCGGCCGGATCCGTCACCAATACTTGGACTTCCATCGGCCCAACCCCGACTACTGGCGGATTCTATAGCCCCGTCACCGGACGCATCACCACGATTGCGATTGACCCCCGCGACGCAACCGGAAACACCGTCCTCATCGGGGGCGCACAGGGTGGCATCTGGCGGACAACGACCGCTGGAACAACTTGGACGGCTGTCGGTGACCAAGATTCTTCGCTCTCCATGGGATCAATTGCCTTTGCACCTTCATCACCCACCACGGTTTACGCCGGTACGGGTGAGCAAGCCTCCATTGGCTTCGATGTTTACTATGGCGCTGGTGTTCTCAAGTCTGCCGATGGAGGCCAAACATGGGCGCCCACCTGTACCCCGAGCGTGACCTGCCCCTTTGCCGGACCACTTTCCGACGTTACGCCCTTCGGCTTCTTCACTTTCGGCGGTGCGCGCATTAGCTATGTCGCCGTGAACCCCACGAACCCACTCATGGTCTTAGCCGCCGCGCAGTTTGGCACGGAAGGACCTCTGGAAGGCGTGTACTGTTCAGCTGACGGCGGTGGCACATGGAACCTCGTTAGCACTGCGTCTGGCGAAATGGCCACCTTCGTTGGATTCGCCTCGTCCACCGTAGCGTTTGCCGCGCTTGGCAATCCCTTTGGAAGCACGACCAACAAGAATGGCATCTACCAATCTACAAACGCGAACAGTTGTTCCGGGATAACTTTCAGTGTACTCACGAGCGGCCTCCCAGCCGAAACTTCGATGGGTCGCATCGATCTCGGTATCTCCCCGCTGTATGCGACAGACAACACCGTTTACGCATCCATCGCCGATGCCACGCTCGGTTCA
>Ga0307474_10001072_pt1 | contig 19871 bp, 24 predicted proteins | sample atmos_gasesECM1C_2_FD_203312 | JGI IMG/M metagenome (GOLD analysis project Ga0307474, IMG submission 203312) | Hardwood forest soil microbial communities from Morgan-Monroe State Forest, Indiana, United States - atmos_gasesECM1C_05 | ecosystem: Environmental > Terrestrial > Soil > Temperate... | reverse complement strand
CCATCGTTGGACTAGTCGAGGACATGCTGCCGATGACTGATGCCATGCCGCCCGAGTTCCAGATGCCGGGCGATGTGCGCCAGAGGGGACAAGTCTTCAAGATATCGATCCCGGAGAGCGCCTCTCTTCCTCTCGATCAGAAGGTAAAAATCTCCGCCTGCTATTTCAACATGTGCGGTTCGGGAGCCGGAATACTTCAAGAATTCATTCACGGCATCATGAACTACATCGAACGAATCGAGGGATACGCTCGCTAGTCGAGCTCGACGAATCCAGTCAATCAGTCGGCCGTGAACGCCGATCTCTTGAAATTCGTCGACGGTGCTGCGAAGCGGGTCGCAAACACGGCGGCTTTGGAGCCGCACGGCAGCTTGAACCGCCGCGCTCGCCCTCGGAATCTCCGCCAAGAACCCGTCGCACGATGCTCGCCCCAATGTCGGTCACTGGTCCTGCGAAGTGAGGTCCATTCAATGGGTCATAGCGGTTTTGCGAAGCGCCATAAGGCGAAAGGTTCCTTATCCGCCGGGGAAAGTTTGGCCATGACGCTCGATGGAATTCTCCCAATGATGAGGCCGCCAACCGATGCGGCCTTGCCACATGCGGACCTATGTTCACGGCCGGAGAACTACGGGGCAACCCTGAGGCGGGGCCTTACGTCTTAGGTATGGTAGCTTCTGCGATCGCCCTTTTGACCTCTGAGGCCAGCACGCTGTAGTGCTCGGCGAGCTTCGTGAATAGCTCGCGCTTTACGGGATCGGTCGCGAGATTGGCGATCAACCCGCATTCGGAAGCCTCGGTCAGAAGCTTCTCCAACTGCGCCTGCATGTCCTTCATTGTTTTTCCCCGCGCGGGAAAATCATACATCCCAGCTGCAATCGGAACTGTTCAAAAAGATACACAGTGCAAATCGGAACCCTACCAAACGAGGCGGAGAGATTTCGTAACGACCCCGCCATTTGGCGGTTCACTGACATCCAACGCAGAGCGCTATGCGCAACTCGCAAGTCCAGCACAGATAGCCGCTCGCGCCGTCAAGGAACTGGCGGTCCGGCAAGGTCACCTCAGAACTGGCGCGCTCTGCCACAGTTAGTCAATGCGGCATGTCGATTGTTGGCCGATGCGGCGTCTAGACGGGCTGCCGAAGAGTCTCCTCCTCCAGCATTGCGACGCAACCTTCGACGGCCTCAGCTACGCTTGGCACTGCGAGGGCTGTGAGGAGGTTGGCACTGTGCGAATGCCGAGCGGCATCCTGTTTCAGTGTTGAATTTCTTTCAAGTCAATGACAACGCCCGTCGGTTCGGGGGCGTGTGTAGTCAATCTTGTGAAGTTCGCATCGCTCCAATCAGCGAGGCTTATCATCTCGCCATCCCGGGATTCCATCCCAGGGACTTCGAGCAGTTCCAACACATAGAGCCCCCTGGAGTCGAGAAAGAACGTGTGATGCCCGAACAGCTCGCAAAATTGCGCGACTGCCGGATGATCCTCTGCAAGCACTTGCGCTCGAAACTGAGAAAGAGTCCTGTTTATCTGGACTTCGCTTAATTTCATGACCTGCTCCTGATCTTCAGCAAAACGAACACCCTTCTGCGTTCGCCAACATGGCGTTGATGCAGCTCCTCAAATCAGTCGAAGAGCAACAATCAGAGAGCATTCCAAAGCTTGGTGGTTAATTTATCAGCGACTATTGCGGGTTCCGCTGTGCTTCCTTACGCTAGCCGCGACGAGTCCGTTTCGAATGGCCTGCTTACGCGCGAGCTTGTGCCGGCGACGGATGGCTTCCGTCTTCTCTCTTGACGTCCTGTCCGAAGGCTTCTCGTAGAAGCGCCGGCGCCGCATCTCCCTGAACACGCCCTCACGCTGCATCTTTCGCTTAAGGATCCGAAGCGCCTGCTCGACGTCATTGTCTCGAACGAATACCTGCACGCTTGTTGCTCCCAAAGATGACCGCACAAATCATCGAAGCGTCTGGCGCAAATGCATTTGCAACCCACTTACCGAAGCTCAGACAGGAGACTCGGCGAGATTGTCCGGGAGAGAAGTACTGAGCCAACGCAAGCTCTCCCTGCCGGGAGTTTGGGCTAACTCAGGAGATAGAGATCAGGTCCGGTCTTTCGATCCGGTCGCTCTTGTGAGTTCCCTGATATGGCGTTCCGCGCCGGCAATCTGGCTTTTCACAAGATCGGACTGAGCGGTCGCCACTTCGTGAAGGCTTGTCGTGGATGCGACTTTTCGAGCGTGTTCGAAGCTGGTCTTCAGGCTCTCTTCCGAGAATGCAAGCACTTGCTCCGAAAGCGCCGCCGCTGATGTCGAGCCAAGTGTCGTTGATAAGCCAGGCGTCGTTGACAAGCCAAGTGTCGTTGATCTGCGTGCCGCATCAAAGAACAAGCCGAAGGCTTTTTCGGCTTGGTCGATTGTCTTCTCGGCGAGCTCGCGCAGCTCGGCGGGAACTTCCAACCTGGGTTCAGTCATTAGGTTCCGCCCTTGAGCTTAGTGATCATACGATGCATGTCGATGAATGGACAAGGTCTGGTGTTTCATTTCATCGCTTGCGGGCCTAAATTCTCGTTTCGTACTTGTGTTTTGCTGCGGAAACCCATAGATTGTTGGCCATTCGATTAGCCGCTGTGCCTTTCTGAACGCGCCTGCGGGCTCCTTCCCAAAGTCATCCGACCAGTTGAATCTGAATCGCGTGATGTCACGCGAAGGCGCTTTGGAGAAGAAAATGCCGACAGGTACTGTTAAGTGGTTCAATGGCCAGAAGGGCTTTGGTTTTATCCAACCCAACGATGGCGGAAGCGATGTCTTCGTGCACATCAGTGCCGTTGAGCGGGCCGGCCTTGGCGGTCTCGCCGAGGGGCAGAAGGTTTCCTACGAGATCAAGACCGACAAGATGCGTGGTAAGGTAAGCGCGGAAAATCTGTCGCTTGCCTGACGTGTTTGCGCCATTTCACGGATGTACTGAAATGGCCATTCGGCCCGCTCGATCCTGGGATTGAGCGGGCACGGCTTGTTGACAATTCGGATGACGGATGACCGGCAAGAAGTCGACTGAACCTTCTGCGCAGAGTATCGCGCGCACCAATAAGCAGCGTTTGGCCCTGGAAGAAGGGGCACGAGCGATGGCGGATCTGGAACGACAGGCGGTCGATGTTCGCAAGAACATGGAGCGTCTTCGCGGTCTGCGTGAGGCTAAGGAAGCAGAAGAGGCGAGAAATCCGGCGGTTCTCGGAAGGCCGCAAGGAAGAGGCGCAAAACGGCGATCTTAAGATAAGCCACGTTGAATCCGGCATTGGTATCAGCCGAACTCTGTCCTGAAGAGGAGACGGCTACATGCCGAAGAGTGTGCGCATCGCGCCCGAGTCTGAGTCTCAGCCGGGCCAAAGCATTAATTTTGTACTGGCGATAGGGACAGTTCGTCAGACGTGCCGTCTTGAGACGACGTTTCAGACGCAGAATCAAGCCCTCAGCTACCTTCATAGATATCGGACAGAATTTGAGCGCATCGCTCGGGCCAGGTTCGCGCTTGGCCAGGTGGATGACGGTGTAATTCACCTCACGATGCTTTAGGTCTGGGAACAGACATGTGCTCGTCGGGGGAGAGTGCCTTGCGAGCGCGAGCACGTAAACTAGTCACGTGAAGCTAAAGTTCGCCACGTAAAGTCTGTTGGGCTTTGTGGCAGAAGCGTCTTGCGGAGGGGCGCGCAATGTCGAGCGCAGTCCATCTCCCTAGCTTGGAGCACCCAGCGGAAATTAAAGCTCTCATCGCCGAATTCGCCGCCCGATGTACAGGGTCGGGTGGGTAGGCGCGGGAATCTCGCTCCGACCGCGCTCAAGGTGGAATTGGCGCTGAGCCCGCTATCGCCAATCGACCGGTGATTGCGAAGTCTGGCGTGGCACCGGCGATTTAGCCAACGCACTACTTCTTTACGAAGGTCAAATTACACGGCCGCAACTCGTTGCGCTTGCCGGTGCCATGATCGCGCTCGAACTGGGCGTCGACGGTGTAGGCGTAAGGCGAGCCGCGCTTCACGTTGCCGACCGAGAAAGCGCTGTCTCCGGTAAAGCCGTGCGCGTTAAGGATCGCCTTTCCGCCCGCAGGGATCTCGCCATCGATCGCGAGCAGGGGGCGTCCGTTGGCCTGATCCTCGCCATGAAGCACGCCATCAGTGACAGTGGCGGTGAGGTTCCGCATATAGGCGAGCGCGCCACTGGCGTTTGTGCACTTTACCGTCACATCCCACTTGCCGTCGAAGTCCTTGGTACGCGCGATCGTGCTCGCTCGCGCAGCTTCAGGAGTGGCGAGCGCCAGCTTCTGCTTCAACTCGTCGACCTTGGCCTTGGCCAGGCTGGAAAAGGCGCAATTCGGAAACCGCGAGAGGTGATCCTCATAGGCGGCAACGGTCCCGATGGAATTGGCGGCGTTCCAATGGGATTCCGCCTCAGCGCAGGGATTCGCGGCTGCTGAAGGCGCCGGGGGCGCGATCGTGACCGAGACCGGCCCGTTCAGATAGAATTTTCCGACGACCGAGAGCGACAGCTCCGGCAACTGCGTTCGGCTGCTCGCTTCATAGACGTCGGTTGAGACCTCGCGAAAAATATCGCCGATCTCCTGATGCTCCTCGATATGCTTCAAGAACGCGGCGGTGTAGGGGCTGTTGCGTCCCTGGCCATCGTCGGCTGTCTGTCCGGCCTGGGTCGAGAACGAGATGATGGTGCCGAGCGGGGCTTCCATCTTCACCAGGCCGCGATGGATCGACGCGCCGCGGGTCACTCCGATTAATTGCTTCAGGTTCTCGGTCAGCGGATTGTCGCGGCAGGAGTCCAGCACCAGGATGCGCAAGTTCTTGGCTTGCTCCAGGTCATTGAGGATATCATCCACGCGCGCAAAACGCTTCAGGTCCGCTTCATCGTCAAGCTTGGCATCGACCGGCATCAGGTAGTTGACGCCGTTGAATTGCATGGCGTGACCGCTGTAATAGAACACCGCAACGTCGGCGCTCGCGGCACTGCGCGCAAAGCGGATGGTCGCTTCCTGCATGTCGGTCTGGCCGGCATCGGCAGCAAAAATCACGTCGAAATTGCTCCGCTTCAGTGCGGCGGCGACATCTTGGGCGTCATGAGCCGGATTGGGTAGTTTCGGCGCATGGGCGTAGGCGCCGTTACCGATGACGAGCGCCACCCGCTTGTCCGCAAGAGCCGGCGCGCAGCCAAACCAGCCGGTGATCAGCAATAGAAATCCGATCCTGAAAAATGCGCTCATGAATAATCTCTCATCATGCAAACCAGGTTGCGCAAAATCTTGGTGCCTGTCTGTGAAGATGGTCACAGCGTGGGGGGCACATTTTACGACAAAATTCGGCGGACGCTCGCCCTTGAACCATCCGAGCGACGCGGCCCGCCCGGCCCACCTCATTGAGGTCCGTTCAATGGACCATAGCGGACCGGATTTGCCCACGTTGAGTTGTTCGCATTTTTGCCCTGAGCTGACACAGCTTCTGAGTTCCGCGGTGCCGAAGGTGGTATATCATGGGCTCCTGATCCTACGAGCCGGCGAGCGACGGTAAAAATGTCCGATCCTTCTGCTCCCTCGGAATTGGAGAAGCGGTCAACCGAGACGACAGCCTCTACGCCCCTGAAATTTTCGGTATGGCGACTTGCACTCGCCGTCGTCATCGCTGGTGTATCCGATGTCATTGGTGCTTTCGCGAGCTTGGCGCCGCCGATCGGGTGGGCGGTCGATGTCGTGACTGCCGCGCTTTTGTTCGTCGTGCTGGGCTGGCAATGGCTGCTGTTGCCGGGGCTGGTCCTGGAGGCGATACCGGGCGTCGGGGTACTTCCGTTCTGGCTGCTGGTGGTTGGAGCGATTGCTGTCTTAGGCACGCCGCGGCCGAAGATTGGACAGCGCTGAGGCCTCGCACCTTGCCATCCGACCAGTCAGCTTTTGTGAAGGGTTTCGGATGCCGGCCGCTTGAGGGACGGCGCCGCGAGTTCGGCGTCCGGCGTCCGAAAAGCCTCCAGGGAGGAAACCAGGGGACGTAGGACAGTGCCGCATGCCCGAGCTAAGTCGCGTCAAACAACCTTCAGACGATCAGGAGGATCGCCCCGCTTTTTTCGCGCTGTTGGCGCGGCTGGTTCGCCGTGGCGATACAGAGCGCGCATCATAAGTTGCTGCTTTAGCAGATCGCCTGTTGTCGCTGCAGTGGAGTAGAGTCCGTGCGTATTCTTGGGACGTTGAAGACCGTGGCCGAGCTTGAGCAACATCGCTCGGCGCACCGCCGCGGCGCGGCCTAACCCGCTTCTTTTTGCTTGATCGCGCGCTCCAGCTCCGAGGCCAAGACCTTGTAGTGTTCGGCAAGCTTAGCGAATAGCTCTTGTTTGGCCTTATCGGTTGCCAGCCTCGCGATCATTTCGCATTCGGCGGTTTCGGTGCGAAGCTTTTCCAAGTGCGCTTGCATGTCTCTCATCTGATTCCCCTGGGCGCACCTCTCGCCGGCTCGCGCTGAGCCTCTAGCATCACTTCGAAGATTATGATCGGTAGGTAGAACACAAGCATGGCCATCATCCTCCATTGGGACAACAACCCTCAGTGCTCCGGGCCCGTTCCCTGAATAAACAGCCAACTCGCTGGAACGCTTTTATCTCTTACCCGACTACCAAGTACCTCTTGGCAATCCTTCGATGGGCAGCGGGCCCGAACAGGGGAACGACCTCGTTGCTCCCGGGATTACCACTGCACTGGCCATAGCTTCTGTTTTGATGGCAGGGCGATTGGAAGTGGTCCAGTAGGGGCCGCTTGGCTTTCATCCACCCCAAGCGGCCCCGCCGCTTGAGGCGAGCCGTCAGCTCGGACGGCCTTGTCCTCGCCAGCATTATTTCTGAAATGCAGCACAGACTAAGGCGTCCGAAAACACCGCGTCCGAAAACACCGTTTGCATGGTGATCGAGGCACTGATGCTGGTCGTCGAGCGTGGTGGGGACGCCATGCTGCCGAGCATCGGCATCATGCGGGCGCAGTATCCTGGTGGGACGGCGCCGACGCCGCGCAGGAAGCGGGCGAAGAAATATCGTGTTGTGAGCTGATGCGTTTGGAGCCTAAGCCTCGCCTAGTGCCGCACCGCTCTCCGTCCGAGCGGCGGCGCGTCGAGCCGGTTCAACATGGCGTTGATGTCTACCAGCAAACTCTCGATTTCATCCTGCTCGTTCAAGCGGGGCTCCTCCTGCAGCCGCTCCAAGAGCTTCTGCTTTCGCGCGAGGAGTTCTGTAACGGTCGGCGTCATTGCGGACCTCTTTGGAAAACCTAGCTCAACCAGCCGGCGCTTGCTTCGTTCCCAGGGCGATCAACATGTTCCAGCGCCGGACATTAGCCGGTTCAGGCGTCGCCCTGACTGGCTTCAGGATAGCGCCAGCCGGGGCGAGAGACTTTTCCTTTTGAAGGCCGCATGCAGCACAGCCAGTTCGCCGTCATCAGCGCTTGCGACGCGTTTTCGCTTCGGTCGATCTTTGGTCGTCGCCTTCCGGTCCGCCTCGGCCCGCATCCGAATGCGAAATCTGGATGGGCCACCAAACAGTCTATTGTCGGGGTAGACCGGAAGTGACTGGCCCACTTCCCAAACGGCGCTCGTGACCCCAACCGGACGTTATCTCCATCTCGCTAACGCGTTTTATTTGACCTATCGAGCGGTCTGCACATTCACTGAAAGACCAGCACGGGCGTCTTCGCTTGCGTCAGCACCTTGTTGGTCACACTGCCGATCAGAAGCATGGAAAGTCCGCTGCGCCCATGCGATGACATAACAATGAGATCGCAACCTTTTTCCTCGGCTGTTGCGATGATGGCTTGATGGGGTTGCCCGTTCTCCACTTGAATCGTCTCGCAGGAAACACCGGCCTCCTTGGCCGCATTTCCCGCGAAATCCAACACGCTCGTGGCCTGTTCCTTGCGCAGCTCGGCATACCTTGCGACTGCTTCAAGGAACCGCCCTGTCATTTCTGAAAACGGTTCCATAACGAAGATGACAGATACCTTGGCTCCAAGGGATTTCGCCAGCGCCAACCCGTGCGCCACCCCATGCTCCGCCAGCTCCGACCCATCCGTCGCAATGAGAATATGCCGGTACATGCTTCACCTCCCGATAATCTGGACTTATCGCTGCCTTCCGAATGCAAGCTGGGCCCGCGTTTCGGATACAGTCTTGAGATAAGTCAAACTATCGCGAATGCGCGCCCGATGACAGGCTCCGCGAAACCCATCGCTGTCTCGGCGGGCGCGACGGGTTTCCTGGCACCCATCCTACCAACTGTCGCCACAGCGGGACGACGGCTACGGCTGATGCCGTTTGGTGATCGCGGCCTGCGCAGCTTGCCCGTAGAGGCTCGCGAGCAGGTCCATCCGCACGGCGGTCGTTTCGAGACTTGCCGCCCAGCCGTCGAGAGCATCCAGCATCGGCGGCAGGGTTGTGCCGCGCAGGCTCGCATAGGCCTCCGTGACCGAGCGGCCTTTTTCGGTGGCGCGGTAGCGCGTTTCCTTGCGCGATGAGGAGCCTTCGGTCTCGATCAGGCCGGCGCGCACCAGTTTTCGAGTGGCGTATTGCAGGTTGGGCACGTCGACGCGGTTCAGGAGCTGCCCGACCTCGGAGAGCCGCTTCGGCTCGTCGCCCATGCGCACCACGTTGAGCACGGCGACATCGTCACCCGTCAGCGGAACGTCGCAGACCGCGGCAAGGCACGCCGCCTTCCAGCGATAATAGGCCTGTGCCAGCCGCTCCAGCCGAAACTCGAAATCGGAAAGCCGCTTCTCGGTCTCGGTGCGCGCCAGATGCCAGGCGCCCGGCCGTTCCGCGGCGATCGCCTGCCGTTTCGGCTTCGCCGCCTCGGCTTTTGGCCGTGCAGCCGTCTTCTGCGTCTTCCTCAAAACGGTCTCCCGATTCGCTCTTCCCGCCCAACGCCTGGGCAGGCTGTGCTCAATCAATGCTATTTACAACTTCAATTCTTACATTAAAAATACAATTAAGAAAGCGGGATGACGCGTCAAGGGCGACGCGGCACGTATGACAGGCTGGTGAGCGTGGCTTTGAGCGACTCTACAGTCGCTTTGAGCGTCTACAAAAGAGTCTCGATAGGGAGGATGATGCGATGGCAGGACAGTGGATCGACATCACGGCCGCGGATGGCGGCACGTTCAAGGGCTATCTCGCTATTCCCGCCTCGGGCTCAGGTCCCGGCATCCTGCTGCTGCAGGAGATCTTCGGCGTCAACGCTTCGATGCGCAGCGTTGCCGACTACTATGCCGAGGAAGGCTATGTCGTGCTGGCACCGGACCTGTTCTGGCGCATGGAGCCGGGCATCGAGCTCGGCTACACGGAAGCCGATTTCGGCAAGGCGATGGGCTATTACCAGCGCTTCGATGCCAACCAGTCGATCAAGGATTCCGCTGATGCCTTGAAAGTGCTGCGGGCGCGGCCCGAATGCACCGGCAAGGTCGGCGCGCTCGGCTTCTGCCTCGGCGGCAAGCTTGCCTATCTCGTCGCCGCGCGCACCGACGTTGACTGCGCCGTCTCCTACTATGGCGTCGGCATCGAGGCCGATCTCGCCGAGGCCGAGAAGGTGAAGGGCCCGATGGTGTTTCACTTCGCCGAGCTCGACCGCTTTGCGCCGCCGGAAGCGCGCGCGCAAATCACGGCGGCCTTTGCAAAGCGTCCGGACGTCGAGTTTTATCTCTATCCCGGCTGCGACCATGCCTTCGCCGCGCCGGAGCGCGCGAGCTTCAACAAGCCGGCGACGTTGATGGCGCATTCACGCTCGGTCGCGCTATTCCGCAAAGTTCTCGGACCGCATTACGATCTGTCCTCGCTATGGGACAAGCACACGGAGCTCGAATTCGCCACCCGCTCGGCGGAAGCCACCATGGGCACCATGGTCGCGGAGCCCTATGTCAATCACATCCCGACCATGACCGGCGGCGTCGGCTATCGCGATCTGTTGCGCTTCTACAAGAACCATTTCATTCCGAAGACGCCTGAGGATACCAAGCTGATCCCGATCTCGCGCACGATCGGAGCCGACCGCGTGGTCGACGAGATGCTGTTCTGCTTCACCCACGACATCGAGATCGACTGGATGCTGCCCGGCGTGGCGCCGACCGGCAAATATGTCGAGATCCCGCTGGTCGCGATCGTCCGCTTCCGCGGCGACAAGCTTTACAACGAGCACATCTATTGGGACCAGGCCTCGGTGCTGGTGCAGATCGGGCTGCTTGATCCGAAAAAACTCCCCGTGGCCGGCGTGGAGACCGCAAACAAGCTGGTCGATGAGTCCCTGCCGTCCAACACGCTGATGGCGCGCTGGGCAGAGAGCGCGCCGAAGGTCGGCTGATCGCTGAAACCGTCTCGACAGCGCCGGTTTCGCGGCGCCGTTCTCGCACAGGGAGTCTTGGTCATGGTGTCTTCCGCATTGTCCCGCCGTTCGTTGCTCAAGCTCGCGGGCGGCGCCGCTCTTCCGATTCCCGTTGGCTTGCTCGGCAGCAGCACGGCTCGCGCCGCGCCGGGAACGCTGACGATCGCCTACAATGTCAACCTGCCGTCTTTCGATCCGACGGTTGGTCTGTCGGCGGTCAACCCGACCATCCAGTCGATCTATCAATCGGTGTTCGATCCCTATATCGGCCAGGCTCCGGATCTCTCCTTCAAGCCGGGCCTCATCACCAAATGGGGCTGGAACGAGGACCGCAGCAAGATCACGCTGGAATTGCGCGAGGGCGCGACCTGGCACGACGGCTCGCCGGTGACGCCCGAGGACGTGGTGTGGTCGCTCTCACGCGCCGCCGATCCCAAGAGCGGCAATCCGGTCCAGTTCGTGTGGTCCAAGATCGGCAATTACAAGGTCGACGGCAACACCATTACCGCCGATGTCAAGGAGTTCGAGCCGACGCTGTTCAAATGGATGGCGTTCCTGACGGCTTACGTGCTGCCGAAGGCCTATTACGAGAAGGTCGGAGCGGAAGGTTTTGAGAAGGCGCCGATCGGCTCGGGACCCTATAAGGTCGACGCCTTCGAGCGCAACGCGTTCCTGCGGTTGAAGGCGCATCCGGGATATTGGGGGCCGAAGCCGGCCTTCGAGACGGTGGTGTTCAAGTTCATCACCGATCCGACCAGCCGCGTCGCCGAGATGGAGTCGGGCGCCTCCGACGTGACGTTCGAAATTCCTTACGAGGAGTTCGACCGTCTCAAGAATAAGCCGGGCCTTGCCGGCCAGACCAAGCCGGTGTCCGATATCGCGATGATCTTCTTGACCGACGTCGATCCGATGCTGGACCGCAATGTGCGTCTCGCCGCGAACCACGCCATCGACAAGAGGGCGATCGTGGATCGGCTCTTGAAGGGTTATGGCGTTCCGATCTCGACGCTGGAGGCACCGGGCTATGCCGCGTTCGATCCCACGATCAAGGTCACTTACGATCCCGAGCTCGCAAAAAGCCTGCTCGCCAAGAGCGGCTACTCGCCGGAGAAGCCCGTAAAATTCACCATCCAGACCACGCGCGGCTTCAAGCCGAAGGATTACGAGATGATCCAGGCGATCGTCGGCATGTGGCGCAAGGTCGGCATCGATGCGACGATCGAGATCTACGAGATCGCCCAACATTTCGAGCTGCGCGCGCGGCATGCGCTGGCACCGGCTGCTTTCTACAATTGGGGCAATGCGATCGGCGATCCCTCCACCTCCACCGGCTTTGCCATGTTCGGTCCCTCGCCGCACTGCGCCTGGAAGGGCAAGGACCTTGTCGAGCGTATCGGCCCCCTGTGGGGCGAGAAGGACGAGGCCAAGCGGATCGCCGGCTACAAGGCGGTCGACAAATACATCGCCGAGGAAGGCGAGGTGATCCCACTGTTCCAGTATGTGCAGCCGATCATACACAAGAAGGGTGTGAAGGTCGTGGCGCAGTCCAACGGCATGATCCTCCCGCAGCTCACTACGCCCGCCTGAACCGCGGCGACAACTGAAGGCGACGCACGATGCGATGGGGCGAGATCATCAGGCGGCTCGTCCTCGTTCCGCCGACGCTGTTCGGCGTCGCGGCAATCGTGTTCGTGATGCTGCGCGTGGTGCCCGGCGATCCCATCGCCATGATGATTCCGCCGGGCGCCTCCGTTGAGGACATCGCGCGGCTGCGCGCGCTCTACGGGCTCGACCAGCCGATTCCACAGCAATTCGTCACTTGGCTCGGCCAGGTAGTCGCAGGCGATTTCGGTCGCTCGATCAGCGTGCACAGAAGCGTATCCGAGCTCGTACTGGCGCGTCTGCCGGCGACCATCGAGCTTGCGCTGCTCGCCATGCTGATCGCGGTCGTGCTCGGCGTGCTCGCGGCGCTTACCGGCATCCTGGCGCGCGGCCGGCGCGCGGAATGGGCCGTCGACGGCGGCATCGGCTTCCTGCTTGCGGTGCCGGATTTTCTCTGGGCGCTGATCCTCTTGCTGTTGTTCGGCGTGCTGGTCCCGCTGCTGCCGATCTCGGGCCGCATCGATCCCGAAATCGACGTCAGCTTTCACAGCAATTTTTATCTTATCGAAAGCCTCCTGACCGGCCGTTTCGATATTGCGGCCGCCCTGCTGCAGCACATGCTGTTGCCGGCCCTCGCGCTGGCGCTGCCATTCTCCGCGCTGATCGCCCGAATATTGAAAGCCTCGCTCGCGGAAGCAGAGGATCAGGACTATGCGCAGATCGCCCGCGCCCGCGGCTTCTCGCGACCCGAGATTTTGCGCCGCGAGGTGTTTCCCAATGCGCTGATCCCGACGGTCGCGCTCGGCGGCGTGCAGCTGACGCTTCTGCTCGGCGGCACCGTGCTGGTCGAGCGCATCTTCTCCTATGAGGGCATCGGCAACATGGCGATCGACGCCGTGATCAACCGTGATTTTCCGCTGATCCAGGGGCTGGTGCTGACCTTTGCGGTGCTGTTCATCGCGCTCAATCTTGCCGTCGATCTCCTGGTCACGCTGCTCGATCCGAGGCTGCGCCATGGCTGAGCTTGTGCTCGATCCTCCGCTTGCACTGACATCGCGGCTCGCCGCGGCCCTCAGGCGTGGCGGCGCAAGACTCTGGATCGGCGCCGCGCTCGTCGCCATCCTTGTCCTCGTCGCGCTCTTCGCGCCCTTGATCGCGCCGCACGATCCTGTCGAGCAGGACCTGATGTCGGCGCAGTTGCCGCCGGCTTTTGTCCAGGGGGGCGAGGCGGCCTATCCGCTCGGCACCGACAGCCTCGGCCGCTGTGTGCTGTCGCGGCTGATCTATTCGGCGCGCATCGCGGTCGTGGTCGCGCTGATCGCGGCGACACTCGCCGCCCTGATCGGCATAGCGCTTGGTCTTTTCGCCGGCAGCTTTGCCGGCTGGGTCGATCAGGCGATTTCGCGGCTTATCGATGTCTGGATGGCGTTTCCGCCGGTCTTGCTATCCATCGTGCTCGCGGCGGTGATCGGCGCCGGCCTCACTTCCGTGATCGCGGCGATCGTCGTGGTCGACTGGACCCGTTTTGCCCGCGTCGTCCGCGCCGAGACCATGGTGCAGCTCAAGCGCGACTACGCCGCTGCGGCGCGCGTGATCGGCTTGACGCGGAGTGCAACGCTGCGACTGGAGATACTGCCGAATCTCGTGCCACTGCTTGTCACCCTGCTTGCGGTCGAGATGGGCATCGCCATCCTGGTCGAGGTCATCCTGTCCTTTGTCGGCATCTCCGTTGCCGGCGACACCGCGACCTGGGGCAGCATGATCGCGGAAGGGCGCCAGATCGTCTACCAGGCGCCGTGGATCATGGCGCTGCCGATCGGCTGTATCATCACAAGCGTGATCGGACTCAACCTGCTCGGCGACGGCCTGCGCCTCGCGCTCGACCCGGTGCAGCGGCGATGACGGCAACCCTTGCCATCGAGGACCTCAAAGTCGCGCTTCGCAACGGCGCGGCTCCAGTCCTGCGTGGCGTCACACTTCAAGTACAGCCGGGCGAGGTGCGCGGGCTGGTCGGCGAATCCGGCGCCGGCAAATCGATGATCGGCCGCGCCGTGCTGGGCCTCTTGCCTACAGACGCGCGCATCACGGCCGGGCGGATCTCATTTGAAGGAAGCGATCTCGTCGCGATGAGGGAAGCCGATCGACGGCACCTGTTGGGCCGTCGCATCGCGCTGATCCCGCAGGATCCGATGACCTCGCTCAATCCTGTCAGGCGTGTTGGCGCGCAGCTCACCTCGCTCCTGCGGCATCATCTCGGCCTCTCGAAGTCCGCCGCGCTTGCTCGTGCAACCGAACTGCTCGTCGAAGTCGCGATCCGCGAGCCGGAGCGCCTGCTCACGCTCTATCCACACGAGATTTCCGGTGGCATGCGCCAGCGCGTGCTGATCGCGATGGCCTTTGCCTGCGATCCCGCCCTCGTCATCGCCGACGAGCCGACCACCGCGCTCGACGTCACCGTGCAGCGCCAGGTGCTGCAACTCGTTGAGCGGCTGCGGCTGCGCCATGGCGCCGCCGTGCTGTTTGTCACCCATGACCTCGGCGTGGTCGCAAAAATCTGCCGCACCGTCACAGTGCTGCATGCGGGGCGTGTGCTGGAGGAGGGCGAGACCAGGGACGTGCTGGTGCGGCCGCGACATCCCTATACGCGGGCGCTGCTTGCGGCGACGCCGCGAGCCGATCGTCCGGCGGAAGCACTGCGTCCCGTACCGCTTGCGCTGATCGAGCAATTGTGGTCGGAAGCACACCGGCTGGACCGTTTGGCCGTCGCGGGGCCGCTATGACCGAGATCCTGCTGCGCACCGGAGACTTGAGCTTCGCCTATCCGGAGCGGACCGGCCTGTTTCGCTCGCCCGCCATGCGCGCGGTGATCAGAGGTGTCGAGCTCGCCGTCCCCCGCGGCTCGGTGCTGGGCCTGGTGGGCGAATCCGGTTCCGGCAAGACCACGCTTGGCCGGCTCCTGGTGCGTCTGCTCGAGCCGACGTCCGGCGGCATCCAGTTCGATGGCATCGAGATCAGCCATCTGTCCGAAGCTGAGCTGCGCCCGTTGCGCGCGCGCATCCAGATGATCTTCCAGGATCCGCAATCCTCGCTCAATCCGCGGCTGCGGCTCGCCGCAACACTGACGCGGCCGCCTCTCCTGCACGGACGAATGAAAACCCGGCGTGAGCAGCGCGATCGCGCCGCCCGCTTGCTCGATCTCGTCGGCCTGCCGCCGGCTTTCGTTGACCGCTATCCGCATGAGCTCTCCGGCGGCCAGCGCCAGCGCGCCGGCATCGCGCGTGCGCTTGCGCTGCAGCCGGATTTCATTGTCGCCGACGAGATCGTCTCCGGCCTCGATGTCTCGACGCAAGCGCACATCCTGACGCTACTGAAGGATCTCCGCGCCAGGCTCGGGCTGACAATGGTCTTCATCAGCCACGATCTCTCCGTGGTGCGCGTGCTCTGCGACGACGTCGCGATTCTCAACCGCGGCGAGGTCGTCGAATATGGACCGGTCGCGCGCATCTACAGTTCGCCGCAGCATGCCTACACCCGCCAGCTCCTCGCCGCGATTCCCTTGCCCGATGTCGAGCCGGGCTGGCTGGAAGAGTCCGCCCCCGTCGTTTTACCCCAACAGCAAGGATCAGCCGCATGACCGAGAGCATCAAAGGTTCTGTCGTCTTCATCACGGGTGCCACCGGCGGCCTGGGGCAGGCGTTGACCGCCGCTCTTGCCGCACGCGGTGCGGCTAAGATCTACGCCGCGGCGCGCGATATTTCCACGCTCGCAGCTTCGCCCACGCTCGTGCCGGTGAAGCTGGACGTGACCAGCCATGACGATGTCGCCAGCGCCGCAAGCCTGGCGCGCGATGTCACACTGCTCATCAACAATGCCGGTCTCAACCACAACACGGCGTTTCTGCTCACACCAGATCTCGCGTTCGCCCGCGAGGAGATCGAGGTCAATTACATCGCGCCGCTTCGGGTGACGAAAGCCTTTGCGCCGACACTGATCAAGAACGAGGGCGCGGTGCTCAATATGCTGACCATCCTCGCCCGCGTCAGTCTGCCGTTCATGGGTTCCTATTGCGCCTCGAAGGCGGCGGCGCTGAGCTTTACGCAGGGTCTGCGCGGCGAACTCGCGCCGAAGGGCGTCCGCGTTGTCGGCGCCCTGCCCGGAGCGATCGAGACCCGCATGACGACGATGCTGACCATCCCGAAGATGGCACCCGCCGATGCCGCCAGAGAAATCCTCGACGGCTTCGAGGCCGGGGAAGAGGACATCTATGTCGGCGACATGGCGCGCGGGCTCGCCGAAGGCCTCAAGCACGATCCCAAGGGCGTCGAGCGCCAGCTGGCGTCGGGCTGACCGGGCTCGCTTGATCTGTTTTCAAGAAGACTGCGATAGCCAAAAGGATGCGACCATGACCAAGCCTCGATTCCTGCTCGCTCTTGCCGTGCTCATGTGTGCTGCGGCCCCGCCGGCTTCCGCCGATTCCATTCCGGGCCTGCGCGGTCACGATCACACCGGCATCACCGTGCCCGACGTCAAGGAGGCGACCGCCTTCTTCACCGACGTGATCGGTTGCACCCATGCGATGTCGTTCGGGCCATTCTCCGACGACAAGGGCACGTTCATGCAGGACGTCGTCAACGTCGACCCGCGCGCGGTCATCGACGAGATCTCCATGGTTCGCTGCGGCTATGGCTCGAACATCGAGTTGTTCCAGTATCGCTCGCCCGACCAGGCCAAGGCTCTGCCGAAGAACTCCGACATCGGCGGCCATCACATCGCGCTCTATGTCGACGACATCGACAAGGCTGCGGCCTATCTGAAGTCGAAGAACGTGAGGACATTGCAGGGCCCGATCCCGATCACCGAAGGCCCCGCGGCCGGGCAGTCGATCCTCTATTTCTTCGCCCCCTGGGGCCTCCAGATGGAGCTGATCAGCTACCCCAAGGGAATGGCCTATGAGAAGACGGCGAAGTCGCTGCTCTGGAGCACCACCGAGCCGATGAAGTGAGTAAGCTCGTGTGAGCGTGGGCAGAACCTAAGAACCGTCGTACCGGCCTGGTGCGCAATTGCGCACGGCGGCCGGGACGACCAGGGGCTGGCCCCCGCGCCGCACTTCTGCCGGTATAAGGCACCATCCTTTTTCCGGTATTGGCGAACGATCAGCGAGGCAGCTATGAACGAAACCATCTTCCCCGGTGACACGCTACGCCCGCTGCGTCTTCAACTCGGTGCGCAAAGCATTGCGGGCTACGAGAGCCTGGGCACGGGTCGGTCGATCCTGCTCGTTCATGGCAATTCCTCATCCTCGCGGATCTGGCAGAAGCAGCTGCAGGGGCCGCTCGGTCGCAAATATCGCCTGGTCGCGATCGACCTGCCGGGCCATGGTGCCTCGTCTCCCCCGCCCAATCCGGAGCAGGATTATTCAGGCTATGGCTATTCGGCTTGCATCGTGGCGGTTGCCCGCGAGCTTGGGTTGAAGGAAACGGTGGTCGTGGGCTGGAGCCTCGGCGGCCATGCGGTGCTCAACGCCGCTGCGTCGCTGCCGACGGCGGCGGGGCTCGCGATCTTCGGTACGCCGCCGCTCGGCAAGGGGCCGGACGGGCTTTCCGGTTTCAAGGCGCTTTCTGCGACCGTATTCACGCCGGCGCCGAGCGATGCGGAAATCGAGGCGTGGATCAAGTCGGCGTTCGCGCCCGGCTACGGGCCGATCCCGTCATTTGTCCACACCGATTTTCGGAACACCGATGGCGCCGCGCGCGGATGTCTTGGCGCGAATGCCCAGAAAGGCAACTTTGCCGACGAGGTCGAGATTGTGCGGAATCTCAAAATTCCGCTGGCGATTCTGCAGGGGGCCGAAGAGCAGGTCGTCAATCCAGACTATCTGCAGCGGCTCGCGGCGCCGACCTTGTGGCGCCGGCAGGTGCAGGTGATCCCGGACGCCGGCCACACCCCGCAGTGGGAGCAGGCGGAGGCCTTCGACAAGCTGCTCGACGAATTTGCGTCGAGCCTTTAGCACGGCGGGGCCGATAAAGCCGAGACTCTGTCTCGGCAGGTGATGGGTTTCGGTGCGCTCTATCCCTCCTGCCGGCTGTCGTCCCGCCGAAAGCGGGGACCCACAACCGCAAGGCCGAGTTGTTTGGCTCAGTCCTCGTCGCTGCGCTCCTCGCAATGAAGCAGAGCTGGCGCGAATTTCATCAACAAATTTCTCCTCCGCTTTTTCTTAGATTTGCAGCACCTCATCGGCGGTAGCGAGAAGTGATTGCGGTGGCGTCAATTGAGTCCCTTTGCGGCTTGCAGATTACCAATCTGATTAGAGTCGGTGCCTGAAATCCCGCCGCCGCACGACCGCTCCGCTGTAAAGATCGATCCTCGCTAGGCTAGGTGGACGAAGTGCTATCACGACCTACCGGGTCCGTAGATCGCTAAAGGTCACGCGTTGATTTATCTCAAGACTGTATCCGAAACGCGGGCCCAGCTTAAATTCGGAAGGCAACGACACGTCCAGACAATCGGAAGGTGAAGCATGTACCGGCATATTCTCATTCCGACAGATGGGTCGGAGCTGGCGGAGCATGGGGTGGTGCATGGGTTGGCACTGGCGAAATCCATCGGAGCCAAGGTATCCGTAATCTTCGTTGTAGAACCCCTTAGCTGGGCGCCATTGGTGGAAGGAGGGGCGATTGAGCAGCTCGGCAAATATTACGAGCAGATCAAGAAACTCGCAGTGAGTGTGTTGGATCGCGTGGCAAATGCGGCCAAGGAGGCCAGTGTTTCCTGCGAGACGATTCAAGTGGAGAACGGGCAACCCCATCGAGCCATCATCGCAGCAGCCGAGGACAAGGGCTGCGATCTCATTGTTATGTCATCGCATGGGCGCAGCGGACTTTCCATGCTTCTAATCGGCAGTGTGACAAACAAGGTGCTGACGCTCGCGAAAACCCCCGTTTTGGTTTGTCAGTGAATGCGCAGACCGCTCGATGGGCCAAAGGCAAACGGCAACGTCATTCGATTCACATCGTCGGCTTGGGCGAGCAGTGTCAGGGGCACGGTGAGGCAAAGCGCCATCACGGTCTTGAGGTTGATCGCCAACTCGTCTACGCCGATTACTGAGCGACCAAGGTCCACCCCTACTGGACCAGCTTGGCGCGAAGACGTCCGTACTCGACGTCAGTTATTGATCCCGACTTTTTTAGCTGATCAAGCTTGGTAATCTCGTCTGCGACACTAAAGCCAACAACGCGTCGCAATTCATCGCGTGCCTGTTGAGCCTGCTGAGCGTTACGCTCCGCCATACCTCTCCCCTGAAAGATCAAGTATGCAAGCATGAAAACGAATGGGAATACTATCCATCCGATCACCCATATGGCCTTGACCCAACCGGAGATGTCGTGGCGTCGGAATAGATCGGAAGCGACAGTAATGAGCAGCCAGAACCACACGATGAAGAAGAATATCGTGAAGACGTCTAACAGGAAATTCCGATAGGTGAAGCCCTCTTGAAAGAAGAACATTTGCGATCCTCCTTTGCCTGCTACCGAGCGCAAGTTCCAGTTTAAAGGGTGATCCCGCTCCCCGCTTTTGATTTAGATCAACGCGTGTGAGGTTGGTGACACGAGCGACAAACTCACGTTGAGCACAACGAGTCCGCTCTTACCCTGGATTGCTGACATTCCAGGGGACTGGATTTCGTTGCAATGGGGCCACATGCTGACGTGAATGACGAACGGCCCCGGAGCGTTTTTCCGGAGCCGCTGAGGGAGATCAGTTGCCTGCGGGTAATGCGATGGTTATCCCTTCCTTCGCTAGTTGATCCCTTATGAATTGGAACCTCTCATAATTCGACAGCGTCACCGGGCCGGAATAGGACGCGCTTTGCACCTTTC
>Ga0307474_10001071_pt1 | contig 19888 bp, 18 predicted proteins | sample atmos_gasesECM1C_2_FD_203312 | JGI IMG/M metagenome (GOLD analysis project Ga0307474, IMG submission 203312) | Hardwood forest soil microbial communities from Morgan-Monroe State Forest, Indiana, United States - atmos_gasesECM1C_05 | ecosystem: Environmental > Terrestrial > Soil > Temperate... | reverse complement strand
GATGGAAAGCTCCGCCACGAGCCAAGCACGCTGCAAGCGCAATAGAGGACACCGTGAACGACAGTCCCAGTGCCTGGATAAGATCGTCTTTGGAGAGGCCGAGGGCCTGGAGATAGGGAACGGCGGGAAGTGTGAAAACCCCAGTTCCTCCGTTGATCACCCCGGTTGTCAAGCCAATTACAGGCGACAGTAAACGCTCAAGGCGTGCAGGAACCGACAATGGCCTCGCCCACAGGCCGTGCATCGCATAGAGAATCAAGGCGGAGCCCAATCCAACACTTGCGTATTCCGTATTGGCGCTCGTCAGAAGCCATGAGCCGGCGAGTGTGCCAAGTGCGATGCCGAGCATCATCAGCCAAAGCCTTTTCATCAGGGCCAGGAAATTCGGCCCCGTGAATAGCTGCCAAAAATTGGTGACGAACGATGGAATGACCAGCAGCGAAGCTGCGCTGACTGGCGACATGAACGCACTGAGGACACCCATCGCGACGGTCGGCAGGCCCATCCCGGCCACGCCCTTGACGATCCCGGCGAGGAAAAACGTCAACGCGACAACCAGAGCATGCGCCGAAAGGTAATCAGTCATTCTGATGCACTCGGACCGGGCGGTGTTTCATTTGAAGACTTCGAAAAAACCGATGGCAGCCAGCGCTTCTGGCATGACAGGTCGGCTGGCAAACCTAGCTCTCTCAAGACGTCATCCCGCTAGATCCTTGTTCTACGGACATAAATCAGCGAAAATGGCGACTTACGTAGCAATGTACGCTCGCCGACCAAACGTCACAATTGGTCATTTCCGATGGGTGACTTCGGCAAAACCGAAGGAAAAGAATTGCGCTTCGAATTGACCGATATGCGGTTGTTCTTGACCGTAGTGGAGCAAGGCAGCCTCACCAAGGGCGCCGAGAGCATGCACCTGGCTCTCGCTTCCGTGAGCGAACGCATTTCCGGAATGGAATCTTCGCTTGGCGCGCAGCTCTTGGAACGCAACAGGCGAGGGGTCACGACGACTGCGGCCGGTGATGCCCTGATCCGCCATGCCCGTTTGATCCTGGACCAAGTGGAGCAGATGCGTGGAGAACTGCGCACCTACGGCACCGGCCTGAAAGGGCGCATCAGGCTCTTGTCCAACACGGCAGGGTTGGCTGCTTTTCTACCGTATCGACTCGGCCGATTCTTGGTAACTTATCCGGACCTATCTATTGATCTCAATGAATGGCCAAGCACCGAGATTGCCGTGGCCATCGCGGAAGGTCGTGCTGATTTAGGAGTTGTGGCCGACATCGCAGATTTGGCGGCGTTGCAGACTCGAGTTATTGCGCAAGACCAGCTCGTCGTTATAGTAAGCGAAACGCATCGCATCAGCGATCAACGATCGATAGCTTTTGCAGACGTCGTGAGTGAGCCGTTCGTCGGCCTGTCCGACGCTGCGCTGGAAGCTCATTTGGGAGAACGCGCAGCACGCCTGGGTCGCCAGATTTACTACCGCATTCAACTCAGACGGATTGAGCACGTCGCAATGTTGGTGGAGTCCGGTGTTGGGATCGCCATTTTATCGGAGGCTTCCGCCAAAGCTTTGGGGCCCCTCGGCTTGGCAATTGTGCCGCTGCGAGACCCTTGGGCGCATAGGCAGCTTCATCTTTGTGCGCGTGATTTCTCTGCGCTCACGCCGCACGCGAGCTTGCTCGCACAACAGCTTATGGAGCCGAAGGTCACTATCCCTTAAGCGCTAGGACCGACGCAACCTACTGCGTGGGTTAGCACGCGCCGGGAAGCGCGAACGGCTCTCATCTGAAGGCGCGGCATACACGAATGCGGTTTTAACCAAAGAGAAAGGGCCTCCACGGAAGGAAGTTGGAATTCGGAGCGGATCAGGCGTCAAATCGCTACATGGAAGTGGCAGCGGATCGAAGATCGTTTCGATCGAGATCTTGAAGGCGAGTTAGAGTCACGCCTCTGGCGCGTCTGCTACGCGCGTCTAGCTCGCCGTGCTGGGTGAGAGCAGGAGCCCGAACAGCCCGGCCGACGAAGACGGGATTGAAAACGAAAATGTGGCGCCGGGCCCATCATTGGCGCTTGCCCATAGTCGGCCCTTGTGGTTCTCGATGATCGAGCGACTGATCGAGAGTCCCATGCCCATCCCTTGACTCTTGGTCGTGTAGAACGCGTTGAAGAGCTTATCGAGGTTCTTGGGATCAATACCCGCACCAGAGTCACTCACCGACAATCGCACATGGTTCGCGTCTTCCGGGGAGGTGGCTATTAGGAGGTTGCGCGGGCGATCATCGACCACTCTCATCGCGTCGGTGCCATTGAGTATGAGATTTAAGATCACCTGCTGAAGCTGAACGCGATCGCCGTTCACAGGTGGCAAGTCGGCATCGAAATCGGTTCGCAGGATTACCCGGCACATCTGCAGCTCGCTCGAGGAGAGTGCGAGTACCTCGCGCGCTGCGTCATTCAAGTCGACAAGTTCGGTCGTCGGCTGATGGTGAGAGAACATCACGCGTAGACGTTTGATCACTTCGGACGCGCGATTCCCGTCTCGCAGCGTGCGCTGCGCGGTGACGCGAGCACCTTCCAAGTCCGGAGGATCATCACCGAGCATGTCGAGACAGGTGGTGGCGTTGGTGATGATGCCCGAGAGAGGTTGGTTGACCTCATGAGCGATCGATGCGGTCAACGCGCCCAGCGTCATAACCCGCGACACGTGGGCGAGATCGGAGCGGGCTCTATTTAAGGCGTCCTCCGCGACTTTACTCTCCGTCATGTCCTGGACGGCGCCGACGAAGACCGGCCGATCCGGAATCTGTTCGACGCGATGGGCGATCCCGCGCAAATGCTTCGTGACGCCACCCGGTGTGACAATGCGGAATACAAACTCTGGTTCTTCACCCGACAATGCGCGCTGGATCGCGCCGTGAAAAAATGCCAGGTCCTCGGGATGGACAAAGGCCTCGAGCGTTTGGGTCTTGATCTCGATTGATCCAGGCTCGAGTTCGCAGATTCTGTAGAATCCATCCGACCAAATGTGCTCGTTCCTTTCCAAGTCCGCGGTGAAGCTGCCCGTCTTGCTGAGTATTTGAGCCTCCGTAAGGTGAATGTAGGCTCGTCTGAGTTCCGCCTCGCGCCCCTTCAAGGCCTCCTCCGCCAGCTTGTTCTCCGTCACGTCCTGGACGGCGCCCGTAAATATGGGTCGGCTATCGATGTGTTCGCTGAGACGACCGACGCAGTGCAGATACTTCAAAGCGCCGCGGTTGGTCACGATTCGGAATACGAAGTCGGCACCTTGGCCCGCTATGGCGCGCTCGATCACATCATCGAACAATGGCAGGTCCTCGGGGTGCACGATTCCCCGAAGCTTTTGGGTGGTGACAATGGAGCCAAGCTCGAACTCACAGATGCGGTAGAACTCATCGGACCAGGCATGCTCGTCGGCGAGCAAGTCCGAGGTGAAGCTGCCCATCGCGCTTACTCGTTGAGCTACGGTGAGCTGCTCATGGGCCATGCGGAGTTTCGCCTCGCTCGCCTTCAGGGCAGCCCCGGCGAGTTTGACCTGTGTGACATCTTCCTGGGCCTTGAGCCGCTCCTCGATATCTGTATTGGAGCCGCACCATTTGACGACCCGTCCTGACGGGTCAGTTACCGGCGCGGCGTTAAAAAGGAACCGACGATACGCACCATCATAGCGTCGCAGGCGCGCTTCCACTTCGCCCGACTTTCCCGACTCCAGAAGGGAGCGCCAATATTCAAGCACCGGAACTCTATCTTCTGGGTGCAACGCGGAATGCCATCCAAAGCCAACGGCCTGATCCAGGCCTAGCCCCGTGTATTCGCACCAGCGTTGGTTAAGGAACTCAGCCCGACCATCGGGCAGCGCCGTCCAGACCAATCCCGGCAGGGCTTCAATGAGGCGGCTGAGTTCGAGCTCCATACGCTCTTCTTGGTTACGCGCCCGCCGCGCCACGCGGTACTCGTCGTCAATCGGGACGAACGCGGGGAACGCCGAAGCCGGGGGAATCACTCGAAACCGCATCTTAGATCTGATTGCAATCGACGTCATCCGACTCCGCCGAGAAGTGCTAGCTGCGCTGCGTCAGCATTCGCCAAAGAGTCAGAACCGCCCCGAAAGACTGACGCCGTAGGTCGCCGGCTGGCCGACGAAGCGGGAGATCGCGTTGCCGTTGGCGAAAACGTTGCTCCAATAGTATTCGTTGGTGACATTCTTGCCCCAAGCCCAAAAGCGGTAGCGCCCATTCTGAAATTCGACGCCCCCCCGTAGATCGAGCAGGGTAAAGCTGTCGATCCGCATAAGATCGAGCGCTCCCACGCCGGCATAGGTGTTGCTGTTGTACGTGAGAGTCCCGCCCACGAACGCTTTGATGCCGAATGCAAGCGGGAACGTGTCATCGAGGTTCGTGATTGATTGCCACTTCGGCGAGAAGGGGAAGGGCGTTCCGGACTGGTTGCCGAATTGGGCCAAGGCGTTGAAGCCGGTGAATTGATCGACCTGCGTCTTTAAGTAGGTAGCGGACGTATCGAGAGTCAGCCCTTCGATGGGACGTACGATCAGCTGCGTCTCTGCACCCTCAACGTGCGATCTTGGGATGGAGACCAAAGCCTCGAGCGGCCCGAAAGTCGGGTCAAGCACTGCACCGCGAAGCTGTTTGTCCTTGTAGTCATAGTAGAACCCGGACGCGCTAAATTGGATCCGGCGCTCGAGAAGGCTGGCCTTGACCCCGGTCTCGTAGGCCAGGAGCGACTCTTGCGGAACCGGCTGAAATTGCGCAACGGTGGATGCGGCGAGGACTGCGGCTGCGCCAGCCTTATAACCTTTGCTGATGTTGCCGTAGAAGAGCAGCCCCGGTTGGACGGTCCAGTTCAGGCCGGTTCTCCAAGAAACACTTTTCTGGTTCAAGGTGCTATGCACGTCGGCCACGGGTGCGAATCCGCCGGCCGCGTCGAGGACGTAACAGTCACCCACTTCAGTCAGCGGCTGCGCGCCTCCGCGGAATAGGTTCCAGAAGCTCGCAAAGTGATCCGTGACCGCGATCGAACAGTTGTCGAAGGTACGTCGGTCGACGTTGTATCGGACGCCATTTTCAAACATGAGACGGTCAGTCACGTTGAACTCAAGCCGCCCGAAGGCGGCATAAGTCTCCGCGTGCATTTGAGCCGGGAACAGGCTCTCATCTCCGTACGCCTGCGGATTGATTGCTTCGAACAAATGGCTGAGATCAACGTCGCTGAAGAACTCCAGTGGCTCGTCCTTGACATCGTCGTGCGCGTAATTCGCGCCGAGCAGCCAGTTGATCTTTCCTTGCCGCCCGGCGGCGCGCAGCTCTTGGTAAAAGGCGGACACCTTGCCGTTTCGGTCGATTACATCGTCAATGAAGAAAGGCGTGCCGCTGGGATCCTGTCCGTACGCCATGTGGAAATCGGCGTACGACGTCAACGATGTGATCGTGATGTCGTCTCTCGGCCTGAAGTCGTTGCGCCAGCTCACTTGGTAGAGGGTCGTATCGCTGGCATAGGGGAACGGCGTGTTGGTGTCGGGCCGCGAAGGAGACCAGTCCGCGGCGCGCGGCTGGTTGACCAGTGGGAAGGTGGCCAGGCCAGGAACCGCCAAGGCCGGTATGGTTATCATTGGGGCGATGAACTGGGCGGCGAGACTGTCGGAGCCGTCGTAGGTTGAGGTGAGGGTCAGTCTGGATACGAAGCGCGAGTCGGGTTGCCATTCGAGGGTGGCGCGCGCCTGCAGCTCACGAATTCTGCCGAGCTTATCCCCAGGCCGCGTGATGCTCTCCTGCCAAGGGTCGCCGCGCTCGCCTTGAACAGCCACGCGCAGCCGCAGTTGATCAGTGATCGGGCCACTCACAAATCCGGTGATCTGCAGGCGATTGAAACGGCCGTAGGTTGCGTCCACGCCCGCTGCAAACTCTTCGGTCGGTTTTGCGGCGATGTAGTTGACGGCGCCGCCAGTAGCGTTTTGCCCAAAGACAGTGCCCTGGGGACCCTCCAGCACCTCGACCCGCGCCAGATCGAAGGCGGCCAGCTTGGTCATGGCGGGATAAGGAAGCGGGGCCTCATCCACATAGACTGTGACCGCCGGCGGCGTGGCGAGGTCGCTGTTGAAAAATCCGACGCCCCGCAGTGTGAATGATGTGGAGTTGAAACTGCTCTGCTGCACGGTGAGGCCAGGAACGAGACGCGTCAGATCCGCGACAGAGTTAATGCCGCGTTCCCTTAGCGCATCGCCCGTAGCAGCGATAATGGGGATGCCAACGGTATCGGCTGACTGCTCCCACTTCTCGGCGGTCACGATGATCTCGTCAATTTGAATCACGGACGTCGCCGCGGCCTGTTGTCCCAGCGCTGCCGTCGGAATGGCAGGCGCCAGCAGGACCGCCGTGACGACATAACACACAGTTGCCAATGCGCGCATGGCCTCTGTATACCCCTAAACCTTGTAAGGTGTTTTTTTATGTTGTCGGCAGAGAGTGCGATTCGCCTTTCAACAAGCAACAGGAACAGAAGGCATAAAGTCCCGCAATGACACCATGGTGTCAACTCAACGTGGGGTGGCGCGGCGCATGCTGGGTCGCGTGACCGAGTCAGAAAATGCGTGCGCACTTCCCACGTTGCCCTGGATCGTCTTGTCCAGCTGGTGCTCGCATAGCGTTGCCTCGAGGATCGGGTGATGGAACAGCGCATACTTGTTGCGCTTGTTGACGACGACGAATCGGTGCGTGAGTCGCTGCCGGACGCGTTAAAGAGGATCGGGTTCAAAGCAAGGGCCTTCGCGTCTGCGGAAGAGTTCTTGGCATCCGATTGCATTGCCGGCGTGCAGTGCCTGATCCTCGACGTCAACATGCCCGGTATGTCAGGACCCGAGTTGCAGCGGGAGCTGATTGGTCGCGGGCATGCGATTCCAACCATTTTCATCACAGCTCAGTCCGCGCCGAGCATTCCTCCAGGCCTTCTTGAGCAGGGGGCGGTCGAGTGCTTGTTCAAGCCGTTTAGCAAGGAGGATCTGCGGGCAGCCTTGGATGCTGCACTGACAAGAAACTGACCAAGCGTGGCGTATTTGTGCGCAAGGCACAATGGAGTAGAGTACATGGATAGATCGACCCACATTGCTATAGGCCTGAGATCTTGCTCCATGGCGCGCGTCACACCCATCGTGTTCGTTGTCGATGACGACCTTTCGATACGCGAATCGCTAGAGTCCCTCATCGCACGCGCCGGCTGGCGACCGGAACTTTTCGCCTCCGCGCAGGACTTCCTGGCGAGCCCACGACCCTCGTCGCCGAGCTGCCTGGTACTCGATGTGAATCTACCGGACCTCAATGGTCTTGAGCTTCAGGAACGCATCGCGGGCGAACGGGTGGATATGCCGATTCTCTTCGTCACCGGTCACGGCGACATACCGATGTCGGTTCAGGCGATGAAGGCAGGTGCAGTCGAATTCCTAACGAAGCCCTATAGGCCTGAAGTGCTCCTGATCGCGATTCGAAGTGCGCTGGAACGCAGCTGCGTGAGTCTCGATGAGGAGGCGAGCCTGAGGGCACTTCGCGATCGCCATAAATCCCTTAGCCGTCGTGAAGGGGAAGTCATGGCGCTGGTGGTTCGCGGCCGGTTAAACAAGCAAGTTGGCGGTGATCTCGGCATCAGCGAAATCACCGTAAAAAAACATCGTGGGCAGGCAATGCGCAAGATGCACGCGAAATCGCTGCCGGAGCTTGTGAACATTGCGGCCCGCCTCAACTTAGAAACAGCTCGCAAGACAGGGGCGCCGTAAGAATCTGTCTGAGGCATCGAGTCGACGCCGCGACTTCTGGTCTGGAAACTCCGATGCGCTTTCAGTAGCTAAGTCCTAAACGTTTTCTCGCATGCGCATATCGTCGCGCAAAACACTCCGTAGTCAGAGTTCTCGCTGACACCAACGGGTCATAGCAACAAGCCTATGCCGCGTGTTGTGATTAGGGCGCCTTCAGCGACCCGCCGATCATCATGAGGAAACGCGCCATGCCTGGTCCTTCGCAATTCAACACCGACCGTACCTATCCGGCCCGGTGGACGATCACCTTCAGCAATCCGCCGATCAACATGTTTGTTCCCGCAACGATCGTCGAATTGGCATCGCTAATTGCCGAGCTCGAGGCGGACCCGTCGGTGAAAGCCGTAGTGTTTCAGTCGGCGAATCCAGATTTTTTCGTCGCCCATCTTGACGTAGCCAAGGCAGCCGAACGGCCGGAAGTACTGGGCCTTTGGCGCGACTTTGTGCTGCGCCTCTCCTCCGCGCCAGTCGTGAGCATCGCCAAGATTCGTGGTCGCACCCGCGGCATCGGTAACGAGTTCGTGCTGGCCTGCGACATGCGCTTCGCCAGCCGCCAAAGCGCTGTATTCGGCAACCCCGAGGTCGGAGTCGGACTGGTCCCGGGCGGCGGCGCGATGGAGTGGCTCCCACGCTTGGTCGGCCGCTCGCGCGCACTTGAGATAGTCCTCAGCGGCGACGATTTCGATGCCGATATTGCCGAGCGCTATGGCTGGGTGAACCGTACGCTGGACGATGCGAACCTCGACTCGTTCGTCGATGCACTCGTCCGGCGTCTGGCTTCGTTCGATCGAGAAACGTTGGGCGCGGCGAAGACTCAGATCAATCGGTTCGGGACGCCGACAGCTGCCGAGCTTCAGTCGAGCAGCGACTTGTTCTTTCCGTTGCTGGGCTTGCCCAGTGCACAGGCGCGCCGTGCCAAGATCCGCGCCATCGGTTACGGCGTTCCGAGCGACTTCGAAATGAACTTCGGCCGAGATCTACCTGAGCTCGGGACGGAAGACCAAGACGCGCGTACGCAGCCGGCTGATCGTCGCCCTCGGCTTTGCGTTTAACGAGCTAATCCCTGTCCAGAGACTTTGGAGGTCAACATGTCAGCCACTTTTCGCTTCCAGGATATCTTCGCGCGAGGAGTCCAAGATCCTTACCCTCTCTACGATTGGCTGCGCACGGAGACACCTGTCCACTGGAACGATGAGATCGTGCCGGCTTGGTTCATCTCCCGCTACGATGATGTGGTGGCCATTACCGAGGGTGATCGGCGGTTTGGCAGCCGAGGGGGGATTGAATCAGCCGTCCAACAGGAGCGGGACGGTTGTTTCTGGCACACGCAAGCTGCGGGGGTTCTCTTCACCGACGGGGTAGCCCACATCCGAGCGCGCGGCCTGTTGAATCAGTCGTTGCCCCCCCAGCACATGGCACAGATGCGCGGACGCATTCTGGAACTTGCAAATACCCTCCTCGATAGGGTGCGGGGGGCCGGGACGATGGAAGTCGTAACCGAATTTGCCGAACCCCTCGCTTATGGTGTCTTCAGGGAGTTCATAGGCTGTACCGATCTGGATTTGATCACGCTTCATCGATGGGCCGTCAGCATTCACGCCACCTACGACGCCCTCGGAGGGCCTGAAGCAGCCGCGAACGGCCAGCAAGTCTGCCGCGAAATGTCGACCTACTTCCGCGACTTGATCGGCCGGCGCCGGATGAGTCCGGGAACCGACTTGGTGAGCAGCATGCTCGCAGCCGAGCGCGACGGCGCTCGGTTCACCGACGAAGAGATTCTCGGCAGTCTGATGCAGGTCATACCCGGTCCGGACGTAACGATGATGCTGATCAGCAACGCGGTGCTCACCCTGCTGCGCCACCCTGAGCAACTCGCCTTGCTGAAGAAGGATCCCGCGTTGATTGGGGGTGCAATCGAGGAGTGCCTACGGTACGACTCTATGATCCTGGGGTTCGCACGCGTGGCGACGGAAGACGTCAACGTGCGCGGCCAGTTGATCCACAAGGGTCAGACGGTGTTCCCTCTTCTCCGGTCCGCCAACCGCGATCCGGTCCGATTTCCGGACCCAGACCGACTGGACATTACGCGCCAGGACCTGGGGCAGTTATCCTTTGGCCACGGCGCCCACGCGTGCCCCGGCGCGCCTCTGGGTCGACTGCTGGCGCAGATCGGCATCAATACGCTGGTGCAACGGTTGTCCGGGCCCCAACTCGCCTTGGATACGCTGGAATATCGCAAGCATTTCAACTTCCGCGCACTGCTGGCGCTGCCGATCAGTTTCCAGCCTGCGTCGTAATTGCTCTCTGGGAGACCGATCTTCGCAGTGGTATCGAGCTTGCAACGGCGCGTCCCGCCGAAGGAGATGAAGATGGCTCAAGCGGAACATTTTGATGCGCTGGTTCTCGGAAGCGGCTCGGGTGGAAACATACTCGCGTGGCACTTAGCGCGATCCGGGCAACGTGTCGCCGTCGTCGAGCGGCGGTATGTCGGAGGTGCCTGCGTCAACATCGCCTGTATGCCCAGCAAGAACGAACTCTGGGGCGCGCGCACCGCCTATCTGGTCCGGAACGCGGCGCAGTTCGGCACGATCACCGGCCCGGTCATGACCGACATGCCGAAGGTGCGCCAGCGCAAACGCGACATGGTCGAACGAGAGATCGCCGCCCACCTAGCGCCCTTCAAGTCGAGCGGCGCCGAACTGATCATGGGCAGCGGAGACTTCGTGGCGCCGAAGACGCTCGAGGTTCGGCTGAACGACGGGGGCACGCGGCGGCTGACCGGCGACAAGGTCTTCATCGATGTCGGTTCGCGTGCAGCGATACCGAGCATCCCCGGCCTCGCAAAAGCGCAGCCGCTCACGCATATCGAGGCCCTCGACCTGGACTACGCACCCTCACACTTGATCGTGCTCGGCGCGGGCTACGTCGGATTAGAACTGGCGCAGGCCTATCGCCGCTTCGGCAGTCGTGTGACTGTGATCGAAACGGGACAGCAGATCTTGGGGCGGGAGGACCCGGACATCGTCGCGGAAATGCAGCGCATATTGAATGAGGAAGGCATCCAGTTCGTGTTGTCTGCTGAGCCCATTGCCGTGCAGGGCCGATCCGGCGAAGGTGTCAGTCTCACTGTCAGTACGCTCGCCGGCGCGCAAACGATCGAGGCGAGCGATATCCTGGTCGCGATCGGGCGCATTCCGAACACCACCGGCATCGGCCTCGACACGGCGGGCGTCGCATTGGACGCGCGCGGGTATATACGCGTCAACGACCGTCTGGAGACGACGGCGCCCGATGTCTGGGCAATCGGCGATTGTGCCGGTAGCCCGCAGTTTACGCATGTCTCAGTAGATGATTATCGGATCATCCGCGACAACCTGGCCGGCGGCGCGCGCAGCACGGGTGACCGGCTAGTACCGTACTGCGTGTTCACCGATCCGCCCCTTGCGCATATCGGGTTGAGCGAACGGGACGCACAGCGACAGCGCATTACCGTGCGCCTCGGAAAATTGCCGATGAGTGCCGTACCACGGCGGGAAGCGACCGACGAGACACAAGGCTTTATGAAAGTCCTTGTCGGCGCAAACGATGACCGCATTCTCGGCTTTTCGATGGTCGGCGCAGATGCGGGCGACGTCATGGCCGTGATACAGACTGCGATGCTCGCGGGGTTGCCATTTCCGAAGCTTCGTGACGCCGTCATCGCGCACCTGACAACACCTGAGGGGTTGTGGCTGCTGCTTGAGAACGTGCCGCCTCGGCAGAGCGAGATGGGTGTCGGCATTGAGATAAAGAGTTCGATGGGCGAGCTTGTCCACAATGTCGCGGTCATGACGGGGCGTCCAGAGGGATCAGAGCGGAGTTCCGCCGCGCGCTAGGCGGCCGAAGGGGCTCTGGATGTCGTGAACTACGCCACCGGCCAGGGCGTCGCGAAGACCGCCGATCTTGAGTGCGTGCTTTCCGAAGCGGCACGCCCGTTTGGTCCGATCGACATCCAGGTAAACAATGCCGGCGTGTGCGCGTTCAGCGCGATCGAATCTCTCTCGATAGGAGAGTTCTACCGCGGCGACATCGATTCCTCTTTTTTAATCGGACGTCATTGGTGTTCGTCCGCTTAGTCCGCCGCTCTCTTAGCACTTAAGTGCTGATCACCTCCGTTTTTGGATGCGCGAAAAAACATCTTGAACTAGAACCCTTAAGTGACACCAACGCGTCATAGAAACAAACCTCAACGCGTGTTGTGATCCCACGCGGGATTCGAGCTCTGCGGAGAACTTGAAGGCAGCAGCCAGTTATCGAGGGGGTAGTTATGAACAAGGCGCCCGGCGTGAATCGCCGTCGTTTTTGCGAAGCGGCGGCGGTAACCGTTGTTGCGAGCCCGCTGGGTTTTTCTAGTTTTCTATTTTCACCAAGGAGTACAGCTATGAATGCAGTGGTACAGCCGAAGGGCAGTGATGCGACAGCCATCCGCCCGTTTCATGTAAATATTCCAGAAGCCGACCTTACCGAAATGCGTAAGCGCATAAAAGCTACGCGGTGGCCTGAGCGGGAAACAGTTAGCGATCAATCACAAGGACCCCAGCTCGCGACTCTACAGAAACTCGCGCGCTATTGGGAGACAGAGTACGACTGGCGCAAGGTTGAGGGCAGACTGAACGCCCTACCGAATTTCATCACCGAGATCGATGGTCTCGACATTCACTTCATTCACGTCCGATCGAAACATAAGAACGCGTTGCCGCTCATCGTCACGCACGGATGGCCCGGCTCAGTGATCGAGCAGCTCAAGATTGTCGATCAGTTGACCAATCCGACGGCACATGGCGCCACAGCGGCGGATGCCTTCGACCTGGTGATTCCGTCGATGCCCGGCTACGGGTTTTCCGGTAGACCAACGACTACAGGCTGGGGCCCTGCCCACATCGCGAGTGCATGGGTCGTGCTGATGAAGCGGCTTGGATACACAAAATTCGTGGCACAAGGCGGCGATTGGGGCGCGATTGTCACGGACGTGATGGGGACGCAAGGACATCCCGAACTGATCGGCATTCACTCCAACATGCCTGGCGTGATTCCCGTCGACCTCGACAACGCCGCCCGTACCGGCGCTCCGACACCGACCGGTCTCAGTACTGACGAGAGACTCTGTTACGAGCGGGTCGCCGGAGTCTATGCAAAGGGCGTCGGCTACGGATACCAGATGGGGTTGCGCCCGCAGGCGCTCTACGGGATCGCAGATTCCCCCGTCGGGATAGCGGGTTACTTTCTCGATCACGACGCGCGTAGTCTGGCAATGATCACACGAGTGTTTGACGGGCAAACCGAAGGGCTTACGCGAGATGACGTCCTCGACAATGTCACGCTTACCTGGTTGACCGACACATTTGTTTCCGGGGCGCGCCTCTATTGGGAGGACTTCGCTGCACAGTATTCCTTCTTTGGAGTCAAAGGCGTGTCCGTTCCGGCGGCCGTCAGCGTCTTTCCCGATGAGCTCTATCCAGCTCCGAAGAGTTGGTCAGAACGGGCGTATCCGAAACTCATTCACTACAACAAGCTTGAGAAAGGCGGGCACTTTGCGGCCTGGGAGCAACCGAAACTTTTCTCAGAAGAGGTTCGCGCGGGCTTCAGGTCGATGCGAAATTCCTAGAGCAGATTCGTTAGAAGCCCGCAGAGTCTGCGGGCTTCTAATCGGGGGCGTCTGAGTGAAAGCGAAGATGCAATTGGAGGCAAGCAGCCTAACGTCCCGGGAAGCGCTGGCCGGTGCCGTGAGTGCTGTGATGCTGGCCGCAGGCGTGAGCTGCGCCGCCGCAGATGAGACGGCGCAGCCCATACCGGCACTGCCGCCCATTTCGGTAGGCGTGGGATTGCAGACCAGCATCTACGACTGCGACAAGAGTTGTATTTACAGCCCCAGCACATTCTCGGCCGATGACAGCAGCGTTCAGGGTATCGCCGTGGACAGCATCCGTCTGTACATCAACGGCAGCGTGACCGATACACTCAAATTAACTGTCAACACTGACTATACGGGCAGCGGCAGCGGTCCCGGCGACAACAAGCTCGAAGTGATGGATGCGATCGGCCGCTTCGAGTTCAACAACTATTTCAACATCTGGGCAGGCCGCTTTCTGCCGCCCAGCGATCGCGCCACCTTTTATGGGCCGTACTACGCCAATGACTGGGCACCGTACGCCGATGGCGTGGCGGCCTTCTATCCCGATGTCGCCCAGGGCCGCGACAATGGCCTGGCCTACTGGGGCGATTTGGGCATGCTCAAAGTGCAGGTCGGTGTGTTCGACGGCGAGACCGTCAACAGCGCCGTAGCCGACAAGAGCAAGCTCGTACACGCCGGCCGCCTGACCATGGATTTCTGGGATAAGGAGACCGGTTACTACCTCAACGGCACTAACTATGGCGACAAGGATCTGCTGGCGCTCGGATTCGCCGCGCAAAGCCAGGACAGCAAGACCACGGCTAGCGTCGATGCGCTCATGGAAAAGAAGTTGCCCAATCTCGGAGTCATCACCTTCGAAGCGGAATACAACCGCGATAACAGACTGACCTCTGCCACCTCTAGCGATGGCTGGTACGGTCTCGCGGCCTATGTGTTTCCGCTGGTGGTCGGCATCGGCAAGTTCCAGATTCTGGGCAAGTACAGTCAGAAGTCTATCGACACCCGGCCGGTGGAAGACAAGCGGAAGACCACCGAAGTGAATCTGAACTACATCATCAAAAGATTCAGCGCCCGGGTCGGTTTCTACTATCTGAATCAGAAGGACCAGAACCTCGGCACTTCGCCGAACGAGTTCGGCTTGAAACTGCAACTGCAAATATAAACATCAATCCTAAAATTGGAGATCAAGACAATGAAGAGGAAAATATGCAATTGGGCGCTGCCTGCAGCACTGTCGCAGGAGAGACATCGCGTGAGACAAATTGCTTTTGTTTCCGTTGCAGTTATCGCGCTGGCCGGGGTGGTCGTCCATGTGGCGCCCGCATCTGAACATGTCGAGGGATCGGCTGCCCCTATCTTTGGAATCAGAATCTTCCCCGGATATCGGGACTGGAAGCTGATCTCCGTGGCGCACGAAGCAGGGAACTTAAACGATATTCGGGCCATTTTGGGCAACGATAAGGCAATCGAGGCCTATCGTAAGGGCAAGGAATCGTTCCCAGACGGAACTGTCATTGCCAGGCTCGCGTGGAACTACGTCGCTTCCGCAGAAAACAACAAAGTATTTGGCCGCGAGCAATCCTTCGTAGCCGGAACCGCGCCTGATTGGTACCTGCAGTTCATGGTCAAGGATTCAAAAAGATATGCTGCAACCGGTGGGTGGGGGTATGCGCAGTTTGATAAGGATGGAAAGCCTGCTGACGAGGCGAAGCATAAAACGTGCTTTCCCTGTCACGTGCCCGCCAAGGATCGCGACTATGTCTTTACCCGTTACGCTCCTTGACGCATTTGTCATCAAACGCGGCGTGCGATCGGATTGAAAGCGACAATCGTGAGGAATAGGAAATGAAGAAATACAGCAAAGATCCGGAAACCCTCTCAAAGCTCTCTGCCGAACAGTATCGGGTGACCCAGGAGAGCTATACCGAGCGGCCCGGAACCGGCGCGCATCTGCGTAACAAAGAACCGGGGATTTATGTCGATGTCGTATCGGGCGAGCCGCTGTTCGCCTCGTCCGACAAATATGAATCGGGATCCGGCTGGCCGAGCTTCACCAAACCCATCGAGAAAGCCAACATTAGCGAACTACCTGACCCTTCTCACGGTCCGACGGGTGTTGAAGTGCGCTCCGCCCACGGCGACAGCCATCTTGGCCATGTCTTTAACGACGGCCCGAAGGAGCGCGGCGGCCTACGTTATTGCATCAACTCGGCCTCGTTGCGATTCATCCACCGGGACAACATGGTGGCCGAGGGCTACGGGGATTATCTAAATCAGGTAGAGGATGTTCAACAAACAACAAACTAACTGAAAGTCACTCGGCGACACCAGAAGGGAAGAGCACGGAGCATAAGCCCATGTTTATCGACGACTTATTGATCGGAGTCATACTTTGCGGCTTGGTGATGTCCGTCTTCTACCTTCGAGTTGATTTGCTCGGGAGTCGAAGACAGAAGACCGCAAGCCACGCAGTTCATCAGCTTGCCGAACGCAAACGTGAAATTTCGGGCGCAGCACTGGAATTGGTCGAGCACAAAGAAGGACACAGAAAGGTTGGGCTCCGTTCGCAGAGAGCGCAGCCGCGTCAATCTCAATGAGAAGTTGCCACACGCAGTCGGCACAATGCACGCTTTTCTTTTGAGGAGCGATGATGGTGAAAAAGAAGCGGGTAGTGCGAGCGTCGGGGTTCCCTAATTCTGGACCGAGTCCCACGCAAAGCGACCGCGAACTAAACGCTTCAGACGATACCCGCTTGCAGATCCGTTGGTGATCCGAGATTTGTGAACTGGTGAAACGCGCTGACGAGGTGTGCCTGAATCTTCGAGACCTGCGGCTACTTCGGACGCACTGCAATGACGTCGACTTCCACCAAGGCGCCACGATCGCCAGCGGGAAGGACCACCTGAACGGTGGTGCGGGCGGGCTTGTTCGGTTGCTCCTTGGTGCCGAAGAATTGGGAGTATCCGGCCATCATTCCCTCAAAATCCATCTTGCCGCCTTTCGCGGGATCGGCCCCGAGGTACACACGCATCATCACCACATCGCCCAGCGTCAGTTTCTGCGATTCGAGGAGCTTTTGCACGTCTCTGATCAAACCCTCGGTTTGTGATTTGGTGTCCTGGTGTGTCTTGAGGTCCGGATCGAGCCATCCACTCACATACAGCGTGTCTTTCGCCCATACGGCCGCCGCAATGGGAAGGTCGGAATTCCTGGGGTTTTGACTCGGGGGCAGCGGAATTCGTTTTGTGGTTTGCGCTGCAGCGGCCAGGGAAATCATCAATGCGACTGCCACAAAGGGAAGATGCTTGATCATCTCGCGCCCAATGCGCTTGCCAATGGTTTCGAAATTCATGGCTTATTTCTCGGTGGGAATGAGCACTTCCGATCCGGTCACTATGTGATCCCACTCATGCCCGGTGTCGGGCCGCGCGGTGTGCCACAGGGTAGATATCCGCGCGAGCCCAGACTGTGAATTCACAGCACACGTTCCGGTCCACGTAGTGATGCCGTCGGGGTTCACCCAGCGCACTGCCAACGTGAATACGACTGCGTGGTCGCCCTTGCCGGCTTTGCCGGGAGCGCTGGACTCGGCAGACGCCGAATTTATCGCTCTTGTTGAACATCAACGCTTCGTTGCGCCGGGAAGCAGCAATCTCGTGCACGTTACTCGAGGGGATCAAGATGGTCCGCTCCGGTCAGGGTGTGATCCCACTCAAATCCGGTGTCGGGCCGCGTGGTGTGCCACAGGGTGGAAATCTGTTCGAGGCCGGAATGTGAATTTACAGCGCATGTGCCGGTCCACGCACTGACGCCGCCGAGGGAGCCCCAGTACACTGCGAACGTTATTACTTCTGCGTGATTGCCCTTGGGGTCATTGTTCTCGTGTGCCGAATTGATCCAGCCCACCATCGGATGTGAACCCGTAGCGCCCGAATTGGAGATGTACTGGCCTGATAGGGCGCCCGTCGCGGCGTCGTAATTCCGAATCTCCAATACCGACCCCCGCTCGTTTTTCCACTTGCCCAGCGGTTTGGCGCAGGTCGGAGGCTTCGCCGCAGCGCTCGCGCACATAATGAGTAGAGCCAATCCCAGCACGACGCTGAAGGTGATCTGCTTATTCATTCATTTCACTCCGATGGGACATAGATCCTCCTTCCCATCCTTTCGCTACGCGGGCGACCGAGAAAACCCGGGCGCCGCATCGAGCACACAGACGCCGACTCAACATGGAGCTGATTCCACCCTCTATTGCTTCGGCTTGCGGAATTTCAAAATGAACTGGTCGGTTTTTCCGCGCACCGTGGGATCGAAGACTGTGGCGGTCCGATCGTCGGCGGTATTCTTTAGTATGTTGCTGCCGGCGACGATCTTGAAACCGGCCGCGGTAACCTCTTGCCTGACCGTATCCACGTCGATCCGATGCAAGGTGCCGGTATCGCGGCTGCCCGAGCCGGTTTGGGCGGAGTGATCCACGATGACGTACAGTCCGCCGGGCTTCAGGGCATCAAACACGGATTTGTTGAATGCCGCCATGTCCAGGTTCGGCACGTTGTGCAGGTCGTGATAGTTCTGCGCGGTGAAGATCAAATCGACCGGGGCGGGAAGTGAAACCATTCCCGCGACTAGTTCCACGACGCTGATGTTGGCGTAATTGGGATCAGCCGCCAAAGCCTTGGTCGGCGCATTGCGATCCGGTTGATCGGCCGGCGCTGTTGGCGAGCGCGGCGGCACGATTGCGAAGACATGGCCTTTCGGGCCGACCGCCTTGCTGAGAATACGCGAGAAGTAGCCGCCGCCGGGACTCAGTTCACCAATCTGCTCTCCCGCCCTGACGTCGGCAAAGGCCAAAGTCTCGCCCGGCTTGCGATTTACATCACGTTGTTTGTCCGCCTCGGGACGCGCGTTGTCTGCTACGGCAGCCGTGATGTTGGCAGGAACGCCTGCCGCCTGTGCAACAGGCACGCCGGCCAGAGCAACCAGTGTCGCAAGTAGCGACGCCGTGAAGCTTAAGGAGAAACGAAGCATGGAGCACTGCATTACTTCACCCGTTGCAGGGTGGTAATCGGGACGGAGCCGTCCTGCCGAGGAGCGACCTTCCAGGAGAGATCATCGCCTTTCAGTTCGTAGGAACGCACCGCGGTGGTGTCATCCCGATTCGGCACGGAGGAGCGATCGGTTTGGAAGGTGAGCGTGTGCTTGACTGGATCGAAAGTGTAGCGACCAAAGCTCACGCTCATGCTGAGCGAGGCGTCCTGGTACTCTTCGAAAGTCCCCTTGAACTTGTCTCCCGAGGCGAACTTTAGGCGCTCGGCGCGGTAGATCTGCAGCGAGTAGTAGCCGTTCTCGGTGAATATCACGAGCCCGTGCGGGTTCGGGCCATAGTCAGCCACGCGCGTGCCGTCCGGCAGTAGCTTGTCTGCTGCCGTGAGGGTCCAAATGCCGACGATTGACGTGTTTTGTGCCACAGCTGAGACAGAGACGGCCAAGAGGGCGACGAGGAGCGAAAGACGTTTGATCGTGATCCGAGCCACGTAGCGAAGCGCCCCGTGCGTAGGTTTGACCGATGCGGCGATGGCGCTGCGTCCATTGCCCTTGAGATTGAATCGGAACGTCATGGCTTCTCCTTTCTTCGTGGCGTGGCTTGCTCCGAAGGCCATTGTGTGCGCAACAGCTGAACCGGCTTAAGACCGCTCATTGCAGAAAAACCGCCATTCACCGCAGCGCAAGGATCTTCGCCACGACCTTGGTATAGTGTGTCGGGTCATGATCGAACATCGCGCCGAGGCACGCTCGACCGGCTGGATCTGGATTGCGGCCATCTGGTGTGGGGGCGCGTTTTTCGATGCGAGCCAGACCCTTTTCACCATGCATGCGGTGGGTGTGGGCAAGGCTTGGCTTCGCCCATTTTTGGTCGTATTTGTCTCCTGGCTGCCGTGGGCGCTTGCGACGCCGTTCGTCATTCAGTTGGCGCGACGATGGCCCATCGTTCGCGGCCAGATCTTCAAGGCGTTGAGCCTGCATCTGGCCGCATTCGCCGCGGTCAGTGTGACGGCGGAAGGCTGGTCGGCATTGCTCCGGGTCGTTTTCGACCCGTGGCACCGCAACTCTCCCCCCACTTTCGTGAACACCTGGTCCGGCTTGCTCGTCGAGCATCTGATGATGTTTGTGATCGTCTATGCGTTGATTTTGACGATCACCTATGTGGTGGACTCGCGCGACAGGATGGCGCGGCAGATGACCGAAACCGCTCGGCTCAATGAAGAACTCTCCCGAGCGCAGCTTGCGGCGCTTAAGGGCCAGATGGAGCCGCATTTCATGTTCAACACCTTGAACTCGATCGCGAGTCTCGTCTACGACCAGAACGCCGATGCGGCGGT
>Ga0307474_10001070_pt1 | contig 19892 bp, 26 predicted proteins | sample atmos_gasesECM1C_2_FD_203312 | JGI IMG/M metagenome (GOLD analysis project Ga0307474, IMG submission 203312) | Hardwood forest soil microbial communities from Morgan-Monroe State Forest, Indiana, United States - atmos_gasesECM1C_05 | ecosystem: Environmental > Terrestrial > Soil > Temperate... | reverse complement strand
TTTTGTTGAGTCTATGGGGACGGCAGACTAGAGCGGGCAAGCGAAGCTTAACCCGCCATCTTCCTCGAAAGTTCGGTGGGTTACGCCTTTAGCTAATCTAACCCACCCCACCCCATCGCTACCTCAGCGTGATCGCGAGTCCGCTCAGATCCGCGTTCGCCATCAGGCCGACCTGCCGGCCCGACAGCTCAAGCACCGCGCCCTTCTGGTTGGTCAGCACGATCGCGCGGGCGCCGCCGCCGATGGCGAGGCCTGCGCCGGCGGCGCCGTAGACGCCGGCGACGTCGGAGGGTGAGTTGATGTTGCTGACGCGGCCGCGCAGGATGGTCTTGGAGCCGCCGAACACGAAGCCGTAGTCGAGCCCGCCGGTCGACAGCCCGTAGGTGCGGCCGCGGAAATGCAGGACGCCACCGCCGCCGGACCCGCCGATGACCCATCCCGCCTTGTAGATGACGAGCGACACGGTCCCCTCGTCGGCGCGAGCGGCGGAGAGGCCGGCGACGGCGACGAGCGCAACCAGCGCGGCGCGAAGCAGGGACGAAATCTTCATGTGGTTCTCCCGGAAAATCTGACGAGACGGCGTGAGGCGAGACGAATCGAGCCTGCTCAATCTAGACCAAGGTTTGAACGGACGAAATGTATTCGCGGCGCTGGCCTAAAGCGGACGAAAGGAGCAATATTGCGGCCGTGACCCTGCCGCAGCTTTCGTTGGCCCCTGCGGCACTTGCTTCACCCAAGCGCCGGAGCCTGCCATGTCAAAAATCCAGCACTTCCCGCCTCCGCCAGGCATCAAGGCTCCGCCGCTCTCCTTTGCGGCACGCGTGGGCGACTTACTGTTCATCTCTGGCATTCCCGGTTTTGACGAGAACCGCGCGCTGCCAGAAACATTCGAGGCACAGTTCGGCAATGTCGTGAAAAACATGCGCCGTGTGCTGACCGAAGGCGGCGCCGATATCCACGATCTCGTCAAGGTCAACGTGCTCTTGACCCGCGCGTCCGACGTCGCGGCGATGAACGCACTCTATGCGGGCGCTTTCGGGCCCGCGCCGTACCCTGCCCGCACCACTTGCGTGGTGCACGCGCTGCCCGACCCGAAGATGCTGATCGAGATCGAGGCGGTGGCGTCGCTTGCGAAGTAGAGACGATGTAGCGATGTAGGGTGGCTGGCATGCTCACTCTTTATTCCTATCCCTCGCTGTTCGGCGTGGCCGACAACAACGGTTATGGATTGAAGGTCTTTGCCTTCCTCAAACTCGCAGGCGTCCCTTTCCGGCACGAACATACCTTCGACGCTTCCAAGGCGCCGCGCAACCAGCTGCCCTACATCGTCGACGGCACCGACATCGTCGGGGACAGCGAGACCATCGTCGCGTTCGTCACGCAGAAATATCGCTTGGGCATCGACGCCGCGCTGACACGAGCCCAGCGCACCACGAACCTCCTCACCGCCCGCATGCTCGACGACCTCTATTGGGTGATGTCCTATTCACGCTGGAAGGACGAGCGTTACTGGCCGCTCTTCCGCGACGCGCTCAAGCGCGAGCATCCCGGCCTGACCGACGAGGGTCTTGCCAAGGCGAAAGCCTTCAACGCCGAACGCTATTACTACCAGGGCATCGGCCGCTATGAACCCGACGCCGCCATGGCGCGCGGCCTCGCCGACCTCTCGGCGCTCGCCGACCTGATCCCCGCCCAAGGCTATCTGCATGGCGCTGCAGCGACCAGTATCGATGCCGCGATCTACGGCTTCATTGCCAACATCTATTATTACGACATCGATACGCCGCTGAAGCAGTTCGTGGTGGCGCACGACAATATCGTCCGACATTGCCGCGCCATCCACGCCGCGGTCAGCGGTTAGGATGCGACGACGCTCATCAGTGCTTGTAGGCGCCTTGATGCATCAGCATTTCCTGCGCCGCGATCAGCTCGCGAAACGCCTCCTCGCTGCCGCCCCTGTCGGGATGCACCATCTTGGCGGCACGCCGGAACGCCTGGCGTATCTCCGGGATTGCAAGACTCTTGCCTAGCGGCAGCCGCAAGAGTTTGCGGGCATGCTCTTCCGCCGTCAGCGGCTTCGGCCGTGCGCGGCGCATGCCGAAGCGCGGCGTGGCAAGCTGCTGCAGCACGTCGAGCAGGACGAGCAGCCGGCGCCTTGCGCCGAGCGCGACGCCGGGATCGGTGCCGCCTTGCGCGGCATTGCGAAGGATTGGAATTGCCTGCGTCGCCGCCTGCCGCAACAGCGCGTCCGCCGTCGAGCACGCGATCTCGGTGACGAGTCGCGACGCCTCTTGCCAGTCGATCTCGCCTACCGACAACAGGCGTTCGACGGACATTTTCCAATGTTTGAACTGCTCGGTCATTTGAGGCGGAGTGAACACGGAGAACGTATATTCTCGCCCCTTGCGACCGTTCGAATTTGAATTAGCTTGTCGATAAAATTGAACCAATGAACGGAGGAAACGCCATGCCGCTGCTCGAAAAACACCTCGCCGTCGTCACCGGCGCCGCCTCAGGCATCGGGCAGGCGATCGCTACAGGCTTTGCGCGGGAGGGCGCGCGGGTGGTGCTGCTCGATGTCAATGAGAACGGCGCGGCGGAGACCGCGAAGCAGATCCGCGAGGCCGGCGGCGTGGCTTTGAGCTTTGCGGTCGACGTGACGGAGCGCGAGAACTGCAAGACGATCGCGAACAAGATCGCGGCCGAAATCGGGCAGGTCTCCATCCTCGTCAACAATGCCGGCATCAACCGCCGCAATGCCTTCACCGCGGAAGCGGACGCTGTGATCAAGGACTGGCAGGACATCATGGCGATCAACTTGAACGGCGTATTCAATGTGACCCATGCGTTTCTCGAGCCCTTGCGCGCGAGCAAGGGGCGCATCGTCAACATCGCCTCGATCCAGTCCTTCGTTCATGTGCGTACGCCGAACTCGCCGGCCTACACGACCTCCAAGCACGGCGTGCTCGGTTTCACTCGCGCGCTCGCGGCCGAGCTCGGTAAATACGGTGTGCGGGTCAATGCAATCGGTCCCGGACTGATCGAGACGCCCTTGAACGCGCATGTGAGGGCGACCAACCGCGAGCTGGTGCAGATCTTTCTCGACCACACCCCGCTCGGACGCGCGGGCAAGCCGGAAGAGATCGTGGGGCCGGCGATCTTCCTCGCCTCGGACCTGTCGTCCTACGTCACCGGCTCGATCGTGATGGCCGATGGCGGCTATCGGGCGATATGACGCGATTGAGTCGCGTGTCGTCGATTGATGTTGATCAATCCGGCCGAAGGCTATGCCGCAATTGCTGTGCAAAATGAACGTCTGCTAAGAAGTCCCCTTGAATCGAAGCATGGAGGAGCAGCACGTGGCCGATGATTCTGCGCCCCGGCAACGACGACATGGACCGCCGGGACCTCCCGGCCCACGCGGCAAGCAAGGCGAGCCGGGTCGCCTCGGCCCGCAAGGCCATCCCGGACGGCGCGGCCCCGATGGCGGCCGCGGCAAGCCGGGGCCGCAGGGCAAGGCCGGTGCAGCAGGCAAACCCGGACCACAAGGCCTGCGTGGCGAGCCGGGGCCGCAGGGCAAGCCGGGCCCGCAAGGTCCTGTCGGCCCCCGCGGCGAAGCCGGACCGCCCGGGCAGCTGCCGTCGATCGAGCAGGTGATGCCTTGGCTGCATCTGATCTTCGACGCCTACGAAGACTATCGCAAGCAGCGTGAACAGGAGGCCGCCGAGCGCGCGGCGCTGGAAGCGCAAGAGCTCGAGGCGATGAAGGTGTTCGAAGACGAAGAGATGCCCGACGATCACGGCGACGATGCCGATGAAGGCGCCGACGGCAAGCGCAAGAAGAAGAAAAAGGATAAGAAGAAGCATAAGAAGGACAAGCAGAAGGACGAGGACGAGGAGTAGCGCTCTCTCCGTCATGCCCAGGCTCGTCCGCCTGCGGGGCCGACGCCCGTTCCGCGAGCGGAAGGCCCGGGCATCCGCGCGTGTCCACGAACTCGGTGCAAAGACGTGGATGGCCGGGTCAAGCCCCCGGCCATGACGATGCGGCTGCACTGTTCTCAAGCTATTCTGCAGGGCACATCACCCAAACCGCAGCTTTGAGCGCTCCCTCGCCTTTTCCGCCTCGACGGCACGGTCACGCGCCGGGGCCTGCGTGTGCAGCGAGGTCAGGAGCCGGCGCGCAGCATCGCTCACTTCCTCGACAGCGCGATCGAAGGCGGCCTGGTTAGCCTGCGACGGCCGACCGAAGCCGGAAAGCTTGCGCACGAATTGCAGCGCGGAAGCGCGGATCTCGTCCTCCGTTGCCGGCGGCTCGAAATTGAACAGCGTCTTGATGTTGCGGCACATGACTGATCTCCACTGCGCAGACGACGACGCCTCGCGGCACTCGCTCAAAGACGATCGGACCAGCCAAAATCCTACATCGCACCGTTATTTTGGCCTAGAATATCAGCATCACTTTCCGCAAGCTTGAGTCGAACGAGCGGGGTGTCTCGATGCCTCACGTCACCTACAAGATTGTCGAACATGACGGCGGCTGGGCCTACACCGTCAACGGCGTGTTTTCGGAGACGTTTCCGAGCCATGCTGCGGCCCTTGCCGCCGCCAAGCGTGCCGCGGCCGGGCAGCGCACGCCGGGACGCACTGAAGTGATCGAATACGAGACATCCGACGGCAAGTGGCACACCGAGACGGCTGAGGGCGGCGACCGCCCCGAGACCGATGTCGACGACACGCGTTAGGCCACCGCCCGAACAGTTGGAACAGCAATTTGACGCCGAGCCGGCCGAAAAAGGGCGCGCCTGAAGGGGACCAGATGGAGCTGGTGGAAATCATGGAGGTCGAGGACGGCCTGATCAAGCGCCACCGCGTCTATTGGGGCTGGTATGCGCTGAGTGTGCTCAGAACCAGCCATCCAGGATAAGAGGCCGGTTGCGCGCATCCGCCCGTGCAGCGGGTGATGTAGGAAGCATTGCCCAATCTGCATGATGACTGAGCCGTGACACGCTGCTAGCCTGCCGCAAAACCACGGGAGCGCCACCTTGACCGACGTCTCGTCCACTGACCTCGCCGCGATCTATCCGAAGCCGACCCCGCGCGTCATCGCCAAGGCGCGGCCATCGATCGACGTGCATGCGAAGAACTTCATCGCGATGTCGCCATTCTGCGTGCTCGCAACCTCGGGTTCCGACGGCAGCGTCGACGTCTCGCCGCGCGGCGGCGGCGTCGGCTTTGTCCACGTCGAAGGACCGAACCTGCTGTTGATGCCCGACCGCGCCGGCAACAACCGTATCGACAGTTTCAGGAACATCGTCGAGGGCAGCGGCAAGCTGCAGATGATCTTCTTCGTACCCGGCATCGACGAGACTCTGCGTGTCGGCGGCCGCGGCACGGTAACGTTCGACCCGAAGCTGCTCGATGCGATGATCGAATTCGGCAAGGTGCCTCGCGCCGTGCTGCGGATCGAGGTAAGCGAAGCCTATTTCCATTGCGGCAAGGCGTTGATGCGCTCAAAACTGTGGTCGAAGGACATACAGGTCACGCGCGCGAGTTTCCCCAGCATCAGCGAGGTGATCCACGACCAGACTACGCTCGGCGAACCGGAACCCCAGGCCGCGGTCGAAGCGCGCTACAAGACGCAGCTGTAGGCCAATCATTCGGCCGTCCCGGCCAACGAGCCGGAACCCATAAGCACAGGGGAGTAGTTCCGGGCACTTAAGGAGTCGTCGGCATTGCGAGCCAACGGGTCCGCGAAGCGCGGCCCGATGACAGGCTCCGCGAAGCAATCCAGAGTCTCGCGTGAGACTCTGGATTGCTTCGCCGCTTTGCGCCTCGCAATGACGCGGAAGGAGTTCAGCCAGAAGACAAAGTCCTGGGGTTATGGGTCCCGGCCTTCGCCAGGCCTTCGCCGGGAATGCATGGCACTTGCGTACGTGCCCTCAATGCCCTTCGCCCTCGAGGCCACCGACGTGCTTCTGGGTGTAGAGCTCAAGCCCGATGCGCTTGATCAGGTCGAGTTGGGTTTCGAGGAAGTCGATGTGGTGCTCCTCATCGCTCATCAGCTTCTCGAACAGATCGCGCGTGACGTAGTCCTTGACGGAGTGGCAATAGGTCGCCGCCTCCTGGTAGAGCGCACGTGCGCTGATCTCGGCGGCGAGATCGCAATCGATGATTTCCTTGACGTCCTGGCCGATCCGCAAGGGATCGAGCACCTGCATGTTGGGGAAGCCGTCAAGAAAGAGGATGCGGTCGGTCAGCTTGTCGGCGTGCTCCATCTCTTCGATGGATTCCTTGCGCCAGACCTTGGCCATCTCGAGCAGGCCCCAATTGTTCAACATGCGATAGTGCAGCCAATACTGATTGATGGCGGTGAGCTCATGACGCAGCGCCTTGTTGAGATACTCGATGACTTTCGCGTCGCCCTGCATGATGCACTCCGGAGGGTTCTGAAACGACAATCGCGATACGCGGCGAGAGCCGAATACCAACTTAGAACGGTTCTAATCGGATTTGCGACCAATACAAGCGTTCCGGCTGAAATCCGGAACAAACGGTCGCATTCTGCTGGGGATTTTCAGGAGGCGGCGAGGTCGAAATCGCCGCAAGCCTCGTCATTCGCGGCAGCAAGGTTGTGCGGGCAGCCGGCGTGGCAGGCCTGTGCGCAGGCGCCCAACGCCTCGTTGATGATGGTCTTGATGGTGCGGGCGCACCGTCCGCATTCTGCGCTGCAGCCGAGGCAGCCATAGATCTGTTTTGCGTGGCGCAGCACATCGTCAGCGCCGCTGACGGCGTTGCGCACATCGTGGTCAGTGATGACGTTGCAGGAACAGACGATCATGAAAGACGGGAAGCCCTTCGTTGAAGCACGGCTTTGGATAGTAAAGCGCGGGTGCGGATGCAAAAGGAAAAACCTGGATTTGAAGTTATTCCAAACTGCGCCAGCTCCACAAAAAATGACAGGCTAGAATTCCAGGACTGCCTGTTCCGGCACACGAACGCGCCTCCAAACGCGAGACGCCAGGAAGCGTCAATCGATACCGCCGCAACTTGCCGCCGCACTTTTTCGTCATGCGATTGTGCAACGCACAAATGCGGCTCGACGCCATGATTCGTCGACAAATGTGACGTACGCGTTCATCGCTCGTTCAAGCGGAGTATGGAACCTTCCACCCCCGACGGGTGGTCATGGTCCCACCCAGCAGGAAAGGTATCGCCATGAAGAAGACTTTGATGGCACTCGTAGCCGTTGCCACACTGGCTGTTTCGACGGCCTCCCCCGCACTCGCTTGGCGCGGCGGCTGGGGCTGGGGCCCGGGCCTTGCCGCAGGGCTGATCGGCGGCGCCATCGTCGGTGGAGCCATCGCCTCGAGCCCCTATTACTATGGCCCCGGCTATGGCTATTACGGCCCCGGCTACTATCCGCCCGGCTACGCCTATGCCCCGGGCCCTGCCAGCCCCTGCTACTGGCAGCACCAGCGCTTCTGGGATGGTTACGCCTGGCGGGTGCGCAACGTGCGCGTCTGCGGCTGATCGCCCCATCCGTCTAGAAATCTGTGAGCAACGTCCCGAGCTTGCGGCGCTTCGGGACGCCGTTCATTTAACGGCCTGAAAAATACCGCTTTTTCGGGCCACTCGGGAAGCCGTTTACTCGGGATTGACTGTTTTGGCGTTTTGTAAGCGCTAACGGCCAGGTCCGGACACGGCGTTAAGAATTCACCTAACCCGGCGCTGCCTTAGCCAGGGCGCCACCTCCAGGAGAGCGAAGGAAATGAAGAAGTCAGTTGCCGCCTTGGTCGCGGTCGCTACGGTCGCGGGATCGTTGGTTTCGGTGACGCCGGCTGCGCGTGCCGGTGATGGCGTCGGCGCAGGCATCGCGGCCGGCCTGCTCGGCGGCGCGATCGTGGGTGGTGCCATCGCGGCGAGCCGCCCCTACCCGGCCTATGGCGGCCCGGTCTATGTGGATGCCCCGCCGCCCGGCGGCTGCTACTGGCAGCGCCAGCGCGTATGGGACGATTACTACGGCGTTTGGCGGGTCCGCCCGGTGCGGGTCTGCTACTGAGCCTGCTGAAAGAATTTACGAGAGCCCGGTCGAGATTTCGACCGGGCTTTTTTCTTTTATCGCGCCGCGTTGATGGACTGCAGCACGGCCTCGCTCGGCCAGCAATCCACCTTCAGCCCCGCCGATTTCTGAAACGCACCGAGTGCGGCGCGGGTCTGCATGCCGGCCTTGCCGTCGATCTTGTCCTTGTAGAGTCCGATCCGGGTGAGACCGCGCTGCATGGCCTCGACGTCTTTGGTGCGCAGCTGCGTCGAGGCCGACCAGGGCGTGGCGAAAGGCAGCGGACTTGTCATCCGGTCGGCTAAATGACCGACGAACAGCACGTAGAGATCGGAGAAATTGTATTCCTTGATCACGAAGTAGTTCTGTGTGGCCAGAAAGGCCGGACCGTAGATGCCCTCTGGCTGCAGCAGTGACGCAGGTTGCGCCTGTTCTGCCGCGCTGAGCTTTTGTCCGCGCACCGGGACAAAGCCTGCGCGCAGCCAGTCCCGGATCGGCTTCGTCACCTCTGGCACGCCTTGGGTGCAGTCGACATTGGCAGGCGTCTGCACCTCATAGGCCCAGCGCACGCCGCTCCGCCAGCCCTTGTCGACGAGCTGCTTGGCGGCGGAGGCGAGCGCATCCGGCACCGAGTGCCAGATGTCGATGCGGCCGTCGCCATCGAGATCGACGCCGTGCTGGTAATATTCCGACGGCAGGAATTGGGTCAGCCCGGTAGCGCCAGCCCAGGACGCGCGCATGTCCGTACGGCTGACCGCGCCCTCGCCGAGGATTTTCAGCGCGAGAATGAATTCGTTGCGATAGGTGTCCTTACGGCGACCGACATAGGCCTGCGTCGCCAGCACCCGTACCGCATCGTAGGGCAGCGTATAGCGGCCAAAATCGGTCTCGCGGCCCCAGATCGCGAGCACGACCGTCGCCGGCACTCCGAAGCGAGATTCGATCGCATCGAGCGAGGGGCGATATTGCTGCAGCAGTTTCTGCCCGTGCTCGGCAAGCCGGGCGATCGCTGCTTCCTTGATGTAGTCGGCGGGCACCTGCACGAACTCGGCCTGCGCCGGTGCACCGGTCGCGGGCCGCCCGGGCAGGATCAAGTCGGGCAATTTGTAATCGGGCTCGAGCCCACGCGTCTCACGATCAAACGTCGCGCGCGAGACACCGGCCGCTTCGGCCTCCGGCCAGAGCGAGGCAATGAACTGCGTGAAGGCGATATCCGCAGCGCGCGCGGGAGACGATCCGCAGAGAGATGCGATCGTCGCCACGATGAGCGCCACGCGCCGCATGGATGCTGTTACCTCGTCAGCTTCTTGTACTTCAGACGGTGCGGAATGATCGAGTCCTGACCCAATCGGCGCATCTTGTCCTTTTCATAGTCCTGGAAGTTGCCTTCGAACCATTCGACATGGCTGTCTCCCTCGAAAGCCAGGATGTGTGTGGCGATGCGGTCGAGGAACCAGCGGTCGTGGCTGATGATCACGGCGCAGCCGGCGAAATCCTCCAGCGCCTCTTCCAGGGCGCGTAGCGTATCCACGTCGAGATCGTTGGTCGGCTCGTCGAGCAGCAGCACGTTTGCGCCGGACTTGAGCATCTTGGCAAGATGCACGCGGTTGCGCTCACCGCCGGAGAGCGCGCCGACCTTCTTCTGCTGGTCGGCGCCCTTGAAGTTGAAGGACGAGCAGTAGCCGCGCGAATTGACCTCGCGCTTGCCAAGCAGGATCAGCTCGTTGCCGCCGGAAATCTCCTCCCACACGGTCTTTGAGCCATCGAGCGCATCGCGCGACTGGTCGACATAGCCGAGATGCACGGACTCGCCGATGGTGATGGTGCCGTTATCAGCCTTTTCCTGGCCGGTGATCATGCGGAACAGTGTAGTCTTGCCGGCGCCGTTCGGGCCGATCACGCCGACAATGCCACCCGGCGGCAGTTTGAAGGTGAGATCCTCGATCAGCGCGCGATCGCCAAAGCCCTTGCTGAGACCCTCGAAGTCGATGACGTTGGTGCCGAGCCGCTCGGCGACGGGAATGATGATCTGCGCGGCCTGGGTCTGCTTTTCGCTCGCCTGCTTCAGCAGTTCCTCATAACGCTGGTAGCGCGCCTTGGACTTGGCCTGGCGGGCGCGGGGCGAAGCCGCGATCCACTCCTGCTCGCGGGCGAGCGTGCGCTCACGCGCAGCTTCCTCGCGGCCCTCCTGCGCCAGCCGTTTCTGCTTCTGCACCAGCCAGGAGGAGTAGTTGCCCTCGTAGGGAATGCCCTTGCCGCGGTCGAGCTCGAGGATCCAGCCCGTGACATTGTCCAGAAAGTAGCGGTCGTGGGTGACGATCAGGATCGCGCCGGGATATTGCCGCAGATGGCCTTCGAGCCAGTTCACCGACTCGGCGTCGAGATGGTTGGTCGGTTCGTCCAGCAGCAACAGTTCCGGCTGGTCGAGCAAGAGGCGACACAGCGCGACGCGGCGGCGCTCGCCGCCTGAAAGCTTGGTCACATCGGCATCGTCAGGCGGACAGCGCAGCGCGTCCATCGCCTGGTCGACCTTGCTGTCGAGATCCCACAGGCCCTGGGCCTCGATCTCGTCCTGCAATTTGGTCATTTCGTCGGCGGTGTCATCAGAGTAATTCACCGCCAATTCGTTGTATCGATCGAGGATCGCCTTCTGCTTGGCGACGCCCTGCATGACGTTCTCGCGCACCGTGAGCTTGGCATCGAGCTGCGGCTCCTGCTCGAGATAGCCGACACGGGCGCCCTCGGCGACCCAGGCCTCGCCGGTATATTCCTTGTCGATCCCGGCCATGATCCGAAGCAGGGTCGATTTGCCGGAGCCGTTGACGCCGAGCACGCCGATCTTGGCTTCCGGGTAAAATTGCAAATAGATGTTATCGAGCACCTTGCGGTTGCCCGGATAGGTCTTGGAAAGACCCTGCATGAAATAGACGAACTGGCGCGCCATCGCGTTGCCTTCCGGAAACCCTGAGAATTGTCGGAAATTTGCTGGGCCTGATGTAGCCGCGCGCCCCGCAAAGGGCAACCGCAGGCGGTGCGTTTTCCCTTCCTTCACCACGGATGAATACGGGGTGGACACCATGTGTGCAGCGAATCACTCCATTTGAAACTAGTTTTTAACAAATCGGGCCAAAGCTGGTTTTCGGCGCGGAGAACCGCGTCTAACGCGGCCAGAGCCGCGAATGAAAACAGCGAGCCTGCGTCATGGCAACCATCACCTCCACCGGCCTCGCGCCCGCGGCAAGCGGGAACGGGCACTCCGGCGCCCTCGCCGGCATCAGGACCTTCTGGCGCGAGTTCGTCGCCAAGGCCTTCCACCCTTACCGGCCCGAACTGTATTACATGCGCGGCCCCGGCCCCGCCTGGCGCGCCAAATATGGTGACGCCGCCGCGTTCCGCCTGAAGTCCCGCGACCTCTGAGGCCAGCGAGCGCGTTCAGCACTTTTTGAAGCCGCGAACCGCTTGCGCGCCGCGTCCTGGCGCGCAACCATGGCGCCTCTCGCGGACGGCCGTTCCGCCGTCATCGTCGCCATGATGGACATCAGCAATGACGCGGCTGCGCTGTGCGATTCTCGACGACTATTTCAATGTCGCTCTCAACGTCGCGGACTGGGCCAAGATCGGCGACCGCGTCGATGTGACCGTGTTCAACCATCACTTCCCGACCGAGGCCGCCGCAGCTTCCGCGCTGAAGGATTTCGAGATCATCTGCGCGATGCGCGAGCGCACGCCGTTTCCCAAGACGCTGTTTGCCGAACTGCCCAAGCTGAAGCTGCTGCTCACCTCGGGCATGCGCAATGCTGCCATCGATATGGAGGCCGCAAAGGAGCGCGGCGTTGTGGTCTGCGGCACGCAATGGAGCCAGGACCCGACCGCGGCGCTGACCATGGGCCTGATCCTGGAGTTGACCCGCGGCATTGGCAGAGAGAACGCGCGGATGCATGCCGGTGAACTCTGGCAGACCTTTCCCGGCATCGAGATCGAGGGCCGGACGCTGGGCGTCGTGGGCCTCGGCAAGCTCGGCAGCAAGGTCGCAGGTATCGCCAAGGCCTTCGGCATGAAGGTGATCGCTTGGAGCCCGAACCTCACGCCGGAGCGAGCCAAGGAGGTCGGCGTCGGCTATGCCAGCAAGGAGGAGCTGTTTTCGACCGCCGACATCGTCACCGTCCATATGATGTTGAGCCAGCGCTCGCGCGGACTGGTGGCACGCGAGGACCTCGCCCGCATGAAGCCGACGGCTTATCTCGTCAACACCTCGCGCGGGCCGATCGTCGACGAGCAGGCGCTGTTGGAGACCCTGCAGCAGAAGCGAATTGCGGGTGCCGGCGTCGACGTGTTCTCTGTCGAGCCGCTGCCGCTCGATCATCCCTTTCGGAAGCTCGACAACATGGTGATCACGCCGCATCTCGGCTACGTCTCGGTCGACGCGCTGCGTGCCCATTACAGCCAGATGGTCGACACCATCGACGCCTGGTTCAAGGGCGAGCCGCCAAGGCGGCTCGCGTAGTTTTCCCCATCACTGCATGACGGCAAGAGAAGCCCTTAGCGCACGGTCACCGGGGCCGGCAGCGGCGGCACCGCGGTCGGCTGCGTGCCCGGGACAGGGCCGTTCGACATCTGCACCGGCTGCTGCTGCGGGACCTGACCCGGCACCGGTTGGGCCGAGGCGGTCGCAGTGCCCGGCGGCGGGCCGCCCGGGAGCACGACCACGCGGGTGCCGACCTTGGCGCGCTCAAACAGGTCGGAGACGTCCTCATTGAGCATGCCGATGCAGCCCGAGGAGACGAACTTGCCGATGGTCGAGGGCTGGTTGGTGCCGTGGATGCGGTAGACGGTATTGCCGAGATACATCGCACGCGCGCCGAGCGGGTTGCCCGGACCACCTGCCATGAAGCGCGGCAGGTAGGGTTGACGGTCGATCATTTCGCTTGGCGGAAACCAGTCCGGCCACTCCTTCTTGCGGGAGATCTTCTGCACGCCAGTCCAGGTGAAGCCGTCACGACCGACGCGGACGCCGTAGCGGATCGCCCGGCCGTTGCCAAGCACGTAGTAGAGGTACGTGTTCGGGGTGTCGACGACGATGGTCCCCGGCGGCTCCTTGGTGACGAAGCTAACCTCCTGCCGCCGCAGGTTCGGCGGCAACTGCGCAGGCCCGGTCTCCGGCTGCTCTTCCGGCGGAAGGGACGCAATCGTCATCGCCCGGCCGTCGGGACCGGCCGCTGGCGGCGCAACCGTGCCGGTGACATTCTGGCCGGCCAGGCCCTCGGGCGGACGCGGCGCATTGGGGTCGGCGAACGCCTGCTGGCCACTGACCGGCTGGTCGCCATAGATCACCGGCGGGGGGCCAGCCGGGCGGCCATAACGAGGATCGTCAGGCGACATCACCGGACCGGTCGGGGCGCCGCCATTGGCATAGGCCGGGGGCGGGCCGGCCGGACGGCCATAGCGGGGGTCGTCAGGCGACATCACAGGCCCGGACGGCATGCTGCGGTCGGAATAGAGCGGGCGGCCGTAGCGGGGATCATCCGGCGACATCACCGGCCTCCGGCCGTAATCCTGGCCAGGTCCGGGCGGGGGCAGCGCAGCACCATCCTGCGCGTCGTCATCATCGACCGAATCGAAATTGGGGGCCGAACCGACCGGATAGGGCTGCGGCGCGGGCGAATAGGTCGCGCCAGGCGGTACCGGATAGGCCTGCTGGGCCTGAGCGAGCGACATCGCTGCCGCGCCAGCCGCCACGGCAGCACAGATCGTCAGAATGCGTTTGATCATCATGATTCTTGTATTGACCCCAAATCGGCACCGGGCCGTTAGTGGTTGGATGACGGAAGATAGCGGCGCATTCAAGACAAATCCGCGAAAGCCGCTGTCATTCAGGCAAAATGTGATGTTCTTTCAACGGCGTTGCCGGGAAGCCGCAGGCGGAGAAAAATGCTTCCCGTAATGCTTGCGGCCGCTCATCGCCTTCGATTTTTCACCATCGGCAAAAGATCCATTGCGGTATTCTTGAGCGAGCCTGATTCGCCTTCGCGACCTGCCGCCGTCCGCGAAGCGATGTGGCCAATTTGTGGTCACCGCGTTCCCTGATGGCTCAAGGGCCTTCGCAGAGCTCCCTGCTAGGCGGAATCTGTTCCCCATGCTTCCCGGCTTTCGTTTCCTGTTCGCCGCGATCGTCCTGTCCGTGTCGGTTCTGGTGTTCGGCCTGGGCGCCGCGGCCGTCCTGCGGGCCGCCCATGAGCGTTTTGCGGACAGCGGATCCTGGCGCCCCGCCCCCGATACCTCACTCGCCCAGCAGAGCGAGATGTCGAAGCCCGTGCTGGCAATGCTGCGCGTCGACCCACGGGCCACGTCGAAGCCGGCTGATGCCGCCCCATTGATCCCGCCCGAACAACCGGCCGAAATCGCTTCGTCTCCGGAACCGGAGAAGACTGCGGCTGTGGATCGGCAATCCCCTCCCCCGTTGGAAACCGCCAAGGCCGACACCCCTGAAGTCGCCAAGGATGAGGTCGCCAAGGATGAGGTCGCCAAGACTGAGGTCGCCAAGACTGAGGTCGCCAAGGCCGAGAAGGCCGAGATCGCAAAGACTGAAGTCGCACCCGAGGCGCCGAAGGCGCCAGAGCAGGATACGCAGGCCGCCGCCGTAGCGGCCATCCCGACGGCCGTTGCCCCGCAAGAGCCGCAGCGTGAGGCAGCGCAGGCGGCGCAGCCGGCTGGCGCAGTTGAAACCCCACCTGCTGCAGACACGAAATCCGCGACGACTGACCCGGCCGCCACCGTGGTTCCGGCTGCTGCTGTAGCTCCGGCGCCAACGACAGCACCTGCCAACTCGCCGCCGCCGGCTGATGAGCCCGCAGCCGTATCAACCAGCGAGGCGTTCTCGCTCGCGTCGGAACAACCGGGCGCGCCGGCTGCCGCCGATCCGGCCGCAGCCAGGATCGCAACCCTCGGCGGTCCGCCGGTCGTGATCGAACAGCCCACGCCAGAGAAAGCCGTTCGCGGCGAGCCTGACCAGAGCGACGCCAAGAAGAAGGAGGAGGCCAAGAAGGAACGGGAGAAGGAGCGCACAGAGGAGCGCGCACGGCAGCGGCGTCTCGCCGCTCGGCGCGCCAGGCTGGCGCAAGAGGCAGCGCAGGCTCAGCTGGCAACCTATCCGTTCGGGCAAGCCAACCAGACCACGCAATACGTTCAACCCGGCTTGCAACCCGGCCTGCAACCGGGTTTGGCGGGCACGACCACCCGTACACGCTGAGCCGCCCCCGCTTAGTTAGGCCGGGCCGGTCGCGACCGGGGGGCCATCCAGGTTGCCCCATTCGGACCAGGAGCCGTCGTAGACGGCCGGATTTTCGATGCCGAGCCGATAGAGCGCGAGTGTCAGCACGGCCGCCGAGACGCCCGACCCGCAGCTCGTCACAATCGGCGCATCGAGCTTGACGCCGGCGCCGGCGAATGCAGCGCGCAAGTCCGCAAGCGGCTTCATCGTGCCGGTCGCCGCATCGAACAGGTTGTTATAGGGCACGCTGCGGCTACCGGGGATGTGCCCCGAGCGCAGGCCCGGCCGCGGCTCCGGCACGCGGCCTTCGAATCGCTCGGTCGCGCGCGCGTCGATCACCTGCTCCGCATGCTTGGCGAGGTTGGCGACCATCTGCTCCATCGAGCGCACGCGCCTTGCATCAAAGCGTGCCTTGAACGTCGCGGGCCTGGGCGTCACCTCGCCGCTCTCGAGCTTGCGTCCCTCGGCACGCCATTTCTTCAAGCCGCCATCGAGCAGGCGGACCTTGTCGTGGCCATAAGCGAGAAACATCCACCAGGCGCGCGGGCCCGCCACCCAGCCACCGGCGTCATAGATCACCACGGTGTCGTCATTGCCGATGCCGAGCGCACCGACATCGCCGCCGAACTGCTCGGCGCTCGGAAACATATGCGGCAGCGGATTGGAATGATCCGACACGGCATCGACGTCGAAGAACACCGCGCCCGGGATGTGCGCCGCGAGGTAGTCGTCCTTCGGCAGCGGCAGCACGCCGGGCATCTTGAAGGTGGCGTCGACGATCCGGATGTTGGGATCGTTGATGTGGGCGGCGAGCCAGTCGGTGGTGACGAGGGGATCGGTGGTCATGTGCAATTGTCCTTGTTCGTCATTCCGGATGCGCGCGTCAGCGCGCAGACCGGGAATCCAGAAATTGTCTTGCGAGATTCCGGGTTGGCTCGCTTTGCGCGCGCGCCCCGGAATGACGAGGGAGAGAGTCTTATCCCTTCTTCTTCGGCTCCCACTTCTCCGTGGGACCGCCGGCGTCGCGCCAGGCTGCGAAGCCGCCGGCGATATGGGCGACCGGCTTCAGCCCCATGTCCTGCGCGGTCTTGGCGGCGAGCGCGGAGCGTAGGCCGCCGGCGCAATGGAAGATGAATTTCTTGTCGTCCTGGAAGATCGGCTTGGCATAGGGACTCGCCGGATCGATCCAGAACTCCAGCATGCCGCGGGTGCAGGAGAACGCGCCCGGAATCCTGCCGTCGCGCTCGATCTCGCGGGGGTCGCGAATGTCGACGATGACCGCATCGCCGTCTTGCGCGATTCTGATCGCCTCAGTGGCACTCAAGGTCTCGATTTCGGCATTGGCCTCGTCGATCAGGGCCTTGATGCCGCGGTGGATGGTCTGGGGCATTTGCTCTCCCTCTTCGCTTCTTTTGTTTTCTTTCGTCTATTCTCTTCGTCTTCACCGTCATTCCGGGGCCCGCGCAAGCGAACTCTGGTGTGCTCTTGCACACCTGAGAATCTCTAGCCGCGCCTACAACTTCGAGATTCCGGATCGGCCCGCTTTGCGGGCTGTCCGGAATGACGGTGCGCGTGCGGCTACCGCACCAGCTCCTTCATCGCGCCTTCCAGCCCTTCGATGGTGATCGGGAACATGCGGTTTGCGAAGATGCGGCGGATGATTGTCGTCGATTCCGAATAGTCCCAGTGCTTCTGCTGCACAGGATTAAGCCACACCGCATGCGGATAGGTGCGGATGACCCGATCGAGCCAGATCGAGCCCGCCTCCTCATTGACGTGCTCGACCGAGCCGCCCGGCACCATGATCTCGTAAGGCGACATCGAGGCGTCGCCGACGAACACGACCTTATAGTCGTGCGGATATTTGTGCAGGATGTCCCAGGTCGGCGTGCGGTCGGTGAAACGGCGCCGGTTCTGCTTCCACACGCCCTCATAGAGACAGTTGTGGAAGTAGAAATATTCCATGTGCTTGAATTCGCTCTTCGCCGCCGAGAACAGCTCCTCCACCTGCTCGATATGGGAATCCATGGAGCCGCCGATGTCGAAGAACACCAAGACCTTCACCGCATTGCGCCGCTCGGGGCGCATATGCACATCGAGATAGCCGTGGTTCGCCGTCTCCTTGATAGTGGTGTCCAGATCGAGCTCGTCAGGGGCGCCGGTGCGCGCGAACTTGCGCAAGCGCCGCAGCGCGACCTTGATGTTGCGGATGCCGAGCTCGACATTGCCGTCGAGATCCTTGAACTCGCGCCGGTCCCAGACTTTCACCGCACGGAAATTGCGGTTCTTCTCCTGGCCGATGCGCACCCCTTCGGGGTTATAGCCGTGGGCGCCGAAGGGTGAGGTTCCGGCCGTGCCGATCCATTTGTTGCCGCCCTGGTGGCGGCCTTTCTGCTCCTCGAGCCGCTTGCGCAGTGTCTCCATGAGCTTGTCCCAGCCCATGGCCTCGATCTGCTTCTTCTCTTCTTCGGTTAAGTATTTCTCGGCGAGCTTCTTGAGCCACTCCTCCGGAATATCCGCCTTCTCCATGGCGTCAAGCAGGCTTTCCAGCCCCTTGAACACGCTGCCGAACACGCGGTCGAACTTGTCGAGATTGCGCTCATCCTTCACCAGGGCCGCGCGCGACAGATAATAGAAATTCTCCACCGACTGATCGGCGAGGTCGGCGTCCAGCGCCTCCATCAGCGTCAGGTATTCGCGCAAGGTCACCGGGACCTGCGCATCGCGGAGCGAGGTGAAGAATTGCAGGAACATGGATGACAGATTGCCCGTCATATAATGAACGTCAAGGGGCGGAAGTGCAGTTCTGACCCCAGGGTCGCGCTTGCGATCCCAGAGTCGCCACTTGCGACCGCTTGCGGCGCTGGACCGGCGGGCTTTTTCATCTAGAATTGCCTCCGCGTGGCCTAGGCGAGGCACTTTACAGGGCACTTTAAGGGGCTTGCTCATGGGTATTCTGGCAGCATTGATTATTGGCGCGATTGCCGGCTGGCTCGCCGGGCTGATTGTCCGTGGCGCGGGATTCGGGCTGATCGGCAACATCGTGATCGGCATCATCGGTGCGCTGGTGGCAAGCTGGGTCTTGCCGCAGCTCCATGTCGAGCTCGCCAGCGGCACGATCGGTTCGATCATCGACGCCACCATCGGCGCGGTCGTCGTCCTTGTCATCCTGTCCTTGATCAGGCGCGCCTAGACGCATCCCTCAAATCCGTTAATTTGGCTGTTCCGCCGCCGTTTTCCTGCTAAAGCGGCACGGAACATGCTTGCTATGAAAGCAGACAACGACAAGAGCAGAAGGCGAGGCAAGGCTCGATGAAATTTACCGGCACCAAGGACTACGTTGCCACCGATGATCTCAAGGTCGCCGTCAATGCGGCGATCGTGCTGGAGCGTCCGCTGCTGGTGAAGGGCGAGCCCGGCACCGGCAAGACGGTGCTGGCCGAGGAAGTGGCGAAGGCGCTGAAAGCCCCGCTCCTCACCTGGCACATCAAGTCCACCACCAAGGCGCAGCAGGGCCTCTACGAATACGATGCGGTGTCGCGCCTGCGCGACAGCCAGCTGGGCGATGCACGGGTGTCCGATATCAAGAACTACATCAAGCGCGGCAAGCTGTGGGAAGCCTTCACCTTGGAGCAGCGCCCGGTGCTCCTGATCGACGAGATCGACAAGGCCGACATCGAGTTTCCCAACGACCTGCTGCTCGAGCTCGATCGCATGGAATTCCATGTCTACGAGACCGGCGAGACCATCAAGGCCAAGCTTCGACCGATCGTGATGATCACCTCCAACAACGAGAAGGAATTGCCGGACGCCTTCCTGCGCCGCTGCTTCTTCCATTACATCAAGTTCCCGGATACCGAGACGATGGGCCGTATCGTCGACGTGCATTTCCCCAGCATCAAGAAGCGCCTGGTCGAGGAAGCCCTGCGCATCTTCTTCGAGGTACGCGAGGTGCCGGGCCTGAAGAAGAAGCCCTCGACGAGCGAGCTTTTGGATTGGCTGAAGCTCCTGCTCAACGAGGACATCACCCCCGAGATGCTCAGGGAGCGCGACCCGCGCAAGCTGATCCCGCCGCTGCACGGCGCGCTGCTCAAGAACGAGCAGGACGTGCACCTGTTCGAGCGGCTGGCGTTCCTGAGCCGGCGCGAGGTTTGAGCTGAGGCTCAGGTGAACTGCCATCGTCGTCCTGGCGAACGCCAGGACCCATACCGCGGATTCTATCTGTGGCACTCGGTGGCAGACGATCATCGCGAGAACAAAGCCCTGGGGTTATGGGTCCTGGCGTTCGCCAGGACGACGGAGACATTGTGATCGCGTCTGTTGTCATTGCGAGGAGCGAAGCGACGAAGCAATCCAGAGTCGCGTGCGTGGCGCTGCATTGTTCGCTTCGCTCGCAATGACGGCAGAGACATAGGTCCACCTTCTCGCGACGGGAATCGTCCGAGCTTTGCATCATCTCGTCCCTCTCGCATGAAGAGGGCGCAGGGAAGGCCGGGTGGCCGCATGCACCCGGGGCCTGCGCGCAGAAAGATTGCGCGAAGGCGCGTAGACCACAGGTACAGGCGGT
>Ga0307474_10001069_pt1 | contig 19893 bp, 19 predicted proteins | sample atmos_gasesECM1C_2_FD_203312 | JGI IMG/M metagenome (GOLD analysis project Ga0307474, IMG submission 203312) | Hardwood forest soil microbial communities from Morgan-Monroe State Forest, Indiana, United States - atmos_gasesECM1C_05 | ecosystem: Environmental > Terrestrial > Soil > Temperate... | reverse complement strand
TCTAAAGGCAGAACTGTCTTCGGTGCGCGGAGGTCGCGCAGGTGCGGGCGCGATCGGGATGCCAGTTTTTATCTAGCGGAGACCGGGCGATTTCCAGTCTCTGCTTTTGGGATCGATGGTCTGCATATTCATGTCACCATAGTCCCTCCAGGATTGCTGCCGGAGCAGTCACGACGCTGCTCCGGCATTTCATGACCATCGGTCACTTTCGCATCATGTGATAGCTGAGCTCTCCGGGATCGGTGAGGTCGGGCACCTTCCAGCCGTCGAGGTCATATTCGGCCATGCAATCTTCTGCGAACCCCTTGAACCGGTCGGCATTGCCGGAGGCCTGTGCGCCGAACAGGCAATAGCGGCGGATTTCCTCGGTCGAGCCGCCATAGTTGATCTCGTAGAGCTCGTGGCGCCCGCCGAATTCACTTCCCAGACAATCCCACAACAGCTTGAGCAACTTCACGCGTTCCTCGGCCTTGTAGCCGTTGGAGCCGCGCAGGTAGCGATCGAGATAGGGACGGATCTCGTCGTTCTTGAAATCGCTGGAGTGGCTGTTGAGATAGATCAGGCCGGAAGCAACGGTTTGCTCGATCAGATACTTCACCTTGGTATAGGCCATGGTGGCAATGATCTGATAGGCGTTGCCGGGATCCATGTTCGGCAACAGATAGTCGCCGATCCATGGCTTGGGATCGCGCACCATCGCGTCCGACAGGCTCCAGAACAGGTTGCGCCAGGCGATCACCTCGCCGACATTGGCTTGCACGCCGCGATAATCCTTGGTGCCCGCAGCCTCGGTCGCCTTCAGCAGAAGTCCGCTGATGAAGTCGAGCTTGACCGCAAGACGGGTGCAGCCGTGCACGACGAAACGCGGCAGGAAGCCGGTCCGCGGGAAGAAGTTGTTCGCCTTCTCGATGTCGCCATAGACGAAGACGTTCTCCCAAGGCACCAGCACCTTGTCGAGAATGAGCACTGCGTCGTTCTCGTCGAGCCGGCTCGAGATCGGGTAGTCGAACGGACTGCCCATCACGCTCGCGCTCATCTCGTAGGACGTGCGGCAGATGAATTTCACGCCGGGCGCGTTGGTCGGCACCATGAACACGACCGCGAACTTCTTGTCCTGCAACGGAATGAGGCCGTGATGCGCGACGAACGTGTAGTTCGTCAGCACCGATCCGGTCGCGACCACCTTCGCGCCTGATACGATCAGGCCGGCGTCGGTCTCCTTCTCGACATGGCAGCAGACGTCCGCAACTTCGTTCGGCGGCCGGTCGCGATCAACCGGCGGGTGGATGATCGCGTGATTGATGAACGGCACGCGTTCCTGGCTGAATTTGTACCAGCGCTTGGCGTTGTCCTGGTAGGGCTCGTAGAAATCGGAATTCGCGCCAAGCGTTGCGAGAAACGCGGCCTTGTAATCGGGGGCGCGTCCCATCCATCCATAGGTGATCTTGGCCCACTCGGCGATCGCATTGCGACCGGCGATCATCTCATCCATGGTTTTCGGCGCCTTGAAGAAGGCGTGCGTCATGCCGCCATTGCCGGTCTCGGTCGGCAGCAGGATCTTGTCTTTGCGCTTGTCGTCGTGAAGCGCGTCGTAGAGGCGGGCGACCATCCGCGCGGTGTTGCGAAACGCCGGATGCTTGGTGACGTCCTTGACTCGCTCGCCATAGATGTAGACGACGCGATCGTCGCGCAGCGAGTCCAGATATTCCGCTCCGGTTTGCGGACGGGAGACTTTGACATTGCCCGTGTGTTCCGGAGCAATATCGAATGGTGCGCTACCCTGCGCCTTGCCTGCCATCGAATGCCTCCCTCGATTGTTCGATTATCGAACGCGCGTCCGTATTCCGAACTTTTGGCGACGATACGGCGGCTCCCGGCGAATGGCAAGGGGGCGCAGAGGGTATAAGACCGCCATGTCAGACGGTCATGGACGAAACTTGTTGGGCGATGCGATTGAGCTCGGGGAGAAACTGCTCACGCATTTCGCTGCGGGTCGTTCGTGTCGAATGCGCCGACAGGTTGATGGCGCCGACGGCCTGCCCGCCGCGGTCGAGCACCGGCACGGCGAGCGCGCGCAGCCCGCGCTCGAGCTCTTCGTCGACGATCGAGAATTTCTGCATACGGTCGGCGCGGATGCGGTCGAACAGGGCCTGGAGATCGGTGATGGTCTGTGGAGTGTAGGCCTCGATCCGCTGCGACTTCAGCCGTCGCCAGAGCTCTGCCTCATCGAGATAGCCGAGCAGGACTCGCCCTAAGGCCGTGTGCAGGGCCGGCAGCCGGCTGCCGACCGAGAGCGCCGCCGACATGATGCGCCGGGCCGGTATACGCGCGACATAGACGATGTCGTTGCCTTGCAGGATCGCGGCTGAACAGGATTCGCCGACACGCTCGCTCAACTCGCGCATCAAGGGCCGCGCGCGATCGATCCAGCTCTGCGTCGAGAGATAGGCAAAGCCGAGATCGAGGATCTGCGGCGAGAGCGAAAACGTCCGGCCGTTCTGCTCGACATAGCCGAGTTGGGTCAGCGTGCGCAGCACGCGGCGCGCGGTGGCTCGCGACAGGTCCACAACCTGGGCGGCCTCCGACAGGGTCATGGTCGGGCGCTGCTGACCGAATGCGCCAAGCACTGCAAGGCCCTTGGCGAGCGTCGTCATGAACTCCTTGTCGTCGGGATCGCCTTTGGGCTGCTGTGGGGCTTGCGTCATGACGCGACCTGTTGACTCGATCTTGTCTCTGGCGGAAACTGGTCGACATACGAACGCATGTTCGAATATCGAACGCCGGCCCGTGTGTCAATCGATCCACGACGAGAATCCGGCGCATCCCAGGGGAGGACGCGCAGATGACCTGCCACAGCACCAGATCGCGCCAACGCCATTCGATCGACCGCCGCACGCTGTTGAAATACTCGGCCGCAACGGGCGCAATGCTTTCGGTCGGCGTGAAGTCGCCGGCGATCGCGCAGAGCCGCGCGATCAAACTCGGCTATGTCACCCCGCTCACCGGACCGCTTGCAGCCTTTGCCGAGGCCGACAATTTCATCATCGCCAATTTCAAGGAGGCGACGAAGGGCGCATTGAAGATCGGCAACGCGACTGTGCCGGTCGAGGTCGTGGTAAAGGACAGCCAGTCCAATCCGAACCGCGCCGCCGAGGTCGCGAAGGATCTGATCGTACAGGACAAGATCGATCTCATGCTGGTGGCATCGACGCCGGAGACGACGAACCCGGTCTCGACCCAATGCGAGATCGAGGAGGTGCCGTGCATTTCCACCGTCGCGCCCTGGCAGCCCTGGTTCATCGGTCGCCAGGCCAATCCCGGCGGCGGACCGTCAGCCTGGAAGGGCTTCGACTACACCTATCATTTCTTCTGGGGGCTCGAGGACGTCATCGCCGTCTTCACCAATATGTGGAGCCAGGTCGCGACCAACAAATCCGTGGGCGGACTGTTTCCGAACGACGGCGACGGCAACGCCTGGGGCGATAAGGTCGTCGGCTTCCCGCCGGTGCTGGAGAAGGGCGGCTACAAGCTCACCGATCCCGGCCGCTATCAGAATCTCACCGACAACTTCTCCGCCCAGATCGGCGCATTCAAGTCGGCCAATTGTGACATCATCACCGGCGTGGTGCTGCCGCCGGATTTCACCACGTTCTGGAAGCAGGCGTTGCAGCAGGGCTTCAAGCCGAAAGTCGCCTCTATCGGCAAAGCGATCCTCTTCCCCGTCGCGGTCGAGGCGCTGGGCAAGGATGGTCACAATCTGTCCTCCGAGGTCTGGTGGACGCCGAACCATCCCTTCAAGTCGTCGCTCACGGGAATGAGCGCCAAAGATCTCGCGAGTGCCTATGAGGCCGCGACCAAGAAGCAATGGACGCAGCCGATCGGCTTTGCCCATGCGCTGTTCGAGGTCGCGGTCGATGTGCTCAAGCGTGCGCCGGACCGCGACTCCAAGGCGCTTGCTGCGACGATTGCTGCGACCAATCTCGACACGGTCGTAGGCAAGCTGCAGTGGGGTGGTCCGAACCTGCCGCCATTCGCCGCCAAGAACGTCGCCAAGACCCCGCTGGTCGGCGGCCAGTGGCGGCTCAAGGATGGCAAGTACGATATCGTCATCACCGACAACCGCACGGCGCCGGCAATCCCGGTCGGCGGCCAGATGGAGGCCATCGCCTGATCGCGTAAGGCGTTGACAGATCATGCTGCTGGAAGTCGCGGGCTTAAAAAAGAGCTTCGGTTCGATCATCGTCGCCGATCATCTCGATCTCGCGATCGCACAAGGTGAGGCGGTCGGCATCATCGGGCCGAACGGCGCCGGCAAGACCACGCTGTTCAATCTGATTGCCGGCGGCCTGTCGCCGAGCGCAGGCTCGATTCGCCTGGATGGTCGCGACCTCAAGGGAATGCCGCCACAAGGACGCTGCCGGGCCGGCATCGGCCGCACTCACCAGATCCCGCAGCCCTTCGAGAAGCTCACGGTGTTCGAGAACCTTCTGGTCGGCGCAGTCTACGGCCGCCGCAAGGCGGAGCGCGACGTCGCCCAGTCCTGCGGCGAGATTCTCGAACGGCTTGGTCTCATCAAGCGCGCCAATACGCTGGCGGGCGGGCTGACGCTGCTGGAGCGCAAGCGGCTCGAAATGGCGCGGGCGCTTGCGACGGCGCCGCGACTGCTGCTGCTGGACGAGATTGCGGGTGGGTTGACCGAAGGCGAATGTCTGGAACTCGTCGCCACCATCCGCGAGATCCGCCGCACTGGCGTTGCGATCCTGTGGATCGAGCATGTCGTGCACGCGCTTTTCGCGGTCATCGATCGCTTGGTCGTGCTCAATTTCGGACGAAAGATTGCGGAAGGAGCGCCGAAGGAGGTAATGCAGCGGCCCGACGTGCGCCAGATCTATATCGGTATCGAGGCGTGACGCATGACGCTGCTTCAGACCCGCAACCTCACGGCATTCTATGGCGACTTCCAGGCACTCTACGGCATCGACACGACGCTGGACGCCGGCGAAACCATCACCATCATCGGTGCCAACGGCGCGGGAAAGTCGACCTTCCTGAAAGCGATCGCCGGTCTCATTCGGGGCCCGGCAGACAGCGTTCGGCTCGATGGCCAGCCGATCGGCGCGCGGGCTGCGGCCGACATCGTCAAGCTCGGTGTTGCGCTCGTGCCTGAGGGACGGCGGTTGTTTCCCTCGCTCACCGTGGAGGAGAACCTCCTCATCGGATGCTATGGCCGCAAGATGAGCGGGCCATGGACGCTCGATCGGGTCTACGCGCTGTTCCCGATCCTGCGCGAACGCCGCTCCTCGGCTCCACCGACCTTGTCCGGGGGGCAGCAGCAGATGGCTGCGATCGGTCGCGCCTTGATGTCCAATCCGCGTATCCTGCTGTGCGACGAGATCAGCCTTGGGCTCGCGCCGATCATCATCGCTGACATTTACTCGGCGCTTCCGCAGATCAAGGCTGAGGGGACCAGCGTGGTTCTGGTCGAGCAGGATATCGTTCAGGCGATGAAGGTCGCCGATCGGGTCTATTGCTTCCAGGAGGGCCGCCTTTCGCTCGAGGGGCGTCCCGCCGAGCTGACCCGCGAGCAGATTCACCGTGCTTATTTTGGTTCCTGAGATGACGGGCTGGCTCGATGCATTGATCCAAGGCGTGTTGCTGGGCGGCCTCTATGCCTTGTTTGCCGCCGGGCTCTCGCTCATGTTCGGGGTGATGCGGCTGGTCAATCTGGCCCATGGCGACCTCATCGTACTCGCCGCCTTTGTCATCCTCGTCGCCGCGGAAAGGCTTGGTCTCGATCCCTTCGTCGCGGTGTTGGTCGCGCTCCCCGTTCTGTTCGTCATCGGCTTTGCCCTTCAGCATGTGCTGTTGAACCGCACGCTGGGACGCGACCTGCTGCCACCGCTGCTCGTGACCTTCGGCCTGTCGATCATCATTCAGAATGGGTTGCTGCAGATCTTCTCCGCCGACAGTCAGCGCCTGCGCGCCGGCGCGATCGAGACGGCGTCGATCCCGCTTGGCGGCGGCATTGCGGTCGGCGTCGTCCCCTTGCTGACGTTGCTCTCCGCCGTCGCCGTGATCGTGTTCCTCAACCTCGTCTTCTATCGCACCCCGATCGGGCGCGCCTTCCGCGCCACATCGGACGATCTCGAAGTGGCGCAGCTCATGGGGATCGATCACCGTCGCATATTCGCGATCGCGATGGGCATTGCCTTCGTCGTGATTGCGATCGCTGCGCTCTATCTCGGAATGCGGGCGAATTTCGATCCCACCATCGGTCCCGCGCGGTTGCTCTATGCGTTCGAGGCCGTGATCATCGGCGGTCTGGGCAGCTTCTGGGGGACGCTGGCAGGCGGCATCGTGCTTGGCCTCGCTCAGACCATCGGGGCACGTATCGATCCGGAGTGGCAGATCCTGGCAGGCCATCTGGCTTTCCTCCTGGTCCTCGTGGTGAGGCCGCGCGGCTTGTTTCCCAGAGCGCTCGACTGAGGGACGATCATGGATGCTGGTGCAACCAAGCCGACCCGGTCGTTCCGCATCGAGACTGCGGGCCGTTCGTCGCGCGCCGCTGCCGCCGCCGCCGGCGTCATTCTGCTCGTGCTGGTGCTGCTTCCGGCCGTTGCCGGCCGCAACATGATCCAGGATCTGATCTTCCTGTTCTACATGCTGGCGCTGGCGCAATGCTGGAACCTGCTCGCAGGTTATGCCGGCCTCATCTCCGTCGGCCAGCAAGCCTTTGTCGGGCTCGGAGGCTATCTGCTGTTTGCACTCACGCTGCTCGGCGGAGTCAACCCGCTGCTCGCGATTCCGGTCGTGGGCCTCGTCTGCGCGCTGTTCGCCTTGCCCACCGCGCTCATCGTCTTCCGGCTTCGCGGGGCTTATTTCGCGATCGGCACTTGGGTCGTGGCCGAGATCTATCGCTTGGCCTTCGCTCAGTTCAAGACGCTTGGCGGCGGCACCGGAACGTCGCTCGCTCCTTCGGTCACGTCATCCGTGCCTGGCATCGAGTGGGTCAAGACCATGCTCGACATGCGCGCGCCTGCTGCGCGTGACGTGATCTCCTATTGGGTGGCGCTGGCGCTCATGGCCGGCACGCTCGCCTTTGTCTATCTTGTGCTTCGCTCGCGCCGCGGCCTGGCACTCGGTGCTATCAGGGATAACGAGGCCGCGGCCGCTGGCCTCGGTGTCGACATCTATCGCATCAAGCTCGCCGTCTATGTCGCGACCGCCGCCGCGACCGGCATGGTCGGCGCGCTCATCTACCTGCAGAAGGCGCGCATCTCGCCGGATGCGGCGTTCTCGGTGCTCGACTGGACTGCCTATGTCATCTTCATCGTCGTCATCGGCGGCATCGGCACGATGGAAGGTCCGGTCATCGGCGCCATCCTGTTCTATCTCATGGAGCACTATCTTGCCGACTTCGGTGCGTCCTATCTCATTCTCCTCGGCACGCTCGGAATTCTCGTCATGCTGTTTGCACCGAGAGGTCTCTGGGGCCTCGTCGCCGAGCGTTACGGCTTGACACTGTTTCCGATGCGGCGCCGGCTGGTCGTTTGCGGCTCAGAGACGATCTCGCCCGAGGCCTAGCGCAAACCCCTAGGGCCATCCCCTTCGCAAGGCTCGGGAATAACCCTGAAAGCAGATCCGATGATGATCCGGTGCAGAAACCAAGGAGACGCTGACGGGGTTGTCAGTGTGTCTTCGGCGAAGGGAGATCTTCATGCTCAGGAAAACACTCATCGTATTGGTCGTCGGAACCCTCGGTACGGCACTTGTTTCCGCCGACGCCTCTGCGCGGGCCGGCTTCCGCGGCGGCGGCTTTCATCGCGTCGGGGTCGTTGGAGGCGGGTGGCGCGGTGGCGGCTGGCACGGAGGTGTCGCGAGAGCAGGCTGGCGCGGTGGTGGTTGGGGTTGGCGCGCTCCGGCCGTTGCGGCTGCGGGTGTTGGCGTGGGCTTGGGCCTTGCCAGCGCCGCTGCTTGGAATGCTAACGCAGCTGCTTGGGGGCCGGGTTGGAACTCGGGTTGGGACAGTGGTTGGGGCAATAATTGGGACAACAGCTGGAACAGCGGTTGGGGAGGTGGGTGCACAGGCTGGCGCCAGGTCTGGACTGGTTGGGGTTGGCGCATGGTTCCGGTGAACGCTTGCTGGTGAGCCGCCGTACGACACCAGGGACTGGGCTTCCCCGAGCTCTCGCTTGAGCTTGGGGGCGCAGCATTCTCTGGTCGTTGTCATCGTCAGACCGAGTTAATCGAGGCGTGGCACCTGCTCTTGCGGAGCGCCGCAGCGCGGCTGTCGGTCGACGGGCGCGGCCGCCTCAATCGCGCCCGTCCCTGTTATCGCGCGACCCTTGCCGAGAGCGTCAGGTTCGTCAATCCGACCGCCAGATTGATCCCTATTGCGCGCTCGACCGATAGCGGCTGCAGGACAATGCTTCTGCGCGAACCTCCGATCAGAGCGTTGGCGCCAATGCCCGGTCCCAATGCAGCACTGGCGCTTGCCCCCACATAGCTCCCTGTTAACGTACCCGAACGAATCCGGGGCGAGTTTCGGGCAAAGACGGCCCAGGAGAGGGTGCCAGCCTGGAGAACGCCGACGTCAAGGCCGACCCTCCTGACTCTCCCTTCGTAAATGTAACGCTGCGACGAGTGTCTCCGGTGGAAGACGCAACTCAAGGACTGCGTCGATCCAAGAACCCGTCCGACTCTCGAACTGCTGATACACGACAGCCTGCCGACCCTGAACGCTTCGCCTCGCGCAGCGCTCACGCCGGCGCAAATCACCAGAGATGCGCAAATGGCTCCCAAAATCCGGATCGTCGTCATTTTCAGGCCTCGACTTTAGCCGTTCCTGTCGCTCGGCGCGGCCTGGTGCCCGTGATCTCCACGAAGCCAAAAAGTCATGCCGAGCCCGATCAACAGTACGGCCGCCAGCAGGAAGAAAAGGATCGACTGTTTCAGCCACGAAATCGCGGGAACCGCGGCCATCATGGCAGCGCCGAGGAAGCAGAGTTGCAACGACATAAGGCTCAGTCCTGCCAGGAAACTGCCGAGCGCCAGCAGCGTGAGAAGGACCAGGCCTGTCGCCGGCGTCGGCAACAGTTGTTGAACAGCGGATACAAGCATGATGTTCATCGTCACCAGGACGGCAATCCAGTGAAGAGCCTGTGTCCAGATCAACCGAAACCGAGCCTGCCTGTCGTCAAGCTCCGGCCATTTGGTGATGATGCAGACCACGGCGATGGCAAGCGCCAGAAATTCCCAGTAGCCGACAAGCGGCTGATGCGCGACATTGGTATAGGCGACGCCCGCGATCGCGAGCACCAGCGCAACGATGTAAGGCAATTGCTGCCAAAGGAAATGGGACGTCGTGGAATGGGTCGAGGACGTCTCAGGGCCCTCATTCCGCTGCTCATTGATCTCGCTCATGAGTGACCTGTCACGCTCCTTAAATCCGTCATCGGCCGTCCTCGGCCGCGCGACTGCTCAGGTCGTCGCCAAGGTAGTCTTCGACATAGAACCTGATAACTGCCACTCGGGCGATCGCGACCAGCGGCATCGCAAGGGCGATTCCCATAACCCCGAAGAGCGCACCAAGCAGGAGAATGGCTACCAGCGTCCAGGCAGGAGGAGTCGCGACCGCCTGGCGCTGGATCAGCGGACCAATCACATAGCCTTCGATCGACTGGATGATGGTGTAGACAACGACTGCCCAGACGAGCACCGAACCGCCGAGCGGCATCGCTACGAGCGCGATGGGGATCGCAGCGACGATCGGCCCGAGATACGGAATGAAGTTCGAGAGGCCGGCCTGAAATCCGAGAACGAAGGGGCCGGGCAGCCCAATCAGATATAGCGCGACCCACACGCAGAGTGTCATCAGCGCGATACGGATCACCTGTCCGATGAACCACAGCCGCAGGATATTTCCCATCTCGTCCAGAACCGCTCTGGTCCGCGCCCGGTATGACTGCTTCACAAGCATGACCAGGCTTTCGCGATAGCTCGAGGGATCGAAGGCAAACAGGATCCCGAGGAACAGGATAATGAGTGCGTTGGTCAGAAAGCTCGTCGCGGTCCCGAGGACCATTTGAGCATTGCTGAGCAGCCGGCCCTGATCGAAGAACCAATGCGCAAAACTGCGGCCGGCTTCGGGACCAAGCAGGTCCACGCCGAACGAGAGGAGATGCTGCTGAACGACATCAAGCTGCGTATCCATCACTTGCAGCAGCAGGTGTATTTGCTCGGGTATCTTGCCGGCCCCCCAGACCATGCCGAAGCCCAACAAGGCCGACAGCAGCAGAACGACCAGCGTCAGGCGCCAGGCGCGATTGACGGGAAAAATGGGAGCAATGGCCCTCGCGGCGGCATCCAGAAATGCCGCAAACAGGACACCAGCGAAGATGATGAGGAGACTCGAAGCTGTTTGCCACACCAGGAAGATGGAGATGCAGGCAGCCAGAATCGCAAGACCCGTCGCGAGAATATCGCGGCGTTCAGGGCCCGCGGATTCATCGGCGCGATCCTCTGGTGGCATGACCTCGCGGATGCGTCCCTGCCCTGGTCTGGAATCGGTCATGGATCTTTCAAGTCACATCAATCGTCTTATACCATGACTATGTGTGGACTCTCCGGCTGCCATAGTGCGGATGCTTTCCGCCGCGAAAGCGCCAGTGGCGGTGTTTCGGCGAAGCTCGCCTCGTATTGGGGGAAACGCTCTGCGGCGCCGCTACCTTGGCGTCGTTTGTCTGTGCCAGGGACCGATTTGAAAGTGGCGCCATGGCCAGCAATGCGCTGACGATCAGAGTGCCGCCTAGAGCCTGGATGTTCATGCTCGCCTCCATGGAGCCAAGGATTAGTCCTGTTGTGGGCTTCCAACCCGTAGCCTCGTAGCCAATGATGGCTTGTTCACCCCTAGACTTTTGTCCGATCAGATCGCTCATAGCCTTCCGGCAGGAGACCAGGCGGGCACAGCTAACGGCATGATGGTAGGGATCGGCCAGCCAATTTGGGGCAAGCTTACCGGCGCTTTTCCCTCTCGGACATCCGGGTTTGTCTGTAGGATGTAACGGCAGGAAACAGCCAGGGCACTCGACGGCCGGCGTCGGCCCCGCAGATTGCGCCTTGGTAATGCGTCGGAGTGTCGCCCGGGATCGCCGCCAGAACGAGGTGTTTCACCCATCAAGTCTCGGGTGATTATCCGATATCCGGCGGGGAGTTGCAGCCATAGCCTTAGTGGCGATCCTGTGAACTGTCGCTGAGGAGGCGAGCCATGTCGAATTATGATCAGAACTCAGGGATCTCCGGGGCGGCCGTTGGCGGCGCTGTTGCGCTGGACACCGGCTTACGCAACTACATGCTGCGCATCTACAATTACATGGCGGCGGGTGTGGGCTTGACCGCTCTGGTCGCGTGGGTGACTTATCAGCTCACTGGTCCCGCGTTGCTGCAGAGTCCGTTGATGTGGATCTTCATCCTGGCGCCGCTGGCTCTGGTGTTCTTCCTGAGCGCGCGGATCAACACGTTATCCGCGACAACCGCGCGGGCGCTGTTTTTCGTTTATGCGGCCCTGGTCGGCGTGTCGCTCTCGATCTTGTTCCATATCTACACCAGTTCCTCAATCACACGTGTGTTCTTCATAACGGCTGCGACGTTCGGTGCGCTCAGCATTTTTGGGTATACGACCAGGCGTGACCTGTCCGGATTCGGGACCTTCCTGTTCATGGGTCTGATCGGAATCATCGTCGCCAGTCTGGTCAACCTGTTTCTGCGTTCGACCGAGCTGGACTGGCTGATCTCGATCATCGGCGTCGGCGTGTTTGCGGGCCTTACTGCCTATGACACCCAGCGGATCAAGGCGATGTATGACGGCGCGGACGATGAAATTTCCGCGGGTCGCAAGTCTATCATGGCCGCTCTGTCGCTCTATCTCAATTTCATCAACCTGTTCATGATGCTGTTGCGCCTTGCCGGCGGTCGGCGTTAGACGCAAAAGACGGTCGCCTGTGGTCTCGAGCATGATCCGGACCCGAAGGGCCGCGCTAGCGCAAACTGTGTAGCGGTTTTCCGAAAAGCATGCCCTCGGGCTTGACCCGAGGGATCATGCTCAATCAAGGACCTAAAGCGCGATGACGATTCGACCTGACCTCATCGCTTAGGCCGCCGGCTTGGCTGCGGCGGCGCTGGCGAGAGCGTCGCGCAGCATTTTTTCTTTCGTCTCATCCAGGGATGTTTTCAGAACGACGCCTCCGGCACCCTTGATCTCATTGAGGACCTTGTCCGCTGTCATGCTCTTGATCAGGACGAACAAGACGGCGTCGCCCGGATGGATGCTTGCAGCCAGGTCCTTCATGAACTTGTCGTCGATGCCAAAGTCGGTGAGCGCGCCGCCGAGTGCGCCGGATGCGGCCCCCACCGCGACGCCCAAGATCGGGTTCAGGAAAAGTACGCCGATCAAGAGCCCCCAGAAGCTGCCGGTCATCGCGCCCATCGCGGTGGTATTGACCATCTGGTTGAGCTTGATGTTGCCATCATCGCTTTTAACGGCAATAACCGCGTCATTGATCGATATCAGGTACTCTTTCTGCAGTTTGAGGAGATGTTGCCGCACCTCTTCGGCCTTTGCCTCGGACGGATACACGATCGCAATGAGATCGGACATCGGAAACCTCCTGCTGGATCGACCTTCTGTCGGTCGGCGGAATGCCAGGTGGGACGTTCCCCAAGGTTAGCTCGCGGCCACCGGTCCCGACATCCGAGGAAACCCTAGGCCTGGGGGATGAATGTTCCCGATGCTCGACCGAAGAATCTTTGTCTTCAGCATGTAGTGCCAACGCGACGTGCCGCCATCCGCATCAAGAGGCGATCAGCATCGATGCGCCAAACGCAAGCGCCAGCACCAGGAGAGAGATGCCGGCCGCGGACCATTGGCGGAGAATGTCGTCAATCCCTTCGAGTCGCTCGCCGGCGCGTCGGATCGGGTCAATGACGACTGCGAGAGTCTTCCAGAGTGGCAGATGGGCAAGCGGCCCCCTCCAGTGCCCGAGTAACATAGCTGCGATCGCGCCGCCCACGATGGTCAGGAGCGACTTGGAGAGTGCCGCAAGGCCGAACAGATTCGATGGCATGCCGTGCTGGATCGATAGATACAGCTGCCAAGGCACAAGACCGAGCAAGAGCGAGCAGAGCGCCAGGGCAAGCGCCGCCGCCTCCTGAATGCGCGGTGCAGCGCCATCCAGAGCGATCTGCTTAGCCGCGGGTGCGAGCGCATGGGCCAGCACCAGCAGAACGTATGCGGTCGTAAGAATTCCGCCTGTCTGAAGCACGACCGCCCACCACCACTGCTCTGTCTCGGTCGCGGCCTGGAGCAACAGCTCCTTCGCGATGTAGGCGCCACCAGGTTGGATGCCCATCAATGCGACACCGCCAAATGCGAAAGCAAGGACGCTCATCGGCAGAATCCGCCCGACGCCGCTGAGCCCTTCGAGGCGATCCTGACCCAGAACCGAGTAGATCGATCCGGCTGCCATGAACATCGCGGCCTTGGCGGTGGCATGGGAGATTGCCTGCAGCAAGCCGCCGGCCAAGGCTCCGCCGCTTTCAATCTGTCCAGAGGCGTTGAGCGCGAGCGGAAACATCAGGAAGAGATAACCGATCTGGGCTAACGTCGAATAAGCGATCAAGAGCTTCAGTCGTTCTTGTCGCAGAGCGACGACGCTGCCGAACAGGATCGCCGCCGCGCCAAGCGCAGCGAGCAGCTGCGTGGCCGCGAAGCCAGGCAGTCCAGGCATGACCTGGAACCAAAGCCGCACCATGATGAAGAAGGATCCCTTCACGACAAGGCCGGACAGGATCGCGCTGGCGGCGGCGGGCGCGCCGGCGTGTGCAGGCGGCAGCCAGAGGTGTAATGGGAAGAGCGCGGTCTTTGCCAGGAGACCCGTCGTCATCGATGCGGCTGCGATGAGCGTGACAGGCTCCGCGCGGATCTGATGCGACAGCAGCACAACATCAAGTGTGCCATAACGGCCATAGAGGAGTGTCGTGCCGAGCAAATAGAGGACAGATCCGACCAGCGCGAAGAGCAGATATCGCAGAGCGGCCCGAAGCGTCTCTGCGCGGCCATCCAGGGAAACCAAAGGGACCGCCGCGAACGTCACCAGTTCCAGAGCGACGTAGAGCGTGAAGAGGTCTCCACCCAGGAAGACCGTATTCAGTGCTCCCCAGATCGCCAGCAGCAGAACCCAGAACGTGGTCGGCTCGCGGGACTGAGCGGCGCCCGGGCGGAAATCCGCGCCGGCAAAAATGCCAACCGCAGAGATCACGACCGCCGTCGCCATCATCATGACTGCAGACAATCCGTCAGCGCGCAGGGCCACGCCGAGCGGGGGTGCCCATGCGCCGAGGAGATAGACGAGCGGACCGTCGCTGTGCTGCTGGGTCACGAAAATTGCTGCAGCTACCGCGACCCCAAGCAGCATGATTGCGGAAGCGATCCGCTCGATGTGACGTCCGCCGACAGCGAAGGCCAGTAGAATGCCCGCCACCGGGATCACGATCGACAGCACCAGGAGAAACGCGCCCGGGGTCGTCACCGCGTCCAGAGCCGTGGCAGGATGCAGCATCAGTCACCTGTTGGATCGATGCCTGTGTTCGTCGGTGCGCCATCGCGCAAGGTAGCCGAACCGGCGGTCTGGAACAGCCGCAGCAACAACGCAATCGCCAAGGCCGTTGCGGCAAATGCGACGACGATACCGGTGATGACCAGCGCCTGCGGCACCGGATCATTGCCAAAGCCGGCCGCCGCGCCCCGTCGTCCGACCACCCCGAAGAGGAGGAATACGCCGCTGCCCAGCAGATTGAAGGCGACGATTTTGCGAAGTGGCTGCGGGTTCGTGATCAGCCCGTAGAGCCCAAGTCCGACCGCAGCCGCGGCGCACAACCCAAACACCGTCGTGTCGGTCATTGCTGAGCGCCCCGTTCCGGCACGCCGGCGAGCAGCATGCCCAGCGTTACCGCGATCGTAAGTATCATCGCGACCTCGACTGCCAGAATCAGCGGCTTGGCGAGCGTCGGTGGATAGGCAAGGAATGCCAGGCCAAAACAGAGTCCTCCCAGACCGACGACAAGGAAGACGCCGGGACCGGCGATCAGCAGGAGCCGCAGACGTCGGCTGCTCGCGGGTGGTGTGTCCGTCAGTCCGGCCATGATGACGAGAAGCCACATGGCCGCGAGAATTGCGCCGCCCTGAAAAGCTCCGCCCGGGTGGTCGGCTCCCGTCCAGAAAATGTAGATGCCTACGACGATGCCGACAGGAGGTAACAAGCGCGCCAGAAAGGCGAGGGCGCCATGCGGATCGGCCTGGTGGTGCGGCCCTGGACGCCCACCCCAGGTCCGGTCGGATGCAAGCGACCAAACACCCACGATTGCCAGCAAGAGCACGACTTTCTCGAGCATGGTGTCCATCGCGCGAAAGGCCATGAGGACATTCGTGACCGGATTGGCCAAGCCTGTCGCCGAAGCGTTCGCGACGGCAGCAGGAGCAAGTGTTGGCGCCGGATCGGGCAAGAGCAGGATCGCGGCTGCCAGGGCCGCCGATATCGTCACGGAAAGTGCAGCGGCGCCCAGGCGCACAACTCTCCCTGGCTCCTCCGCCGCAGACGCCATCTCGGTCGCTCGCAGTTGCGCGGCCGCGCCCAGGAGCAGAACGCCTCCCAATCCCCCGCCGATTGCGGCTTCGGTCAGTGCAACATCGACCGCGTCCAGACGCACCCAAACGAGCGGAACCAGCAGCCCGTAAGCGACAAAGCCCACGGTCGCCGCATAGGTCTGGCGTGCCGCTATCGTCCAGACGCCAAGGCCCAGCACCACTGCGGCGAGCACCATCTCGAGGAGGGTTGCGACGGACATCACGCCGGTCCATCTCGGCGCGCGGCACGCGCAATCAACTGGGAGACGGTCGCGCCCGCCAGCAGCCCGAGCAGCCAGATGCTGACCAGCTTCAACCCGTCGCGCAGGCTCCCCGCTTGCGGGAGCAGCCCGAGCACAACGAGACCCAGGCCGAGATTGTCTGCTTTGGTGAGCGCATGCAGCCGGGTCAGGGTATCGGGGAAGCGAAGCAGGCCGACGGTGCCAGCGAGAAAGAAGAACGCGCCCGCCGATACCGCGGCAATCGTGATGATGTCGAGTGCAAAGCTCATCCGTCCTCCATCGAGCTGGCCTCATCGGTGCCAAGATGAGAAAGACCTTTCTTGACAAACGCGATCGATGCGAAGGTTGCGAGAAGTGCGAGAGTCAATGCTACGTCGACTGCTGCAGGCACGCCGGTCACCGCCCCGAGCAGCAGCAACGCAGCGATACCTGAGGTCCCGATCAGCTGTGCCGCCATCATACGGTCGGCATCACCGGGACCGCGGAGGATGGGGATGAGCCCAAGCGCCAGCATCACCAGAATGAAACCCAGGGCGGCGGTCAGGAACTCTGTCATTTCAGGGCTCGGCTCAATGCTTCCTCTTCTGCCGCAAGCTGCGCGACCACGGGCTGTCCGACATCGAGACAGTGGTAGACGAGCTGTCCTTTCTCTTCTCCGGTCGGCACTGTTCCGGGCAACAGGCTGGTGAGCGTGGCGAAGATGTTGCGACCTGCGCCGGGTGGAAGACCGATTGGGTAGGTCACAAACCCGGGTCGCAGGGGCAGCCGGGGATCGAGCGCGCGCCGCGCGACATCCGCACCGGCAACGACGGACTCGTACAGGAAGCGAAGCGCGAGTTGAGCGATGGCTCCAGGCGATCCGCTCGAACCAGTGGGCGGAAGCAGGCGCAGGCTCGCCCAGGTCGCTGCGGCAACGGCTCCTGCTGCGGCAGGAAGGTCCTTGAGATCGGCGCCAGCAAGCACGAGCCAAAGGCAGAGGAACCAAATCGCTCGCCAGGCAGCGCTCGACCACGATCCCCCAATGGCCGCGCGTGCTCCGTTTCCATCGACGCTCATGCGCACATCCCAAAGCTTCTCGGTTCTTGGTCGGCTTCACCGTCCACGTGAAGCGGCAGCTGCGAGTCGCCACCACTGTCTCGCTCAAGTCGCTTCCACCGGAGATCTGTACAATGCGCTTTCAACAGAGAACCGGGATATCGGGTAATTTCCCGATCAGGGATAAGAAATCCCCTAGAACATTTCCGTCGTCCGAAGTCTTTGATCCCGCGTGCATTCCCGCGATGTCCGCCCGGTTTTCGCGCCAGTGCTGACCACGATTAAATCCACCCATTCTCAGTAGATTTACCGATACCCGGCCTAAGATCCTTCGGCAAAAAATGCGCCGCGATGACGCCGACAGATGAGTTCTACGTGAAAGGGCTGACCTGGCGCAGGGCATTCTCGCGGTAGTTACCGGCCGGGCGAACCTTCGAAAATTGCAAACCTTCGAAAATTGAAGGGGTGGCTCACGATGCGCGGCGACCGAAAGACCCCGACATCTATGTTCAAGCTCGCGCCCGCGATATTGGCATCCTCCCTGGTCCTGGCGGGCTGCGGGCAGGACGCCGCCACTGCAACCGCGCCCGCACCACGCCCGGTTCGGGCGACGACCATCGTGAAACGCGAGACGACAACGCCACTCACGTTCACCGGTCGTATCGAAGCAGAAGACGAAGTGAGCCTGGCGTTCCGGATTTCCGGACGGCTTCTGACGAACGACACCAAGATTGGCGACCGGGTCAAAGCCGGGCAGCTGTTGGCGAAATTGGAGTCCCAGAACGAGCTGAACACGTTGCGACAGGCGCAGGCTGCTCTCGCCGCCGCTCAGGGGCAGTTGACGCAAGCCCGCAATCATTTCGATCGTCAGGAGACGCTGTTCGGACAGGGATGGACCACGCGCGCCAATCTCGATGCGGCAACCCAGGCGCAGCAGACCGCCCAGTCGGCGGTGGACGCAGCCGAGGCTCAGCTAAATTCCGCACACGACCTGGTCAGTTTCACCGAGCTCAAGGCGGACGCGCCCGGCGTCATAACCGCGACAGGTCCGAGCGCCGGCGAGGTCGTTCAGGCCGGGCAAATGATAGCCAGGATTGCGCGGCAAGATGGTCGCGATGCGGTCTTCGATGTGCCCGCCCAATTGATCAGATCCGCACCCGCCGATCCGCAAATCACCGTGAGCCTGACGGATGATCCGACGGTCACTGCGGAAGGGCGAATTCGCGAGGTCGCCGCGCAGGCCGACCCTGTAACCCGGACCTTCGAGGTCAAGGTCGGCCTGACCGATCCTCCGCCGGCCATGCGGCTTGGCGCGACCGTGACGGGGCGGGCTCACACGAACGCAGGGCCGACGATCGACATCCCGGCAACAGCCTTGACCAGGATGAACGGACGACCGGCCGTTTGGATTCTCGATCCGTCCACCAGCACGGTCACCGCCCGCAATATCGACGTGTTGCGGTTCGATGAGGCGCAAGCGATCATTTCCCAGGGACTCGATACGGGCGAAATGGTCGTCACCGCCGGAGTCCAGGCCCTTTTTCCGGGCCAGAAGGTCCGCGTGCTTGGGTCAGAGCCATGATGGTCAATCTTTCCGACTGGGCGCTCAGGCACCGCTCGCTTGTCGCCTATTTCATGATTGTCGCAGTGATCGCCGGCGTGCTCTCCTATTTCCGGCTCGGCCGGAACGAGGATCCTGCCTTCATCATCAAAACCATGGTCGTTCAGGCCGCCTGGCCAGGGGCAACTGTCGAGGAGACAACGAAGCAGGTAACAGAGCGCCTCGAACGCCAGCTGCAGGAAACGCCGCATCTGGACTTTCTGCGCAGCTTCACTCGCGCAGGTGTCACGACGATCTTCGTAAACCTGAAGGGGAGCGCCAGCGCGAAAGAGGTCGCCGATACCTGGTATCAGGTTCGAAAGAACATCGGCGATATCAGGCACACTCTGCCTGCCGGGGTCGTCGGACCCGGCTTCAATGACGATTTCGGCGATACGTTCGGCATCATCTATGGTTTCACCAGCGACGGCTTCACCCAGCGCGAATTGCGCGACTATGTCGAGGATATCCGCTCCAAACTTCTTCTGGTGCCCGATGTATCGAAAATCGAAATGTTGGGCGCCCAAGATGAAGTTATTTTCATCGAATTTTCGAAACGGCAGCTTGCCACCCTCGGGATCGACCGGTCGGCGCTGATTGCGGCGCTGCAAGCACAAAACATCGTGCGACCATCCGGAGCGATCCAAACCGGAACCGAACGCATTTCGCTGCGGGTATCAGGCGGCTTTCAAACCGAACAGGACATTGCAAACATCAACTTTGCCGCCGGCGGCCGCATGCTCCGCCTGAGCGACATCGCGCAGGTGAGACGCGGTTATTCCGATCCGCCGCAGCCGCTGTTTCGTATCAATGGCGAGCCGGCGATTGGGCTCGCCATCGCGATGCGGGAAGGCGGCGATATTCTTGCGCTCGGCAGAAATATCAAGCAAGCGATGGATAGGATCACTGCGGACCTGCCGATCGGAATCGAGCCGAGCCTGGTCGCTGACCAAGCCGTTGTCGTGCACAAGGCGATCGGCGAGTTCATGACGTCGCTCCTGCAGGCGATCGCCATCATTCTAGTCGTGAGCTTCATCAGTCTCGGCGTCCGTCCGGGCCTCATCATCGCGCTCGCGATACCACTGACGCTTGCGATCGTGTTTCCCATCATGCAGATCGCGCGCATCGATATGCAGCGCATATCGCTCGGCGCGCTGATCATTGCCCTTGCGTTGCTGGTCGACGATGCGATGACGACCACCGATGCCACGCTCAACCGGCTGGCGCAGGGCGACAGCAAGGTTGAGGCTGCGACCTATGCATACCGGAGCCACGCTTTCGCCATGCTCGCGGGAACGCTGGTGACGATCGCCGGATTCATACCGGTTGGCTTTGCA
>Ga0307474_10001068_pt1 | contig 19894 bp, 21 predicted proteins | sample atmos_gasesECM1C_2_FD_203312 | JGI IMG/M metagenome (GOLD analysis project Ga0307474, IMG submission 203312) | Hardwood forest soil microbial communities from Morgan-Monroe State Forest, Indiana, United States - atmos_gasesECM1C_05 | ecosystem: Environmental > Terrestrial > Soil > Temperate... | reverse complement strand
AAAGTCCGGTTGCCCAATCCGAGATAGTCGTATTCGAGCTTCACCGTCCAATTGTTCGTGAACGCATATTCGAAGCCTGCGCCTACCAGCCAGCCGCCGGTGTTGTTGCCGCAGTTAGTGAGACCGAGCGTACCGCAGGTGAACGACATGCCCGTCGTGGTGTTGGTGAGGGTGAAGTTGTTGTTGCCCACCCAGCCGCCGCCGGCCTTGCCGTAGATCAACCAGTTGTCGACGGCCCAGCCGAAGCGGGCGGCCACTGTGGTGATCCAGCGATTGTTGTTGGTGACGGCAACGTTCCCAACGCCCGGAATGAAGATGCCAGCGCCGTTGTTGTTGTTGGCGACCCCGTCGAAGTCCCATTCGCCGCCGATGACGAATTGGCCGATCTGGTAATTGCCGCCGATCTGCCCGCCGCCGATAAATGCGCCGTTATTATTGTTGTTGAAGTTCGTCAGGAAGAGCGTGTCCGTCAAGCGGTTGTTGGACCAGGCACCACCGATGTTGGCGCCGGCATAGAATCCAGTCCAACTGAACACGGGGAGCGGTGGCGGCGGGGCCTTATACGCCAGATCAGCTGAATGCGCAGCCAACGGACTAAGAAGCATCGCGGCTGCCAGATATTTGAGAATAGGTCTCACGTGATCCACCCTCGATTGAGAAACGCTCTATTTCACGCAACTAATAGTGGCAGAATACAAACAAGAGGTTGAAGCCCCTATGAAGATACGGCAATGACTAGAAAAAACTTGCGGTGTTGCAAAAGAGCAACGGTCTTGGCGCGAATATATCGCTCAGGTGAGGAGATCCCCGCGATTTTGTCTATTGAAGAGGGCAGCCCCTCGAAGGTCGCCTAAGGGTCAAAATGCGAAAAACTCAAGGTGAAGCGCGCGGTAGGGACGGTCATTGCTGACCGCCGCCGCCCAAATCCGCGAACCTCAATGAGGCGACAGCCTGCTACGCGTCATCCGTCCACGTGGACGCCGCAGGCACGTCGCCGTCTTGGCACAACCCGTACAAGGACTGATGCTGACGGAAGCCGCGCAATTCGAAATGGCCGATTTCAAAGACCGGCGCCGCAACTTCGGCGGCAAATGCACCAGTCATGAGCAGTGGCCGGCCGACATCCTTGCACAGGAGTTCCAGCCGGCTGAGGATGTTGATGTCGCGCCCGACGGCCGTGAAGTCGAGGCGATTGCCGGAGCCAATATTGCCGTATGCGGCATCACCATAGTGCAGAGCAATATCGATTGAAATTTGCTGCTGGACCTCGATCGGTGAAGCCTGGAGCGCAGCCAGCGCTGTCTGCGCTGCAGCCAGGGCCGACTCACAGGCCGGGGCCGGATCATCACCGGTGACCGGAAAGATCGCGATGACCGCATCACCGATATACTTCAGGATGTCACCTTCGCTGCCGATGATGCCAGGGACGACCAGGTCGAAGAAGGCATTTAGGAGTTCAATGATTCTTTGCTCCGGAAGCTCGTCTGTCAGTCTGCTGAAACCACGCAAGTCGGCGAGCAGCATTGCCGCCTTGATGTGGCGGACGTTACCGCGCTGGACCGCTCCAGCCATAATCCGCGCGCACGGATCTCGACCTACATAGGTGGCAAGAAGTTCACTATAGGTCCGCCGGACCGCCGTCACTTCGAGAACTGGGGCAAAGCTCGGCACTAGATAGCGAATGAGTTCAACATCCGCTTCCCGAAACCCGGCGGGCGCGTCGCTTCCCCACGATATCGCGTTAACGATCCGATTCGAAAAGATAAGAGGCGCCATCACGTAATGGGTAATGCCTTGCGCCCGCAGCGTTGCGAGGATCGGGAAGCGCCGATCGGTGGCTTCGCTAAGGACAGCATCAAGCCACTGTCCGGTTTCGATAACGTACTGAAGGGGGCTATTCTGGTAATCCGATGTAGACTCGATACCATGCCGCCACGTTCGGATCTCGGTACTCTGTCCACGGCGCCAGATACGCGTTACTCCCCGGAATTCTGGATGCAGCGTACGGACATGCACTGTGGCGCGGGCTATCGGCGCCCCGAGCACGGTGAGCTTCTCGCAGAGCATCGCAAGAAGGCCGCCGGTATCGGGCGCAAAACGTCCCTCCTCGCTTAGCCAGCGCAGGAGCTCGGCCTTGCGATCAGCCGGCGACAAATCGAGAGCTTTGGTCACATTCCACCCGAAGTTTCCCAGGGCACATCCGCAACGATGAGTTCCTGTAGCGCGCTTGCAGCTCGGCTGGAAATTTCGTGCTCACAGTCTCCTGCCGGGCCGTCGCTTCATCGAGCTACCTTTCCGAGGCAAGTAACTTAGCACGGCCTGATGGCAGAGTGGCACAGCCTTTCTCTATTTGGCTTGCTTGTTGGCCGTCACAATCTGCGCGGGGTGCGTGCCAGATCATCCCGTGCAGCGCGCAACGCGTCGCGCTCGGTCATGTCGCGCATGCTACCTCCCCTTTGTAATCCATTTCACACATGTGGCGACGCGCGTCCGATATGGTTTCTTGAGGGGGGCCCTGAAGCGGGAGGCCGAGATGCCAACGTCATCTCACCTTTTGCGATGGTCGACCGAGATGCTGCCGGAGCGCGCGCGGTTCTCCAGGTTTCGCGAGGAGTTTGCGCGGCAGAACCTTGCCTTGGATGTAATAGATCACAGCGGCGGCCGCCCGCGCATCGACGTCACCTGCTTGTCGCTCGGCGCGGTTGCCGTCTGTAGCGTTGTCGCCACGCCGGTGGAGTTTATCCGTCACAAACACCACCTCAAGAATAGCCGTGACCAATTCGGATTGAACATCGTCAAGACTGGCCCGATCCAATTTGCAAATGCTGGCCAGGAACGTATCTATGATGCCGGCTCCGCCTGTTTGATTGACCGGGGAAGGCCGCTGAGAGTATTTGGGCCGCGTGGCGGCAGCGTGAGATACGTGACCGTGCAGGCTGCGGCCCTCAAGTCTCTGGTTGCGCATCCGGAGGATCTATCAGGTCGGCCGGTGCGTCCCGGACCGGCGCTTAGACTCCTCGACGGCTACCTGCGGTCGCTCGCATCCCTCGGAGAACCTCGGTCATCGGAACTGGCCTCCACCATCGGCGTACATCTCCTCGATCTCGTGGCCGCGACGCTCGGGCCGACCGCCGAAGCTGCAAACATCGTTACGGAGCGTGGTGTGAAGACAGCCAGGCTGCAAGCGATTCTGGCGGAGATCGCGCGACGCTTCAGCGATCCAAATTTCGGTCTGGACAATGTCGCCGGGGTGCTCGGCATGTCGCGGCGATACGTGCAAAAACTGTTCGAGGGGACTGGAAGGTCGTTCACCGAGCACCTTGCAGGATACCGGCTTGAGCGTGCCTTCGCGATGTTGACTGACCCGCACCATCTGCATTTGGCGATCATCGATATCGCGTTTGCAGTCGGCTTTGGTGATGTTTCTCATTTCAATCGCATGTTCCGCCGGCGCTTCGGCGAGACGCCATCAGGCGTGCGCGCCACAGCGACCATGCGGGAGCAGAAGTGATCCCGAAGCGTCCGCTTCGGGTCTTGGCCGTGTGAAAACGCCAAGACACTGATCGCCTTCGCACCGGCGTAGTTCGTCCTACGTCCCGACCTGCTTGAAGCGCTGGATAGTCGGCTTGCCGTCCATGAATTCGGCCATCGCCCGGCCGAGTGTTTTGAAATATTCCGTGCTGCGATGGGCTTCGACTGCTGCTTGATCGGCGTAGCGCTCCATGAACACATAGGTATTCGGCACTTCACCGTGGTAGAGCTGATACAGCAGACAGCCCTTCTCGTTTTCGTTGACCTTATTGACGAGCTCAGTCGCGACCTTCTCGAATTCCGCGCCCTTGCCCTCCTTGATCTTGATCGTTGCGACAACTCCAAGCATTCACATCTCTCCCTGTTTCGGACACCGGATGCCGACTTAGCGGATCTCTTTAAAGGACCGACTACGCCCGTTTGGTGACTATGCGCGTCGGCTTTACGAATGTCGATTGATATTCGGAGTCCACTCCGGGTCAAAATGCGAAGAAGGCTAGTCTCGCCCGCCTCAGCATGCGGTACTACTGCGTCAAAAATCTATATGCGACGATCAACGCCACCATGCACGCGAAAATCAGCAATGCCGGAAGTGATTTTCGGATCATTGGACTCGTCGAACGGCGCGCAGCCGATAGACTGGGCTGAGGTTCAGGCCCTCTCTCGACTTTGCCCGCTGTCGTTGCTGTGCGAGCCTTTGGTTCCGGCGCCGCGCCGACGCCTCCCATCTCATTGTAATAGGCGCTGTAGACCTCGCGAACAGCCAGGGCCGAGGACTCGGCCTCGGTCATCGTCTCGAGTCGGCTTCGATAGTTAGTCAGAAAGCTCTGTGCGTTTGGTGGAAGGTCATCGAAACCACCGAGCTTGGCCATCATAAGCCAAGTGGCAAAATCCGCCTCGGCCTTCGTGCGAGCTTTCTTGGCGATACTGGCGTTAGAACTAGAGGGCATGATGGTCCGATTGGTTGGCCCGCCCAAGCTTGCCGGCGTTCATGGCTATCGTTGGACAGTATCTCGGTTGACGTCAGCTGTCCCGCCTGACGCCTGTCTTGACGCGCGAAGAGTTGGCCTAAGCAGGTATTTCTCATTGGATATGCCATGGCCGCTAGCGGCGCGGGCCTCGGGCATGTCTATTCGATTAGGATCAGACCGGGAGGGAGTGAATCGTCGTATAGACTCGCCCTGTCGGATCGTCCGATCGGAACGAACCCTTTGATTTTTGCGGTCTGCGGCGCAGGCGCGCCGGATTTCTCCAGCTTGCTGGCAATCAGGCCGCGCACAGGCATGGGTAGATCCAGGCTCCGATCGTCGACGACGCGCGCGGCCCGGAGGAACAGAACCTGCAGGTCGAGCAACTCGGGCGTAGTCCAATCGAAGCGCTCGAAAGCCTGATATGCGTGCTCGACGAGATCGGGCGAGACGACAGTCTCCGGCCCTGCGTAGAGCGGAGTCCGGTTGAGCAGGAGCCCGAGCGCCGCAAGATATGGAGCGCAGTGCCCCTTGGCCCGTGCAAGCGTCACCGCGATATCGCAGAAGCAACGCACCAGTTCCGCCTTGGTGTCGTGGTGGATCAGTTCAAGGGATCCAGCCAGGCGCACGAGTTCGTCGGGCGCCTTGCCGCTGCGGATCCTGTCGATCTCTCCGGCCATAAGCCTGGTCTGGCGTTCGCGCGTGAGGCCGCCCGCCACCCGGCGCCAAAGAATGTATTCCTGGCTCTTGATGCGCCGACCTGGAAAACACGGGCCCTCATCGTGCACCCGCCACAGGGCATCGATACGAAGGTCGTCCCGGACAACGCCGAAGCCCGGGCGCAGCAGGAATCCTGCCATGATGAGCCATGCCTCCTCGTGGTCCGCCGAACGTCGTCTGTCGTCCCGCCGCTCCTCGAGCGCAGGCCAAAGGGCGCGCAGCAGGGGCCCGTTCCATTCACTTCTTGCAGACGCGAGGATGCGCTCCACTCCCTTGAGGATCGTGGCAGCAGTAATCTTGTTCTTTTTGCTGTTATTGGCAGGCTGGGTGAACACGATCCCGATCTGCCTGCGTGCCGTTTCCAGCGCGTCCGCTGAAGCGTTCGGTTCAATCGGAGCGTTTGCTTCCCGCCCCCGCCCCGCACCAGGCACGCCGGCGACGCCTTGGACGTGCTCGCGCATGTTGAATTCGAGCGGCCAGGACTGCTGGACGGCAGGGTCGGCGCTGACGCAGGAGATGTGGAGCAGCCCCAGTGCGTTCATCCGCGCCGTCAGACCGATGGGCAACATCCCGCCCGCTTCCGGGCCGGATAGCTCAGCCGTCCTTACGATGGTCTGGAGCGGCGGCAACGCGTGAAATTCGCCTTCGGACCAGGAAACGATGTCTCCGGCCCGGCTGACGCTCTTCCGGGTTGAGGAATAAGCCTGGAAGCGCACCAGCTGATCGGTGCGGAGCTTAAGCCCAAGATCAGCGATCTCAAAAAGCTGCGACGGCGCTGCACCCTGAGGAAGAACGCATACGAGCGGCGGATGCACAGTCTGGCGATCCGTTGCCTGTATCCCCTCCACTTCGAGAAAGATCGCAGCGGCGGCCCCAGCGGCGATGCGACCGGAACGGCGGTGGAGAAGGGCACCAAATCGCGCGGCTCCGCGCGCGACCGCCAGATCCGGCTCCTCGTTCTCCAGAACCTGCGGTACGAAGCCGTCCTGCCAGCCTCCGATCTGCTCGCGGAGTCTTTGGCGCAGGAGCAACGGTCGGACAGATCCGCCGTTGAACAGGACGGCATCAATGCGCGGGCGATCGTTGAGGAATTCGGCAAGGTGTCGGGTTATCGCGCTGTCGGCAGGATAAGGAAGCCCCCATTCCCTTAGTGCCGCGTGCGTCCGGTACGGCCGCGCCGCGGCGTCGCAGAAGGGAAAAAATCCGTCCAGCAATAGGCTCTCGATTTCCGCCCGCATCACCGTCGCCGTCTGCGAGCCGCCGACCATCCCCGACCCGCGACCGGCCAGTGCAACAACGAACCGCTCATCCGGCGGACCTGTACCGGCCAGCGCGTGCTCTTTCAGGTGACGGCAGGCGGCGACGAGCTGATCCCATTGCGAGCCGGAAAGCTGGCCGCCCGCCCCGGCAAGCCGCGGCTCCAGAAAATGGGCGACGGCAAGGTCGATATTGTCGCCGCCGAGCAGCGTATGCTCGCTCACCGCCACACGCCTGATGTCAGGGTCCGACGTTTGCTCGTTCAGGCGAACTTCAAAAATGCTGAAATCCGAGGTGCCGCCGCCGATATCGATGACCAACACGTGTCGCAGCCCGGCATCGCCATTGTCGGGCTGCTGCCATAATTCGCGCGCTGGGTCGTGGCTTTCCAGCCAGCAATAGAACGCGGCCTGCGGCTCTTCGAGCAGTCGCACATCGCCGGGGAAGCCCGCTTCCTCGGCGGCAGTAATCGTCAGCCGCTGCGCCGCCGCATCGAAGGAAGCCGGGACGGTAACCGTGATGTCCTGATCATCGAACGCGAACCCGGCCTGCGCAAACCGGCTGTTCCAGATCCCTCGCAGATAGTTCAGAATCAGTGCCGATGCGCGTACCGGTGAGATTTTCTGCTCACGTGCCAGAACCGTCGATCCCCATGGCAGAAAGGGCGCCGACCGGTCGGCGGCGTGGTGGCAAAGCCACGACTTCGCGGAATGGACGACCCGTCCGGGCACTTCGCTTGCCTTCATGCGCGCAAAAAGGCCGATGATCCATTGCCCGGCTCCGACCTCCTCACCGTGCAAGTGTGCAGCGACCGCTTCCTCTGGCAGGTACAGGAAAGAAGGTAGCGTTGGCTTTTCGGTCAGGCTCGCCACGCCTTCCCATTGCGGGACGAGAAGGACCTCAGGCGTCCCCTCGCCGACCAGTGGCGCGAATGCGAGTGCGGAGTTGGTCGTGCCGAGATCAATACCAATGGCGAAGCGCGCGCGGTCTTTCGTCAAGAATTACCTCCAGAGGCGGTCCGGCCCCTATTCCGTGCGGACCTGGAACTCAACCTTCCATCGGCGATCTGAGTTCGTGTGCCTCATCCAAAGCTCAAGGATGCCAAGTTCGGTGACGACGGGGCTGACGCGGACCGGCACCACCTGCCCCACCGGGACGTCAAGTGCCGGGATCGCGACTTCGAGCAGGCCGGCGTCATCAAGCTCACGCTCGGCGTCGGGGAGTATCTGTCCCGGCGTATCGCCGCTTCGCACCGAGGAGGAGAAAAACCGAAACTCCGCCGTGCGGCCGGTAACAAGGCCGAACTCGCGTCCTTCGATCAGCAGTTCCGTGCCCTCCTGCATCCCCTGCGGGACAACGCACAATGCCTTCAGCGGCGGCTTGTAGCCCGGAATGGCGGGCATCGACGTTTCCAGGCCGATGTAATAGGAGCGCGCCGCGCCGGCCTTGATGCGCATGCCCTTGCCAGTGGCACGGAGCCGTCCGTAGATCGCGCCGCCGCGTGCGACGGCGAGGTCGGGTTCGAAACCCTGCAATTCACGGACTGGTTGGCCCCCATTCCAGGACGCCAGCAGATCAAGCACCCGGGTACGGATTGGCGCGGCCTTGAAAACGCCACCATTGAACAAGACCGCGGTCGGCATCAGCACCTGCGTGCCAGCCGATGCTCCCACCAGAGCGGCAAGCTTTTCACTTGCCTTCACGTTCTGCAGGCTCTGAGCGAGAAACCGGGCGATATGCTTGCTGACGACCGGATCGGAAGCATAGGGCAGACCGAATTCCTGCAGCCCTGCCATACGGCTCTCGCGCGGCAGGTCGTCAAGGCTCGTTCTGGCGAAAAAACCGTCGACAACAACTTGCTCTAGCGTCTCCCGATCGAGAGTGGTCGAGACAGTCTTGGCAAGCAGGCCGGAGCCGCGCGAGGGGACCGCGATAGGCGCCTGGGTCAGCCCGTCATCATCAAACAAAACAATCTTGGCTTTGGAGGCGGCATGCACGAGCGCCAGGAACTGCCAGGAGTCCAGTCGTTTGCCTGCGGCCTCAAGCTTGGCGTTCAGCGCATATGCGAGCGCCAAGTCCATATTGTCGCCACCTAGCAGAATGTGCTCGCCGACGCTGACACGCTCAAGTTCCAGGCGGCCTTCGACATCCGTGACCGCGATCAAGCTGAAATCGGCTGTCCCGCCACCGACATCGCAGACCAGGACGATATCGCCATCAGCAATCAGCTTTCGCCATTCTCCGCGCATTTGCGCCATCCAGGCATAGAATGCAGCCTGCGGCTCCTCCAGCAATGTGACGTCCTCAAGCCCCGCAGCCTTGGCGGCCTCGGCGGTGAGGCTTCTTGCGACCTCATCGAACGAGGCAGGAACGGTTACAACGATCTCGCCTTCCGAGAGGACCCAATCCCGCCCCTGCGCCCGTTCGTTATGCAGGAACGCGTCCCTGAGATGTTGGAGGTAAAGGCGTGAGCACTCGAATGGCGAGAGCTTCTCTTCCGCGATGTCGGATCGCCAGGGCAGGATCCGCTGCTTCGGGTCGATATGCGGGTTGGACAGCCAGGATTTGGCGGAGGTCACGAGGCGATCGGGCACGAGCGCCCCCCGCTCGCGCGCGAACTGGCCAATGATCGCGCGCTCCCCTGCGTCGTTCCAGGGCAGAGGAAACGAACTGGCCGGGAACTCCTCGGAGTGCGGAATATAGGTGGCGGACGGCAGTGTCGGCATCTCGCCGATCTGATTTGGTCCTAGTGTCTGCGCGATTTCGATAATCCTGGTCTCGCCACTCTCGAGATCGGCGATCGCGATTGCGCTGTTGCTGGTGCCGAGGTCGATAGCAAGACTGAAACGAGCGCTCATGAGGGGAGGGTTGTCCTGGTTGTCGCGCTGTCAATTCGCGTCAATAGCCGCGCGTTATTGAAAGCACCGGTTGTACGTGATCCGACTCGGGCGTCCGGCAGCCGGTGCGAGCCCGCTTATCTCAGTTCCACCTCCGCCGGAGCGAGTGCTGGAAGTCGGTCGGTCGAGCTCCGCAAAAAGCGGGGTAGATTCACCGCATCCGTTTTCCAGCCGTGGTGGACAAGCACTCCCGAGAATGGCGCCGGGCCACTGATCTTGCCCAGCAGTCGGTACTCGTCCGGCGAATAGCCAGCGGCTACCTGCACCGTCGATCCCTCGCTCTCTGCGCGCACGGGGGAGATTCGGAAGTGCTCCAGCAGAGCGTTCTTGCATCCGGCATGGACCACACGTGCGGCTGCCCCAACCTGTGCGTCATCATACGCGTTGATGTCGTCCATCAGGAAATCGACCAGCCGGCCCCTTGCCTGCAGCATCGCCAAAAAGCTGACGATCTCGGCGTCTGCCTGGTTTGCGCGAGGCGTAACGGGCATCGGTCGGGCCGCCTCAGCGCCAGCACTTCGGTTATCCCGTGACGGGCCGCGCTCGACCAGGATCGCTATCAGCGCGACAAGACTCAGCGCCACCGCCCCGCCCGATAGATACATTTGGAATGCGCTCGCTGCCGGCAGCAATTCCAGAGCGTTCACCACGATCAGGAGCAGGACCACTATGATGGCGATCGCTTTCATCGCATGCATGTCTAGCCGCAAGCTCCCTTTCGAGACGATCAGCGTTGATTGACGCGCGAAGAATACAGGATATTGACGGTTGTGGAAACCTAACCGGTTCCAATCGCTCGGATGCTAGCTCTCTACGGCTATCCGGAACACGTCCATGACGGCGGGCTGGCAAGCTACGGTGTCGATCTTCGCGAATGCTTTCGGCGAGGCGCGTACTATGTCGACGAAATCATCAAAGGCGCAGCGCCGAGCGATCTGCCGGTAGAGTTCCTCACCAAGCTCGAATTGGTGATCAATCTCGAGACCGCCAGAGCCCGGCCATGACGGGCGGGGAATGTGGCGCCTGCCGTGCCCACTGGCCTATTTCTTTCCCCTTCTCCGCCCCGCTTAGAGCGCGTTTACCATCCACGACTATGGCAAATGAGAGCTTTGCAGTGCGCGCCTCGTGCTGCAAGGGAGGTCGGTTGCGCCAGGGGAGCAAGCGTTGCGTACCGAATTGTCCTTTCCGCGCAAGCTGCGCCGCATGCTTGCAGCCGCGGCCATCATTGGCCCCGTGGCGCTGGCGCCCGAGATGAGCGCGGCCGAAGGCTTGCTCGATTTCTTTTTCGGCGGCCAGAAGCAGCAGCACCAGACCTCGTTTTTCGCCAATCTTTTCAACAATAATCCGCTGCCACTGCCGCCGCGGCCGGTCGTCGCAAGCTCGGGACCTGCCTTCTGCGTGCGCAGCTGCGACGGCAAATATTTTCCGCTGATGCGCGGCGCCGCCTCGTCGGCGCAGATGTGCCAGGCCTTCTGTCCGGCGAGCCCGACCAAAGTGTTCTTCGGCTCCAGCATCGACAGCGCCTATGCCGCAAGCGGCGAACGGTACGCCGATAGCGAAAACGCCTTTGCCTATCGGAAGGCGCTGCGCGCCGACTGCACCTGCAACGGCCACAATCCCGCCGGTCTTGCGCCAGTCGATCTCGCGCTGGACGGCTCGCTGCGCCCGGGCGACGTTATCGCCACTGCCGACGGGCTCGTCGCCTATTCCGGCATACGGGTCGGCAACGACCAGACCCCGGATTTCACGCCGGTGGCGTCTTATCCGAGCTTGACGCCGGAAGTGCGCGCCCGGTTGAACGATATGAAGGTCGCGCCTGCACGGGCCGATATGGCGGCAAACAACGCGGCAACTTCCGAGGTGACCCGCACGCCGCTGCCGGCGGCGACCATTGCGCCGAAGCCTGAGTTCGCGCGCGACAAGCGCGTAAATGCAGATTGATCCTGCAAATCACCGCCCGGCCCGCGGGGGCTGCGGCCGCCGCATGATACAGCTCGCTATGGCCGCTGTAGGCGTCGCCCCGCAGGATACCGGCCAAGCTTGGGAGATGCCGCGCGAGGCGCAGTATAGCGCCGCCGACTAAGCCCTGCCGTGCCAGACATCCGCCTGCTCGAGATATTGCGGTGCACTGCGTTCATTGCCAGCAACAAGTGTCCGCAACCTCAGGAACAGGCCCTGAAAGAGCGAGTTGTGTCTGATATTGGACGATCCAGATGTTGCAAAACGTCGAAGCCAGAACAATCGCCAAAGTCACGACGCGCCTCGTTCCATTTCTGGTCGTCTGCTACTTCGTCGCCTATCTCGACCGGGTGAATGTCGGGTTCGCCGCGCTCACCATGAACGAGGATCTCGGCCTCTCGCAGACAGCGTTCGGCTTCGGCGCCGGCATCTTCTTCATCGCATATTTTATCTTCGAAGTGCCCTCCAATCTCTTGCTCGAACGTCTCGGTGCGCGCACATGGATTGCCCGGATCATGCTGAGCTGGGGCATCCTCTCCGGATTGATGGCATTTCTCCCCTGGATCTCGCGGGTGACAGGGCTCAGCAATGAGAACAGCTTCTATGTCTTGCGCGTATTGCTCGGTGCCGCGGAAGCCGGCTTCTTCCCGGGAATCATCTTCTATCTGACCCTTTGGTTTCCGGCGGAGTATCGCGCCAGGATCGTCGGCTATTTCATGGCCGCGATTCCACTCTCGACCGTTATTGGCGCGCCAATTTCAGGACTCCTGCTCTATCTGCACGGCGGCCTCGGCCTGGCGGGCTGGCAATGGCTTTTTCTCATCGAAGCGATACCAGCAATTGTCCTGGCCGTCGTCGTGTTCTTCTATTTGACGGACCGCCCGGAAGATGCAAGCTGGTTGGCGAGCAACGAGCGGGAATGGCTCAGTCACAGACTGCTGCTCGAGCGGCGCCAGCGCGAGGCGGTGCGGACGTACACGGTCTCCGAAGTTTTGTTCGATCCGCGCGTGATCGGCCTCAGTCTTATCTATTTCGGTGCGGTCGCGACCAATTACGGCCTAAGCTTCTTTTTGCCACAGATCGTCAAAGCATTCGGGCTCAACACCTTTCTGACGACCGTTGTGTCAGCAGCGCCCTACCTTGTCGGCGTGATCGGTATGGTCTGGTGGGGCCGGCGCTCCGATCAGGCCGCGGAGCGACGCTATCATGCGGCCATCCCGTTGTTCGTGGCGTCCGCGGGCATCGTCTTGGCTGCGCTTTTCGATGATCCCACCCTGAAAATGCTCGCATTCTGTATCGCAGGATTTGGCATCTTTGCCTGCCTGCCGGTCTTCTGGACGTTGCCGACCGCTTTCTTGTCGGGCGCAGCGGCCGCCGCTGGCATCGCGGTGATCAATTCCATCGGCAATCTGGCGGGATTCGCCGGCCCGTTCGCGATGGGTTGGCTCAAAGATCATACCGGCAGCTATACAGACGGCCTCTTGCTGCTCGGTGGGCTCGGCATCATCGCGATGGGAATTGTACTTGGAATCGGCCATGACGATGCGCTCGAGCGCACCCCATCGCGCCTGCCCGAATGACGGACTGGCTCATGGAAAGTGCAATGCTGTTCCGAAATTGGCTGCTTGCCGCGGCGGGAGCTATCCTCACCGAGGAGATCGTCCCAACACTGACAGCCGCGTGCCTCAGGCAACCGCGTCAAGGTTTTTCCGGGCTAGACTAGCGGGAGCAAGTTCGTCCGGCCCCCCGGACGACGTTCCTCCCAAAGAACGCCCCTGTCCAATTTTGGAATCTAGCATTCAGCTGATCGGACCCTATGCTGGTTGCGACGCTTGAACACGGCAGCTCCGTTCGGGCCCTCATGCCTTCGGTTCAAGTATCGCTTAAGACGTGGGGGCCGCCCCATTCCCTGAAATTGGGCGGCCCCCTGCCAGCCACTTCCAATGGCCCTGCGCTCAACAGCAGCCATAGCTGACATTGCTGGGTCTAGCTCGAGACTCATGAACGTTTGCGGACCGAAGCCCACGCCGGGCAAATCGTGCACCGGGTATCCACCGGGTTATCGACAGGTTACGAACAAGCTGGCGGCTCAGCACATGCGCCCGCCGAAGGTGTGCCGAGCCTTGCCAAGCCAGCGCGCTGGCCGATACCGGCCGGCCAGATCCAATCATGGCAAAAATGCGCCCCCCTGAGAATGGCACAGCAGCAACAGTGCCGAACTATCGTTCCTCGCCAAATAGAAACCCGCCGGCGATTCATGGCTGCTGAACTTCGAAGATGCGCCCAAGCTCTCGGCAGCCAGCATCGCGTGTCTGCCTGCGGCGTGGCTTTGCGCTAGCGCCTACGGCAACGAACATCTCAAACGCTGCGATGGCGCGCTTGGCCGGCTCATAGTCGCAGTTAGATGATATCGATCGGGGCCCATCACGCATCATAGTTTCGCCTGTGCGCGGCACCCCTCCCCCACCGCGGCCATCATTGAGTCGTCGGGCAATTTGGAGACCTAGTCGCGGCACTCTTAGTTCCCTCCGCTCTGGTGCAAGCCGTAAGCAACGGAATACCGGTGGTGTGCGGCTCGCCAATGATTTTGGTGCGCCAGCGACGAGGCGGACTTAGCTGAGCGATGGACTAATCAAAGCGCATGCCGCTCCTTAAGATTTCATTAACCTTGCGGGAGCAAAGCTTTTTGTCGGGCTGGGTGCGTTATTAACCAAGGAGAATCCCATGCCAAATCTGGAAGAGGCAATTCGCGAACGCGCCTACCACCTCTGGATCGCCGATGGTCAACCCGAGGGCAAGGCGGACATCTATTGGCTGAACGCTCAACACGAAATTCTCGCGACATCAGCCAACACCACTGCCGCAGTTGATAGGGTAGCCTCGAAGCTTGCCAAAAGGGCAAGGGTCGCGCGGTCCGGAAAAAGCAAAACTCCCGCTGCATAATCGACGCGGGTAGCGTCGCACAGGACCGGATTATGAGAGACAGGGCAGGTTGACTTCCTCGTTGTCCAATTTCCAGCTTACCATTACGGCCGAAGAAGCTGCGGATGGGACCGTAGCTCCGCGCGTGACCTGCTGCGAAGCTCGGTCGCCATGCAAGCCGCGCGCGATCCGCACCCGGATTTTGGTGGCGGGATACTGACGTGCTCGGGCCCCTTCGCGATCGGCGTATAATTCGGAGGACCTATGATTCGAACGGCTGGCCGGCACCGACTCTCTCTCCTGGAAACGGAGAAAAACATGCCTGACGACTTGCCGTCCCCAATTCCAAAAGAACTGCGCGATGCATTCTGGGGTGCGATCGGTGCCTATAGCGCCTGGCATCACAGGCAGCCCGAGCCCGAAGTCAGCCTATATCACCGGCCAACCGCAATCAGCTCAATCTGTGACTCGGTTAGCATTCACGATGGTCCGATGCCCGACAGTCTTTGGCTCCATCTCGAGACTGTGACTCGCGGTTCCGAGCAACTGCCAGAAGATCGCTCGTACAGAAGTGGTGCACGATTTCTCGGACGCCTGATCAAAGTGAAAAAAGGGCTGTTCGATCGGATCACCCGGGGGTGAGTAGGCGCAAGGCTGCTCGCCTTCACGATTACTCATCTTGGCAATCCATCCGACCATTCTGGACGTTGCACTGCCGCAACTTACCCGTCCAGCGGTCGTATTTGTACGCCACGCCGATACCGGCCGGCTCGACCTCATACCGGAAAACGAACGCCATAGTTCCTGCTATAATGATCGCCGCGATTACAACGGCCATTGGCGTTGTCATTTCGCAATTATGCGCGCGGAACCGACCATATGCCAGCCCGAGTAGAGCCACGTTCTCTTGATGATCAGACCGCACGTGCTAATAAGTGGGCCTCAGCTCGAGGAGATCAAATTGGCCAAAGCGACGAAGAAAACACCGGCACGCAAGCCCTATACTACGGCAGATATCAAGCTGCTGAAGCAGCATTCGAAGGCAAGAACGCCAGTGTCGAAGATCTCTAAGCAGATGAAGCGATCTGTGGGATCATTGAGGCAAAAGGCTCTGGATCTGGGAATCGGTCTCGGCCATCAGCGATAGTCATGGCTCTAGTCGGGCGGCGGCTTCATTCGATCAGTTAGCCGCCGCAAGGCCTCAAGCAAGCCGCGCCGGCTAAAGTTGATGACCACCTCGTGGTGCTTCATGCCCTTAGCACCCTCCCGGCCCCAAATCCCTCGATAGGCAGTAATGACCATCGCTCGTCCGATCTAATCGGCAGTCCTTGAAGGACGCCAAAGAACGCATCGAGCTTTGCGAGCCGGAGGGAGCAACGATGCTTTCGCGCAAATCAGTCCTTGCCGATTTTTTTGGCATCGCCGATTTTTAGGCGGGGGCGCGACTGAACGCCATTACTCGGGCTTCGACGCGAAAGCGAACGCGTTCTTCACGGTCGAAGTCAACTTCTCCCAGTTGCAGGCAAACGAGCCCTCTGGGCATGGCGCGGGTGCAATTTTCGATCGGTTAGCGGCCGATTTCGCGGACGGCACTTTCTTGGGCGTCAGTACGATGGGCGGCCCAATCGGTTGGTCAACCGGTGTGGGGATGCTACCGGCGTCAGCGACGGGAATGTTGTTCTGCTGCTGAGCCAATTCAGCTGATAGAACATCGCGCCGCATGGAGTCGAGATATTTCATGTACTCTCGATCGATCTGCTTGCGCTCGTCCACTGTTGGGTTTGGTCCCGCGATATCAAAACTTCGGTCTTGCATGAAGTCATAGTAGCTGTAACCGCCACCAGGCTTTCGGCGACCGGCAAACCGCGCGACACAATCAGTTAGAAGCGTAGCCCGCTGAGCTACTGAGGCAGCTTCGGCCCGCTCAGCACATTCTTCGAAATCGCGGGCAACGCGCGGTGCGGATAACCGAAACCACAGCCACCCACTGATGATGGCGAGGACCATCACCGTTATAGCGGCAGCCACGAACCACTTGGAATTAATCATTGGTACCGCCGTAAGGGTTTTTCGCGGAAAAGCGTTTCGAATTGCAGCCTAAATGCGGATTTTTTGCGGGCGAGCGACCCCCGTGTTGCCCGGGCGCGACAGCCTGCTTCTTTGTTTGTCTTCGCCTATTTCGGCCTTCATTCGGAAACTTTCGCCCTCAAAGCTTCTCCAACGACTAAAGGGGATTTTCTAATGCGCTTGGTCAAGGTTATTGCTGCCCTAACCTCTGTCGTTGCTGCCTGCTGTTCAGTCTTTGCCGTGAGCTGGGTTGGCTTGGCACTACTCGGATACTGAGCGCGGCTCGATTGGAACTGATCGAAATATTTCCTCACCAAGCGGAGTGGCGAACGAAACGCAGCTCGCAAGCGGCGCTACCGAATATTGGGCTTGGGGCATCGACAACGTGATCCCCATGGCGGAGACCGATACGCTGGGCATCGGCAAGGGTTGAAGGGACTGCTGACAGACCGCGCCACGCTAGGGTCACCGCGCAGGTCGGACTGAGACTAGGTAAAGCCCCATCCAACTCCTGGCGTCAGCGATCCACCCGCCACCCCCGCCATGCGCCCCCCGCCGGCGGGGGTTTGTTTGCGTTGGCACCAGATTCGCAGTCGCCGGCCGGCAGGCCTATATCCATGCCCTTCAACCGACAGAACCGCCTCCCGTGGTCGCTCGCGGCTTCGTCGACGACATGCGCGCCTTCCACTCCGAGCAGAATGCCATCAAACGCGAGTCCTCGACGCGCGGGCATATTGGGCGAGCAGGCTACATCGCATCCTTTCAGGGCCGCTATCGTGATGCTAGGCTCCGGCGCGGCAGGGCGCACCGATCGCCTGCGTCATACCGAACGGGAGGACTCACATGGCTCTCTACGACGTGATTGAACTGATCGGTACCAGCAACGAATCATGGGAAAAGGCCGCGGCCAACGCGTGCGAGCAGGCCTCCAAATCTCTCCGCGATATTCGCGTCGCAGAAATCGTCGAGCTCGATATGCAATTGGACGCGAAGGGAAAGGTGGAAGCCTACCGCGCGAAGGTCAAGCTATCGTTCAAATACGAGGAGCCCATTGGCGCTATCGGCTGGACCTCCTGAACCGAAGTCGCAGCGTTGCCGGGCGCGCGCGTACGCAATAGTAATCTTTGTACGACAGCAGAACGTGGCGCAGATGGCGCTCGCCGAAGACTATAGATCATCGATGCATTCCTTCTCGACCGCGACATGCTGAAAGCGGCCGGACTTACATCGTTTGACTATTGCCGGACGAGTTGGGCGAGCGGGTTATCCGTCGTGTGGCGCTCGCTCAGAGCCTGGCCCTGCGCTATCCGATTCCTGATCATCGCCACCACCGACGGCGCGTTCTCAAAGGCACGATCATGCGCGTCGTCGCCGGGCGCGGCAAGCTTGGTCAGGTCATAGACGGCGATCCGGTCACGCTCGAACTCGGTCCGATAGGGCTCTTCGTTTGGATTGATGTCGCCAATCCGCGGAACGTCGCCCCAGATCATCTTGGACAGGGCCAGCGCATCGTCGTCCTGCGAGACGAACAGGGAGATCTGCGGCCGCGCGTTGCCCATCCTCTGCAATTCTGTGCGAAACACGTCCACATCCACGTCGGGCGCGACCAGCATGGCGTTCCTCAGCTTGTCGCGCCGTGTGCCGGCGGCCGCGTTGCGGATCGAGCGGCCGCGCAAGGCCTCGAGCGCGATCCAGTTGCCCATCGAGTGGGCTAGCAAAGTCACCTCGGTGACGGACGAACAGCCATCGAGCGTACTGAGCAGGCTCTCCAGGGCGTCGCGCGAGTAATTCGCGCTTTCGCGATCGTAAGTGTAGGCACGAAGCCTCACTTCGCCACGCGACGGCCAAGTGAACAGCACGGGAACGACTGGAACCTTCGAATCGTGGACAATCTGCGCAAAGCGATACACCGCATCGTCGAACCGGTTGTTGAAGCCGTGGACGAACACGAGGACTTTGCCGCCTGGGGACTGCTTCGCCGCGGCGGTGACCGAGGCGGCGAAGCGCTGCTCGTCGATATAGTCGGCCGACACCGTCGTGAAGCTAGTTTGCGGATTGCCCGGCAGACTGGTCGGCCACTGCACCTCTCCGACCCTGCGCACCCCATCGGGAGGAATCGAGACCGAGATGGCCGCATATGAAATCTCGTTCGAGCGCTCACCGCTGAACATCTCGCCCGGATCGGCCGTCGAGCGCTGGCGGTTGGTGACAGCGTAGATTGGAACCAGTGACGTGCCCGCCACTGCCGGTGTTGGGATTAGAACGCCTTGCGCGGGACGCCCGGCACAGGCTCCAAGAAGCGGTCCCAACACAAGAGCCAGCAGCACCGCTACTATGGCGACATGGTTCGTTCGGGTCACCGCCGTCTCACGAACGCAACTCACAACGCGCCGAAAGCCGAACATCGCACCAGCGATCTCTGCATCCTCCGGTTGAATCTGACAGCTCATTTCACGTAGCCAATTGTCACATCGAACGTCTTTAACGGCCATATCAGCGTTGCGCAATCTCCGGGTAACCACAGCAGCTGCGTTTTCGACTCGGAATCGCTCGCCAAGCCGCTCCGGCTTCTTGCAGCGAAGCGCCGCAACGAAGAGGGAGCCCGGCGCGGGTTGCATGACGCATCATGCCGCGCTCGGCAGCGTTCCAGGGTCAGGCTTCGGGCCGAACCCGGCGTCCACGAAAAGATCTGGGACTCTCTCTGCCCGATCCAGAAGCCACGCAGCAGCCGTCATGATCGCAAATCCAACCAGGCTGATGACGAACTGCTCGATGAAGGCGCTCTTCCACTGCACCAGGATCCAGTGCGCGCCGAATGACAGGAATACGCCGAGGCAGAACAATGGAAGCGAATGCTGGCCGCACAATACAAGGGGCCGCAACCAGTTCGACTTCAGCCCGGCCCAGTCCCGATGAAGATATCGCGTGATGACGAGGGCAAGAGCGAGGAAATGGGTGAAGCGGAACATATCGAGATCGGTCTTGTCGATCGGATAGATCACCTTGATCAACCACTTCGGAACCAGCGATCCCAAGTACGCGCTATGCCATGTCATCACGATGACGAACGCGAAGAGAATCCAGGCAATCGCGACCGCGAAAACAACGCGCGACCGGAGCAGCCGTTTGAACTGGGCACCCGCTCCGCGCCCGCACCAGGCGGCGAAGAAGAACAGCATTTGCCACGCAAACGGATTGAAATACCAGGTCGCCCCATTCGGGTATGACGGCAGGTTCCAGTCGAAGTAGCGCGCGAGCACGTAGAGCACCACCGAGCCGGAAAGGGTCAAATTGGGGCGCCGCACCAGGCACCACACTACGAACGGTGAAACGGCGATGAGGACGATGTAGAGCGGCAGCACGTCGAGATCGACTGGCTTGTATTGCAACGTCAGCGCCTTGCCGATCAACACGTCAGGATGTGCGAGGAAGTTGGCGATGTTAAATTCGTCCTTGTACATCGGATTATCAAATCTCCTCGCCGCACGGGCGATCTGCGCCGTGAAGACAAGAAAGAGAATGATGTGAGCGACATACATCTGCCAGACCCGCAGCCACAGCCGCTTCAACGCT
>Ga0307474_10001067_pt1 | contig 19907 bp, 19 predicted proteins | sample atmos_gasesECM1C_2_FD_203312 | JGI IMG/M metagenome (GOLD analysis project Ga0307474, IMG submission 203312) | Hardwood forest soil microbial communities from Morgan-Monroe State Forest, Indiana, United States - atmos_gasesECM1C_05 | ecosystem: Environmental > Terrestrial > Soil > Temperate... | reverse complement strand
ACCTGCACGCCACCGACGAGAAGCCCATCCGTCCCGCCGGCCCGCTGCCCGCCGGCCCGTACCCGGCCGCCTTCGATCACAAGGGCTTCGCGGCCTGGCGCGAGACGAACGTCGTCCGCCAGCGCCAGCCGGGCTACGTCATGGCCGTCGTCACGCTCCCGCTCGGCGACCTCACGTCCGAGCAGGCGCGCGCGCTGGCCGACGTCGCGCGCGCGTATACGGGCGACGCCATGCGCACGACCGTCGAACAAAACCTGCTCCTGCGTTGGGTGAGCGAGGTCGACCTGCCCGCCGTCTACGCCGAGCTCGTGCGCATCAAGCTCGCGCAGCCGGGCGCGAGCACGATCAGCGACATCACGGCCTGCCCGGGCACCGACACGTGCAAGCTCGGCATCTCGTCGTCGCGCGCGCTCGCGGCCGAGCTCACGAGGCACATCCGGACCTCTGGGCTCGACAAAGATCCCAACGCCAAGCACCTGCACATCAAGGCCAGCGGCTGCTTCAACTCGTGCGGCCAGCACCACGTCGCCGACCTCGGCTTCCTGGGCGTCTCACGCAACGTCGGCGGGCGGCGCGTCCCCCACTTTCAGCTCGTCGTGGGCGGCCAGTGGACGAACAACGCCGGCGCCTACGGCCTCGCCATCGGCGCCGTGCCCTCGAAGCGCGTGCCGGAGATCGTCAAGCGCCTCACGGAGCGCTTCGCGAGGGAGCGCCAGGGCAGTGAGTCCTTCGCCGACTTCGCCAACCGCATCGGCAAAAAGACCATCCGCGCCATGGTCGAGGAGCTGCAGGTCCTGCCGACCTACGACCAGGACCCGAGCTATTACAGCGACTGGGGCGATCCGCGCGAGTACACGATCTCCGACATGGGCGAGGGCGAGTGCGCGGGCGAGGTCGTGCCCTTGGTCGAGGTCGAGCTCGCCTCGGCCGAGCGCGAGCTCTTCGAGTCGCAGATCCTGCTCGACGAGAAGCAGCTCGACGGCGCGGGCGCGCGCGCGTTCTCTTCGATGCTCATCGCGGCGCGCGCCCTCGTGAAGGAAAAGAACGCCAACATCCACAGCGGCACGGGCGCCGACGAGATCGTCACCGAGTTCCGCAAGCACTACTACGACACGCAGCTCTTCTTTGACCCGTTCGCGGGCCCGAAGTTCGCGCAGTACTTCTTCCGCGCGCACGACGCGCAAGGCAACGGCGCGGGCGACGCGCGCGCACGCGCCGCCACTCCCGAGAGCGTCCACCAGCTCATCGAGGAGGCGACGATGTTCATCGACGCCGCCCACCAGTGCTACACGCGCCTCGGCTCACAGCTCTCCGGCCCCACCCGGATCCTACCCCCGGCATAACCTCGCGAGGATCGCCGCCCACGATGAACGCGCACAAGCTCCAACTGAAGATCTACCTGACGCCGGCCTCCGCGCGCGCCGTCGAGCCCGAGGCCGTCATCCCGGTCTTCCACCGCTGGATCAAAGATCGCGCGCTGCCCGAGCTCATGATCGACGTCGCCAACTACGGCCACGTGCCCGAGGGGCCCGGCGTCGTCCTCATCGGCCACGGCTCGGACTACTTCCTCGACGAGGGCGAGGGCCGCCTCGGCCTGCTCCACAACCGCAAGCGCTCGGGGCCCGCGGCGGGCGAGCGCCTGTCGGACCTCGCGCGGCGCGCGCTGCACGCCGCGGCGCTGCTCGAGAAGGAGCCGGCGTTCGGCGGCAAACTCACGTTCGCGACCGACGAGCTTCTCTTCCGCGTCAACGACCGCCTCGCGGCGCCCAACACCGACGCCACCTTCGCGGCGTTGAAGGAAGAGGTCGAAGCGCTGGGGAAGAAGCTCTTCGCGGGCTCGTGCGAGCTCGCGCGCGTGGGAGGACCGAAGGAGCTGTTCGCCATGCGGCTCAAGAGCGCCGCTGGCGCGGCCGCCGTGCCCGTGGCGACGCTCCTCGAGCGCGCGGGCGGCGCGCCCGCTGCGGACGCGTCGCTCGTCGTCTGATTCGGGAACCGGGTCAAGAGACGGGCGCGCACGGATCCAGCCCGCGGGCGCGCAGCAGGCGCACGAGGGCGGGCTCGACGCGCCAGCGCTCGAGCAGGCGCGCGAGCGTCGCGCGGCTCTCCGCGTGGAAGCGGTGCACGCGGGCGCCGAGGACGAGCTCGTTCTTCGCCGAGTGCTCCCACCCCACGAGCTCGGTCACGGTGACCTTGTAGCCGTGCGCCGCGAGGCAAAGCCCGCGCACGACGTTCGTGAGGTGCGAGCCGAGCTCGCGCCGGTGAAGCGCGTGGCGGATGAGCGCCTCGTCCGCGCGATCGCGGTCCGAGGTCGCCGCGAGCTGGCGCGCGACCTCGGCCTGGCAGCACGGCACGACGGCGACGTGGTCAGCGCCGCGCGCGATCGCAAGGGCCAGGGCGTCGTCGGTCGCCGTGTCGCACGCGTGCAGCGCCGTCACGACTTGTAGGCGGTCGGGCAAGTCGGCGTCGGCGATGAGGCCCGCGACGAAGCGGAAGCGATCCTGGCCGTGACGCGTGGCCCGGGTGGCGGCGCCCGCCACGAGCTCCGGACGGGACTCGACAGCGTAGAGCGCGCCGCGCCCGGCCGGCTTGAGGACGAGCTCGTAGAGGAGCGCGCCGAGCGCGCTCTTTCCCGCACCACAGTCGACGATCGCGGGCTCGACGTGCCGCGCGAGCGCGTCGTCGAGCGCGGGGCGCAGGAGACCGACGAGGTGACGGATCTGCTTGAGCTTCCGGCGCGCGTCGGCATTGAGGTGCCCATCGCGCGTGAGGAGGTGGAGCTCTTGCAGGAGCTCGATCGACATGCCGGGAGGCACGTCAGGGTCGGAGCGCGGATCGAAGATCATCCCGCCTGGAAGTGTACCGCCTCGACTGAAGCGCGCAGTCGGCTGCGAAAGAGGCGGCGCGCTACTCGCAGCCGCTGCTCTTGGTCGGGCCGAGGTCGGCCCACTGGATAGGTCCGTCCGGCACGCCCCAGCGCTTGTCCGTGAAGCTTTCGACGTCGATGAGCTCCGTGGCGGTGCCCTTATTCTCCGTGCAGCAACCGCCGCAGTCGCTGTCGCCGCACGTGTCGAGGACCGTGACGACGATCGTCTTTCCGGTGCTGGACTTGAGGCAGAGGTCGTGGAGCTTCAACGCGGTGAAATCGGGGAACGCGGCGACGATGTCGTGAGACATCACCCACGTGAGCGGCTTCGTCTTGTCGCATCCGGCGAACTGCCCTTCATATTGGCACCCGCTGTACTTGATGCACTCTTCACTGCCGGGTGCCGGGTACGACGTGAAGGTCGTCTTCGACCCCGTCTTCCACACGAGCCCCGGCGCATCACAAGCGCTCGTCCCCGCCCTTTGCGTGGCGACCGCGCCCGCGGCGGCCGTTTTGGACCGTCCGCCGGTGCTCTGACTGCAAGCGAGCAGCAGTACGGACAGGATGACGACTTCGGCCCCGGGCCACCTCATGACATAGTTCCCTTCATCGATCGCCTTCCAGAATCGATCAAATCGCCGAATGTCGCCACGGCATATCGCGCGCGCATCTTCCGCCGTAACATGTTCGGTCCGTGAAGAGGGAGCGAAAAACCCGCCGGATCGTCACTCCGGGCGCGAGCTACGGCTTCCGCGTGCTGGGCGATCGCCCGACGCCGCTGCGCGATTTTTATCACGCGCTGCTGCACCTGCCTTGGTGGGTGACCTTCGCCCTCATCGCGGGGGTCTTCCTCTTCGCGAACGCCGTCTTCGCCGTGGCCTTCCTGATCGTCGGCGGCGTCTCTCACGCGGCGCCCGGATCGTTCCTCGACGCCTTCTTCTTCAGCGTGCAGACCATGGGCACGATCGGCTATGGCGCGCTGTCGCCCGAATCGCCCGCTGCCAACGCGGTCGTCGTCGTCGAGACCATCGTGGGTCTCACGCTGACGGCGCTCGTCACGGGCCTCGTGTTCGCGAAGTTCTCGCGTTCGACGGCGCGCGTGATTTTCACGAACGAGGCCGTCATCGGCCCCATGAACGGCGTGCCGACACTGATGTTCCGCCTCAGCAACCAGCGCGGCAACCAAATCGTGGGCGCCCACCTGCGCGTCGCCCTTGGGCGCACCGAAAAGACGACGGAGGGCGAGACCTTCTATCGCACGCTCGACCTCAAGCTGCAGCGCGACCACCTACTGTCGCTGTCGCGCGCCTGGGTGGCCATGCACACGATCGAAGCCTCGAGCCCGCTCTTCGGCGAGACGCCCGAGTCGGCCGCGGAGAAGGAGATCGAGCTGCAGATCCTCGTCGTCGGCCTCGATGACATCTCGATGCAGACGGTGCACGCCGGCCACCGCTACTTTGCGCACCAGCTCCTTTGGGGACGGCGCTTCGTCGACATCGTCTCGGAGGCGCCCGACGGCGACATCGTCCTCGATTTGCGCAAGTTCCACGACACCGAGCCGACGTCGCCTACGCCGGAATTCCCCTACCCGAGGGAACAGCCGGCGCCAGCGAGGGAATAGCCGGCGCGCGCGGGCAGTTTCTTCTCTAGCCGCCGACGGCCCGGTGCGGACGGTAAATTCTGTGTTAGGTTGCAGGGACTTCCGGGCGACCCGCGCGGGCATCGCGCCGCGCCAGCCCGGATCCGCTGGAGGCACGTCATGGCTGCATTCGGAACGCTGACCCTGCTGATCGCGCTCGTCGTCGCGACCTATTCCGGCGTGATATCGCTCATCGGCGCGCGGCGCGGGAACCGGCGCTTCATCGAGTCGGGGCGGGCGGGGGTCTACGCGCTCGCGGGCGTGTTGGGGCTGTCGTCGGTCGCGCTCATCTACGCGTTCGTGACGCACGATTACTCGATCAAGTACGTGCAGCACTACTCCGACTCTTCGTCACCGCTTTTCTACCAAATCACGGCCTACTGGGGCGGCCTCGACGGCTCGATCCTGTGGTGGGTCTTTCTTCTGTCGGTGTTCTCGGCCGTCGCCGTGTACACGAACCGCCACCGCCACCGCGAGCTTCTGCCCTACGTCGTCGTCGTCCTCATGGCGATCGCCGACTTCTTCCTCTACGTCATCGTCTTCCACAAGAACCCGTTCGACACGTTCCTCACGGACATTCCGACGGCGGGCAAGGGGCTGAACCCGCTCCTGCAGAACGCCTACATGGTGACGCACCCGCCGTCGCTCTACACGGGCTTCGTCGGCATGAGCATCCCGTTCGCGTTCGGGCTCGCGGCCCTCATCTCGGGCCAGCTCGACGACGCGTGGATCGCCTCGGTGCGCAAGTGGACGCTCGGCGCCTGGTTCTTCCTCTCGATGGGCCTGACGCTCGGCATGCTCTGGGCCTACGAGGAGCTCGGCTGGGGCGGCTTTTGGGGCTGGGATCCCGTCGAGAACGCGGGGTTTCTGCCCTGGCTCACGGCGACGGCGTTCCTGCACTCGATCATGATCCAGGAGCGCCGGGGCATGATGAAGATCTGGAACGTCACTCTCATCATCCTGACGTTCTTCCTCACGATCTTCGGCACGTTCATGACGCGCTCGGGGATCGTGCAGTCGGTGCACGCCTTCGGTCAGGACACGAAGCTGGCGTGGATCTTCACGATCTTCATGGTCACGACGTTGATCGTCAGCTTCGGGTTCGTCATCAAGCGGATGCCCGAGCTGCGCGCGCGCACGACCTTCGACTCGTGGCTGTCACGCGAGGCGGCGTTCACTGTCAACAACTGGATCCTGCTTTTTGCAGCTTTCTTCATCATGTTCGCGACGATGTTCCCCACGCTATCGGACGCGCTGCTCGGCGAGCGCATCACGGTGGGGCCGCCCTTCTTCAACAAGTGGATGGTGCCCATCGGCCTCGTGCTCTTGTTCCTCACGGGCGTGGGTCCGGGCATCGCTTGGCGCAAGGCCACGGCCTCGCACCTGCGCTATCAGTTCATGTGGCCGCTCGTCGCGACCGTGGCGACGATCGCGGTCTGCGCCGCCGTGGGCCTGCAGACGTCTTGGGCCGCCGTGATCTGCTTCGGCTTCTGCGCTTTCACGACGACGACGATCGCCCAGGAGTTCGCGCGCGGCATCGCCATCCGCAAGCGCAACACCGGCAGCGACGCGGTGTCCGCGGTCCTGGGCATGGTGCTCAAGGGCAAGCGGCGCTACGGCGGCTACATCGTGCACGTCGGCATCGTGCTCATGTTCATCGGCTTCGCGGGCACGGCCTATCAGAAGGAGAGCGAGCTGCGCGTCTCGGCCGGCCAGGAGAACACCGTCGGGAAGTACCTCGTCCGCTTCGACCGCCTCGCCCACGAGGAGGATCGTCAAAAGGAGATGCTCACGGGCGAGATCACGGTCCTCGTGAACGGCAAGGTCATCGACCACCTGCGGCCCGCCAAGTGGTTCTTCCACGGCCACGAGGCCGAGCCGACGACGGAGGTCGCGATCCGGCGCGCGCCCGCCGAGGACCTCTACCTCACGCTGGCCGGCTACGACCTGGCGCACGGCACGGCGATCATCAAGGTCGTCATCAACCCGGTCGTAGACTGGATCTGGTTCGGGTTCATGCTGCTCGCCATGGGCACGGGCATCGCCCTGCTACCCGACAGCGTGCTCGAGAGAATGACGGCCAAGGCGGCGGCCGCCGTGCCCGCGGGCCGCTCGCCCGGCGTCGCGAGCTTGACGTTGTGGCTCGGCATCGGCCTCGCCACGGCGCTCGCCGCGCGCCCGGCGTTCGCCCAGGGCCAGGGCCAGCCGCCCGTCATGCTCGAGAGCCAGGGCGAGGCGCCGAGCCCCGTGGGCGTCGACGAGAACTGGCTCGTGCGCAACATCGTGTGCCAGTGCGGAAGCTGCCGCCACATGCTCATCGAGTGCGCCTCCGAGAACTGCGGCCACGCCATCCAGGACCGCATCGAGATTCGCCGCCTGCTCGACCAGCAGCAGACGCGCGATCAGATCATCCAGTACTTCATCAAGAAGTACGGGAGCCAGATCGCCCTCGCGTCGCCCATCGACAAGGGCTTCAACCGCCTGGCCTGGCTGCTGCCTTACAGCCTCGGCACGCTCGCGGCCGTCGGCATGGTCTACGGCGCCTGGCGGATCACGCGCCGGCCCCCGGCGCCGAACGTCCCCGTCGCGTCGCCGCCGAGCTCGCTCGCCGAGGACTCCGAGCTCGCCGACAAGCTCGAAGACGAGCTGCGCAACCTGGACTGACCCGACGGGCTTGCGAGAACCAGCTTGCGAGAACCAGATTGAAGGAACAGATCCTCTCGGCGGGCACCCCGGCGCGCGCGACGGAGCCCGCGGCGGCGCCCGCCCCGTCTCGGCGCGCGCGGCGGCGCATCCCGGCGCTCGCGCTCGGCCTCGGCGGCGCCGTCGTCGCCGTCGGCTACGGCGTCGGCGTCATGCACATGCGCTTCGGACCGCCGCTCGTCGTGCTGGGCCTCGGCGGGCTCACGCTCGTGCTGTCGGGCATCGCGCTTTGGCGTATGCTCGATCCGCTCTCGCGCGCCGAGCTGGCCGTGCAAGCCGTGGCGCCGCGCTCGAGCGGACGGCTCAAGGAGCTCGAGCGCGAGAAGCAGCTCGTGCTCAAGGCCATCAAGGAGGTCGAGCTCGACTACCAGATGCGCAAGATCGCCGAGCCCGACTACAAAGAGATGGTCGAGCGGTACCGGACGCGCGCGCTGCGCCTCATCGGCGAGCTCGAGGCGGGTGACAACTTCCGCCCCCTCATCGAGCGCGAGCTGCGCGATCGGGTCGTGATCGCCGAGGCCGCCGTCGCGCCCGAGAGCCCAGCTCCGCGGGCCGAGAGCGCGGCCGGCGTCGCGCCAGCGGAGGTGCAGTTGCAATTGGCCGCCAGCGTCTGTAAATCGTGTGGCGCGCGCAACGACGACGACGCGCAGTTCTGCAAGAAATGCGGCGGAAAGCTCAAGTCCTCCTGACCGTGGTCGCGTTGGGGCTCGCGGCCCCGCGCGCCGCGGCCCAACGGTTCGCCGCCGGAGGCGGCGGCATGCCCAACCTGCGCGCGATCTCGGGTCAGCCGCTGCCGGATCAGGGCATGGCGGCGGGGACGGTGAGCGTGCGCGTCGCGCGCAAGATCCCGGCGAACGCCGTGGCCGGCGTCGAGGTGGTCGCCATCACGAAGAACTCCGGCGGCGACCTTCGCAAGCGGACCGCCAAGACCGACGCGGGCGGCCGCGCCCTCTTCGAGAGCCTCGCGCCCGGCGACGAGTTCCACGCCGAGGTCACGGTCGACGGCGAGCCACTCAAGACCGCGAGCTTCCCCATCCCCGCGCAGGGCGGCGTGCGCACGATGCTCATCGCGGCGCTCGGCCCCGCCTCCGCGGAGGAGGCCCCGTCCGACGCCGCGCCCGCGGCCGCCGACAGCCAGCCGTTCGCGATCGGCTCGACGACGGGCTCGGCACGCGCCGACGCGTCGCTCCCCACGAAGACGCTCGAGGTGACGCTCATCGACGAGAACGGCCGCCCGATCCCGAACCATCCCGTGACGCTCGGCTCGGTCGACACATCGAACAAGGTCGACGTCCGCCACGCCCAGACCAACCCGTCGGGCGTCGCCCGCTTCACCGACCTGCCGACGGGCAAGACGACGGGCTACGCCGCCGTCACGGATTGGAAGGGGATGCACATCGGGACCGGTCCCTTCGCGATGCCCGAAGACGGCGGCACGCGCGCCGAGATCCACGCGCTCGAGCGCACGGGCGAGCCGTCGGTCATCACGATCGGCGAGGGCGCGCGCATAATTTTGCAGATGCGCGAGGACACGCTCCAGTTCCTCGAGATCCTGCCGCTCGAGAACAACTCCCCAAAGCTTTTCGACCCGGGCCCGGGCGCCATCGAGATCCCGCTGCCCGCCGAGTTCACTGGCGCGGAGGCGGCCCAGGGCGACCGCAAGGTGGAGATCCGCCAGAACCGCGGCGTCGCCATTCACGGCGTGATCTCGCCGAAGAGCGCCCTCGGCGAGGCCGACGCCAAGACCGCCGGCAACGAAGTGTCGTTCGGCTTCGTCATGCCCTACCACGGTGACACGCGCGAGTTCGTCCAGCCCGTGCCCACGGGCATCGGCCTCTTCACGCTCATCACCGAGCAGATTCCCGGCCTCCAAATCACGGGAACGGGCGTGGGCGCGCGCGCGTCTCGCGAGCTGAATGGGCGAAAATACTGGGTGATGCCAGGCGCCGCCGTCGCGCCCGGCGGCGTCATCTCGTTCACCGTCACGGGGCTGCCTTCGACGGACCACACGGGGCGCACCGTCGCGGGCGTGCTCGCGCTCGCGCTCATCGGCGCGGCCATCGCGTTCGGGCGCCGGCCGAAGGGCGAGGCCCGGAAGGCGGCGCTTAGCGAGCGCGACCGGCTCACGGCGCGGCGGGAGACTCTCTTCGCCGAGCTCGTCGCCGTCGAGCGCCAGGCGCGTGCGGGCGCCATGGGCGCGACGCCCGAGCGCCGTCGCGAGCTCGTCGGCAAGCTCGAGGGTGTCTACCAGCAGCTCGCCGCCCTCGAAGAGCAGCACGCGCCATGACGGCGACGGCCTCGCTCGCCCTGCGGCAGGTCGGCAAGACGTACGCGGGTCGGCGCGCGCTCGTCGACGTGAGCACGACCTTCGCGCCCGGGCAGGTGAGCGCCGTCCTCGGTCCGAACGGCGCGGGCAAGACTACCTTGCTCGGGATCCTGTCGACCCTCGTGCCACCGTCGGCGGGCGAAGTCCGCTGGGGCGAGCTCATGCTCGGCCGCGCCTCGGAGGCGCGCGCGCGCATCGGGTACGTCGGCCACGAGCCCGGGCTCTACGGCGAGCTCACGGCGCGCGAGAACCTCACGCTGTTCGCCCAGCTCTACGGAATCGCGCACGCGGCGGCGCGCGCCGAGGCCATGCTCGCGCGCGTCGGCCTGGCCGACGTCGCGGCCCTCGCGCCCGCGCGCACGTTCTCGCGTGGAATGTCGCAGCGCCTTGCACTGGCGCGCGCCCTCCTGCACGAGCCCGAGCTCTTGCTCTTCGACGAGCCGGCCGCGGCCCTCGACCCCGCGGGCGCGGCCTGGCTGCAGACCGAGCTCGGCGCCGAGCGCGACGCCGGGCGCGTCGTCGTGCTTGTCACGCACGATCTCGAGGCCGCGGCAGCCGTCGCCGAGCACGTCGTCGTGCTGCGCCGCGGACGCGTCGTCCACGACGAGAGCCGCGCCGGAGGCTTCGGCGCCGACACGCTGCGCGCGCTCTACGCGGAGCGCACCCATGCCTGAAGCCGCGGCGAACGCAGGAACCCCGGCCGCATCGGCGGCGCCGTCCGTGGCCCCACCCGTCGCCCCGTCCTTCCTGCGCCAGGTCGCGCGCATCGCCGCCAAGGATCTGCGCATCGAGTGGCGCAGCCGCGAGATCCTCGCGACGATGACCTTCCTCGCGGTCGTCGTCGTGCTGATCTTCAGCTTCGCGTTCGTCGTGGGCGACGCCCGGCCGCCCTCGCCCGTGACGGCGGGCATCTTGTGGATCGCGGTCGTCGTCTCCGGGACGGTGGGCCTCGGCCGCACCTTCGACCGCGAGCGCGACGGCGAAGCGATCCGGTCGCTCCTGCTGTCGCCGACGTCGCGCGCGGCGATCTACCTCGGCAAGCTCGCGGCGACAGTGGCGCTCATGCTCGTCGTCGAGGTCGTGCTGACGTTCCTCGCGGGGCTCCTGTTCTCGAACAAGGTCGCCGAGCAGCTCGGCTCCGTCGCGACGTTGCTCGTGCTCGGCACGATCGGCTTCGCCGCCGTGGGCTGCGTGTTCTCGGCCGCGCTCCTGCGCTCGCGCAGCCGCGACGTGCTGCTCGCGACGTTGCTCTACCCCATCATCGTGCCCATCGTCATCGCGGGAGCGCGCGGGACGGCCCAGCTCATCGATCCCCTCTCGCCCGACCTCGATGGGGCGCGCTTCTGGACCCAGTTCCTCGTCGCCGTCGACGTGATCTTCGTGACCCTCGGGATCTGGGCGTTCGAGCCGGTCGTCACGGGTGAATAGACGCCGTGCGAACGAACGTAGGTCGAAGTGAGCCCAGGTAAGGAATTCAAGGAATTCGGCGCGCGCGACGCGACGCGCTCTTTAGAACGGCTTGTGAGCGCGTCGCAGCCTGGGTAAGATCGAGCGAGATGCAGGTGGTGCACCGGAACCTGCTCGCGGGGATGTTGGTGGCATGGATCACCTCGTGCTCCCTCAACGATCACGGCCTCGGATCGATCGACGCCAGTCACGTCGCCTCCGGCGCCGGGGGCCACCCGCAGGGAAGCGCCGGTATGAGCGCGGCGGGAGCGGCCGGCGCGGCGGGTGCCGGCATCACTCCCGATCCCGTTGGAACCGGCGGCAGCTTGGCGACGGCCGGCACGACAGGCGGCGCGGGCCAGCCGATGGCCGACGCCTCCGCGAGCGATTCCTCGACGGGCGGAGCCGCGGGGAGCGCGGCTTCGGGTGGCGGCTCCGGCGGCGGCGCGGGCGGGACGACGGGTGTTGCCGGATCGGCTGGCACGGCCGGCTCAGCGAGCGGGGGCGCCGGGGGCGGCGCGAGCGGCACGGGTGGCGCGAGCGGCGCGGGCGGCGCAGGCGGCCCGGACGGCTCGGCGGGGGCGAGCACGGCAGGCGCCGCGGGACAGGCGGCAAGCGCCGGATGCTCCGACGGAACGCGCGAGGGTTTCATCGACATGGAAACGTACCCGAATATCGCGGCCTGCTCCGGCGCGTGGGACGTGCCCGGCCTCGCCTCGGCGGCGTCGCTCGCGCCGCAATGCGATCGGCACGCGGGGAACGACGGTGAGAAGCCCGATGGCCGCGGATGCTCCGTCGCGGACCTGTGCGCGCTCGGGTGGAGCGTGTGCCAGACGGCGCACGCCGTGGCGGTGGCGACGGCGAACGCCGGCTGCAACGACGCCATCGCGACGGCCGGCGAGATTCCCAGCTTCTTCGTGAGCCGCCAGCGCTCGAACGGCTCGACGTGCGACACGACCAACACCTACCCCGGCACGAACAACCTCTACGGCTGCGGAAACGTGGGAAGCATCGCCGACAAGGACTGCGCGCCCTTCACGCACATGTTGCGCGACAGCGACTGCCAGAACCTCTACCCGTGGGAGTGCGCCGACGGCCCCATCGGCACGTCCAACGACGAGTACACCGTCGTCACGAAACAGACCTCGAGCCGCGGCGGCGTGCTCTGCTGTAAGAACTGAAGCCTATAGGGCCTGAACGCGGCGGTCGGGTCAGCAGGCGCGCGCAGCCTCGGCGATGAGCGCCTCGAGGCGGCCGAGCGCCGTCTCGAGCGTTTCCATCGAGGGGCCGAACGAGAAGCGCACGTGGCGGCGGAAGCGCGACGCGTGCTGGCTGCGGCGCTTGCCGGGGTTGATGTCGAAGAACTCGCCCGGAACGGCGATGACCTTCTTGGCGAGGGCCGCGCGGAAGAAGCCCATGCCGTCGTTGAGCGGCGGCGGCAGGCCGTCGACCTTGCCCCACACGTAGAAGGTCCCGTCGGGCGCACGGTCCGTGCCCACGCCGAGCCGCGCGAGGCCCGCGAGCAGGCCATCGCGCTTGGCGCGAAACGCGACCTGGATGGCGTTGGTCTCGGCGATGACGTGCGCCTCCGAGCAGAGCGGGATGGCCGCGCGCTGCAGCGGCTTCGAGCCGCCTCCGTCGAGGAACGAGCCCGCGCTCGACACGGCGTCGATGACCTTGCGCGGACCAACCGTCCACGTGACGCGCCAGCCGGGGTAGCGCCAGTTCTTCGTGAAGCCGTCGAAGATGACGACCGGGTCGCGGTCAACGTTCTCGACGTAGCGGGCCGCGCTCTCGACGGCGAGCTCGCCGGGGCGTCCGCTCCACACGTAGTGCGAGTAGAACTCGTCGAGCAGGAGCGCGCAGTCGAGCTCGCGCGCGAGGTCGACCCAGCGAGCGAGCTCCTCGCCTTGCACGAGCTTGCCCGTGGGGTTGCACGGGTTCGACAGGAGCAGCGCCGACAGGCCGCGCCCGTAGACTTCCCGCCGCAGATCCTCGACGGGCAGCTCGTAGCCGCGCTCGCCCTCGAGCAGGATGGGGATGGCCGTGAAGGCCTTGAAGATGTCGAGTAGCTCCTCGTAGGCGGTGTAGTCGGGCAAGAAGTGGCCGAGGTTGACGTGGCCGAGGCTGGCCGCCGCGCGCGTGAGCGAGGCGCGGCCGCCGCCGCAGACGCTGACGTTCTCCGCGCTGTACTGCGAAGGAAGACCGCGGCGATAGAGGCGGTTGTAGAGATCGGCGATGGCCTCGCGCAGCTCCCAGATCCCGGGGACGGGCGCGTACTCCTGATCGTCGACCTCGATCGTGACGTCGTGCACGCGCGCGGGCGCGCCCGGCAAGGGCCCGGTCTCCGGCTGCCCCTGGCCGAGGTTGCACCAGTCGGCGGCGCCGGGCCCCGTCTGGCGGAACCCGAGGCGGCCCGCCTCCGTCGTGACGTAAATGACGCCGGTGCGCGGCACGGGGCGAAATGCGGAGAGGGCGCTGTCGTCGGTCACGCGGCGTAGTATAAAGCTCCCATGCGACCCCTCGGGTCCGGATTCGTGGCCGCGACGGTCCTCGCCGCGGCCGGCTTCCTCTTCGTGCCGGGGTTGATCCTCTCGGCGCCGCTCGAGCCCGTCATGGGCTTCGTGCAGAAGATCTTCTACTTCCACGTGCCGTGCGCGACGATGCTGTTCCTCTCGACGTTCGCCTGCGCCGCCGGCAGCGTCGCCTACCTCTTCAAGGGCTCGGAGCGCGGCGATTGGCTCGCGGCGGCCGCGGGCGAGCTGGGCGTCGTCTTCGGCGCCTGCGTCCTCGTGTCCGGTCCGCTCTGGGGGCGCAAGGCCTGGGGCGTGTACTGGCAGTGGGACGCGCGGCTCACGAGCTCGCTGCTGTTGTTTCTGATCCTCATCGCGTACCTGCTCGCGCGGCGCTACGGCGGACCGGGCGCGCGCAAGCTCGCGGCGGCGCTCGCGCTCTTCGCAGCGGTCGACGTGCCCCTCGTCTACAAGAGCGTCGACATCTGGCGGACCGTCCACCCGCAGACGACGGTCGTGCCCAGGCTCGACCCCCGCATGCGTCCGGCCTTTTGGAGCGCGTTCCTGCTCATGACGGTCGTGTGGGGCCTGCTGCTCGCCCTGCGCTACCGGCTCGAGGCTGCGCGCGCCGAGGCCGCGACCTTGAAGCTCGAAACCGAGGACCTGCTGGAGGCCCGCACTTGAACAAGCTCGAACGACCTGGACGCCGTCTCGCGGCGCTCGCGGCGCTGGCCGCCGCCGCCCTCCTGCCCGCGCTCGCGCTCGCGCAGGAGTTCGTCAAGGTCGAGGGCAAGGCGAGCGAGGACGTGCCCGCTGGTCCCTTCGTCGCCATCGCCTACGGCTTCATCTGGATCGCCATTCTCGGCTACGTCGTGTTCATCGCCCGCGGCGTGGGACGCGTGCGCGGCGAGCTCGACGAGCTGCGCCGCAAGCTCGACGCCGCCGGCAAGCGCTAAGATGCTCTCGACGCTGGCGATCGGCACGCCGCCCTCCTCGCACTTCATCTACATCCCGGTGATCTTCGTGCTCGGGATCGCGCTCGGCTTCATCTTCGGATCGAAGGCCACGCGCGACGCCATCGCGTTCGAGCAGAAGAAGGCCGACGAGCGCGAAGCGCGCCGCGCGAAGCGCGAGGCCGCCAAGGCCGGCGCCGGCGAGAAGCCCTAAATCTTCACGACGTGCTTGAGGTACGCGACGAAGCTGTCGGCGGTGTGAAAGAGGAACGAGAAGTTCCCCACGCTGAGAGTTTCGCCGCCCTTGAGCAGCACGGGTTGGTTGGCTGCAATCGCGGCGCCGCCGATCGTCGTCCCGTTGGTCGAGCCGCAGTCCATGACGGTCGTGCCTTCGGGCTTGGCCTCGAAGACGCAGTGCCGCTTGGAGATCGAGCTGTCGGGGATCAGGATGTCGGCCTTGTCACCGCGGCCCAGCACCATGGGCGCGTCTTTCTCGAAGGCGCCGCGGCTCACGGCGAAGACGCGGTTCAGCAGCGACACCTGCTGGATGCGCCAGCCCGAGGTCTCCGCCATGACGGTCGTCTCGACGGGCGCGTCCTCCTTCAGCTCGCCCGCGGCGCGCGTCACGATGATCACGGGTGCCGGGTGGTGCGCGCGAAAGGCGGCGTCCCCGTCACGACGCAGCTCGCGGATGAACTCGTCCAGATACAGAGCGGGCATTGCACCAACGACTAACATTAGTCTGCGGTCGGGGGGAAGCCGTATACTGCGGCGATGCCGAGCTTCGATTTCTCGGAGGAGCAGCAGCATCTCATGGGCACGGCGCGGGAGTTCGCGCGCAAGGAGATCGTCCCCGTCGCGGGTCAGCTCGACGAGGAGGGCACGTTCCCCAAGGACATCTGCCGCAAGGGCTGGGAAACGGGCCTCATGAACTGCGAGATCCCCGAGGCCTACGGCGGTCTCGGCCTGTCTTGTCTGTCGCACTGCCTCGTGCTCGAGGAGATCTCGTACGGCTGCACGGGCGTCAATACGACGATGGCGGGCAACATGCTCGGCACGATGCCGCTCATCCTCGCGGGCACCGAGGAGCAGAGGAAGCACTACTTTGGGCGCCTGCTCGCGGAGCCCATCTTCGCGGCCTACTGCTGCTCGGAGCCGGACGCGGGCTCCGACGTCGCCGGCATGAAGTCGAAGTACAAGAAGGTCGGCGACGAGTATGTCCTCACGGGACAGAAGCGCTGGATCACGAACGGCGGCGTGGCGAGCTTTTATACGGTCTTCGCGCGCGAAGAGGGCACGCAGCGCCACAAGGGCATCACCTGCTTCGTCGTCGACCGCGACACGCCCGGCGTCTCCGTCGGCAAGAAGGAGAACAAGATGGGCCAGCGCGCCTCGAACACGACGGACGTATTGTTCGAGGACGTCAAGCTCGGCAAGAAGAACGTCGTGGGGCCCGAGGGCGAGGGCTTCAAGGTCGCGATGCGCACCTTCGACCGCTCGCGCCCGTGGATCGCGGCGGGCGCGTCCGGTCTCATCCGCCGCGCCCTGGACGAGTCCCGCAAGTACGCCCTCGAGCGCAAGGCCTTCGGCGTGGCCATCGGCCAGCACCAGGCCGTGCAGTTCATGCTCGCCGAGATGGCCATCGCCTACGAGTCGACGCGCCTTTTGTGCCACAAGGCGGCCTGGAGCATCGACCAGGGCAAGCTCGATTCGATCGTGTCGAGTTACTCGAAGGCCTATGGCGCCGACGCCGCCATGCGCGTCGCGACGGACGCCGTGCAGATCTTCGGCGGCTACGGCTACACCAAGGACTACCCCGTCGAGAAGCTCATGCGCGACGCCAAGCTCCTGCAGATCTACGAGGGCACGAGCCAGATCCAGCGCATGGTCATCGCCCGCAACATCCTGTCTGAAGCCTGAGCCTCAGTGCGGCGGGACGACGCCCTCGTCCTCGATGAGCGCGCCGAAGAACCGCAGGCTGTCGGCGACGTGGAGCTTCCAGTAGGGCCAGTCGTGGCCGCCGGGGAACTCCTCGTAGACGTGCTCGATGGCGCGCGCGTCGAGGGCTGCGTGCAGGGCGCGGTTGCCCGCGAGCAGGCCGTCGCCCGTGCCGCAGTCGAAGCGCAGCGGCGGCAGACGCGCGGCGTGGGCTTCGAGCCAGTGCAGCGCCGTGCCGTCCGCGAGGCCGAAGGACGGCAGGTCCTCGAGGGGCTCCTCGACGGATTCGTGCAGGCGCGCGATCGTCGTGACGGCCGAGTGGGCCGAGATGCCCGCGAAGCGCGCGGCGTACTTGGCGCCGAGGCGCAGCGCGCCGAAGCCGCCCATCGACTGACCGGCGAGGAAGACGAGCGACCGGTCGGTGACACGCTCGTCGGAGAGCGCGGCCGCCGCCGGTACCTCATCGACGATCCAGCGCTCGTAATCGGCGTCGTCGTGGGAGACGTAGCCGCTGCCGTCGCCCCACAGGCCGTCCGAGGGCATGGCGATCGCGACGGGCGGCAACTCGCCCGTCTCGATGAGGCGCGCGGCCGTGAGGTGCACGCCGCCGCGCAGGGACCACGACCAGTGGCTGCCGTACACGCCGTGCAGGAGGACGACGAGCGGCAGCGGGTCGTTTCCGCCGGGCGGGACGTACACGGTTACGTCCGCGCGGCGCCCGAGCGCAACGCTCTTGACGGTGACGAGCCGCAGCCCGTCGCGCTCGAAGCGCGGGTCAGACAGCTCGACGGTGCGGAAGCGCGGCGCAGCCACGCCCCGAGTCTACTGAGTTCGAGAGGGAATGCTCTTTTCCACCACCCTTACCCCGGCCCTCTCCCGCGAGCGGGAGCGGGAGAGCTATTTTCGGCCGCGCTCCCCGGCTGTTAAGGGCGCCCGAGATTCCCGCCCCAGATAGCCGCGGCGCCGAGGTCTTGCTCGATGCGGAGCAGGCGGTTGTACTTGGCGACGCGCTCGGAGCGCGCGAGCGAGCCGGTCTTGATCTGGCCCGAGCGCATGGCGACGGCGAAGTCGGCGATGAAGGTGTCCTCGGTCTCGCCCGAGCGGTGCGAGATGATCGTCGTCCACCCGTTGCGGTGCGCCATCTCGACCGAATCGATGGTCTCGGTGAGCGTGCCGATCTGGTTCACCTTGACGAGCAAGCTGTTGCTCGCGCCCTTCTCGATGCCCGTCTTTATGCGCTCCGTGTTGGTGACGAAGAGGTCGTCGCCCACGAGCTGGACGCGATCGCCCATGGCCTTCGTGAGCGCGACCCAGCCGTCCCAGTCGTTCTCCGCCATGCCGTCCTCGATGGAGACGATGGGGAACTGCTCGCAGAGCTTCCTGTAGAACTCGACCATGCCCTTGGCGTCGAGCTCCTTGCCCTCACCCTCGAGCCTGTAGGTCTTGCTGCCCTTGTCCCACAGCTCCGACGACGCGACGTCGAGCGCGAGAGCGACGTCCTTGCCCGCCTTGTAGCCAGCCTTCTCGATGGCCTCGATGACGACGGCGCAGGCCGCCTCGGCGCCCGGCAGGTCGGGTGCGAAGCCGCCCTCGTCGCCCACGCCCGTCGACGCCTTGCGGTCGTGCAGGATCTTCTTGAGCGTGTGGAAGACCTCGGCGCCCGCGCGCAGCGCCTCGCGGAAGCTCGGCAGCCCCTTGGGGACGATCATGAACTCCTGGAAGTCGAGCGAGTTGTCGGCGTGCGCGCCGCCATTGATGATGTTCATGAGCGGCACGGGCAGGACGCGCGCGCCCGGACCGCCGAGGTACTTGTAGAGCGGCAGGCCGAGTTCGCTGGCCGCCGCGCGCGCCGCCGCCATCGAGACGCCCAGCATGGCGTTCGCGCCGACCTTGCCCTTGTTGGGCGTGCCGTCGGCGGCCAGCATGGCCGCGTCGAGGCCGGCCTGGTCGAAGGCGTCGCGGTCGACGACGATCGGCCCCAGCATCGTCGCGACGTTCTCGCAGGCCTTGAGGACGCCCTTGCCGAGGTAGCGCTTCTTGTCGCCGTCGCGCAGCTCGAGCGCCTCGTGCTCGCCCGTCGACGCGCCGGAAGGCACGGCCGCCGTCCCGACGACGCCGGACTCCAGCGTGACGTCCACCTCGACGGTGGGGTTGCCGCGCGAATCCAGGATCTCCCGCGCGAGGACGCTCTCGATGATGGCCTTACTCATGATGCTCATGGGCGGGGTTTCTAGCTTGAATGGGCCCGTCTCCGCCAGCGGATTAAGTTTCCTGACGCTGACGATCCGCGACAATCAGCCGGCGTCACTAGCGACGCCCCGCGGCCGATGGGATACTCGCCCGCGGAATGAAGAGCCAGCCCCGCCTCGCCGCCCGGCAGGAGATCGCCCGGCAAGACCCCGAACGTCCCGCGATTCTCACGCCGCGGCAGATCTTCGACTACCTCGACCGCTCCGTCATCGGTCAGCATCGCGCCAAGCGCACCGTCGCCATCGCCGCCTACAACCACCTCAAGCGGTGCGCGCAGAAGGGCGGCGCCGGCAAGCGGCTCCTCAAGAAGTCCAACCTCCTGCTCGTCGGCCCCACGGGCTCGGGCAAGACGCACCTCGCCCGCACGCTCGCGCAGTGCCTCGACGTGCCGTTCGCCGTCGCCGACGCCACCGAGTACACCGAGGCCGGTTACTACGGCAAGGACGTCGAGGTCATGATCGGGGAGCTGCTCCATCGCTCCGAACAAGACGTCGATCTCGCCCAACGCGGCATCATCTTCATCGACGAGATCGACAAGATCGCGCGCCGCAGCCAGGGCGCGCGCACGGGCGCCGGCTCGCGCGACATCGGCGGCGAGGGCGTCCAACAGGCGCTGCTCAAGCTGCTCGAGGGCCGCGAGGTGTTCGCGCCGCTGAACGTCACGCAGCACTGGAACAAGCACGACTTCGTCGTCGTCGACACGCAGGACATCCTGTTCATCGCGGCCGGGACGTTCAGCGATCTGCGCCTCGTCGAAGAGCCCCGCGCCGTGGGCTTCGGCGCCGCCGCGTCGGACGGCCACGGGCGCGCGCCCACCCGCCGCGTCACCGAGAAGGAGCTGCTCGACTACGGCCTGCTCGCGGAGTTCCTGGGCCGCGTCCCCGTGCGCGTCGAGCTCGAGGCGCTATCCTCGGACGATCTGCTCAGCATCATGACGGTCCCGCCCGACGCGGTCGTGCGCGAGTACCAGGCGCTGCTGAAGCTGGACGGCGTCGACCTGCGCTTCACGGAAGGCGCCCTGCGCGCCATCGCCGACTACTGCCTCCAGCGCAAGACCGGCGCGCGCAGCCTGCGCACGCTCATCGAAGAGATTTGCCACGATGTCATGTTCGACGCGCCCGAGCTCAAGGGCGAGACCTTCGAGGTCGACGAGGCATACGCCGAGGCCCGCCTCGCTCGCCTCGCCGACGGTCTGGCCCAGGACGTGCCGCGGAAGGTCGCTTCTTGAAGATCGGAGAGCTGTTTCGGTCGGGCGGCCGCCGCGTCTTCTCCTTCG
>Ga0307474_10001066_pt1 | contig 19916 bp, 15 predicted proteins | sample atmos_gasesECM1C_2_FD_203312 | JGI IMG/M metagenome (GOLD analysis project Ga0307474, IMG submission 203312) | Hardwood forest soil microbial communities from Morgan-Monroe State Forest, Indiana, United States - atmos_gasesECM1C_05 | ecosystem: Environmental > Terrestrial > Soil > Temperate... | reverse complement strand
GCACCGTGCCGGTCAGGCCGTCGCCCAAGGGTTGTCGATATTGCGCACCCGCACCGACCGTGTTCCTCGACACGAGCGGGGCCTCGTTGCCGATCACGGTGGGGTCCGCCATTGCCGTGATGCGGCTATTGGTGAAGCCGGCGTTGGCATACAGATCGAGGCGATCCGTCGGATGAGCGGTAAGCGAAACTTCGGCCCCTTTGTAAGTCGCACTGAGATTGCCCAAGTTTTGAGTCGAGTCCGCGGCGATAAAGACGAAGAAGTAGCCGTTCTTGGATTGCGTGTGGAACACATCCGCGTCCAGGGTTAGGCGCCGATCGAGAAATTGGCTCTTGAATCCGACTTCGTAGGTATCGGCAATCTCTGCCTGGAATAGATCGTTGACGCCGAGTACGCCGTTCGCCCGCGCGACTTCGCCGACACCGGTTTGGTTGAAGCCGCCGCTGCGAAATCCACGGCTCCAGCCGCCATAGAATGTCCAGTCGTCTGTGGGCTTGAAGCGCACGGTGGCCTTGGGCTGCGTCGCGCTGAAGGTTGCCTTGCGTACCTCGCCGGTAACTGCGGTTGTGGTCGGCAAGAAGAAGGTCGGTGTGTCGGTTGTGTTCTGCCGTTGATCTTGGTCATAGCGCAACGCGACATCGAGTTCCCACTGTTTCGTGAACTCGTAAATTGCATCGCCGAATACCGCCCAGGCATTGTTGTCCTGGCTGTCCGAGAGGAAGGTCTGGTTGGTGTTGGTGGCGAAGGGATTCGTCGGATCGACGATGGGTGTGTAGAACACCGCCGGCACACCGTCACCTCGATCCGCCAGATTTCCCGTCGAGATGAAACGCTTGGTATGGACGAAGTAAGCCCCTGCGATCCACGAGAAGCCATTGACGACCGGCGAGGTGAAGCGCAGCTCCTGGCTCACGGTCTTCACGTCGATAAACTGACTCTGACTCTCATCGAACGGACCGCCGTCAGCCGCCGGCGTACCCCCGGTGAGCGCGTATTCCACGGATGTCGTCACGGGCCGGAAATCGTAGGCATCGCCGGTGTCAATCTCCTGGGTGTGGTTGAAGTCCGTGATCGAGGTAATTGTTCCGTACCCCAGGCTGTAATCGAGCTTGAGGGCGACATCCAGAATGTCGCGCTTATCGGTGCCGAGATTATTGTTCTGGATCGGAGAGGTGGTGTCGTTGGCATTGCCGGGCGTCGTGAAGTCGCTGAACGGATTGGACTCTTGGCTGCGCGGAATGACGAAGTAGTACGCCGTCGTTTCCGCCTTGTCGTACATGAAGCGCAGGTCCGCGCTGAAATTGTCGGCCGGCGTCCATAACAGCCGCAGCCGGCCCGAGTAATCGCGATAGGGATCGGCTTTGCGATCGAGATAGACATTTTCCAGATAGCCGGCGGTATTGTAGTAGTTGAACGAAGCGCGGTACTTCAAGGTCCCTGCGGAGTCGAGCGGTCCGCTCAAGTTGAGGCCGGCCTTCTCGGCCAGCCCATTGCCCACGCCGAGTCGGGTGCTCGCTTCGAAATGGTCGGACGGGTCCGCGGTGTGAATGATGATCGCGCCGCCGATCGCGTCGCGTCCATACAGTGCGCCCTGGGGTCCTTTCAGAACCTCGATCTGCCTGATGTCGTAGAGCCCTTGTGTGAACTCGTACGGATTGGTCTCCAAGACGCCATCGACCAGCACCGCGACCGACGGTTCGCTGTTACGTGCCTGCGAGATGCCGCGAATCGTAATGAACGAATTGCCGATGTTTTGCGTCTCGACCAAGGTCATGTTCGGCACCATTGCAATGAAGTCGCGGGGGCTTTCGATTCCGGCCGCGGCAATTTCCTGCGCAGTGAACACATCCATGGTGACCGGCACGTCTTGAAAATTCTCGTTGCGCTTGCGCGCCGTGACCACGATTTCCTCGAGCGCCGGCGTCGGCGCGGTTTGGGCCCAGACCGGCTCGGCAACCACGATGATTCCGAACGCGGCCGCCATAATTGCCAGAAATCGGCGCATGAAAGTGAACATGTGAAATCCCCCTCTTCGTTATTTGAGGCTTCAGCCCTAGCCTTTTCCGTTTGCCAGTTGTGTGCGCACCATTTGCGCGCCCGCGACCATCGCTTGCAGCTTTCCGAAGGCCGCTTCGCGCGGCAGATACTTCATGCCGCAGTCCGGCGCGATCAAAAGATTCTTCGGATCCACGAAGGGCAGCGCGCGGCGAATGCGATTCGCCACGATTTCCGCGGACTCGACGGTCGGATCGGACAGGTCGATGACGCCCAGAATAATTTTCTTGCCGGGCAACTGCGTGAGGACCGCGCAGTCCAGACTGGATTGCGCCGTCTCGATCGACACCTGCGCGCAGCGGCACTCCGCGAGTTCCGGCAGGAAGGAATAGCCGGAAGGACGCGTATGAATGATGGCCGCGTAGCCGAAGCAAATGTGCACGGCCGTGGTGCCGACGATGCCTTCCAAGGCGCGATTGAGCGCCGCCAGGCCGAACGCGCGCGCCTCTTCGGGCCGCGCTTGCATGTAGGGCTCGTCGATTTGTACGACATCCGCGCCGGCATTGAACAGATCGCGAATTTCCTCGTTCAAAGCGGCCGCATAATCCATTGCGGCGAGTTCGCGAATGCCGCCGTAATGATCGATCTGCGCCTGCTGCGCCATGGTGAAGGGACCGGGCACCGTTACCTTCACACGTCGATGCGTGTGGCGACGCAGGAATTCCAGATCTCGCACGCCGACCGCATGGCGCCTGCGGATTTTTCCGACCACGCGGGGAACCGGATTGGGATGTCCGCTTCTATCGAGCGCGGTACCCGGATTGTCGAGGTCGATACCTTCGAGGGCGGTCGCAAACCGGTTGGAATAGCTCTCGCGGCGAATCTCTCCGTCGGTGATGATGTCCAGGCCTGCTTCTTCTTGTGCCTTGATGGCCATGAGCGTCGCATCGTCCTGCGCCTCTGCGAGATACGGCTCGGGCACCCGCCACAGCTCGAGGGCGCGAACCCGCGGCGGAAAGCGGCCGGCCAAACGCTGCCGATCGATCAACCATTCCGGCTGTGGGTAACTTCCGACCAGTGTTGTTGGCAGCAGCATCAGTCTCTCCCTGCCGCGCGCTGCACGGATTCCGGCCAGGAGGTCCCGGCATTGAGCGCCGCGCGGATTGATTCACCGTGTTGATTCAGAAGTGGTGCGGCGCTCACTGAGCGAGCGCGTGACCCGTCAAACTGCGCGGCCGGCCGGACAGCCCGCGTCGCCGTGTGAGGCGAGTCAATGGGCACCACAATTCCCAAATGCTCAACCTGCGGGTCGCGCACGACATCGTCGATGAGATTGACCGGTGCGTAGGGAACATCTTCCGCCTGCAGCCGCCGCACCCAGTGTTCGAGCGGCTGGCGCGCGAAGCGTGTATCGAGTTCGACCCGCAGGGTTTCGTATTCCGCAATGCGGCGCTCGCGCGGATTGAACCTCGGGTCTTCTTTTAGTTCGGGGGCGTCCAGGGCTGCCACCAACCCCTGCCAGAACTTTTCAAGCGAAGATAGGTGAATCGCGATGAGGCGAGCATCCGCCGTACGCAGGATGTAAGCCTGGGCGAGTCGCGGTCGATCCGCCGACGTCGGCGTTTCCCCCAATGCAAAAAAGGCCGCAAATGGCTCGACTGCAAAGTGCGCCATCGCCTCCAGCATCGAGATTTCGACATGAGAGCCGCGCCCGCTGCGGCCGCGTTGCACCAGTGCTGCGAGAATGGCCTGCGAGGCGTACATGCCGGTAATCGCATCGGCCAGCGCAGGACCCAAAAACTGGGGCCGCCGGTTGTCGACCACCACGCTCAAAAAGCCGCTCAAGGCCTGCGCCACGGAATCATAGCTCGGCCGGTCGGAATAGGGTCCGCTCGATCCAAAGCCGCTGATCGAGCAGTACACCAGGCGAGGATTCAAACCCTGCAGGCGCGCCAAGCCGGCGCCGAGCCGTTCGGCCGTGCCGGGCCGAAAATTCTGAATGTACACATCCGCTTCGGCAGCAAGCCGCTCGAATAGCGCGCAGTCGCTCTTCAGCTTCATATCGAGCGCAAGACTGCGCTTATTGCGGTTGTAGGCCTGGAAATGCGGAGAATACTGCCCACCCTGATAGGTCCGGTACGGATCGCCTTCAGGGCTTTCGATCTTGATCACGTCGGCGCCGAGATCGGCCAGCATCATCCCGGCACAGGGACCGGTGATGAACGTTCCCTGCTCCAGGACGCGGATTCCGGCCAATGTTGGTTGCGTGCTCATGTCGGTTTCAAGTGTCCTTGCTCGGCTCGAATCCCGCCGGCAGCTCGCCGTCGTAGTGGATCGCCTGGGCGGCGGCGTGCGACATGACGAAACCGATGGGCCGCTGTTGCTCTTCAAGAAGATGCGCGATCAACCCGGCGGTCCGCGCCAGGATCGGAATACCTTTGAGCGCCGCGAGCGGGTACCCCACATCGAGCAGCACTGCGGGAATCGCGCCCGACACATTCAAGGCCAACCGCTTACCCACCAGCTCCGGCAACAGCGTCTCGACTTCGAGCGCGATTTGCACGTGCCTGCCGGATGAACCAGCCTCGCCAGCGATTTCAAACAGCCGCTGGACGCGCGGATCCATCTGCTTGTGCAGGGGGTGTCCGAATCCCGGGATCGGCCGCTTGGCTCTTCGATACTCGAGGATGATTGCCGATGCCGCCTCTGCGGCGCTGGCACCGGTGTCGATCCGTTGCCCGATCGCCGCGAAGAAATTGCCCGCCGCTTCCGATGAGCCCAGAATTACCGAACCGCAGCCGAGGATCCCGGCAGCCACGGCGCCCTGCAGCGCTTCGGGGGCAGCGGCGAATGTCATTCGCGCTGTCTGCACGCTCGGCACCATGCCATGCTCCGCAATGGCGACCAGCGTCGCATCGAGGATCCGGCGTTGTGCTGCGGCGGGCATCACGCCGGTCACGAGCAGCCAGAAATGCTCGGTAAAACTGAGTGATCCGATGAGGTCACGCGCCAGATCACGACCGCGGACCAGGATCGTCTCCTCATTCGAGGTCGATATGGCCGAGTTCTGCCGGTCTTGAGGTCCGATCTTCAAACGCTCCCCTCCGTTATTCGTTGTATAATTTTCGCATATCGAAAATTACGTCGATATACGAAACCATACTGAACTCTGCCTCGAGCAATCGTCAAGCTAACCCGATAGGCTCTTTCGCGATTTCGGATATCGAAATAGACTGAAAGCCGTGCCATCCCGCAAAACAATGCAACCGCGCCGCGAGGCCATGGGAGGACTCGCCAAGGGCCTGGCGGTGATCCGTGCCTTTTCCCGCGAACACGCGGCCTTGAGCCTCAGCGAAATCGCACGCAGCGCAAAGATTCCCGCCGCGACAGCGCGGCGCTGTCTTCTTACGCTCGAAGAATTGGGCTACATCACGCGCAGCGGCCGGGACTTTCTGCTCAGGCCGAAGGTGCTCGAGCTCGGCGCCGCGTACCTTGAATCGATGAACATCGAGCAGCTCACCAAGAACCATTTGGAGGAACTGGCGCGCAACACGTCGGACTCCGCTGCGCTATGCGTGCTGGACGGCGAGGAAATTGTCTACGTGGCGCGCACATCAGTACGCACTTTACTGCGCCTGGAAGCACATGTCGGCAGCCGCTTCCCGGCGCACGCCACCTCGACGGGACGTGTCTTGCTCGCAGGCGTCAGCGGCGAGCGGTTGCAGCGCTACTTCGAGAACGCAAATCTCGAGGCGCTGACGGAACGCACGGTGACCGATCCCGCGAAGTTGCGTGCACTGATTGAGGAGTGCCGCCGCGGTGGATATTCGGCGGTGGAGGATGAGCTGGCATTTGGGGTGATTGCACTCGCCGTTCCTGTATTCGACCAGAAGGGGCGGGTGGTCGCCGCGCTGAATTCATCGAGCCACTCGCGTCGTACCACCAAGACCAAGTTGATTCGCGAGCGGCTCGCCATGCTGCAGCAGGTCAGCCGCCAGATTTCGAGCGATCTGGCGATCGTCCCCTGGCTCTCTCTCAGCGCGCAGACCTGAAGATCCACAGGCGGCTTGACGCTGCAACGGGCAAGACGTAGCCTGAAAGCGAAAAATATTTCGCTATGCGAATTCAGGGAGCAGGGACATGCCTAAGATCCTGGTTCTTTACTACAGCAGTTACGGGCACATCGAGGCGATGTCGTATGCGCAGGCGGAAGGCGCTGCCCGGGTGGCGGGCGCGCAAGCCGTCGTGAAGCGCGTGCCCGAATTGTGCCCGCTCGATGTGGCGAAGGCGTCGGGATTCAAGCTTGATCAGGCTGCGCCATTGGCGACACCTGACGAACTCGAGCAGTATGATGCGGTGATATTTGGGACGCCGACGCGCTTCGGAAATATGGCCGCGCAAATGCGCAATTTTATGGATCAGACGGGGCCTCTCTGGGGACGCGGCGCACTGGTCGGCAAGGTCGGCAGTGTTTTTTGCAGCACCGCCAGTCAGCACGGCGGCCAGGAGACCACGATCACCTCCTTTCATAGCACGCTGCTCCATCACGGCATGATCATTGTGGGACTGCCCTACACGTTCAAGGATCTTGCGACGATGCGCGAGATCACGGGTGGCACTCCCTACGGCGCAAGTTGCGTCACCGGATCCGGCAGCGAAGCGCGCATGCCCACATCGCTCGAACTAGAAATGTGCCGCTATCAGGGCGAACACGTGACGCGCATCACCTCACAGTTGGCGGCGGGCGCGCGCCGCCAATCGGGCTAGGCCGCGTTCGAGCGTCATTCATGCCGCTCCCCGCCCACGAGGTGACTTTGAAGGAGCGTATCGCCACCTTCATGCGGGCGGCCTCCATCGAAATCACGCCGTCGGAGGAAAAGCATCTGCCCGCGCTACGTGCTTTGCTGCCTGCGGAATGCGCGATATTCGTCTCGCACGTACCCAGTGCCACTCTTGCGCAGGTGATCAAAACCGCGCTCGCCGTGCAGGCCGCCGGCTTTCGGGCCACACCGCACCTGGTCGCACGGCGTATAAACTATCCCGAGACGCTGCGCACGACGCTGGCGGAGTTGGTCGGTCATGGTGTCGAGCAAGTGTTGCTGGTCGCCGGGGATACCGAGCACCCGGCGGGAGAGTATGAAAGCACCTTGGAGGTACTGGCATCGGGTCTCATCGAGAAGTCCGGCATCAGGAGAATCGGCGTTGCGGGTTATCCGGAAGGACAACGGGGTATTGGGCACGCCATGCTGGGGAATGCGCTCAAGATCAAGCAGGCTTTTGCCGATCGCACCGGTTTGCCAATGTTCATCGTCACGCAATTTGGTTTCAACGGCAATGCATTGCGAGACTGGGAACCCGAGCTCGCCCGTATCGAAGTGCGGTTGCCGATTCTTGCCGGGATTGCCGGTCCAACGCCGCTCTCCAAGCTCATCAAATTTGCGATGCGCTGTGGAATCGGCGCCTCGCTGCGCACGGTGATGCGCAATTTGAGCGGATTGAGCGGGATCGCGGAACTTGCCACGACGCCCGAGCAGCACGTCATGCGCTTGATGCAGCTGCCCGGCTCAACGCGCATCGTCGCGCCCCACTTCTTCTGCTTTGGAGGCGTGCTCGAGACGGCCGAATGGATCAGTCAGGTGGTTTCGGGGCACTTCGCGATTGACCCCGCAGAAGTCAGGTTCCAGGTCGAAAGATAAATCCACCCACGGCGCGGCGCGCCACCGCAATGGGCGAAACTCCGATGCTAGGCGGCCAGCATCAAGACGAAACCGTCATTCTCGTACGCATACAAGCGCCACTCCGCCACGGCTTTTGGCTTCCCGATGATCACCAGTTGTTGTCTCAAGGTCGCAACGTCATTGAAGACGTCGGAAGCCTTGATGATGCTTTCATATTTGCGCAGCAGCGAATCGGTGGCGTTGCCCGGCAGGGCGTAGGTAATCAGCACCTTCAGCGGCGCGTTGAACAGTTGCAGCTTGTTCATGGTTTCCTGGGCTTGGGAAGTGTCGATTTCGTGCTCTATTGCGACGGAAACCCAGTTCGCGTACGAGGCGAACTTGCCCGTCGCGTCAACACCGCGCTCTTCGTAAAACATCCCATCAAGGGTGTAGTACTCCTTGTTCCATGACGATAGGCCGAGATGCCTGGCAATCTTGGGATAAATCGTCGATCGCATGAAGTATTTATAGGATTTAGACTCAAAACCGACGGCCGTACGAAAACCATCCTCCTCGGACTTCATGGTCGCGATGAAGGCGTTATGAAAGTCTCTGGGCGTAATTTTGTTCATTCACTCCAGGCCATCACGGTGCTCATGGCATCCGCAAAATCTTCTTTGAAATCTTGAACGACACGGGTGGCTGATTTCACGCCGTCGATCAATCCGACACCCTGACCCACGAAATATGTTACGAGTTCTCGAGCCTGCGTGTTGCCCTTCAGCGCCGCGCTGTTGATTTGTTGCAGTACCGGCTCGACGAGCACGCTCATCAACGGCATGGGCAAAGCGGCGGGTGCTCCTGGCGTTTCCCACGCTTCGTGCCACGCGGAGCGCAATTGCCGGCTGAACTTCCCCGTCCGATATTTGGAGCGAACGGTGTCGCGCGAAGTTGCGGCCACGAGTTTGTCGCGCACCACTTCAGAGGTCTCAGAGTCGCTGGTGGCGAGCCACACCGATCCGGTCCATGCGCCTGCGGCACCCATCGCCATCATCCCAGCCATCTGCCGTCCGGTCATGATCCCACCCGCCGCGAGCACCGGAACCTGGCGTATCCTTGATATCGCGGCGATTACCTCCGGAACGAGCACCAGAGTTGATACCTCACCGCAGTGGCCGCCGGCCTCGCTTCCCTGCGCCACAATGACATCGACACCGGCATTTATTTGGCGAATGGCATGTTCCTTCGCACCGACCAAAGCTGCCACCGGCACGCCATGATGCCGCCCACGCTCAATCATCATCGGCGGGGCAATCCCGAGCGCGTTGGCTATCAGCCGGATCGGATGTTTGAAGGCGACCTCCAGCAACGGTTCGCCGTCGTACGCGGTGGTCGCGCGGCCTTGCGGCGGCTCGGCTTTGGGTTCGATGCCGTTTCGTCGCAGCAGGTTCTCCACAAAGGTGCGATGTTCGGTCGGCAGCATCGCAGCCATCGCCTCGAGACTCGTTCCGGCTTTTACGGCTTGGTGTTCCGGAATCAGAATATCGACGCCGTAGGGCTTGCCGTCGACGTGATCGTCGATCCATTTCAACTCTTGTTCCAACGACTGTGGGGAGAAACGCGCGCCCCCCAAAACGCCAAAGCCGCCGGCGCGACTCACCGCCGCCACGACATCGCGGCAATGACTGAAGGCGAAGAGCGGAAATTCCGCGCCTACTAATTTGGTCATTTCGAACGCCACAGCTTTCACTCCTGTCGATCGAGTGCGCATCATCCGCCAGGCGCCTGAAAATCGCCGCAGAATTGACGCCCTGGTGGCTTCTTGGATTATGTTAAGAAAAAAAATTCTTATTAATCAATTGTATAGATGTCAACACCGCGCCGCATCCAAGGCGTGGTTGCTTATGACACAGTTTTCCTGATATACCATATATGGGGAAAGAACGACGCCCATTTCGGGAATCGCGGCGACCAATTTTGAGGTCGGAGCGATCGATAGATAGGGCGCATTGAGTTTCAAATGCTTCTCTCGATAGACCGGCCAAGATCCGGCCGGCGAACACTTCGACGACAATAAAAGAGGGGAAACTACGATGAACCGAACTAAAGGCATGCACTCGATGCCGGCGCGTTGGCGCCGCATCGCGCAACCGTTTGGGCTGGGGTTGGTCTTTGGGCTGGCAGCGGGCGCGGCATGGTCCGCGAACGATCTTGATACGCCGATGGCACGCGGCACCGTCCATCGAGACGGGGCCGATACATACAACATGGAGTGGCTCGGGCACGACGATTTGCAGGGCCGCACTACTTATCAGACGACCGTCCAGACTCAGGGACACCGCGTAATCGCATACGCCGGACATTTCGCCGGGCAAATGCTCAATCCGATGACCGGGGTGGTTGAAACGAATGGTACATCCATCGTGGATGTGACCGATCCGCGCCACCCTAAATACCTCAAGCATTTGATCGCCGACAAAGGCGGCGCACGCATGGCGAAGCTGTGCGATGGAAATGTTCTGCCGCATGGTCTGCGCGGCCATTACTATCTATTGCGTGAGAACGGCGCCGTCTCTCACGAAGTGTGGGATGTGACTGATCCGGCGGATCCAACTCTGGTCTCCACGCCGGTGACCGGCCAGGATGTCACTCACCGCAATTGGTGGGACTGCACCACCGGAATTGCCTACATTGTCGCGGGTGCCACGAAGCCGACTGATCCCGCGTTCGATGGTTGGAATACCCACAGCAGTCCGAATCAGCATCTCAAGATCTACGATCTCAGCAATCCGGCGAACCCGAAATACATCATGGATTTCGGTTATCCGGGTCAGAATCCGGGTTCGACCTTCGTGATGCCGGGCACCGAAACGACCACCAAAACTGTGCCCCCTGGCGTACATGGACCGATCGTGGTCAGCACCCTGAGGGGCCAGGCCATCAATCGGCTGTATATGCCCTACGGCGTAGGTTCGGATGGGATCATTCAGATCAACGATCTGACCAAGGTTCTGCCGCCGCCCTACGGCACCGGTGTTTACGCGAACGTGCGCAAGCCCACCGATGCAGAACTTCTGCAAGGCCAGATCGGAGTTGTCTACATGCCGGGCGCGGAGGGTGGCCATTCGGCCATGCCGCTCTATGACATTCCCTTGAAACAGTACAAAAATTTCACGAATAACAATGTACGCGACATCATGGCCGTGAGTTCCGAGGAGACCGACAACCGTTGCACGGGGTCGCCGCACCTCATGTACTTGCTCGATATCACGAGCAAGATTGGTCAGGGAGGCAGCACCAGTGCTGAACAACACCCCTGGCCGATTTCCACGGTGACTGTCGATGATTTCTCGGCACGCCCGAACTTCTGTTCACGCGGTACACGCTTCGGAGTGCACTCGCCGGCGGAGAACTTCGACGACCCGACCTACGCACGACTGCTCACCAGTGCGTGGTTTGACGCGGGTATCCGGGTCACCGACATCCGTGATCCGTACCATCCCAGGGAAGTCGCGCACTTCATCGCGCCGATCAACAAGTTCACGCAGCCCAGCTCGGCGGTGATCAATGGCGTTACCTACACGGCGCTCGATGTCTCCTGTGATAACACAGACGTCGATAATCGTGGACTGCGCTATTGCGGTGACCGGGTGGGCGGCGGCCTCGATATCGCGAGGCTGACCGGCGAAGCCGAAGAGATCGCCAGGGGCGACAGAGACGATTGAAGTTGCGATTGACTTCATGGAGCAAGAGCGGCGCCCGTTGGCTGGGCGCCGCTCTGATTTTCTCCGCGCTGCCTTGCCTCGCGGCCGGTGACCTGACGGTAATTTCGTTCGGCCGGGCGGACCGTGCTGCGCTGATGGAGGCTTACATCAAGCCCTTTGCCAAGTCGACGGGGATCGACGTGCACTCCTTGTCATACGATGGGCAGGTCACCGAGCTCACCGACATGGTGCGCGCCGGTGCGCCCACTTGGGATGTAATGCAGGTTGAATCGCGAACACTGGCGCAGGGATGTCAACAGGGCCTGTTCGAAAAGCTCGATCCTGCGCGCCTTCCGCGCGCAGAGGATCTCATCGCAGGAACTGTATCCGAGTGCGGAGTGGGAATCTTTGCTTGGGCGCAAACCCTGGTCTATTCGGATCAACTGGCAGAAGCACCTCGCTCCTGGGCGGATTTCTGGGACGTTCAGAAGTTTCCCGGTAAACGCGGGCTGCGACGCAGTGCCAAATATACCCTGGAGATTGCGCTGCTTGCCGACGGCGTCGCGCCCAAAGACGTGTACCGAACTCTCGCAACCGAAGCAGGCGTGCGTCGCGCGTTCCACAAGCTCGATCAGATCAGCAAGAATACAATTTGGTGGGAAGCTGCCGCGCAACCTGCCGCCCTCATGGCGGCCGGCTGGGTAAAAATGAGCTCTGCCTACAGCTTGTGGTTTGACCCCGAGCAAGAACGCAGCCGACACGCGCACATTGTCTGGCGCCAGAGCCTCTACGACATCGACAGCTGGGCGATTCCCAAGGGGACACCCAAGCGTGATGACGCCTATCGCTTCATCGCTTTTGCAAGCGCTCCAGAGCATCAGAAAGTGTTGTCAGAACATCTTACCTATGGACCGGTCAGCCGCGGCGCATTTGAGCTGTTGCCGGCCCGGCTCACCGGCGCCCTTCCGTCCTCTCCTCCCAATCTAGCCGACGCGCTGCGCGTTGATACCGCATTCTGGATCGAACACGGCGACGCGTTGGAGCGGCGCTTCAATGCATGGGCCCCTGCGATCTGCCGTCAGCAAATCGACGAAGATGATGATGACTACTTTTACCAGCCTGTCTGTCAGGATGTGCAGGGAAACATGCGCGTCAATCAAGGACAACAGAGTGCCAGCGCGATCGGCCAGCCGGGCAATCGGAGCCAGGTGTCGAGAACGATCAACGTGACCATGAGCGATACGATGCGATTCACGCCCGATCGCATTGAGGTTAAGACGGGCGAGACCGTGCGCTTCGTGCTGCAGAACCAGGGTAAGTTGCGCCACGAACTCGTTTTCGGCGAGCCAGATGCCTTGCGCAGGCATGCCGCCATGATGCAGATGATGCCCGACATGCAACACAGCGGACCCAACATGGCGAGCCTCGCGGCCGGCGAGCGCGGCGAGCTGATCTGGAAATTCACACGTGCAGGTTCGGTCGCTTTTGCGTGCCTGCAGAGCGGGCATCTCGAAGCTGGAATGAGGGGTGCGGTCGCGGTGCAGTGATGCCGGCCGATTTGCGCTTGCACAACCCAATTGATTTACTGTCACGGTAAATCAATTGAGTGGAGATGCGATGAAAACCCAGAAGCTCACGCCAGACCTTGGTTCGAAAGGCATCGCAGTCCTTCAACGCCGCGCGCTACTGCAGGGAGCAGCGTCGCTCGCGTGCGGCGCAGCCGCTTCGGGTGTCGTTTCCGCCGCGCTCGCGGAGCCGGCGCCTGTTCCGGCCTCGCCAGGCGCGGCGCCGCTGATCGCGCGCGATGGCGATGCTGTCGCTGCGACGCGCGCGGGCCGCGTCGCCGGCTACATTCGCCGCGGGATCTTTACCTTCAAAGGCATTCCCTATGCCGGCGATTGTGCCGGTCCGAATCGCTTTTTGCCGCCGGTGAGACCGAAATCTTGGGAAGGCGTGCGCAGTTCACGCCAATACGGATATGTGGCGCCGCAAGGTCCCCGCGCCGGATGGGCGAATGACGAAGAGGCCTTTATGTTCGCCTGGGACGATGGCGTGCAAAGCGAAGATTGCCTGCGCGTCAACGTTTGGACGCCGGCCATTGCAGACCGCAAAAAGCGACCCGTCATGGTTTGGTTGCATGGCGGCGGTTACACGGCCGGTTCAGGTCAGGAATTGCGCTCCTACGATGGCGAGAACCTGGCGCGTCGCGGCGATGTGGTGGTGGTGTCGTTGAACCATCGATTGAATGTCTTCGGCTATCTGGACCTGTCGAAATTCGGCTTTGCGGAGTCGGGCAATGTCGGCATGCTCGACATCGTCGCCGCGCTCGAGTGGGTGCGCGACAACATCGAGAACTTCGGCGGCAATCCACAGTTGGTGACGATATTCGGCCAATCCGGCGGGGGCGGAAAAGTCTCCACCCTCATGGCCATGCCGGCGGCCCAAGGTCTGTTTCACCGCGCGATCGTCGAGAGCGGCTCCATATTGCAGGGCATCCCGCAGGAAAATGCTCAGAAGGCGGCCGATGCCATCATCAGCGAATTGGGACTTACTGCGGCGACGATCGGACAAATCCAGACGCTGCCCTATCAGCAGATCCTGACGGCTGCGGATAAGGTGTTGCGGGAACGGCGCCCAAAGGTTGCCGGCGGGATTCCGAATTTTCGGCGTATCTCGGCGTCGTTGGGCTTCGGACCGGTTGTCGATGGCAAGATTCTTCCAGGTCATCCGTTTGATCCCGGGGCGCCGGCGATCTCAGCGGATATCCCGATGATCATCGGCACGACGCTGAACGAATTCGTGACTGCGATCAATCACCCCGAATTCGAAGCCATGAGTGAGGCAGATCTTCAGAAGCACGTAAGCGAGATCCATGGCGAAAAGGCGGCGAGCGTCATCGGTGCCTTTCGTCAGCGCACGCCGCGAGCGAAACCCTTCGATATCTGGTCGCGCATCGCCGCCTCCGGCGTGCGCGGCAGTGCGATCGAGCAGGCGAAACTGAAGGCGGCACAAGGCCGGGCGCCGGCTTATTTGTACTGGTTTACTTGGCAGACTCCCATCTTGAGTGGACGGCCGCGCGCGTTTCATTGCGCAGAAATCGCTTTTGTATTCGACAACACCGATCGGTGCGAGACGATGACGGGGGGCGGCGCCGAAGCGCGCACGTTGGCGGGGAAAATGTGCGACGCCTGGATCCAATTCGCAAGGACGGGAAATCCCAATCACCCGCAGCTACCCAACTGGCCGGCATTTTCCGCGGAGGCCATTGCAACGATGGTTTTCGATCATCCGCCCCGGGTTGAAATGAATCCGGACGGTGCTGAGCAAGCGAGCGTGGCGTAACTGTAGGAAAGGGCTGACAGGAAGAGCATGCTGATACGTGTATTGCGTAACGCATCGCTCTGCACCACAGTTCAGCCATGGCACAACAAAAAACACCGGTTACGGTACGCCTAAATCCAGATCTACTTGCCGAGGTGCGGCAATCCGCCGCCAGGGACAATCGGTCGCTCACCAATTTCATCGAAACCGCGCTGCGGGAGCGCATCAACGGCGCTTCGCGCGGCCCGCGGGCATCGGGATCAGTAACGGTATTCAAGGACAACAAGAACCAATGAACACTACCGTATCAATGCCTTTGGTACCGAGGGCGCAATCGCTCGCGAAAGCGCGAACCGGCATCTCGGGACTCGACGAAGTCACATTTGGCGGATTGCCCGCCGGCCGTCCGACGCTCATTTGCGGCGGCCCGGGCTGCGGCAAGACCCTGCTCGCGACCACATTTCTGGTCAACGGCGCCGTCATGTTCAATGAGCCTGGCGTGTTCGTGAGCTTTGAGGAAACGAGCGACGACCTGATTAAAAATGTCGCCTCGCTGGGTTACGACTTGGGCGCTCTGGTCGCGCAGAAGAAAATCGCCATCGACTTCGTGCGTGTGGAACGCAGCGAGATCGAAGAAACGGGCGAATACGATCTGGAGGGTCTGTTCGTACGTCTGGATTACGCGATCAAGGCGGTCGGCGCCAAACGGGTTGTACTGGACACCCTCGAAATGCTGTTTGCAGGGCTGGGCGATACGCAGATTCTGCGAGCCGAGATCCGCCGGCTTTTCGCCTGGCTCAAACAACGCAACGTGACGGCAATCATCACGGCCGAGCAGGGCGAGGGTAGCTTGACGCGCTATGGCATCGAGGAATACGTATCGGATTGCGTGTTTCTGCTGGACAATCGGGTCAGCGATCAAATTACGACCCGGCGGTTGCGAGTCGTCAAATATCGCGGCTCCGCTCACGGCACCAATGAGTACCCTTTTCTAATCGACGCGCAGGGCGTGTCGGTGCTGCCGGTGACCTCGGCAGGACTGGAGCACGCGGCTTCCGATGAAGTGATTTCGACCGGCATTCCCGGACTGAATCAGATGTTGGGAGCCGGCGGATTTTATAGGGGTACAAGCGTTCTCGTGTCGGGAACCGCCGGCACGGGAAAGACCAGCCTCGCCGCTCACTTTATCGAGGCGGTTTGTGCGCGCGGCGAGCGCTGCCTGTATTTCGCCTTCGAGGAATCGCCGGCGCAAATTATTCGCAACATGCGCTCCATCGGCCTCGATTTGCAGCCGCGCATCGATTCGGGGCTGCTGCGTTTCGAGGCTGCGCGGCCGAGCCTGTTCGGACTCGAGATGCACTTGGCGCGCATGTATCGGGAGATCGAGGAGTTTGCGCCCGCCGCGACCGTCCTTGATCCAATTTCCGCCTTGAGGGGTGCGAGCGGCGATGTGCACTCGATGCTGCTCCGGGTCATCGACTTGCTCAAGAGCCGCGGAATCACGGCGTTTCTCACAAACCTGCTCTCTGCGGAAGGAATGGACAAGTCGGATGCGGGCATGTCATCGCTCATGGATACCTGGTTGTCCCTGGTGCAACTCGAAAGCAACGGCGAGCGCAATCGCGGAATCTACGTGCTCAAGTCGCGCGGCATGAATCATTCCAATCAGATTCGCGAGTATCAATTGACGTCGCAGGGCGTAAAGCTCGTCGACGCTTACCTGGGAAGCAGCGGCGTTTTGACCGGGTCGGCGCGCGTCGCGCAAGAAATGGTCGACGCTGCCTCAATCGTTCGACGCTCGCAAGACAACGAGCGCAAGCAGCGCGACATCCAGCGCAAGCGGGCGGCGCTCGAACGGCAGATTGCGGAACTGCGTGCCGAACTCGAATCCGAGGAAGAGGAAGCGCGAAAGGCTCTGCAGCACGATGAGGAACTCGAGAAGCGCATGCAAGCCGAGAAACGCGCGATGGCCATTCAGCGTGGGGGGAAAGCGTCATGAATCAGGCAAGGGACAATGCGATGGAGGCCTCGCCGCATGCGGACGGCCACTACAACCTGCGCCTCTATGTGGCAGGTCAGACCCCAAAGTCAGTTACGGCGCTCGCCAACTTGAAAAAGATTTGCGAGGAGCACCTGGTTGGGCGATATCAAATCGAAGTGATCGATCTCCTTGAACATCCGCAACTCGCCGCGGGAGACCAAATCCTGGCGGTGCCGACGCTCGTGCGTCGACTCCCGGAGCCATTGAAGCGAATCATCGGAAATCTGTCGAATATGGAACGGGTTTTGGTGGGCTTGGATTTACGCCCGGTTGCTGCGCCATGAGTGAAAAACTGCCGCCGGCGCTTGCCCAGGGTCCACCTTATGTATTGCGCCTTTTCATTACCGGCACGACAGCGCGCTCATCGAGGGCGATCGCAAATCTTCGGCGGGTATGCGAAGAGCGGCTGCATGGCGAATACGATCTTGAAGTGGTCGATATTTACCAGCACCCCGCTGCGGCGCAGGAGTACCAGATCTTGGCCGCACCGACCTTGGTCAAGATGCTGCCGCTCCCGCTGCGGCGAATCATCGGCGATCTTGCCAACGAAGAGCGCGTCCTGGCCGGCCTTGGTTTGAGCCCCAAAGAAATCGCCATTGCCAAATGAAACCTCCCGGCCAAGAATCTTCCGGTGACACTTCCGATGCGAGCGCGCAGCAGCTGCGCCTGGAAAATAGTGCACTTCGAGAGAAACTGCGTGAGGCTGAAGAGACGCTTGAAGCCATCCGCAATGGAGATGTGGACGCGGTAGTCGTTTCAGGGGCCGATGACGTACCCCGGGTTTACACCCTCGAGACTGCCGACCAGACATACCGGCTACTGGTCGAGGAAATGCAGGAAGGCGCATTGACCCTGACACGCGGCGGGGACATTCTTTATTGCAATCGGCGCCTCGCGGAACTGGTTGAGACCGAGCCGCAGCGAGTCATCGGCGGAACATTGGCGCGATTCATCGACCCAGCCGATTGGCCGAACGTTCTCAGCCTGATAACTTCGGGATCGAAAGGTGAGCTGGGAATCAAAACGGAGCAGGGGCGCATCATCCCGACCCATGTGTCCTTCAGCCCATTGAGGGCGGAGGGCTTAAATGAGGAAGAAATCTATTGCTGCATCGTTACCGACCTGACCGAGCAGCGCAGTACGGCCGATCAGCTGCGTGGCGCGCATGCGGCCCTGTTGGCCCAGGTCGCGGAGCGCGAGCACACCGAACGCTTGCTGCGCCAAAGCCAGAAGATGGAAGCGGTTGGCCAGCTGACCGGCGGTATCGCGCACGATTTCAATAATCTTCTGATGGTCATCAGCGGCGGCCTCAGCATATTGGATCGCGAGCTGACCGACGAGCGACGACGCGCGATACGGGAAGGAATGCGTCAAGCGGCGGAGCGCGGCGCTGCGCTCACACGGCAGCTCCTGGCATTTTCGCGGCAAAAGGAGCTGTACGCCAAGCCGATCGCAATCCCCCGGCACGTGGAAGGAATGAAAGAGCTTCTCGATGGATCGCTGGGTGGGTCGGTAACGGTGAAGACAGTTTTTGACCCGGACGTGTGGCCGGTGTGCGTAGATGAGGGTGAGCTGGGCATCGCGTTGCTCAATCTTTGTGTGAACGCCCGCGATGCCATGCCTCAAGGCGGCACGATCACGATCGCAGCGGTAAACCGCGCGAATATCGGCGAATACGGACTTACCGGTGATTTTGTGGAGCTATCTGTGAACGATTCCGGTGTAGGCATGGACGCTGAAACGATTGCGCGTTGCCTGGAGCCGTTCTACACCACCAAAGACATCGGCAAGGGCTCGGGACTAGGTCTCGCGCAAGTGTACGGATTCGCGCACGGATCCGGAGGCTCGGTGCAAATCGAAAGCCTGGCTCATGAGGGGACCAAAGTCGTTCTGCTGCTGCCTCGATCCAATGAGTCGCCCAGCGCCACAACGCGGCGGACGGGGTCTGTCGATGAGGTCTCGACCGCTCATGGCCTGTGCCGGGTGCTTCTGGTCGAGGACGATGTTCAGGTCGCCTCGCTGACGAGCGCGATGTTGGCCGAGCTGGGCTACGAGGTAATACCGGTTACGACCGGACAAGCCGCCTTGAACGAACTCGCGGCCACGCCCGGAATCGGATTGGTGCTGTCAGACGTGATGATGCCCGGCGGCATGGACGGGATGGGGTTGGTGCGAGAAATGCGCCAACGCGGTATGTCATTGCCGGTAGTTTTGGTCAGCGGTTTCTCCGCGGCGGCCAAGCGCGATGCTGACGACGAAGGTATTCCGTTGCTGCCGAAGCCTTACACCTTGCGCGACCTGGCAGCTCAATTGACTTCAGCGCTATCGACGCCTCGCGTGCGCCGGCAGAGCCCGCTTTCACTGGAGCCTGAATTCAAGTATTCCGAGTGAGCCGCGCCGGGTCCTTTAAAGCAAGTTGTTCGGCCAAATCATGGTGCGCCACATGTGCGCGACCGTCGAACCATCGAAGCCCAGGCCCTCCTCGGGCTGCTTGAAATGCCTGCCGATAATATCGGTGAACATCTCTGGGTCCACGGTGACGCTCGGATCGAACGAGTACAAGTCGTTCAAGGTGATGAGGCGCGAAGTCATGTACCAACGATGCTGGCGCGCTTGCGCGTAAGCCTGTTTGACGTACTCGGCGGGCTCATAGTCGGGACCGAAGAATTTGATATAGGCTTCGGGATACTTATAGCCGACCGATTCATCGGCGAAAAAGCGCAACGCCTGATGATTTCGGACCGCCCAACTGATCTCTTCCGATACGTAGGGTTCGATGAGCTGCGCACCCCAATATCCGTGATCAACGCGAATCAGTGCGCCGTTCGCAATGTCGTGCAGCAAACACGCCAACACGACCTTCTCCTCCATGCCGCCTTTCAGTGCAACCATGGCGCTCTGCAGTAGATGATTGCGCGTGAAGGGCGTAAAGCGCTGACGAAAGAAATCCAGAAGCTTGGGTTTCTCCGGCATCTGCGACAGCGCCGGGTTGTTCCCCATCATGAACACAGTATCCGGCCCCAACTGGGCCATCAGCTCAGTCTCCACGTCAGGCTGTCCCGTGCCGAGCAACGACATCGGCTGCGGCAAAATCAACCGCCGGCGGCCGGCTTTCGTTTGAGGCTTTTCATTTTCAGAACGGAGTGCTTTATTCATGGTGCTACAACGCGGTGACTGAGCCTGCATTGTAAGCGAACA
>Ga0307474_10001065_pt1 | contig 19927 bp, 16 predicted proteins | sample atmos_gasesECM1C_2_FD_203312 | JGI IMG/M metagenome (GOLD analysis project Ga0307474, IMG submission 203312) | Hardwood forest soil microbial communities from Morgan-Monroe State Forest, Indiana, United States - atmos_gasesECM1C_05 | ecosystem: Environmental > Terrestrial > Soil > Temperate... | reverse complement strand
GGTGCCGTTGACGTCGGAGGCGTCCGCGATCGTCGGTGCGGCGGGCGCTGTGGACGTTAGCGCATTGTGAACGGCAAAGACCTGCTGTAGCGCCGTCGAACCGCTCAGCGACATATCTCCCTGCTGAACGCCCCAGCTATAAGCGTAGTCGAACGCGGGCGATGGGACGATTGATCCCCAGGTCGACAACAGCTGCTGTTCCTGGCTGGCGGTTGGCATCGTGTAGCTGGTGTACTGTCCGCCTCCGAAGGCTTGATACACGGGCACGATCTGGCTCAGCGTGATCCCGGTGGCTTCAGCTGCGCTGACGGCGTCGGGAATAACGCTGTAGTTCACCCCCCCAGTGAACTGTGGTCGCACGGGATATGGATCCAGGCCGAACAAATCGATGTCCGTGTTCGCGGAATTGTACGTGTTGACATAAGACGGCTGCGTGGGGGTGCCTTCGTTCAAAAGGACGATGAATGTTTTCGCTCCTGGCACGTTGGCATGGATCCAATCCGACTCCGCCTTGAGATTAGCGGCTGAAACCAGCGACGGATCTGGCTCGTCCGCCAGGTAGAAGCCATAGAGCTTCGGGTTGCCGATAAACTGGCTGACCACACTCTGGAAGCTCGCGGTAGCACCGCCGGTCATGCCGAGCCACACGAGCCCCTCGACGCCGGCTGGCAGGGAATTGAGGTCGTCGACAGAACTCACATCCGCCAGATTAAAGCCGTCGCTGGCGGGCACATATTGGCCATTAACAATGTTGGCGTTTGGTGAGTAATGGAGGCTTGTGATCGGGTCAGACATGCGCTGCTCCTCCCGACTGGCTTGCAATCGCGCCCGATGATTCGCTTAATGCCAAGCTGTCGCAGCCAACTCCGGCTAAGCCGGTACACTTGCGCATGCGCGCAACTGACAAACCTGCTGACGGGACGATGCTCTGGATTTCTTCATATCGTCGGCGCCGGCCGACTCGCTGGACCCTGAAACTATCCGAATGGTCAGATATCCATCGGAGCCACCTATATCATATCAAGAGCGGCCGCGGGTTAACTCTTTCGAGGTATCGAACGAACGCGAGAAGAACGACGCCCCTCTGGGGTTACCTCTGGTGATGCGCTGAAAGCCGTGCCGATCGATACTCCCAAGGCGCGGTGGACAGGTCGAAATGGCATCTCGCCTAATGGGATGGTCCGGCCGTGCTCCGGCCCCGACAGCGCGCAAAGCTTGCGGTGGCAGCGAAGACAAGGAGCATGCCACATTGAGTCAATCAACGGGCTTCTCGATGGCCTCGCCGTCAGCTTCCCTCTAAGCTGCCTGTGCCCGCGCCAACAACCGACAACAGCCGGCGGGCGGAGGACATTCGCCCATGCAACAGATCCGCGTCTGCACCTATGACGGCCCGGGCACAGAGCCCGTCATCCGTACCGTGCCCTGGCCGAAAATTCCTGACAGAGCGGCGCTGATCAAGGTCGGCGCCTGCGGCGTCTGCGGGACCGATTTGCATATCCTGAAAGGGCATTGGCCGAAGCCTTTGCCCTGGCCGTTCACGCTGGGGCATGAGATCGGCGGCGTGCTGGTCGAGGTCGGCTCGGAATTCACATCCGATTTCATGGACAAGCCGTTGCGCCTGGGCTCGAAAGTGATGATCCCACCGCTCATGCCCTGCGGCCGCTGCTACTACTGCGTCCACTATCCGGAGCATGCCAACAAGTGCCTGACGCCCGTCTATTACGGGCGCTATCTCGGCTTCGACAAGGCTCCGCATCTGTGGGGCGGCTGGGCCGAATATGTCTATGTCGATCTCGACATGCTGCCGGGCACCAAGATCTACAAACTGCCTGATGACATGTCGCTCAGGCTCGGCTCGTTGTCGGAGCCCTTGACCTCCTGCATCCGCGCCTTCAACCGCGCCACACGCGCCGGCGGCTTCTCGTGGGGCGCGACGGTGGTGATCCAGGGCTCCGGTCCGATCGGAATTCTGGCGGTCGCGGCGGCGCAGGAAATGGGAGCAGGGCGGGTGATCTGCGTCGGCGCGCCGGAGGAGCCCAGGCTCAAGCTCGCCCGCAAGTTCGGCGCGGAAGCAACCGTCGACATTGCGCAATTGCCGACGGCCGAAGCGCGCATCAAGGCCGTGCGCGACATCATCGGCGGCTTCGGCGCCGACCTCGTGATGGATTGTTCGGGCCATGCGACTGCGGGCCCCGAAGGCATTGAGATGCTCCGTGACGGCGGCACCTATGTCGAGATGGGCCAGTTCACCGATGCCGGATCGATTCAAACATCATGGCACCGCATCTGCACCAAGGATTTGACCGTGCTCGGCTCCTGGGGCTTCACCGGCAACGACCTGCCGCTCGGGGTCGACATGCTCTACCGCACCCGCGACAAATATCCCTGGGAAGCGATGCAGACGATCTATCCGTTCACGGAAGCGGGCGTGGCGCAGGCAGTCGCGGATGCCATGGCGATGAAGACCGTGAAGTCGACGATCGTGCCATGGCCGGAGTTGGTGGAGTGACCACTGGGCTGCACCGAGGCAGTTACATTAAAAATCTCACGCCCCGTGGCGTGGCTCGTCCTCCCAGTCCTTCCACTCCACATCCCTGTTGATCTTCAGGTAACTGGAAACGGCAGCCCCAATGGTTGGGAAGAAGCCTTCCTCGCCGAACTGCGCGTAGAGTCCGAATCTCTTGAGCTTGTCCTTGACTGGGTCCTTGAGTTCGGCAAAGCAAAGCTCGATGCCCTCGGCGTGCAGTGCCTTGTCCAGGTCGGCGACGATATCGCAGGCGGTGACGTCCACACTGGTGACCGGCTCCGCCGCGACGACCAGCCAGCGCACCGCCGTCGGCGATTTCGCGACCGCTTCCAGAGCGCGCTCCCGGAAGAATTCAGCATTGGCGAAGAACAGCGGCGCATCCCACCGGAACAGCACGAGGCCGGGGATCCGGCGTGCATCCGGATATCTCGTGACGTCGTGGTAGCCCTTGATGCCTTCGGCTCGCCCGAGCACGGCCGAGTGCGGGCGCCACCCGTCCCACAGGAATTCGGCGATGGCGATGGCGATGGCGAGACCGATCCCTGGAATGGCGCCAAATACCGCGACGCCGGCAAAACAGGCGATCGACAGCCAGAACTCCCATGGCTGAATGCGATAGATCCGTTTGAGGTCGGTAATCTCGATGAGGCCAATCGCGGCAGCAATGACGACGGCGGCCAGCGCCGCGTTGGGCAAGTGCTGAAGCAGCCTCGGTGCGGCCACAAGGAGGAAGGCGATGGCAAGCGCGCCGACGACGCTGGTGAGTTGAGTTTGGGCGCCGGCGACTTCCGCAACGGGCGTCCGCGACGCGCTGCTGCTGATCGGAAAACCTTGAAAAAAGCCGGTGACAAGATTGGCCGCGCCGAGCCCCACCATCTCCTGGTTGGGATCGACCTGCATACCCAATCGCGCGGCATAGGTGCGGGACAGCACACTGGTGTCGGCAAACGACACCAGCGCGATGGCGCTGCCGCCGATCAGCACCGGGCCGAGATCGCTATAGCCGATCCATGGAAAGGCGAACCCCGGCAGACCTTCCGGAAGCGGGCCCAGTACTTTCACGCCATATTGTGTCCCAAGATCAAGCACACCGGCGACGACAGTCGCGCCGACGACCGCAATCAGGACGTTGGGCAGCCGCTTGTCCTTCTGAAGCAGCAGGATCACGGCGAGCGTGCCGAGGCCGATGCCAAACGCGACCCAGTTCGTCCGCCCTTCAAGGATTGCACCGCCGATCGCCCACAGGCTCCGCAATGGACCTTCGTTCTCGATCGAGAAGCCAAAGAGCTTCGGCAATTGGCTGATCAAAACAGTCAGCGCAATCCCATTCATGTAGCCGTAGCGTATTGGCTTGGAGAGAAGTTCGGTCACAAAGCCCAGGCCTGCAACGCCGGCCAGGATGCATACCGTTCCTGCAACGATGGCCATCATACCGGCGAGCGTTGCCGCGCGAAGCGGGTCGCCACCAGACAGGGGAGCGATGACACCGAGAATGACCGCCGCCAGAGCCGAGTCCGGTCCCAGGACGAGAATGCGGCTTGGACCGAACAAGGCGTAGGCCAGCAGCGGTGTGATGGTGGCGTAGAGACCGTAGACGCCCGGCAACCCCGATGCCTCTGCATAGGCAATTCCAACCGGGACCAGCATGGTCGCCAGCACGAGTCCGGCGAAGATATCGCGCGGGAGCCAGGCGGACTCGTATCGGCGGATTGTGTCGAGTCCCGGCAGCCAGCGAATCCAACGTTTCATGGGACGCTCACTTTCAAATCGGCCGGCCCCCGCAAGCCGTGTGTTACGTCCCGGCTGCGATTGGCCAGACTCTGATCAAGTCTAGACTGCGGCGCTACCGATAAACAGCGCGAGACACGACTATTGCGGATGATTGGAGTTGGTTCGCGATTTTGCGACCGCGAACAAGCATGGACACTTTGCCTTGCGCCCAGCTCAATGTGGGGGAAGGTGGAGGAGAGAGGTGCGCGGGGGGCCCGGAAGCCTAGCCGGGTGAGCCATGGCCGCGGTGATATGCGCTTGGCGACGGCCAGGCCCAGGTGCTGAGCGTTGTCCTGTCCGGCTCGAAGATTTCGATCTTGAGCGGATAGCACGCCGCAACATCGCTCGAATGGGTAGCGCTGCAGTCTCCACCGGGACAGGCCGACAGGGCTCCGAGCAAATCGATCTCAGCGAAAAACTCGATGAAGTCGCCGGGGCGGACGGGACTTGCCTTCATGAAATACTGGTGCGTGTCCTTCGTGAACCCGGTGCACATGAAGACATTGAGCACGTCGTGGATGTGATGCTCCACCGTGCGGGGTTCCGTCTTCAATTCGGCAGCAAGCGCGCGCGACAGGTTGGAGTGGCAGCAGAAATCGTAGCCCGTGCCGCTCAACAGGAAATTCGTATACGGATCACAGCGCGTGCCGATGACGTCGTGGATGCCCGCACCATCCGAATCCCAGCCGTACCAGCCGAGCGTGTCATGACTGATGGTCGCCATCGGTCTCAGATGAGGCATTGTGCTCCAAAGTCGGTCGCCGGCGCCGACGTGGGTCGCGTGGAGCGCTCGTGTCTTGCCGCTGAAGAAGCGCTCGGAGAGATCGTCCGCGTTCCAAAGATCGAGGTCGCCGACCTGAGGGCCTTCGATACTGACAATCCGGAAGAATTGGCCGCGTGACACCCGGAATGCTCGGGCGTCGCGTGGCGGCACGACGATCTCGTGAGTTTTGACCATCGTGTGCCGGGCGGATTCCAGCACAGCCATATCGGGCCTGGGCATTGCGCCGGCCGGATAAGCGATTGCCGGTTTGGCTGCACGGCGCAAGGCCGCGTCAGCAGGTGAAGGGGGGAGCTTTGACGACATATTTCGACCTCGGATGAACTCGGCAAAAAAGGGCGATCGGTCACTTGAGCCAGGGCCAGCACTGCGACTGTCTTGGCTTGACGGAATTGGGTTGGTTTTTGAGCTCGCCTGGTGGAGCAGTCGTAACGCGGCCAACAGCGCGGTGAAAACCATCGTCAGTAGCAGGATCACGACCGTGGCTTCGCGGATATCGTGGACCTGCCCACAGCGCGGTCTCGTGTCGAACGCCGAGCCGGCTGCGGGCGACATTGTCCGGTGTCATTGCGGTGCGATCCGTCGATTGAGCGATGGCGGAAAAGGGGACCAAGCGTAGATCGCAGGATGTGCTGCAAAAGAACGCTCAGGTCAACGGGCCAACGCATAGCGCCGGCTCGCGCGCGCCGTCTCGTCGAAGGTCATATCGTCGTCTGGCGTCGGATGCTCGAATGGGCAGCGCGGGAGCAAGTCATCGGCTCTTATTTCCGGAAAACGCGTCTATCGAGCGCTCGTCAGCCCGTATCCTGGCTTGACGCACGCGGCACGCCGCGCGCCCGCGCAAATTTCTGCGCGCTGACCGGCTTGCCGAACAAGAATCCCTGCGCCTGGTCAAAGCCCATTTCCTGGACGGCGAGAAAATCGGCGCGGGTCTCGATGCCCTTGGCTACGGTGCGCGCACCATAGTCGCGCGCGAGATCGATGATGCCGCGGCAGACCACCTGTTTCAGCCGCTCGTCCGCGCAGCCCGTGATGAACTGACGGGTGACCTTCAGCTCGACGAAGGGGAAGATGGGCAGCCCCACGAGCTCTGGCCAGTCCGCCCCGACATTGTCGACCGATATCGCGAGGTTGCGGAAACGGAGCTCTCGCGCGATCTCGACAATGAGATCGCGATTTTCGATCACGTCGTCGCTCTCGATTTCGATCAGAAGGCCGCCAAAAGCGGGGTGGCTCGGCAATTTCCGGCAGAGATCGAGCACCGCGGGCCCGTCCTTCAGGAAGGCGAGCGGAAGGTTGATCGACATTTCGAGCGGGCCGCGGCTTTGCACGAATAGGTGCCAGTCCTCGATCACGCGGCTGACTAGGAATTCGGAGAAGCCGCGGAAGCTCGGATCGCTATCGTCGGGGATGAAATCGGCGGGCGCAACGACGCCCCAGGCCGGATGCCGGATGCGCACCAGCGCCTCGGCGCCGAGCGCCAGCAAAGAGCGTACATCGACCTTCTGCTGGTACCACAATTCGAGCCAGCCGAGCTTGAGCGCCTCGGCGACGTCGATGACGGGGTGGGGCGCGTCGCCGGCGGCAAGGAATGGCGCGATCCGCCGCTGCAGCGCGTCGACGCTGAAGGGGGTCGGCAGCGGCTGCAGCATCAGAAGTCCGAGCTCCTGGCAGAGCTGCCGGACCGCGGTGACCAGGACCGATTCGGCCGGGCCGATGGCCAGGATGGAACCGTCGAACGCGGCATCGCCGAGAGTTTGCAGGACCCTCTCGATCTCGATGGCGTCGCCGCCGGAGATGCCAAGCACCACCAGATCCGGTGCGGTCTCCATGATGGATTCGGGCGCAGCAGGGCACTCGGTCGCGATGAAGCCGAGCTCGGTTAGCGTTTCCATCAGGAAAGCCTGATTATGCTTCTTGCCGTCCACCACTGTGGCTCGCGGCACGACCTTGCGGCGTCCAAATTTGGGACGCCTCTGCGCGGTGTCAGTGAGTCGTTCCATCACTCTCCATCCGGAGCCGACCATCAGGGTGGATTTTGACGTTTCCACGACAACTTCTGATTTACCCGCGAATGCAGATACTGGAACTAACTTGTGCTAACCGGTGCACGATAATGCATCAGGCGCGGTTGCCGCAGGCCTGATGAATGCGTTGCACCAGCCCGGTGCCCTTAAGGTCCGGATCCTGCCCTAGCCCTTGATGAAGGCGAGCAAATCGGCGTTGATGGTCTCGGCCTCGGTCGTCGGCATGCCGTGTGGAAAACCCTTGTAGGTCTTCAAGGTACCGTTCTTCAGGAGTTTGGCCGAGAGGGGCCCTGAGTCGGCGTAAGGCACGATCTGGTCGTCATCGCCATGCATCACCAGGACCGGTACGGTGATCTTCTTCAAGTCTTCGGTGAAGTCGGTCTGGGAAAACGCGACGATGCCGTCGTAATGCGCTTTCACGCCGCCCATCATGCCCTGGCGCCACCAGTTCTGGATCACGGCTTCCGACGGCTTCGCGCCGGGCCGGTTGTAGCCGTAGAACGGACCCGCTGCGAGATCGCGATAGAATTGCGAGCGGTTGGCGGCGAGCTGCACCTGCAGCCCGTCAAAAACGCTCTTCGGCAGGCCGCCTGGATTGACCGCGGTCTGCACCATCAACGGCGGCACGGCGGAAAGCAGCGCCGCCTTTGCCACCCGGCTTTCGCCATGGCGGGCGATATAATGCACGACCTCGCCGCCGCCGGTGGAATGGCCGACATGCACGGCATTCTTCAGGTCGAGATGATCGGTCAGCGCCGCGAGGTCGTCGGCATAATGGTCCATGTCGTGGCCATCAGAGCCTTGGCTCGAGCGGCCATGCCCGCGGCGATCGTGGGCGATGGCGCGAAAGCCGCGATTGAGGAAGAACAGCATCTGCGTGTCCCAGTCATCTGACGATAGCGGCCAGCCATGGCTGAAGACAACGGGCTGGCCCGCGCCCCCAATCCTTGTAGAAAATCTCGGTGCCGTCCTTGATGATGATCGTGGGCATGCGTTGAGTCTCCCTGAGATCAAGTCGAATTGGGCGGCCGTTTCGAGGGTCGCTCTCGATGCTCCGACGTCATTCGCCTCTGCCGCGCGTGGTCTCGAACAGGAACCAGGTGCGCCGCTCGGCTTCATCGATCCAGTTTTCCAACAGGCTTGCGCTCGCCACGTCGCCGTGCTCGTCGCAGAGGTCGTGGATCTCCCGCATGCGCGCGGTGAGCTGCTTGTTGTCGTCGCGAAGCTCGGCCAGCATGTCCTTGGGCGTCACGTAATCGGCGTCATTGTCCAGGATACGCTTCAGGCGGCTGATGTGTCCGATGGACCGCAAGGTGGTGCCGCCGATCTTGCGAACGCGCTCGGCAATGTCATCGGTGGTGGCGAAGATCTGGTCGCTCTGCTCATCCAGCAGCAGGTGATAGTCGCGGAAGTGCGGACCTGACACGTGCCAGTGAAAATTCTTGGTCTTCAGGTACAGTCCGAACATGTCGGCGAGCAGGATGTTCAACGCGCCCGAAATATCTCGCACCGCATCTGCCGTCAGATCGGTGGGTGTTTCGAGCGAAGCGGATTTGTGCGCCTTGGTGTCCTGAGCACTCATCGGGTCGTCTCCTTTCGCGCTAGTCGTGATCAAGCAGCAATGTTGCCCGCAGTCCGTCCCTCATTTTGCAGCACCGGAGTCTAGCAGGAGATGTTCGCCGGTTCTTTCTGGCGCGGCATCACGTTCGCTCAGCAGCCGGTCAATTGCCTGTTATGTGCTGTTAGAGGGTGTTAGCGGTTGCGGGCAAGAGCAACCGAGCCTGCCACTATATCACGGCGGAATTGGGCTCAGGCACCGGTGTTGGCGTGCGGACCGACGCGCCGTAACAAGGCTTGCGGCAAACCGGCTTGCACTGACGCGATCGGGATGGTCTAAAATCGGGTAATTCTATTGTCCACGAGATGCCCATGCTTGCCTCGCAGCGCGATCTCTTCGAGATGCCGCGCCATATCTGTTATTTGAATGCGGCCTCCTATAGCCCGTTGCCGTTGCGCACCCAGGAGGCGGGCCGCGCGGCGGTCATGCGCAAGGCGACACCCTGGACGCTCGATGCCGGCTTTGCCCATGCGCAATACGAGCGCACGCGTTTGGCCGCCGCGCGCCTGATCAATGCCGATGCGGCCGATGTCGCGCTCACGCCCTCGGTCAGCTACGGTGTTGCAACCGCGGCCAAGATTCTCACCATTCCGCGCGGCTCGCGCGTGATCGTTCTGGAGAACGACCATTCTTCACCGGTGTTGGAATGGCGGACGCGCGCGTCTGCGCAAGGTTTCACGGTCGAGACGGTGAGCCAGCCCGATGACGGCGACTGGACCTCGGCCGTCCTGGCCATCATCGACCGGCCGGGCGCGCCGCCGGTCGGGCTTGCCTCGATCTCCTCGGTGCATTGGTCGGATGGCGGACTGATCGACGTCGATGCCGCGTGCGCCGCGCTGAAGCGACAGGGAGCGCTATTCCTGATCGATGCGACCCAAAGCGTCGGCGTGCTCGCGATGGACGTCAAGCGCCTCGATCCGGATTTCGTGCTGTTTCCGACCTATAAATGGCTGCTCGGTCCTTACGGCCGCGCTTTCATGTACATCGCCAAGCGCCACCAGGGCGGCATTCCGCTGGAGCAGACCGCCTATGGCCGCCGCGACGTGCGCGCCGAGAACGCGGTCTATTTCGCCGACCTCCGTTACGCGTCCGATGCGCGGCGCTTCGACATGGGTGAGCGCGACCATTTCATCTCCATTGAGATGGCCGCCATCGGCATGGAGATGATGGCGGAATGGGGGGCGAGCGGCATCGCGCAGCGGCTGTCGATGCTGACCGAGCGCATCGCGGCAGAATTGCGCGGCCTTGCGCTTCACGTGCCGGATCGGAGCTTGCGCGCGCCTCATATCCTGAGCCTCGCCATCAAGGGCGGGATGCCGGCCGGGCTGATCGAGGGCCTTTCGAGCGAGGGCATCTATGTTGCACCGCGGGTGGGCCGCATGCGCATCTCGCCGCACGTCTATAATGACGAGATCGATGCCGACCGTTTTGTCGCGGCGCTGACCCGGCGCTTGAAGCGCTAGCGCGTGATCCGGACCCGGAGCGGCCGCCGTCGCTAAAATCGTGCAGTGATTTTTCTCGCGAAAATCAAAAGCGTGAAGCGCTAGGCACGGTCGACCGTGGACAGCTCATAAAACTTACACAGCTCTGTCACCCAGGGCCGCTAAAGCGTCGCCGGTCGATAGATTACTTCCTTTTGGGGTAACAGGATGAAAACCAAGTTTCTTTCCACGGTCGCGTCGTCCGTGGTCGCCGCCGCGCTTGCAAGCAGCACTGCGGCCTTCGCCGCCGACTATGCCAATCCGAACAAGCTGAAGACCGCGACGCCGATCAAGCACATTGTGGTCATCTTCAACGAGAACCGCTCGTTCGACCACTATTTCGCAACCTATCCCAATGCGGCCAACCCGGCTGGTGAAATTCCCTTCGTCGCCAAGCGGCATACGCCGACGGCGGCCAACCTCGCCACCGCCAAGCTTTTGACCAACAACCCGAACGATACCGACACGGCCAACGGCACCGGGGCGACTAACCCCTTCCGTCTCGACCGCACCCAGGCCAACACTGCTTCGCAGAACCACGCCTATACGCCCGAGCAGGAAGCCTATGACAACGGCAAGATGGACCTGTTCCCGAAGTTCACCGGTCACGGCACCGCTGGCGGCGTCGGCGCCTTCGGCACCAGCGGTCAGGTGATGGGCTATTTCGACGGCAACACGGTCACCGCGATGTGGAATTACGCCCAGAACTTCGCGATGAACGACAACAACTATACCGACAGCTTCGGACCGTCGACGCCCGGCGCGATCGCGGTGGTCTCCGGCCAGAACAATGGCGCCGTGAACATCGTCGGTACCTCGACGCAGACGGTCAACGACACCCAGGGCGGCCTGACGCTGATCGGCGACACCGACCCGGGCTATGATTCCTGCTCGAGCACCACGAGCACGGTCCAGATGCAGGGTAAGAACATCGGCGACCTGCTCAACGCCGCGGAAATCCCCTGGGGCGGCTTCATGGGCGGCTTCGACCTGACCCGCACCAACCTCAATGGCACCACCAACTGCCAGCGCTCGACCTTCTCGAGCGTCGTCGGCGCCGGCACTGCGGACTACATCCCGCACCACGCCTGGTTCCAGTACTACAAGTCGACCTCGAACCCGACCCATGCGCGGCCAAGCTCGCTCCAAGCCGTCGGCCATACGCTTGAGCGGAACGGCGAGACCCTCGATCCGGCCAACCACCAGTACGATCTCGAGGATCTCTATGGAGCGATCCTGGCCGGCAATTTCCCGGCCGTGTCCTACGTCAAGATGTCGGCCTATCAGGACGGTCATGCCGGCTACTCGGACCCGCTCGACGAGCAGGAGGGAACGGTCCAGCTGATCAACTTCCTGCAGCAGCAGCCCGATTGGGACAAGACTCTTGTCATCATCACATATGACGACTCGGATGGCTGGTACGACCATCTCTATGTCAAGCCGACCTGGGCCTCGTATGATGCGACCGCTGACCAGGTCAACGGCCCCGGCCAGTGCGGCACGGGTGTTGCAACGCAGGTTCAGCCGAACGGCCTGAAGGGCGAGCCGGTGAATGGCCGTTGCGGTCCGGGCACCCGCGTTCCCTTCGTCGTGATCTCGCCGTTCGCCAAGCCGAACTACATCAGCTCGAAGCGCATCACCCAGTCGTCGGTCGTGCGCTTCATCGAAGATAACTGGCTCGACGGAAAGCGTATCGGCGGCGGCTCGCTCGATGCTAGCTCCGGCCTGATCACGGACATGTTGGATTTCACGCAAAGACCCAACGACAAGCTGTTCCTCGACCCGACCGCCGGCACGGTCGTCGTCAGCGTGCCGGAAGGTCACCACGAAGGCCGCCACGAGGATCGCCACTAAGACTACCGACGTATCGAGATATGAACAGCCGCACTTTGTGGCTCCTCGGCGCCGGCCTGCTCTGCATGGCCGGCGCCGTTTCTGCGGTCGAGACGCAGGGACTGAACGGAGCAAATCCGCACCTTGTGCATCTCGTGCGTCCGCGCACCGCGCCGCTGTCGGCGATGGCGCAACTCGGCCGAGCGATCTTCTACGACGCGTCGCTTTCTTCCTCCGGCGCGCTGTCATGTGCGTCCTGTCACAGTCCCGATCACCATTACGGCCCGCCGAACGATGGGCCGGTGATGCTCGGCGGCCCCGACCTGTCGCGGCAAGGCGCGCGCGCCGTGCCGTCGCTGACCTATCTGGAGCGCACGCCGAATTTCTCGATCGGTCCCGAGCAGAGCGACGACGACAATATCGTTCCCGCGGCGCAGATGGCCGCGCTCGGTCAACAGACTGCACGCGCAAAGAAGACGGCGACAGGGACGGCTGCGTCGGCGGCGAACATCGTGCCGCAGGGGGGCCTGTTCTGGGACGGCCGTGCCGACACGCTGCAGGATCAGGCGCTGTTTCCGCTGCTCGATTCGCGCGAGATGGACGGCGGCAGCGCGGAGAGGGTGGCGAACAAGCTGCGTCACGCGCCTTATGCCGAGCGTTTCACCGGCCTGTTCGGTGTCGGCGTCCTGAATGACACGCGTTTGCTGGTGGCAGAAGCGATGTTCGCCGTCGCGCGCTATCAGTTCGAAGACGCAAGCTTCCATCCCTACACCAGCAAGTTCGATTATTGGTTGGAGGGCAAGGCGCGACTCTCCGAGAGCGAGATGCGCGGCCTGCAATTGTTCAACGACCCGGACAAGGCCAACTGCGGCGGCTGCCATCTTTCGAGCCCGACCCGCGATGGCCTGCCGCCGCTCTTCACCGACCATCAGTACGAGGCGTTAGGCGCGCCGCGCAATGCGGCTCTGGCCCAGAACCGCGATCCCACCTTTTTCGATCTCGGCGCCTGCGGTCCGCAGCGCAAGGACATCGCCGACCAGACGCAATATTGCGGTATGTTCGTCACGCCCACCTTGCGCAACACGGCGACCCGCCACGCCTTCTTCCACAACGGCGTCTTCCATAGCCTGCAGGAAGTGCTCGACTTCTACAATTTCCGCGACACGAATCCGGAGAAGGTGTTTCCGCATGCGGCAGATGGCAGCGTGAAGAAATATGATGATCTGCCGGCCAAGTATCATGCCAATGTCGACGTGAGCGATTCGCCATTCGACCGTCATCCTGGCGAGACGCCGGCAATGACGGCGCAGGACGAAGCCGACATCATCGCTTTCCTCAACACGCTGACCGACGGCTATCGGCCGGAAAATTAGAGCATTATCGGACCCGCAGGGTGGCGTTAGCGCACAGTGCGTAGCGGTTTTCCGAGAACAGCGCGATGACGACCGAATCCGCGGCAAACACTCGGCCCCACCCGACCCCCAACTGCTGCGCTGGAATATCGTGGCCGGGCCGTTGAAGGGAGACCGTTCCTGAAACCCTCGGCGCTGGGAACGATCGCTCGGCGGCATCGCTGGGTACGCTCGGAATCCTGGGAGAACAGCGATGATATCGTCCGCTGCGGAAGACATAACGCTGGACCGAACAGCGGACCTGACAACGGACCTGACAACGGACCTGGCGATGGTCTGCCGGCGGGCCGACCAGCTGATGGCGTCAGGCGGCTATCAGGAGGCGATCGCCCTCTACCGCGAGGTTCTCGAGGTCCGTCCCGATCATGCGGTGGCCGCCAACAACATGGGCAACGCCTACCAGAAGCTGGGGCGGCTCAGCGACGCGGTGTCCTGCTATCGACGGGCGCGCCACGCGCAGCCGGATAGCGCCGCGATTCGCACCAATTTGGGTCGTGCCCTCGAAGCGAGCGGCAATGCCCGGCAGGCGCTGGAGGAGTTGGGCCGCGCCCTCGAACTCGCACCACACTCGGCAGAGATCCATTTTCATATTGCCACTCTCCTGGAACACCAGCTGTTTCTGAAGGAGGCAAGGCACTATTACGAGGCGGCCCTGCGGCTGAAGTCCGACTACGCGGACGCCCATATCGGCCTCGGAGACGTGCTCGCCGATCTCGGGTTTGAGCAGGAGGCGTGGGAACAGCGCCGGCTCGGCTATGTGGGGCGTGTGCTTTCGACCGCGCCAGCGCTGCGCAACGACCATCCGGTCCGCATCCTCAAACTGATGTCGGCGGCCGGCGGCAATGTCCCGCTGGACGAGGTGCTGACGCCGTTTCGTTTCGAGGTCGCCGGGCTCATCGTCGAATTCGCCGACCGGCTGCCGCCGCCCGAGGGCTACGACACCGTAATCAACGCCATCGGCGACGCCGACCGCTGCAAGCGCGGCCTGGACGCGGCTGCGGCGCTGTTGCGGGGGAGTTCGGTCCGACCGCTCAATCCGCCGGAGCGGGTCGCGTCCACCGGCAGGGAAGCCCTGGCGGAGCGGCTGGGCGGCCTTGAAGGGATAAAGACGCCGCGTGTACGCAATGTTGCGCGCGAGCTGTTCCGCGAGGGGCGGGCGGCGGCGGCGCTGGCGGAGGAGGGCTGGCAATGCCCGCTACTGTTGCGGGCGGTGGGCTACCACAGCGGCCATCACTTCACCCGGGTGGAGGCGTTCGATCAGGTGGACGTCGCGGGGATCGAACTGCCGGGCGAGCATCTGCTCGTCATCGAGTGGCTCGATGGCCGGGGAGCCGACGGATTGTTTCGCAAGTATCGCGCGATGCTGCTCGCAGGCCAAGTCTATCCGTTGCATCTGGCAATCTCGCGGCAGTGGAAGGTTCACTATTTCTCGTCCGACACGGCGGCCAGCGAAGCCCATCGGGCCGAGGAATTGCGCTATCTGGCGGACCCCGAGGCCGTCGTCGGCAAGCGGGCGATGGCGGCGCTCCGGCGCATCGGCCAGGCGCTGGGCCTCGACTACGCCGGCGTCGATTTCGCGCTTGATCCCGACGACGCAGTCCTGGTGTTCGAGGCCAACGCCACCATGCGGATCGTCCCGCCGCCAACAGGTTCGCTCGGTGATCGCCGCCGTCCGTTCATCGATCGCGCCATGGCGGCGGCGAGGGAGCTGTTCTCCGGGAGCCGGCAGCCATAATTGGAGAGCGGAAGGGGAGCGCGACTTCAGCGCAGGCCCTCATAGACCATGAAGCCGCGGGCGATCGCGAGCTTGCGCAAGGCCCGCGGCACGATCTTTTCCGGCCGATGCAGATAGCGGTGCGAGGTCAATTCCAGTTCGCCGAGAGGGCCGGGACCGGTCTCGAATGGCGCGAGTAGTCCGGTCATGCTGACCGGCATATGCGCCCGCGTGGTGAAGGGAAGCAGCAGCAATTCGAGATGGGTGGTGCTTCCGGAAGGCGTGCGTGCGCTTACGCCCGCGAGCGCGCCGAGCGTTTCCTCTGCAACGATGGTCGCGATGTCCTGCATCTCGCGCCGGCTATCACCGGAAAACAGGGAGAGGAAGCTCTTGTCCTTCAAGTCGCGGCCGAACAGTGCGCAGACCCGCGTACCCGCGACGCGGAAGGGGAAGCCGGTATGCGTATCGTAAGAGAGCGCGAAAATATCGCCCAGGAGTTCACGGACCTCGCCGGGCTCGATCGCGCTGCGATCAGGCGCGCGCTCGCCTCCGCGTTTGCTGTCCCAATAGGCGAAATACGCGCTAGTCGACGGATGCTTCATGACGTCACTCAACTGGTAGCGGCGACGTCTGGGACAGCTCTGTCCCAGTTTTGCGCGCTAACGTTTCCTTAACCTTGTGCAGGAAGGCCAGTGCAGCGTCCATGCCGGAGACGGGCTTTGGCGGGGCGGGGGGTGGGGTTTGCGTCGTTAAGGTTAAATTAACGATCGGCTTTGCTTGTGGAGCGGCGTTGGTTAAGGTCGTCTTGCTCTGGTCTTCGACCGCTTTTCTCCAGGTTGCCGGTCGGGGGCGTACACAGGTGGCGTCAAACGGATTGGGCGTCGCGCGGGAGGGGTGGGGATGTCACCCCGAGCATGATCTGGAAGGTATCGGTTTTCCGATCAGATCATGCTCAGAGGAGGCCTCGCGCGAGAAATGCCGAACCAAGTGAGGGCGGGTCTTCTCAGGGCCCGCCCTTTCGCTTTATGTGTCGCGATTTCCTGTTTTATAACAGAAACTTGACTGTATATGCAGCGCGATGTTTTCCATCTTAGACCCGCCCGCTTTCCAAATCACGTTCTGTTCTTGTCCCGCTTCTTGCGTGGCTTCTTCGGCTTTCCGAATGCGCGGATCACCTTGATCTCGTTCTCAACATGGCGCGTGTAGTGGGCGCCCATACGCTTGTCACGGTCACCCAGCGCGGCTGCCACTTCCTCATCGGTTGCCCTGCGCTCGCGCTTGCGGGCCGCGGCGAACGTCACGCGCAGGCCGTGCGGGGTTATCTTGCCGGCCGGAATGATGCCCTTCTTTTTCAGACCGCTGATGAAGTTGCTGATCTGCTTCCGCATCTGCTCCTGGTCGCGCCAGGGCGTCCCGTCGTGCTTGACGGCGATGAAGGTGGACGTCCGGGTGAGGCCATCGAGGAACGTCTGCAGCTCAGGAACGACCGGCAGCCAGTGTTGTTCCTCGTCGTTCTTCTTGTGATCCATGCGGAAGCACTTCCCGTAGACCGGGTCGTCCTGATAATTCGACCACTGCACGCGGGAAATGCTTTGGACACGGTAGCCGACGTAGCGTGCCAGCATCATCGGGATCTTCAGCTTGAGCGGCGCGCGACAGAGGACGGCATCCCACTCCTCGGGACGCCATTCTCGGTTCGCATTGGGGTCCGACTTGTTCTTGCGCTCAATTCCGATCGCCGGGTTGGAGGGCATCCAGTTGCGCTGTACGGCGAGCTTGAACATGCTCGAGAGTGCGGTGACCATCTTGTCAGAGAGCGATGGCCACTTCTCCTTGGAGCAGTTGTCGCGCGCGAGATAGATATCGGCCTGCGTGATCTCAGCCAAGGGCGTATCATAAACTGGCTCAAGGAATGCGAGGGCCTTCTTGTATTTGGCCTGTGTCACATCGGCGAGGTCATTGAACGCCTCGCACTTCTCTGGATCTGTGTACCATGCAACCAGCCATCCAAGCGATTTCTCCGCATAGGTCGTCGCGGCGGTCCGCTTTCGGCCGGCGTTGTAGAGGCCAATCATATCCGGCTCGGCAAGGCGCTCGCACAGGGCAGCTTCGTTGCCGTCAAACCCGCGTAACAACGCGACGCCAGTATCGCGCCGGTAGACGTAATACTTCCCGCGAGCGCGAGCGATCTTAAGCCCCTTGAGCTTCACGGTGACCACCTAATCTCTCCCCCCATGACGGCTTCGCCGGGGAAAATGGTCGCGTATTTTGGGCTGTAGAGGCAAGCTGATCCTGCTTCCCGTGCCGGCTTCTCCTCCAAAAATCGATTGCCTCTAAGTCATACATACCCGTGTCCGGGTCGGCGGCCGGGAAGCCGCGAGCCACCAACCGCGGGAGAAGCTCCTGGAAGCGCTCTACAGACAGATGAAGACGGCGAGCCGCTTTCTCCGCCGGCACATCACCGGGGTCCACGCGGAACCGAATTTCGGAGGGGGTAGGGGCCGTCATCACGGTTGAGCCTCCCTGTAGGCAGCGCGGCAGGCTAGGGAAGGCTGACCAAGGAGTGTCGCCATTGTCCCTCGCGCGCGCGGGGGAAAAACGCGCGCGGGGTGTCCCAAACTAAAAAGAGGCCTCAAGATGTTCTTTGTCCCACGCGCGCGAGGGACTTTGTCGACAATCTTCATGCCGCAGCCTCCTTCCCGAACACGGCAGCGACCATCTTCCGGCCGCGCGCTCGCCTCTCGGCCTCAGCCCTGGCCCGGTCGGCGAATTTGGTATGAACGGCCGGGTTAACGGTCCAGTGGGGCAGCGCGCCTTTGTACGGCGCCTGGACGCGATCTATCCAACCTAGCGCGTCAAGCTGCTCGAATACGGCCTCCGTCTCGCGCCGAACGACCATGGACCTTTCAGTGGGCGGATTGCCCATCGACTTGTTCCTCCGTCGCAATGCTTATTTGGATCCGGCTGTTGGCTAGCCAATATCGAGGCGTCCTCCGACTATCGAATAGACAAAACATTAGATCGGAAAACCTTCTCGCCAAAAAGTTCAATTTCATCTGAGAGGGTGTTTGGTCCCCTTTAGAGCAGAAAATGGAAGCTTCCTCAGCCCATGGAGCATTGCCGGACGGATCGATGACCTGCTCGGCTGAAATGCCCCCCGGTTTTGAGTTAGGGTTCTGCTCTCCAGTCAGCCGGCGGCTGGCACGTCCGGGGCGTCGGCGGTCATCGCCAAGCGCCTCGGGACGTCAGGGGCACCGCTGGAAGTAGGAAAGAGCACAGCCTGCTGTTTGAGGAGGGCACGTTCCTCGCGGTTTTCGAGAATGCGCTCCACGATGTAGCGCACCTGATCGAGTTCGTCGCGTTCTCAACGCCCGCGTCCGTCTGCGCCTCAAATTCTGCAACAGGCGCGACTCCATGAAGAAGCGCTCGCAGCCTATGGCATAGGCCAATCCCGATGCGACCCACGGACTAACCCGGCGGATTGAGGCTGTTGTGCTTGTCGGACTTTCCGTCAGTTCCGGGGCCATTGAGTTCGTTGGCCAGAACTGCTATTTTGTCCAACAGGGAGAGTTTCATGCTGAAGACTACCGAGACGCGGCCCTCTGAGTCCCAGGCCAGCCTGAGGCGCCGGATTGTCATGGACACCGCGCGGCGGCTCGGCCTCCTTGAGGGCCAGAACGGTCGCATCGGCGGTCGGGTTCAGCGCGATCTAGTCGCGGCCGCCAAGGAGAAGTCTGGCATCGCCTCCGATACCGAACTGCTCGAATACGCCCTGGCAAAAGTCGCGATTGAGGACGACTTCGGTGCGAAGCTCGTTCGCCGTAAGCGCCGGATTCCGAAAGACCTCGACCTTGAGTTTTGATCTGGCGCGGGCGCTGCGGAGGATCAAGCCGCAGCGCACCGTCGGCTCCATGCAGCGGCGCCGCACTGCCGATCTGCCGCTCGTCCAAACGCCGATCGCGGCCGGTGCGGAGCTGCTCCTCGACACCTGTATCTATATCGATGTATTGCAGGGGCGCACGCCCGCGAACGTTGACGATTTGCTTGAGGCGCGCATCCTCAATCACTCGACCGTATGCCTCGCGGAGCTCACCCACCTCTTTGGCCGCCTAGAGCCCGGCCACGCCGGTACCAAGCAGGTGTTGCGCGAAGTCCGTCGCACAATCGAAGATATGCCGTCTCACCGCTTGTCTGCACCGTCGGCCACAGCCATGGGCGAGGCCGGGATGCTGGCGGGCCTGGTTGCTCGCCTGTCGGGCATCGATCGCGGCGAAGGCCCGAGCCTTCTCAACGACGCAAGCCTTTATCTCCAGGCCCTCGAACGTGGCTGGATCCTGCTCACACGCAACGCACGTGACTTCGACTTCTTCGACCAACTCCTGCCAGCGGACCGCGTCCTCTTCTACGAGCACACGTAGACGGTGGCCAGTTGAGCAGGAATAATTCGAAGCACCACAGGTTTTCGATCCTAGTTCAGACGAACGAAACAGCGATGCGCATCAGCGATAGACGAGGCACTAAAACACAACGTGCTCTTCCTTACGGTTCGGCAGAATTGGCCAGGATGAGACGACCTCGGCGGCACCGGAATATTTGCGGGAGATGGGCCGATAGGTCGTCGATCTCGATGGAAATCTCGTTCGGGATTTCCAGACGACTGGTTTCGATTCGCGCAGAGGGGCCAAATCAACATCGGAGTAAGCTGGCGCGATTTGTGCGACTCGCGCTAAGTAGTCGCTGCAAATCTCCTCGCTGCGCAAAAGG
>Ga0307474_10001064_pt1 | contig 19955 bp, 19 predicted proteins | sample atmos_gasesECM1C_2_FD_203312 | JGI IMG/M metagenome (GOLD analysis project Ga0307474, IMG submission 203312) | Hardwood forest soil microbial communities from Morgan-Monroe State Forest, Indiana, United States - atmos_gasesECM1C_05 | ecosystem: Environmental > Terrestrial > Soil > Temperate... | reverse complement strand
CCAGTCGGAAATGACAAATCCCTTGAAGCCCCATTCATGCTCGAGCACATCGCGGAGGGTGTAGGAGTTCTCACAACCGAAGTCGCCATTGATCCGGTTGTAGGAACACATCACGGCGCCGGGATTGGCGATGGAAATGACGATATGAAACGCGAGCAAATCAGATTCCTGCATGGCGCGCTTCGAGATGACGGCGTTCATAAAGAAACGCCCGGTCTCCTGATCATTCATCACATAGTGCTTAACGTCGCCGACGACGCGTTGGGCCTGTTCACACTTCATAAGGTTGCCGACGACGGTGCCCGCGAGGAGTGGATCTTCACCCGCATACTCGAAGGTGCGTCCATTCCGTGGCTCGCGGGCTAAATCTACGCCGCCTCCCAACGTCATGTTGAACCCTTGCGCGCGGAGTTCCTGGCCAATCACCGTGCCGAACTCGCAAGCGGAGTCTTGATCCCAACTTGCCGCAGCGCCTAAGCTCGAAGGCATAGCTGTCGAATACCTTCCGTTCGCTCCGCTGTCTCTCACTCCGTAGCCCGCGTCAGAAATTACCAGTGGAGGAATTCCCAAGCGCGTGACGCCCTCAACGTATCCGGCGCCGCCGTTGGTGAGGTGGGTCAAGGGCATCTGCCACTGGGACGCGTGAGCCATTCCGTTCCCGTGCAATAAAGCCAGCTTCTCGTCGAGAGTAAGATGCTTGAGCACCATATCGGCGCGCTCTTCCGGGGAGAGTTTGGGATTCATCCACGGCCGGTCGGCGACCTGAGCGGAGGCCACGGAGGTTGCGATGAGCGTTGCCAAGGCGGCGATGACGGTGCGAAGGAGGTAAAGACCAAACTTGCGATTCTGCATTTGTCTCCCGACGGGACTCATGGGTTGTATTCGTATCATAGACTTTATCCTGCTCGATCGTTCAGCGGGAATATTCTGCCGTCACATGTTTGCCGAAGATCGGGACGCACGCCAGAAGGGCTGCCAGAAACCAGAACGCATTGTGCAAGCCGATTCCCTTGGACAAGAAGCCAATGATGGCAGGTCCTGTCAGCATGCCCGCGTAACCCGCCGTAGTGAGGGCGGCAACGGCCAATCCCTTGGGCATTTTTTGTTGGGTACCCGCTAGCCTGAACAAGATAGGAACGATGTTTGCGGCTCCCAGGCCCACAAAGATAAAACTGAGAAGCCCGATCCATGCGAACGGCGCGAGAAGGAGGACGCACAATCCTAGAACCGCTACCATCCCACCAACGGTCAGCACGAGGCGGTTTCCAAATCGCGCTACGATGCCATCGCCGAAGAAACGGCTGAAGGTCATCGCGATGGAGAAGAGCATGTATCCCAGCCCTCCGTGCGCAGCAGAGACGAGGTGTTCGCCGACAAGCAGGAGCGCACTCCAGTCGAGCAGAGCCCCCTCAACCAAAAATGAGATTGACGCAAAGATAGCGATGACGAGCACGACGCCTCTGGGGATGGCAAAAAGGGGCTGTTTGGTTCCCTCTCGATTCGAGAGCATGCGCGGAAGAGCCACAACGATCAGTGCAACAAGAATAATGGAACTGAGAATTGTGCTGGAACTGAGCGCGATGCCTCGAGAGAGAAGAACGGTCACAATTCCCGACCCCAGAAATCCACCAACACTGAAGAGTGCATGAAACCCAGACATCAACGGCTTCGCAGAGACACGCTCAACATCGACAGCATGCAGGTTCATTGCAACGTCTAACGATCCCAGAGAAGCTCCGAAGACGAACAGCGCGACTCCTAGGGCGATCGGCGACGATACGATGCTCAAGAGCGGCAACATGAGTGCCAGTCCCACTCCGCCTGCGAATACGACCGGCTTACTACTGAAGCGCGCACTTAGATTCGCGGCAAGCGGCATCGCGACGACGGAACCGGCGCCCATGAGCAGAAGAACCAACCCCATGGTGTCGTCGCCGAGATGACAGCGAGTCTTGGCGAAAGGCACCAAGGGAGCCCAGCAAGCTGCGCCGAAACCCGCGGTAATGAACGCCAGCCGGGTCGATAGCTTCGCGCGCGATAGATATAAACCCTGGGTCATGAAAATTGCCGCTCTCGGTGGTGTTGGATGGGACGCAACCTTACGGTTGTCCTATGATGACTTTGGTGCCGGCGTCGGAAATGGTCGTGACAATGTCCTGCGGTGTACCTGACTCAAGGACGATATGGTCAAGGACGGCCAGTGCGGCTACCTGAAACGGCGCTCGAGTTTCAACTTTGTCCATGGTGACAAGCGCTGCGGTGCGATCACTTCTCGCGATGAGCGCGCGTTTGAATTCGGCATCAGCCAGGTGGAAGGCGCCAATTCCAAGAGATACGGAAATGGCGCAGGCTCCGAGGAAACACAGATCAAAGCTCAAGCGTTCGGCTTCGCGGATCGCAGACAGCCCGACGGCCCCACCGATTTCACGATCGATCTCGCCACCGAGAACGATGACTTTGAGATTCTTTCGATCGAGGAGGGCGCTGGCGATGGAGATCGAATTCGTCGCCACGGTAAGAGCGCGATCGGGCGGCAACTCTCTGGCTAAGGCCAAGTTCGTACTGCCGCTGTCGAGGAATACGGTCGCAGCTTCAGAGAGTAAAGGCAGGGCGGCTAGGGCTAACGAGTGTTTTTCTTTCGAGTCATTCAAGAGTCGGTGTTCAAACGGGACTCCTTCCGGCGATATCGGAAGTCCACCACCGTAAACTCGTTTGCACTTGCCCTCGGCGGCTAAAGCCCGCAGATCTCGACGGATGGCGTCTTCGGAGACCAAGAACTCCTTGGCGAGGGCAGTCGCATTGACGGGAAGACCGCGGAGCAGGCGAGTTTCAATCTCGCTTCTTCTTATTGGACCTGCCGAACCGTGCATGAACAAGAATGTATCATGCACGAACGAGAAAAACAACGGATACGCTCTTCGGAAAGCCGTCAGCAGCCCTCCCCGCGCAGGTCTCCGATTTGACTATGAGTGTGGGACGTACCAGCGGACGTACAGCGCCAATCCCAACAAAAGCTCCAGCCACCAGAAGATCAGCACTCCGCGCATCCATGTCTTGAAATCGGTCATTCGTAGTTTGGATGGCAAAAGGTCGGTACCTGCCGAGAGCAAAATATACAACGCTGAGATTTCCGCGATCGTTCCGAGCGCTGCATGAGCCGTCGCCAAGGCGTAATACGCTTTACCGAGCTTGAGCGGTATTTTCGGACTGACGTGAACGTGGAAGGAAGGAACCATCACCACGACGATAACGATAAAGTTCGTGATCACAATTACAGACTGGCACCACGCATGCGCCCGGAACCTCCTGCTGCGGGCGAGATGCGCGCCCACGAGAAGGCCCACGCCCATGAGGATTTCGAGGAGCAGAACCAGATCCGCGTAGCGGGGAGCCGCCGTTCCGAAAAATCCCGGACTCACAGTAGATTGCCTCCGTGCGAGCCATTGCTTTCAGCTCCACCCATCGCTTGTAGAAAGCTTCGCGACATTTCCACCGTTTCCGTCGCCCGAGGTTTTAGGAGGGGGCGGCGCGGGTAAGAATCATGGGGTGCCCGCGCCGCTCGTGGGCGTGTCTTTCACCTGTCTATACCGAAGCTGTTCTTCTTTTATTCCCGCACACACGAAATCGGATTTTTGCCCTCAAGTCGTGAGGCTGGTTCGAGCGACCAAATTAATTATTGGCTGGCGGGAATGAAACAACGGGTACGGCAGTCTGGAATGGCGAAACACGTTTCAACTGAAAAGCACACCAAAAGGGATCGGTGACGAAAGAACCCGCACGATCGTACAAGTGCTTTCCATTCGATCTACGTTAATCAGGAACACTCTGCCTTAGTGACCACGCGACCAGTAATTGTTCTTCGCGGTGGATTTCGTTGACAGAATGGTTGGTCTTTGCGAGTATTACTTCCCGATGAGTACCTTCACGATTTCGCGAGCCATGAACGCGTCATGTTGTCGGCCTTATTGGGCGCACGCAATCTCTGGCATGGGCGGAGCAGAGCGAATTCGGTAACAATCTCACTCCAATCAAAACGCTTTACGACCCACCGCCGAGAGGACAAAACGGCCGGTGGGTTTTTTGTTTTAAGTGACTAAAGTGTTGGGCGTTTGTGATGCGTCAGGAAGAACGAAGTAGCCGTCGAATCCGCCTCGCACGCTTAAAATGTTTACCTTGAGCCTTGTGAGAGAAATGACTTCAGTTCCGCAGTCTCAATTTGAAGAACGACGGCGACGAACGCGTACGCACTTGGTCGCGTTGCGGCCGTCTGCCCCGATGGCCCGCCAGTGTTGTTCCTCCTGTTGTAGCCGCTGACTTTCTGCGATTCCGTCAATCCAAAGACAAATCCAAATCTAGAGAGTTTTCGTCCGATCTATTTTTCGGTTATGGGAGATAAATCTAAATGAACATGAATCGACGGCACCAACGACATACACGGCTCGCGTTGATGTTTATAGCAATATTCGCGCTGGCGGGGACTTCGAGTTCGCGCAGCGATGGAGGTACCGGTAATCCCCACGATTTTTCTTGCACGCGATGGCCGGGTGGCGAGCGTACACGCGGGATTCGCCTCAGCCGCTACTGGAGAAGCACACGTCAAGCTGCAGCACGATGTTGACGAACTCCTGAAGCACCTGCTTAGCGGAAGGTCCGAACAGCAAGTCGGTCCATAGCGGAGTTCGGTGGCTACATCGAATCCTTTTCGTGCTGAATACATCAGATGCGGCAAACTTTGTGGGTGAGTCGTCCATCGCTTCGCGCGATGCGTTACCAAAATAATCTTGGGGGAAACATGCGTTTTCAAACTGGCCGGCTAACTACAGGTTTTCTTGCGTTGCTGCTCACATTCTCGTTTAGCGGCTGTCGCGCTTCTGGAAGACATTCAGAGTCCGCCGAGAAGCACGAAAATTTTCCGGCCATAGTTTTTATGACGGACTTTGGCACGGCCAACGACGCCGTTGCGATCTGTAAGGCCGTCATTATTGGGATTTCGCCGCGCGCACGGATTATGGACATCACCCACCAGGTAACTCCATTCTCGATCGAAGAAGGGTCGCGATTTCTCGCCGGTGTGTCGCCTTACTATCCCGCCGGGACGGTTTTTCTCACTGTCATCGACCCGGGTGTGGGGAGTTCGCGAAAAGCGGTAGTCGTCAAAACAAAAAGGGGCCAGTTCTTCGTGCTACCGGACAACGGCCTGATCACGCCAGTCGCCGACCGGGACGGCGTCGAAGCCGCGCGCGAGATTACAAATCCTGCGTGGATGATCGGCGACAGGATTTCGTCTACGTTCCACGGCCGGGATATTTTTTCGCCCACCGCGGCGCATTTGGCTGCGGGCGAAAACTGGACGCTGGTCGGTCCCGGAGTGACAGACCTGGTCAAGCTGCAACCCCGCGAAGCAACGATCGATGCAAAAGGGATTACAGCCGAGGTGATTGGGCTCGACGATCCCTACGGCAGCCTGATTACAGATATCACTGGCGACCAGTTCAAACAGCTTGGCTACACCTTCGGCGATTCCGTCAGCTTCACGATTGGAGGAAAGCCGTTCACCTTTCCGTTTGTGAAAACGTTTTCAGCGGTTCCGGTGGGCAAACCTCTGCTGTACATCGATTCGCGCGGGCGGGTCGGCGTGGCGCTCAACCAGCAGGACTTTTCGAAGGCGTACAAGATAACCCCAGCCGTTTCCATCTCCATTCCGCGCAAGCCAGCTCAAGGAGCCTCACGATGAACACACTACTGAACCGAAAATTCGATGGCTGCAGCGCGGCGCCCGCCAGTCTTCGTACCGTGATCCTGCTTATCGCAGCACTCATCGCGTTTCTCTTATGCGCAGCTTTCCCGGCGGGAGCCCAGACCTATCGCGGCACCATTCGTGGAGTGGTGCACGACCCTTCCGGCGCCGCCATTGTTGGCGCGACCGTAGCGGTGAAGAACCTCGATACTGGACTTTTGCGAAATACGGCCACGGCTCAAGACGGAGGCTATGTCGTCTCCGAACTTCCTGCCGGCACGTACGAAGTAACCGCCGAAGCACAGGGTTTCGGAAAATTCTCAAACAACTCGGTGAACGTCGAGGTTGGTCTGGAAACGCCGCTCGACATTACGCTGGTGATTGGAACCCAGGGCCAGAGCGTCACGGTCACAGCGGCTACCCCGATCCTGGAGACCTCGCAAGATGTGCTCGGCGGAGTGGTGGATCAGCAGCTGGTGGCCGAATTGCCTCTGAACGGCCGCGATTTCGGAAAACTGGTCGCGCTGGTTCCCGGTGTTACGGTGGAGGGCTCAGGCGTTGCGGGCACTGAAAAGGGCTTTGGGCAATTCAATATTAACGGGAATCGAGACCGTTCGAACAACTACATGCTCGACGGGACTGACAACAACGATCCGTGGTTCAACAATTCCGCTCTCAACCAAGTTGGAATTACCGGCGCGCCGGCCACGCTTCTTCCGGTCGACGCGATCCAGGAATTTAACCTGCAATCACAGTTCCCCGCCGAGTACGGCCGCAACAGCGGCGGCGCGGTGAACATCATCACGAAATCCGGCACGAATCAGTTTCATGGCTCCGCTTTCGAGTACTTCCGCAACTCCGCTCTCGACACGCGGAATTACTTCAATCCCGACGACGATCCGAAAACGTTGTTCATCAACAATCAATTCGGCGGGTCGATTGGGGGCCCAATCATTCACGACAAGACCTTCTTCTTTGGCGCCTACGAGGGCCAGCGCGAACGAGTTGGCTCTAATTTCAATTTATCGGTGCCGACGCAAGCCCAAATCCAGCAGGCTGAATTTAACGCGCTGCAGCAAAATCCGGCGATTCAAGTCGCGCCACTCGCCGCATTGCTTAATTTTTTTCCCGGCGGCGATTCAAACAGCGTCGCCGGCGTGGTCAACGACTTCAACAACCTCGACAATTTCATCTTGAAACTCGATCATCGTTTCGATTCCGTGAATTCGTTTGCCGTGCGATATGCATTTGGACAGAACAGCCAACAATTCCCGTTCGGCTCACTCGGCGGATTTGGATCCGGTTCGCGGCTGGCGCCATTCGCGCAAATTTCGCCGACTCGGGTCCAGGTTGTTTCCGCGAGCCTGCTCTCGGTACTGGACGCGACCCACACGAACGAGGTCCGCTTCGGCTATACGCGTTTCCGCAATTCATTCACTTCCGCGGACGCGAATTTTGATCCGGCTTCCGTCGGACTCAACTTTGGCACAGGCCTCGGAGGACTTCCTGAAATTGACTTCAACGGCACTTTCGAAAATTTGGGCGCCACAGCCTTCAGCGTTCCGCGCGCCCGCGTGAGCCAGAATTATCAGATTCTCGACAACTTCAACTGGGTACGGGGAAAACACGCCTTCAAATTCGGAGGCGAATTCCGTCGCGCCTGGGTGAGCGCGTTCAACGACAACCTTGGGCGCGGCCTCATTACGTTTGAGCAGTGCGATCCCACGGCTGATCCGCTGTGCCAATTTGCGGGTAACAACGACCCGGCTATCAACATACTGACCGAGTATTTTCTGGGAAATTCTTTTGCGGAGGGCAACACCGGCGATACGCAGCGCACGACCTACAACAATGGACTCGCATTTTTCGCTCAAGATGAATACCACCTGCGCCCGAACCTGACCCTCACCTACGGTTTGCGCTGGGAATATTTTGGCCCGATCAGCGAAAAAAATGATCTGCTCTCGAATTTTCCCGGCGCCTTCTCGCCCACTTCAACGCTTGAATTGGTCGGCCACGGCGGGCTGAGCGGCGCCTACAATCGCGATCTCAACAATTTTGGTCCGCGCATCGGCATCGCCTGGAGCCCGTTCCAAAACATGGCGGTTCGAGCCGGCTACGGGATTTATTACGACTACATTCCGCAAGACCTGATGATTGCTAATTTCACCGATGTCGCCGGAATCGCTACAAATCCGGTAGGACCGAAGCCCGTTATAGGACTGGATTTCAATCCTAACGCGTTTAACGGCTCGGCTACCGCACCCGGTCAGCCTCCCGCTCCGGTGTTCACGCCAACCACCAGCGGTCAGCCCGAAATATTCGTGACGCAACACAATTTGCGGACGCCTTACGCGGGCGAATGGAACTTGAATATTCAGCAGCAGATCTCACGCGGCGCCGTTATTCAAATCGGTTATGTCGGCAGTAAAGGAACTCGCCTAACGAGACTGTTTGACGCGAACCAAGATTTCGTCAATGGCAACTACTCCACGGTGGATACCTTCGCGACGAACTCCAGTTCGACCTACAACGCGCTTCAGGTGCAAGCACGATTTGCGAATTGGCACCGTTTTTCAGGTTTCGCTTCATACGTTTTCTCGAAATCGCTCGACGGAGCGTCTGATGGCATCGACTTCAACTTCTCCACCGCCGCCTTTCCGCAGGATTCGGATAATCTGCAAGCCGAAAAAGGCCCGTCGACATTTGACGCCAGACACCGCTTCACTGCCGCGCTGAATTATCAAGTCCCGGTCTGGGATGCGCTGCCGAGGAAGCTGGCCGAAGGTTGGCAATGGAATACGATCATCACGGCTATGTCCGGCCAGCCGATCGGGATCATCACTTCCGACGGCGGAATCAATTTCCACCAGCGGCCAAACGTTGTGCCGGGGCAGCCGCTCATCCTTCCTGGCCGGCCGGGACTCGAGTACATCAATCCGCAAGCGTTTTCGCAGCCCGATGACAATACTGCTCCCTTCGGAGATCTTGGGAGGGATGCGGTGTATGGTCCCGGTTTTTGGGACATCGATTTTTCAATAACAAAAGATACGAAGATTAACGAACGGCTCAACGTTCAACTCCGCGGCGAGTTTTTCAACATCTTCAATCATCCGCAATTCGCGCTTCCCAGCGGGGTCATCACTCCAGGAGCGCCCATTGGCGATTCGGTTGCGTGCGGCGGGTGCTTCATTACCCAAACACCAGACGTGGCGCAGGGCAATCCGGGTCTCGGCGGGGGAGGTCCGCGCGTCGTGCAGCTTGCCGTGCGGTTCCAGTTCTAGAATGCGGACGAGATTATTTTCTTGCGGGTGAAGGGCGTGAAAATATTAAGCGCTGGCGGATTGCGGCCGGGGCCATCTTTATTTTCGGTGTGGATCCCCCAAAAACCTCGCATCCTAACCGGCGCAATCTATATCCAATCGCTATAGCCCCTCGTTTCTTTCAGGAGACCACTAAGGAGCTTCATAAAAGTAAAAGACGGCACGGAAGTCTACTACAAAGATTGGGGCGCCGGACAGCCGCTATTCTTCCATCACGGCTGGCCGCTTTCCGCCGACGATTGGGACATCCAGCAGATGTTTTTTCTAGAAAAAGGTTTCCCCGTCATTGCCCACGATCGCCGCGGCCACGGACGCTCATCACAAACCGCCATCGGCAATGACATGGATACTTACGCCGCGGACGTCGCCGAACTCACCACCAAGCTCGACCTGAAAAACAGGGTGCACATCGGCCACTCCACCGGCGGCGAAGTCACCCGTTACGTCGCGCGCCACGGAAAAGGCCGCGTCGCCAAAGCCGTACTGATCAGTTCTGTTCCTCCGGTGCTTTTGAAAGGTGAAAAAAATCCTAACGACGTGCCGATGGAAGTTTTTGATCAACTCCGCGGCGGCAGCGCCTACCACCGCTCGCAGTTCTATCAGGACATCACCATGCCGTTTTACGGTTTCAACCGTCCCGGCGCCAACATTTCCCCGGGCATTCGCGACAATTGGTGGCGGCAGGGAATGATGGGCGGAATCAAAGCGCAATACGATTGCGTGAAGGCGCTGTCCGAAACGGATTTCTTCGACGATCTCAAATCGATCGACGTTCCGGTAATGGTCATGCACGGCCTCGACGATCAAATCTGCCCTTTCGAAGCCAGCGGCGCCATCGCGATCAAACAGCTGAGACACGGCACGCTGAAAACCTACCCAGGTTTCCCGCATGGCATGCCAGCCACCAACGCCGACCAAATCAACGCCGACTTACTAGCATTCATCAAGTCCTAACAAAAAAGTGGGAGCCGAAGCCAATCTTCGGGGCGTCGGGGGGTCCGGAGTCCAAAGCTTCGGGCCCCGACCACTTACTCCCTGGTCGTTGCGGTGGCGCGAACAGTACGGCGTGATTGTAAAAAAGTCAGAAATTCCTCCATACCTGAGTCCGACTTCGCCGAGACTTCAAATACTGCCATCCCGGGCCGCACGGTCTGAATGTTGCCGTTCGCGGTGACAGAATCAAATTCGACGGCCGCAGCGAGATCCATTTTTGTGATTAGAGCAACGTCGGCACTGTTGAAAATGGTGGGATATTTCAGCGGTTTATCTTCGCCTTCAGAAACAGACATCAAAACCAGGCGCAGGTCCTCGCCAAGATCGTAAGAGGATGGGCAGACGAGATTTCCAACATTTTCGATAAACAGGAAATCGAGTTGATTGAGCTTCCACTCTTCGAGCGCCTTTTCCACCATGGCGGCCTCGAGGTGACAAACGGTTCCAGTGATAATTTGTTTTACCGGCGCGTGGCTTCGGGCCAGGCGGACGGCATCATTTTCGGTGGCGAGATCGCCGACTAACGCAGCCACGCGAAACTGTGTCCGCAACACGGTAAGGATTTTCTCGAGCAGGGCGGTTTTGCCAGCCCCGGGGCTGGAGACCATGCTGACCACGAACACCTCCGCGTCGTGAAATCGCTGGCGGAGCGCGCGGGCCGCAATGTCATTCTGCTTCAAAATATTTTCTCTCACTTCGATCATGCGAGTTTTCGGGCTCACTCTTCGACCTCCAGGCCCACAACCATGAGTTCCTTGCCCTGTACTACTTCGCCAGTCGGAGTGCCACAGTGGGAGCAGCAGAACATTTGGGTGGAGTGAACCGGCCGCTGTGCATCGCAATCTCGGCAAAAAACAATCACAGGCACTTCTTCGACCACGAGGCGCGAGCCTTCAAGGCTTGTGTTCGCGCAGGCCATTTCGTAGGAGGAAAGCAGCGCGTCCTTTACGACTCCAGACAAAAGACCGAGGCGAAGATGGACAGCTATAATTTTAGCGCCACTGCGGCGGTCCACCTCTTCCTGGGCCAAATCTACGATGCTCATCGCGATGGAAAGTTCGTGCATGATTTTACGAAGCACTCTCTTTGAAATTTGGGCTAGATGCCGAGTTGAATTGACCGAATGCGGCGAGAGCTGCTTGTCCCAGGCTGATACCTCCGTCGTTTGAAGGGACCGCGTGGTTGGTCCAAACCTGAAACGGCGCGGCGTTGAACATTGCTTTCAAATCCTCCAGAAGAAGTTCGTTCTGGAAAACTCCGCCGGAAAGCACGACCGTATCTGTATCATTCGCGCGGCACAGTGCGACTGCCGCGTCGAAAAGACCCTGCGCGATTCCGCCGTGAAAAGCGCGCGCGCATTCGCCTGTATGGCGCCCGAGCACGCGGTCGCACGCTAAATTCATAAGCAAGGGACGAAAGTCGAGTTCACTTTCAACAAATGGAAACGGATATGGATCCGTGAACGGTGCCTGACGAGCCAGCTGTTCGAGCCACATGGCGGCCTGCCCTTCAAATGTTGTCTCGCGGGTGAATCCGAGCAACGCGGCGGCCGCGTCGAACAGACGGCCTACCGAGCTGGTGGTGAAAGTTCTCACGCCTTTGCGGATCAATTCCATTGCGTTCCGGTAGCGTTCTGGAAAATCGAATGGGGAAGAAGTTACGTCTGGCGGATTATGAAGCTGCGCGAGAAAACCCACGGCGCCCTGTACCGGGTGTTGGGCCGCAGCGTCGCCTCCGGCCAGAACTGCACGGCGAAGATGCGCCACGCGATCAAAGCCTTGGCGCAGGCTACCTACGAAAAATTCTCCACCCCAGATTGTGCCGTCATCGCCGTACCCGGTTCCGTCAAAACTGACGCCTACGACGTGCTTGCTCCATTCCCCGTGTTCGGCGAGCACGGAAGCAATGTGGGCGCGATGATGTTGAATACATTGTTTTTCGAAAGACGAAATCGACGCCGCATGCTCGGTAGATGCATATTGCGGGTGAGCATCATGGACCACCAGCAATTCGTCCGAGCGAACTTCGTACATCGAGACCAGATCTTCGATCGTTTGCTGAAAGGACTGAAGCGATTGAAAATGATCGAGGTCGCCGATGTGCTGGCTCACGAAGGCCTGGCCGTTGACCACCAGAGTGATCGTGTTTTTCAAATCGGCGCCAAGGGCCAAAATCGGGCGTTTCGTTGGAAGAACACAGACGGCGCTGGGAGCATATCCGCGCGCGCGCCGCAGAATGGCGGGACCGAAGACTCCGGCGCGAGCGACGGAATCATCCACACGCCGCGCGATAGGTCTTTCGCCAATAAGGAAACCATCGACGATGCCGGAAAGCCGATCCAGCGCTTCGGCGTCGTCAAATGCGATGGGTTCGCTCGAACGATTCGCGCTGGTCATCACCAGAATTTCCGGCGCGCCCGCCGCAAAAAGCAAATAGTGAAGCGGGGTGTAGGGCAGCATCATTCCAAGTTCCAGATTATCGGGAGCCACGCCATCCGGCTGTAGTTTTGCTGGCGCAATCACGATGGGCCGGGCGGCGGAGGTCAAAAGCGCTTCCGTTTCCGCGGAGACTTCGATGAGCTTTCGAGCGACTTCGAGATTCTTGGCCATGAGAGCAAATGGCTTTTCTTTGCGGAACTTTCGCGTTCTTAGCGATTGGACGGCAATCGTATTTTGCGCGTCGCATGCCAGGTGATACCCGCCGAGTCCTTTGATTGCGAGAATCTTGCCCGCGCCGAGCATTTCGGCGGCGGCGCGGATACACGACTCATCGCCATCAATTACCTGGTCACCCGTCTGCAAATAGTATGAAGGGCCGCAATCCGGGCAAACCACGGGCTGCGCGTGGAAACGTCGATTGGTGGGATCGTTGTATTCGCGCGAACAGAATTCGTCGAGCGGCCATCGATGCATCGTGGTATTGGCACGGTCATACGGTAATCCAAGAATCACGGTGTAGCGGGGACCGCAGTTGGTGCAGTTAATATAAGGATAAAAATAGCGCCTATCGGCGGGATCGAACACTTCACGCAGGCAATCTTCGCAAACCGGGAGGTCCGGGGAAATTCGGACCGACGGCGTTTCGTTCCGCGTGCTTTCGCGAATCGTGAAATCCTGGTAGCCGACTGGATTCGAGGTCCGAACCCGAATATCTGTGATTTTGGCGGCAGGCGGTGGTTCGCTCCGCAGCGTTTGAACGAATGCCTGCAGACTCTGGTCCGCGCCTTCGAGGAAAATCTCAACTCCCTCCTCTCCATTGAGCACCCAGCCCGCGAGCGTATTGGCATGCGCCAAGCGAAATACGAAAGGGCGAAACCCCACTCCCTGCACAACACCGCGAACTTTGATGGAACACGCGCTCGACATTTCAGAATTACTCCACACTTACAATGCAGCCGTGACCCTGCCATCCAACCTGAACAACTTTATCGCCTTCGACCAGCATGGGGACGGTACGTTGACCATTGGCGAGCGAGCGCATGCGGTCGCGGGCCGCCAGATCGGCCTCGACGTCGTATTCGACGAATTCAGTTCCTTTCCATTCGAGCCACTCGCGCATTTCCTGGGTGTAGGGGCAGCTTTTCGTTCCGAAGAGTTCAAGCGTCGGCATGGCGAAGAGTCTCCAATGATTCGCGGATGACGTGGTAGATCGAAGCTTGAATTTCCTGAATGCGCGGAATGTAGTCGCAGTGGACGACGAGCGGAAAGTCCACCAATCCCCGCCGAAGAATTTCGCCGCCGTCATAACCCAACAGCGCGACGGTGAGCATTCTGCGTTTGCGAGCCTCTGCGAGTGCCATGATGATGTTGCGCGATCCGCCGCTGGTGGAAATTGCGATTGCCACATCGTCCGGCTGGGCCTGGGCGATCAATTGGCGGAGAAAAATCACCTCGGTGCCCACGTCGTTGCTGATTGCGGTGATATTTGCGGGCTCAAGCGCGAGTGAAACTGCTGGAATCGGTTTCCATCCGGCCGGTGGGGCCACGCAATCGATCGCCCAGTCATTCGCGTCCGTGGCAGATCCCCCGTTGCCAAAAATAATCAGCTTGCCGCCTCGGCGCACGCACTCTGCGATTGCCGTCGTAGCATTGCCGATTTGCTCCGCTTCCTCGCGGGCCACCTGTGCTCGCAGCTTCGCGTCGTCCGCGACTTTCATTTCAATGGAACTGGCAACTTGCGTGATGACATCGCCGGTGGCCTGCTTTTCGCGTCCAAGGAAGGGATAAAGGAATTCGGCCTCACCTACATCGTGTCCCAGCTCGCGGTGCTCGAAGAAGACGTGCACCGTCTCCCAAAGGGTGTGATAGAGAAGCTCGATCGATTCCTGGTGGATGAATGGATCGCCATGCGCCGGCGGAATTGTGTATGAACCTTCAGAACCGGGCAGAGCAAAGGTCATCGCCTTTCGGCGGTGCGCGGTCTCGAGAGCAGCCCATACTTCAGGATCGCCCTCCGGAGGACCGAAACCCATCACGATATCGTCTGGACGAAGAATTGCATCGAGCCACGGACGGAAAAGAATGGAAAGGTCGAGGGCCGGAAGCGCACGCTTTCCGACAATTACGGGATGAACAAACTCGACCGAGACGTGTTGAGCATCGGTGGCGTAAGGGCCTTGGCCAAAGGCGACCAAGCGGCCGCCGCGCAGAAAGCGGTCGGACATTTCGCGGCACGCTTCCGCGAGACGGTAAGACTCTCGCGCGAAAAATGATTCGAGAATCTGGTTTCGGGCCAGGAGGCGCTGTTCAATTTGCGCGGCGAGTTGGCATTTGGTAGCCATTTTTCTCTTTGGACCCTGACTTGCCGGTTCGCGCCTAGCAGATGCGCGGTAGCGGATCTCCGACCAGCATATCGACGATACGGCTGCCGCCATAAAGAGTCGTTACCAGGACGGACCCGGCAGGCTGTTCGCGAATTTCACCGATGATTCGGGCTTCGTCTCCGCCAAGGGTTTCTCGCAAAGCCTTCAGGGCAGCGTCGGCGAGTTCTGGCCCCACTACCGCAAGAAACTGCCCTTCATTTGCGATGTGCAGCGGGTCGAGTCCGAGGAGTTCGCACGCTCCACGCACGGCATCATGCACCGGGAGACTCTCTTCGAAGAGAATCACGCCCAAGCCGCAATCCCGCGCCAGTTCGTTGAGGGAGGTGGCCACGCCGCCCCGCGTGGGGTCACGCATCCAGCGAACGCCGGGGCCGGCTGTCCGTACGATCGTCTCAACCAGCGGATATATGCAACGCGTGTCGGAGCGAAGATCACCTTCCATATCGAGATCGCCGCGAGCGAGCAAAATTGTGATTCCATGATCGCCGATTGGACCGGACAGCAGAACCTTGTCGCCAGGTCGCACGGATTGTGTATTGATCTCGACACCGGACATGGGCGAACCGAGGCCGGTGGTGGTGATGTACATGCCGTCGGCCTTGCCGTGTTCGACAACCTTTGTGTCGCCGCCGACGATTCGCACACCCGCCGCTTGCGCAGCTTTGGCCATCGCTTGAATTTCAGCATGCAGAATTGCAGTAGGCAGTCCGGCTTCGAGGATTAAAGTGACGACCATGGCCTCGGGCTTTGCGCCCGAAACCGCTAGATCATTCACGGTTCCGTTGATGGCCAGTTCCCCGATGGAGCCGCCAGGAAAGACCAGCGGCTTTACGACGAAACTGTCCGTGGTCACGGCCATAAGCGCTCCATTCATTTTCAGTCGAGCGGCGTCGGCGAGTGGTTCGGTGGAGGCCGGGAAAAAATAGGGAGCAATGAGACCTTCGACCAGGCGGCGGCTAGCTTTTCCGCCGGCACCGTGGGCCATTTCAATTTGCGGTTCGCGGAAGCGGACCTTGAGAACGGACTGCCCGAGTTTGGCTTCGGCGCTCACACCGAGGCGCTGATGCTCGTCACCAGGTTGGCTTTCCGATGTTCGTAATTGAAGTAAGCGGCGCATGATCCTTCCGAAGAGACCATTAAAGCTCCCACAGGATTTTCCGGCGTGCATTCCCGGCCGAACAACTTGCATTGGGCCGGTTTCAAAACGCCCTTGAGGACTTCTCCACACTGGGCGGCTTTTGGATCGGTGACGCGAATTCCGGGAATCTCGAAGCGTTGCTCAGCGTCCCATTCGGCATACGTATCGCGAATCTGCAACGCGGACTGCGAGATGAATCCGAGGCCACGCCATTCGAAATAAGGGCGCAGTTGAAACGTTTCAGCCATCGCTTTCAGTGCTGCCGGGTTGCCTTCCCAAGGGACCACACGCTTGTATTGATTTTCGACTTTCGCTTCGCCGTTTTGAAGCTGCTTGAGAATCATGACGATGGATTGCAGCAGATCGAGCGGTTCGAAACCGCAGACCACGATCGGTTTATTTTCGTCTTTGGCGATCCATTCGTAGGGCCTGCAGCCGATCACGGTCGAACAGTGTCCTGGTCCGATGAAACCGTCGAGACGCATGTCCGGAGAATCAAGAATCGCGCGAATCGCCGGAATAATGGTGACGTGATTGCAAAACACCGAGAAATTATGGAGGTTTTCGGCCTTGGCGCGCTGCAAGGTCAATGCGGTGGAAGGAGCCGTGGTCTCAAACCCTATGGCAAAAAACATTACGTATTTTTGCGGATTCAATTTTGCCAGCTTGATGGCATCGGTCGGCGAATAGACGATGCGAACGTCCATGCCACGAGCTTTATGCTCGAGCGGGCTGCCGTGAGTTCCGGGAACGCGCATCATGTCGCCGAACGCAGCGAAAATCACGTCGGGTTGCTGGGCGACCGACAAGCCGTCGTCAATCCGTCCCATGGGCAGAACGCAAACGGGACAACCGGGGCCATGAATGAGTTCAATATTTTCGGGAAGAACATCTTTAAGGCCGAATCGATATATGGCGTGGGTGTGACCGCCGCAAACTTCCATCAGCCGATAGTGGCGATTGGGATCGGCGAGACGCCGGATTTCTTCAGCGGCCCTGGTGATCAGTTCTGGATCGCGAAACTCATCGACGTATTTCATAGGCGGATCCCCGGAAAAACTTTACGGCGCCTGCTGGTCCTCGATTTCTTCTAACCCGTATCCGCGTACCTCTTGGGCTGCGGCCTGGCTTTCGCCGAGCATTTCCAGAGTGCGAATTTGATCGAACGCGTCCGTCTCGCTGATTTTGCTCATGGCAAATCCCACATGAATTAGCACCCAATCGCCCGGGACCGGCTTGTCATCCTCAAGGAGGCCGAGATCAACGCGGCGGCGCATCCCAACGACGTCAACGAGCGCCGAATTCGGATTGTCCTGGACAATTTCTATGATTTTCCCTGGTATAGCCAAGCACATATGGCATCCTCCCGGCGGAGCCCCGACTTCGTGGTTAGCGGCCATCATCCTGATCCTGGTTTTCTGCCTCTTACTGCTTGCGGGCCGAGAAGTCGAAAGCAATCTTCACTTCGTCCTTCACCTTCAGGGTTCCGGCCGCGACCGATACCAGCTTGATTCCATAGTTGGTCTGCTGAATTGAAAAGTCTCCGGACGCACGGAGCGTGTCGCCAATCAGCGTAACTTGCGCCGTAATCCTTTCAGCGCGCGTGACGCCGTGCAGCGTCAAATTGCCTGTGACCTCAACGGCGTAGAGGTTTTCGCTTAACGGGCTCGACGTGACTTGCGAGCTTTCAAAAACGATCACCGGATACGAAGATGTTTCGAGGACATCCTGCTGCATACGGGACTCAATTTCAGCGCGGTCTTTCTGGCTGATGTCGTCCGCTACCTCAAGCGAGCCGGCGGGAATCGATATCCGAAGCGAAGCCTGCTGCAGGTTTGCAGACGAAATCACGGCTTCGCCGGTATAGTCACGAATCGCGATTGTGGGGTTGTGGCCAAACGAGGAAAGCATTCCGGATGCAAAAACTCGGGCCGTGAAACGGCTCACTCCAGGGTTAATCAAATAGTGGGTTGCAGTTTCCGCCGCAGACATCCGTGCTCCCGTTGCTTCGGTCATTTCTTCATCCTTGCTTTCTGGCCACGATAAAAAAAGCCACCTTCAACTCGTCTTTCATTTTCAGCGTACCGCCCGCGATAGAAGCGATGGTTATTCCGTATTCACTCTGGTTCACGACGAAATTGCCGTAACCGCGGAGCGTATCTTCGCCAACCACAACTTGCGACGTAAAGTTCATTTGGTTCGTAACGCCATGCAGCATCAGGTTGCCCTGGATGGCGGCGCCAAATAAATTCTCGCCAATCTGCGTCACCGTCACGTGTGAGCTGTTGTAAACAATTTCGGGGAACCGAGTCGTTTCCAACACTTCGTGGTTGGTGACTCGCATGATTTCGCCGCGATCGTATTCACTGACTTCGTCCATCAGCTCGAGTGAGGAGGATTTGATCTTCATGCGAATCGACGCTTCCCCGAGATTGCCGGGGACGAACTCCGCTACGCCGCTGAAATCCCGAATCGCAAACTTCGGACTATGCGCCACCACCGCGGCCAATCCGCTGGCAAAGGCATGCACCGTGAACTGACTCACCTTTGCATCCAACTCGTAACGAACGTGCGAAGCCATTAGCGTCCCCCAGAAAAGCTGGACCTAGGCCCATTTCATGCCGTATCACCAACGCTCGAAAATTCAGTCCGCCCCTGCGAACCGAATCGCCTTTCGCGATGAAGCCCGGCTACATCGATCGCAATTTAAAATAACGCTCGATGTCCGGCACGATGCCGCCCGTCAAGTTTCCCAGCCCGAGCTGCCCCATGTACTTCTTGGCGATGGGGCTAGTGAGCACCAGCCCAGCCCCGACCACCAGCAGGGCTACTCCACCGAGCATAAAAAGAGTGTCTTTATTTGCGGAACTTTCCTGTTCGTCCCGTCGAATCATCTCCGTCGGCATATGTCTTCTCCCCCTAAGAGTGTCGTTCTCGAATTTTACTCAAGCGATTCCTCATTTCTGATTTTATGGACTAAAGACTGCACTACGGTCTCCGCTACTCCGACCGCCGTCGCGACCGGATCGCTGAGCCCCATGTGGCCCTCTTCCGGTCCCAGTGTGGCGGGTTCGCAACCAACCAACACAATTCGCTTTAGTTCTCCTCCCATGGATTTTGCCAGGCGGATTACGTTCAGGGGATTCATGCTGTGCGCGTCGACGGAAGACTGCTGGGCCTCCTGACGATCGAGCGAAGAAAGATCTGGCTCGATGACGTACACGCTTCCGGGCGTTCCACCACGGGGGCAGGCGTCCACCAAGACCGTGACATCGTAGCCATCGAGCAGCGCGCAGGCCAAATCGAAACCACGGATTCCAAAATCGATGGCTTTCACTCGGTCGGGCAATTTACAGTTTGCGAGCCGCTGGACGACCTCGACGCCGAAAGCGTCATCGCCGAGAAATATATTTCCGATTCCGGCGATCAAGATGCTTGGAGTTTGCGTTCTCGTTTCTGCGCTGGCCTCATCCATTGGAAGAGGCTCAATTTCTTCGGGATCAAAGAAAAAACGGTGTCCCGGTTGCCGCATGATCCCGATGTCCCGGCCCGGATCATCATCGGCCACGACGCACACATGGAATTTTCCCTCATAGTCCTGCTCGATCGATTCGATCATCGCTGTTTTTCCAACGAGCGCGAGGTCCATTACATCGCCGCGTTTGCCGGGGCGCAGGCGCACGCGATGGCCCAGCTTAACCTCCACGCCCGCGATGTTTAAACTTTCGGTGCGGGGCTTGTCTTCCAGGAGCTGCCACTCCCATTCGTTCATGACCGTTCCTCTTCGGCGGGACGCAAGCCTCGCAGCACGCCGTGAAGCTTCATGAAGTGTTCGGCCGGCATAGACTCAGTACGTTCGAGAATCTGCCGCGAGCGCTGGTCGGCATTGCGCATTTCATTTTTTTCGCCATCGGTTAGCGTCAAAATCCGCAGTGCAAGAAT
>Ga0307474_10001063_pt1 | contig 19962 bp, 15 predicted proteins | sample atmos_gasesECM1C_2_FD_203312 | JGI IMG/M metagenome (GOLD analysis project Ga0307474, IMG submission 203312) | Hardwood forest soil microbial communities from Morgan-Monroe State Forest, Indiana, United States - atmos_gasesECM1C_05 | ecosystem: Environmental > Terrestrial > Soil > Temperate... | reverse complement strand
TTAGCGGACGACATGAAACCATCCATATTGATTCTCGGAGGAACCACAGAAGCGCGGGCTATCGCACGCTGCCTTAGGGATCGTGCCGATGTGACGATGTCTCTTGCGGGACGCACGTCCATGCCCGCGGAACAGCTCGTCCCGGTGCGCACGGGCGGTTTCGGCGGCACTTCCGGCCTTGTGCATTACTTGAAGGAGCACGCGGTCCAGGCCCTGATTGACGCGACCCATCCCTATGCAGCAAGGATATCCACCAACGCTTGCGATGCCGCGTCGATAACCAACACGCCCATGATCGCTCTGCGTCGCCCTGTTTGGCGAGCTATCCCCGGCGATAAGTGGATCGAGGTCGACGATGCCGACGATGCGATTCGGGTCCTGGGAACAAAATCTCAGCGCGTGTTCCTCACGATCGGTCGCCAAGAAATTGGCCCTTTCGGCTCTGCGCCCCAACATCGCTATCTCGTGAGAAGCGTCGAAGCCGTTGAGCCGCGTTTGCCGGTGCCCTTTGCCACTTACCTGCTTGAACGTGGCCCATTCACGGTGCAGAAAGAACGTGCGCTTATGCTCTCTCACGCCATCGATGTGATCGTTGCAAAAAATAGCGGGGGCGACGCAACATACGGCAAGATCGCCGCCGCTCGCGACCTCGGTATCCCCGTGCTGATGCTCAAGCGGCCCGCGGTCCCCGTGACCAATGCGGTCGAGTCGGTCGATGCGCTTATCGATTGGCTGGATCATGTGTTTGAAGATGCGAAACTGCGAGGCGTGTAAACGAGTGGCGCGAGATTCGGCCTCCGCACGATCTTCGTCTCGGCCGATCCGACGATGACACACGTCGCCATATCGGCGTGTGATCCGAGCGCGCCAGACAGGGTGGTGATTTGAACGCGCTCATCAGGGCGCGTCATGGCGCGTCCAAAGATTACCGGCGTTTCTCCGGGAAGCAGTTCGCGCAACAATTCAAAGGCGCGATCGAGCTGCCAAGGTCGTGCTCGAGAAATGGGATTGTACAGAGCGATCACGAGTCCCGCGCTCGCCGCGGCTTGCAGGCGCTTCTCGACGATCGGCCACGGTTTCAGATTGTCTGAAAGGGACAGCGCGCAGAAATCGTGCCCTAAGGGGGCACCCACGCGCGCTGCCACAGCAAGCATGCCGGTGATTCCCGGCACGATGGCAAGCTCGATTTCTCGCCACTGGTCGGGTCCCTGTTCGATCGCCTGACACACCGCGGCGGCCATCGCAAAAACGCCGGGATCGCCTCCGGAGACAAGGGCGACACGGGACCCGTTCGCCGCTTGCGTCAGGGCGTCAGAAGCACGATCGATCTCTTGTCGATTGTCCGATGCCACGCGCCGTTGATCTGCGCGCTCAGGCACCCGATCCAGGTAAGGACCGTAGCCGAATAGTACTTCCGCCGTCGCGAGCGACTCGGACGCTTGGGGTGTGAGATGGCACTCGGCCCCGGGCCCCAAGCCAATGACCAATAACTTTCCGCTCATGGGGCCCACGCGCGACCCGGAACCAGCACGATCGCGAAGTAGGGCGCGGTGTCGTCCGCCTTGTCGGCCAGCGACATCAAAACCTGTTCATTCATCGTGCCACGCTCCACGTAAACCGCGCCCGGCAAGCGCCGTGTTGCCTCAAGTGCGCGTCGCACTTTGGCCAAGTGCCGTCCGACTTTCATCACGACGGCGGGGTCATTTTGAGTGAAGCGGCGGTTCAGTTCCTGTTCATCCAGTGTCGCGGGCAGCACGACAAGCACATCATCGCCCTGTGCCAGCGGCAGGCCGGCGGCGGACCAACAGCCCGACATGGAGGTAATACCGGGGATAACCTCCGTGGGGTAGTGCTTCATCAGGCGCACGTGAAGGTGCATATAGGAGCCGAAGAAAAGCGGATCGCCTTCGGACAAGACGGCGACGGTGCGCCCGGATTCCAAGTGAGTCGCGATTTCCGATGCCGCTTCATCGAAGAATTTCTGAATGGCGCTGCGATACACCGGATCCGCCGTGGAGCGTTCGGTCGTAATCGGATATCGAAGCGGCAGTTCGAGCGATCCTGCGGGCAGGTACTGCTCTACAACGGCGCGTGCATTACTCGGATTGCCTGCTTTGGCAAAATGCGCAATCACGTCGGCATTCTCCAAGGCGCGTACCGCGTGCAGGGTCAACAACCCGGGATCACCGGGTCCGACCCCCACTCCGATGAGCCGCGCCCTGTTGCTCATAAGCCGACCCGCGCCAACGCGTTGATGGCTGCGGCGGCCATCGCGCTACCGCCGATTCGTCCGCGCACTGATACGTAAGGAATGCCGCGCGAATCCGCGATCAAAGCCTCTTTCGATTCCACTGCGCCGACGAAACCGACCGGCATACCGACGATCACCGCGGGGCGTCGCGCCCCCTCATCGAGCATTTCCAGCAAATGGAACAAGGATGTGGGCGCGTTTCCGATGGCGACGACGGCGCCTTGCAGATCCTCGCCCCACAGATCGAGTGCTGCCGCAGACCGGGTGGTGCCGTTTCTTTCGGCCATGGCGGCAACGCGGCCGTCATGAAGCGTGCAGATTACAGAGTTGGCCGCAGGTAGGCGCGCACGGGTGATGCCGTGACTGAGCATTTCAGAATCGCAGAAAATGGCTGCGCCGGACTCGAGAGCGCCGCGCGCGGCCGCAACGGCGCCGTCCGCGAATACGATGTTCTGCGCGATGTCTACCATCCCGCATGCATGGATCATGCGCACGGCAACTTCAGCTTCGAGGGCAGAAAATCGAGATAGATCGGCCTCTGAGCGAATGATCGCAAAGGAGCGCGCGTAGATGGCAGCGCCATCGCGGATGTAGGCGCTCACGCGAGCACCGGTTTTGATTGGTGAGCCGCGCAGGCCTTGACCAGGGCTGATGCCAGTTTGGAAGTCGGCAGCGTTTCGTTTGGCGTGTCGGTGGCGCGGCCATCGACAACCAAGTGATTCGGGCCAACCAAGGTCAATGCCGCGGGCTTTGGGTGAGCGCAGCCCTTGGCGCACCCGGACAGGTGGATGTCAAACGAACCATCCAAATAGGCTGCGGCCGCGGTCGCGATTTGAGTTGCCAATGTGCGCGTGTCAAGCAGTGCTGAGGCGCACGCCGGCGCGCCGGCGCAGGCGATGATATGCCTGCGCGCGTCAGAGACTTGTGTGACGAACCCGATCCCTGCGGCAAGGGCGGAGACATCCTGGATCGCGCTCGAGGGCAAACCCAGAAGCAATAGGGTGCGACCGGGAGCGGGGCGAATCGAATGCGCACCCGACGCATGAGCCGTTTCCGCCAAGTGGTTCAGTAAACCGGCTTCTGAAAAGCCAAAGGGCAGGGCGATGCCCAGTGCATTGCTGCCATCGATCAGGGGATGCACTCCGATGCCCATAACCACGGGTCGCGCGGCAGGCGCGGGTCCAAAGCGCATTGCGGTAGGGCTTGCTGCGAATAGGCCTGCCTTGACTTCATCGGCAACGAGATCTCGCGCGCGTGCGGTCTCGCCGAGCCTTGCGATACACGAGAGAATGGCGAGCACGGATTGCTCGATGTCTTGCGTCGGTACGTATCCAAGCGGACTCGCGGTGGCGGCGGTGCCGGCGATACTCAAATAAACAGCAGTCGAGCCGTGTGCGCGCACCCGTATATCTGCGAAAACCTGATCCAGGTGCAGTCGTTCATCTCCGTCCATCACGATCGAGGTCTTAGGGCTGAGCTTGGCGAGCGTCGGCTCTGCAGCGATTGCCTTGCGAAGACGCATCACCGAGTCCAGATCAATCGAGTGCGGCTCAAATCCCATCAGCGGCGGGGTAAGGACGGCCGGACCGGGTCTGTCGCCGAGCCCGATCGATCTGACGACATCCGCAAATTGCACGGCGCTGCCTTCGGAGAGCCCGCGCACCTGCAGGCTGCCGCGTTGCGTCACCTCCATGATCCCATTGCCGTGGGCGTGACTTGCCCGGCACAGCGTGACGAAGTGTTCGATCGCGAGAGGCCCCTCGGGCAGCATGCGCGCGAGCAAGCCATCGCCGGTACGCATCGGCATCGTGACACCAGGACATGCGCCGCGCCGCATCGCGTTCATGGCAGATCGTCGCGATAGTGCAGCGGCGGCACTCGCGAGATGAGTCCACGTTTCAATGCTTCCGGGCGCTCGCGCCACGGCATCAGACCATCGGCGGTTTGCGCCAGCAGTTGCGCTCCGGCGATCAAGGCAGCGCCGTCGTTGGCAGGGTCCAGGCCACCAAACACGTAGGTCCAAGTGTTCTCACAGCGAATCGCCGCACTGAGTCCACGATTGCAATTCCCCAGGCAACGGACGCGACGGACCGAAATTTCGGGCGAGTTCGCCGCGGCTTGCACGGTCGCTTCCGCGAGCGCTGCGCCGGCGCGCGGTGCGTCGAGAGAATCCGTGGGTACCCGGCAAGTAATACATACCAGCACCGCGGCCTGACCGGTTGGCCCGATGTCGCTCATTCGCGTGGCTCCTGATGACCTTAAACTCGGGGTGCAGAAGTCGGCGAAAATTGGCTAAACCAACCTTGAGCCCGGCCGAGAAACTCTCGACCCTTACCGAGGGCACCCCGCCCGGCAAGTAAACCAAATGGATGGCAGGTCTCCTGGCTCGCGGGTCAAGGCACTTTGCCGCCTTCCCGACCTGTCGCTTGCGGACACGTCAGTGGCATAAGGCAAGTGCTCGCCGCTTACAGTTGCGGGGGCAGCCGTGGGATTGTATCGAGTCGCCTGAGACGCTCGATGCGTACCACATTCCCTCATCGCTCTCTCACATGAGAGAGGCCATCTTGGCGCGTAGTAAAGCGTTGCCCTCCTGCATTGTCAACGATGGCGGCAATAATGCTGTAAGCGCTTATAGGATCAACAATTATTTCTTATGGGTGGCCGGCCGGAATTGCATCTTTATTGTCGTTTCCAGCCCTATGCATTACCCTCGTAGGCGTTGGCAGGTGCTCGACCCGCGGATTTGGGCTGGCGAGTGAAATGGGAATCCGGTGAGCATGCCTGCGTTGGCATCAAGTCCGGAACTGCCCCCGCAACGGTAAGCGAATCAAAGCGAAGCCCTCGATGTCACTGCACCGGCTGGTGTGGGAAGACGGCTTTGCCGGCCAGTCGGCATTCGCGAGTCCGGAGACCGGCCTGTCGGCAAGTAGCGGATACCTTCGCGGTGGGCGAAGTGAGCTATGTGCTGATGTGTGGCGCCCGTGTCGCGAATACAGCACATTCTCACCTTTAGCTTCAGCCCCGATTGATGCGCCAACAGCATTGTCGCGTACTCGACGTGATCGATCTTAGGCAAGGGCAGCAAGCATGACGGAATCGAATTCATCGACGGCGCCGAGTGAAGACCCAAACTCGGACGGGTACGCAGAGCGCATCAAACGCCGTAAAGCCATTCAGGATCGCCGCATGGCCGAGACCATCACGGATCGGGGTCTGGTGATCGTTCATACGGGGGCTGGCAAAGGTAAAACCACGGCCGCTCTCGGCATGGTATTGCGCAGCCTCGGTCACGGCTACCGCGTCGCCATCGTGCAGTTCATCAAGGGCGCGTGGGAACCGGCCGAAAAGCGAGCATTCGAGCCGTGGGGCGAGCAACTTGAGTTTCATGCAACCGGCGAGGGGTTTACTTGGGAAACACAGGACAAAGTTCGCGACAAGCTCATGGCGCAGGCCGGCTGGGAGGTGGCACTGCGCTGCCTTGCGGATCCCGAATTCCATTTGGTGCTGCTCGATGAGGCCAATATCGCGTTGAAGAAGGACTATTTGTCAATTGAACAGGTATTGGACGGTATCAATCGTCGGCCGCCGAAAACTCATGTCGTACTCACAGGACGAAACGCGCCGGATGCCTTGATCGAGCGGGCCGACCTGGTTACGGAGATGAGCCTGATCAAACATCCTCTGAAGCTGCAGCGTATCCGCGCCCAACCGGGAATCGAGTTTTGAGCGAGATCGCAATATCATCCAACCGATCGATTCCATCGACGACCTCGCGCGTTCGCCTGCTGATTGCTACGGCCGGCCTTGAAGAGGCGGGTTGGCAGGACTGGCAACTCACTCTCCGGGCAAACGCCAATGCAGCACGAATGGCATTGCAACGCGTTGACCGAAGCGATTCTGACAGGGCACGGTGCGCGGCGGGAATAGGATTTGGCGAAATTCTATGGTGGTTCGCGCCGATTGACGATCACCCAAAACGTCGTCTCGTCATCGAATTCGCCGCGCAAGTTCTCGAAGCAAATGCATTCTGCGAGCCTCCCGACTCGCTCAAGAGATTGCGGTGCGGGGCGCATCCGCCCGTATCCGCAGCCGCACGTAAAAACGTGCAAGGCATTGTAATTCTATCGCATGCGGAAACCGACTTGCTGGCGCTCGAGCGAGCGCGGTTCGAACTGCCGGCATCCTTTCCTGTTGTCGTTGGACACTCGTTGTTGAAAGTCTCGACGGCGGAGGCGTTGTTGGCATTATTCGGCGATGCGCGAACTGCCCAACTATTGGCGATCGTGCGCATCCACGGCACGGTGGCGGCGGTGCCCGGGCTTTTGGATCTCATCGCGCTTGCCCATCGCGAAGGGTGGGCCCTGGTCGTTATCAGCGGCATCGGCGGATCTGCGGAGCGGCTGCCGCGCACCGCCAACATTTCAGCGGAACTTGCTTCAAATCTCACGTCGTACTTCATGGCGGGCGGACGTGCGAACGTGGCTCATGCGCTGCGATACGCGGCCAAGGAGCAACTCGGTGCCGCCGTCACTTTCGAGCCCCCTAGTCCGATGCCGGCGCACGGTTTCTACCATCCGGATCTTTTGGTCACGACCGCGGCCGAGTGGCTCGCTCAAACATCGCCGGCACAACCCACCGCCGCATTCATTTTCTATCGCGCCCATGCATTGAGCGGAAATCTGCAGTTTGTGGATGCCGCGATTCGCGCATTGGAGGCCCGCGGATTCGCGGCGATCGGCATATTCACGAGTTCGTTGCGTGATCGCGACGCGGAGGGGGTTCCGTGGTGCCTGCGCCAGTTGCCCGCATTCCCTGGCGTCATTGTCAATTCAGTGGCTTTTCCAGTCTTTGCCTTGAACACCGCCGAAGCCAAGCCGGAAGCCGCATCCAGGACGGCGTTTGATGCGATCGGCGCGCCGTGGATTCAGGCGATCTGTTGCGGCACGCCGCGTGCGCTTTGGCAGGCATCGGCGCGTGGCCTGAGTCCTATCGAGGCTGCAATGAATATCGCCCTGCCGGAGTGCGACGGCCGAATCATTTCCGTACCCATCTCGTTCAAGGAACAGCATCAATACCTTCCCGACGCGGAACGCCTGGAGCACACGGCGGATTTCGTCCGGCGCATCGGCGTTTTGCAGCGCAAGCCGCGGTCGGAGAAACGCATCGCGATCGTATTGAGCAATGCCGGCGGGAAAGCGCAGCGAGTGGGCGGGGCCGTTGGGCTTGATACGCCCGCTTCGCTCTTGAAGTGGCTCATCGACATGCAGCACGCGGGTTATACGCTCGGCCGATTGCCGATGACGGAAGAGGATCTCATGGCGCAGCTGCTGGCGCGCGGTTGTTACGATGACAGGCATCCTCTCGATCCGGACAGAAGCTGGCGCCTGCCGCGTGAGCGATATGCCAGGTGGTTTCAGCGACAGTCGGCTTCCTTTAGGAGGGACCTGGGCGAGATGTGGGGTGAGCCTAAAGAGGAGGGGCCCACGATTCCGCCTCCATTCTGGCGAAGTAACAAGCAGTCGGAACGGCGCTCGCCGTTACTCGCCTTGAGCGAGCCTTATTCGGACGAGCATGACTACTTTTTCAGCGGCCTGAACTTCGGCAATGTCTTCATCGCCATTCAGCCACCGCGGGGCTTCGGCGTTGACCCCGAAGCGGTCTATCACGCGCCGGATTTGCCGCCGTGCCATCACTACGCTGCTTTTTATCGCTGTATTGCGGATGAATGGCGTGCCGATGCCATCGTGCATTTCGGCACGCACGGCACGCTCGAGTGGCTACCGGGAAAGAGCCTGGCGATGTCGGAGGATTGCGCGCCGGATGCGCTGCTCGGCGACATGCCGATGATCTATCCCTTCGTCGTCAACAATCCGGGGGAAGGTGCGCAGGCAAAACGAAGAACACGGGCCATCATTGTCGATCATCTCGTGCCGCCCCTGACGCATGCCGATTCCTATGGACCTCTCGCGACGTTGGCGAGACTCGTCGAAGAATATTATCGGGCGGAGGTGCTCGACACGAACAAGCTTCCGGTGCTGAGGCGCCAGATCTGGGATCTGGTGCGCGAGGCGCATCTTGAGGAGGACTTGAGGCAGATCCGCCTGCAAAGGCACGGGGATCATGAGCACCCGTGGGATGAACGCATCACCGAACAGGGCGTTCCGAGGGCCTTGGAGGGCCTGTCCGGCCGCGGTTTCGCGCATCTCATGGAAGACCTTGACGCATATCTGTGTGACCTGGGTCGAGCGCAAATTCGCGGCGGCCTTCATGTGTTGGGTGCCGCTCCTCAAGGGACCGCGTTGACCGATCTCATCTTTGCGATTGTGCGAAGTCCAAATGGGAACGTGCTCTCGTTGTCGGAAGCTGTAACGGGCGCAGCCGGCATGGATGCGGCCGCGCTGCGTGCCGGGCACGGAGCTTGGTCAGCGCTTGTTCCGGCCGCGCTCAGTCCCTGGCTCGGGCAGCATGTCACGATAGGGCAGATCCGCACTGCCATCGATGAGTTGTGTCGCGCGATCTTGCGCGACCTTCAAGAACAACGCTTTGCTGCCGGCGCGATCGACGCGGTGATCGAGGGGCGCATCGGGAATCCAAGCCGGTTGGAGCCGTCCGCCTTGAGGAATCTGCGGCGCTCGTTGCAGTTCGTGTGCGAAAATATAGCGCCCAATTTGGCGCTGACCACGGACGAAACCCGAAATTTACTGGCGGCGCTCGATGGACGCCATGTGCCGGCCGGCCCTTCCGGATCGCCCAGCCGAGGCATGGCTCATGTGCTGCCGACCGGCCGTAATTTCTATACGGTGGACCCGAGGGGCCTTCCGACGCCCGCCGCCTGGTCGACAGGCTCCGCGTTGGCTCGCGAGGCCCTCACCCGTCATACCACGGAGAATGGCCGTTGGCCCGAGAGCATTGTGCTCAGTATTTGGGGCACCCCGACCATGCGCACCGGCGGAGATGATATTGCGCAAGCCCTCGCACTTTTGGGCGTCCGGCCGCTGTGGGAGCCGGAAACTCGGCGCACCTGCGGGCTGGAAGTCATTCCACTGTCGGAACTCGCGCGGCCGCGAATCGATGTGACGCTGCGTGTGAGCGGATTTTTCCGCGATGCCTTTCCGGGTCTGATGCATCTGTTCGACGATGCCGTACAGCGAGTTGCAGTCTTGGACGAACCCAGCGAACAGAATTTCGTTCGCAAGCACTGGCTGACGGAGACTGCGGCGCTGATGGCCGGAGGAGTCGAGGAGGCTCAGGCGCAGCGGCGCGCCTCGTATCGGGTATTCAGCTCCAAGGCAGGCGCCTATGGCGCAGGTCTGATGCAACTGATGGATCAGAGTTCGTGGCGCCATCGCGCGGACCTTGCGGAATCGGTCTTGCTCTGGGGTGGATGGGCGTATTCCCCCGAATCGAGCGATGGCGTTGAAGCGACGGATGCCTTCAGGCGCTCGTTGGCAGGTGTCGATTTGGTTCTCCACAACCAGGATAACCTGGAGCAGGACCTGTTCGAGTCCACCGATTACTTCGAGTTTCATGGCGGCCTCGTGACGGCAGTGGGCGCCTTGTCGGGAAAGGCACCCAATGCTTATTTCGGTGACTCATCGAATCCTGCGGATCCGAAGGTGCGCACCCTGCATGCAGAGGCCTTGCGCGTCTATCGCTCGCGTGTGGTCAATCCCAAGTGGCTAAGCGCCATTCAGCGCCATGGATATCGAGGCGGTCTCGAAATGGCCGCAACGGTTGACGCGATATTCGGATTTTCCGCAACCGCCGGCATTGTGACCGACTGGATGTTCGAGGGCGTCGCGGCTGCCTTTGCGGATGGCGCGGCGCAAAGTTTTCTGCAGCGCGACAACCCCTGGGCATTGCACGCCATCGTCGAACGACTTCTCGAAGCGGAGCGTCGGCAGCTGTGGGAGGCGAAGCCCGAAACAGCGCAGCGCCTGCGTGCAGTCCTGCTCGACAATGAAGCGTCCTTGGAAGAGGCGGCGGAGAAGTTCGCATGAAACTCAATTTTCCATTCTCTTCAGTTGTGGGTCAGGAGGAATTAAAGCTCGCGCTGCTTTTGACCGCCGTCGATCCGACGATTGGGGGCGTGCTGATTACCGGTGAGCGCGGAACGGCCAAATCGACGGTCGCACGAGGGCTGGCCGGGTTATTGCCCGATCTTGCCGATGGGCGGCCGGCTCCTTTCGTGGAGCTGCCGCTGGGTGCGACTGAAGACCGGGTAGTGGGATCGCTGGATATTTCCCGCATTTTACAGGACGGAAAGAGTGAGCTGCGCTCCGGGATTCTTGCAAAAGCCCATGGCGGCGTCTTGTACGTAGACGAGGTGAATCTGCTGCCTGACGCTCTGGTGGATCTGTTGCTCGATGCGGCAGCGAGTGGTTGGGTCACCGTGGAGCGCGATGGGGTTTCGGCGAGTGAACCCGCCCGCTTTGTCTTGATTGGAACCATGAATCCCGAAGAAGGCGAGCTTCGCCCGCAATTCTTGGATCGCTTTGGTCTGTGCGTGCAGGTTCACGGCCCGGCAACATCGCAGGAGCGGATTGCTGCAATTCGGCAGCGCCTTTTATTTGACGAGTCGCCCGATGCGGCATGCGAAAAGGCGCAGCCGGCTGAGCAAGCGCTGCGCCTCAGGATTGTAGCTGCACGTGGGCAACTCAAGTCATTGAGCTTGAGCGACGAGCATTTGAGCATGGCCGCCTCACTGGCGGCTGAGCAGAGTGCGGATGGGATTCGGGGAGATCTTGCCGTCGTCAAAGCGGCCCGAGCGCTCGCTGCGTGGATGGGGGCAGCGGCGGTGACAGAAGAGCACATTCATCGTACGGCGCAATTCGCACTGGTGCATCGGGCGCGCGCAAAAAAAACGCGACGACCGAAGGGCAACGCGACGAGTCAGCCCCGATCGGCGCCGAATCCCCCGCAATCGCCCGGGGCCGGCGCAGCCCCGTCCACGCCGGCGAGCGCGATGGCGCCCTCGCTCGACGCGCCTGCGGCGACGGCGCGAACGGCTGCGCCTGAGTTGATTCCCATACGTTTGGTCACGGATGTCGTTGACCGCGAACAATCGGGGCGAGAAGGCTCCGAATCCCGTGGGGGGCTGCGCGCGCTGGGCGCAGCAAGTTTCGCGAACGACGGTGGATTAGCGATTGCACAGACACTGACCTTCGCGGCCGCCCGCGGCGCTCGAGTGACGGAACAAGGCGTTGCTCTGCACGCCGAAGATCTCAAGCGCCATGCGCGACGCGGGCCGGCTTCGAGCCACGTGCTTTTTCTGGTTGATGCCAGTGGCTCGATGGGTTCGCACCGGCGATTGGAGCTCGCCAAAGGCGCAGCACTCGGGCTCTTGAGATCCAGTTACCGACGACGCGATGAAGTCGCGCTCATGAGCTTTCGCGCGGAAGGCACGGACCTGGTTCTACCTTTTACCCGCGATGTTTCAAGCGTCGAGCGGGCGCTGCGTGATGTCGCGACAGGGGGGCGCACGCCGCTTGCGAGGGCGCTCCGCGATTCAATGGATCTGTTGCGCGCGGGCGAGCGGACGTTGTTGGTACTGTTTACGGATGGTCGAGCCAACGTCGATACGGGCGGCGGCGATCCTTGGGAAGAAGCCTTGGTTGCGGCAAAGAATTTGCGGGACCTTTGCTCGGGTGCATTGGTCATCGATTGCGAACGGGGCCCGGTCTTGCTGGGTCGCGCAAGGATGCTTGCTGATGTGTTGGGCGCGGAATGCGTGAATTTGGATGAGATCGACGCAGCCGGACTCACAATCCGCATTGATCGGCGACTCGCGCATTCGTGAGCATCGTGCTGGCGCTGCTCCTCGATCAATGCTTTGGGGAGCCTCCCGCTCGATTCCATCCGGTCGTCTGGATGGGATCCTATTTGAAACGCGCCGGACGGAACTTGCCGCAACATTCCCCAACCGGGGCATTTATATTGGGGGCGGCTTACTGGGTTGTCGGGGCTGCGCTTGTCGCGGCGATCTATGGCTTGGCGGCTTACGAGATCAACAAGCTGCCCGCTTGGCTCGCGCTGGTCGTGACTGCCGTGCTGCTCAAGCCATTATTTGCCTTGCGTATGCTCACCGATGAAGTGCGCGCGGTCGAGGATGCCCTGGCCGGCGGTGTTGAGCGCGGCCGTGCGAGGCTCGCGCGCATTGTCAGCCGGGATACCTCGCGCCTCGATGCGGCCCAAATCCGAGAATCGGCCCTGGAATCCCTGGCGGAAAATCTCTCGGATTCCGTCATCGCGCCGCTCTTTTGGTTCGCCATTTTCGGTCTGCCCGGCGCCGCGGTCTATCGATTTGCCAACACCGCAGATGCCATGTGGGGCTATCGAAATCAATGGGAATGGGCGGGCAAATTTGCCGCGCGGACGGATGATGTCTTGAATTGGCTGCCGGCGCGGTTCACCGCGCTCGCGTTGCTGTGGTTGGCGCCTCGCGGCTTCGTCTTGACGCGCAGCCTGCTCGTTGAGGCATCGCGCACGCCTTCTCCCAACTCCGGCTGGCCCATGGCGGCGCTCGCGCTGTCCATGAACATTCGATTATGCAAGCCCGAGGTCTACATGCTGAATGCGGCGGGCCGCACTGCGCGCACGCAAGATATGCCGGTGGCCATCAGGCGCGCACGGATTTGCGCCTGGGCGCTCGCCGCGGTACTCGCTCTGGGCCTGCAATTCAGGCTGGGATGGCCGTTTGCGGCGCCTTGACCCCATTCACGGCGGTCCCGATTCGGGCCCTGAACCGCAATACGATTTTTCGAGCAACGCCAATTGTCTCGGGCCGTGTCCCGCGGTACTCGCGGCGGTCCGTGCGGCCGACGTGACGCGCTACCCGGATCCGCTGTATACGCACCTGCGAAAGATGTTGGCGGCCTTCCACGGAACGACGCCCGGGCGGATCGTGGTCGGCGCCGGGGCCAGTGAATTAATTCTGCGGTTGATACGATCGAGTTCCGGGGCTGTGCAGCAGCTAGGGCCGACTTTCTCAGAATATGCGCGCGGCGCAAAACTTCTCGGGCGACGATTGATCGCGACGCGCTCGCCTGCGGCGTTTCTTCGTGCGCAAGACCGGCGATTGGGTTTGGGGTTTGTGTGCTGGCCGAACAATCCTACCGGGGATTGCTGGCCGGTCGATTTCATTGCACGGGCATGTGCGACGGGCCCCATGGTGGTTGATCTTGCTTATGCATCTTTCTGCGAATCGTCCGAGGTGCGCGCGATCGAGAGCGCAGCGGAGGCAGGCTACCGTTTGTACTCGCCCAACAAGGCGTTTGGTCTTACCGGCGTGCGCTCGGCCTACGTCATTACTCCGCGCGAGGATCGCGGCCTCGCGACTGCCGCACCGAGCTGGGTGATCGGCCGTGACGCCGTTGCATTTCTGGAAGCTTCGGTTGAGCCTGACGCGCGCTCCTGGCTGGCGCAAACGTTTCCCGAAGTCGTGCGACTCCGCCGAACCCTCGCGCGCTCGCTCGAGAAAATGGGGCTCACGGTCCGGCAGAGCTCTTCGACTTTCATGCTGGCCGAGGTCGGCAACGCAACACAAGTTACACTCGAGCTTCGTGCGCGGGATATCCGCGTCCGCGATGCAAGTTCATTTGGGTTGCCTCAGTGGATCCGTTTGAGTGCTCAACCAGCGGCGGCGCAAAAAGCGCTATTGAAGTCGCTCCGGAGCCTGCTGTGACCAGGTCGGACGGAACTCCGAGGATCGCGATCGCCGGCGCCGCCTCGGGCGTGGGCAAGACCACCGTCGCAGCAGGAGTGATGGCGGCCTTGCACCGCCAGGGCCTCATCGTTCAGCCGTTCAAATGCGGCCCGGATTACATCGATCCGAGCTATCACGAACGCGCAGCTCAGAGGGTGTGCCGCAATTTGGATGCGTGGATGCTGGACGATGCTCAATTGATCGAGGGCTTTTCGCGAGCGTGCCGCAATGTTGATGTCGCCGTTATCGAAGGCGTCATGGGGCTTTTCGACGGCAGCAATTGGAACGATGAACGCGCTTCCACCGCGCAAATTGCAAAGCTGCTCAAAGTTCCTGTCATCTTGGTGGTCGATATTTCAGGGGCGGCACGCAGCGCCGCGGCGGTGGTGCTGGGATGCCAGCATTTTGATCCGGCCGTTGAAATTAGCGGCGTAATCCTGAACTTCGCTGGGTCTGAGCGGCATGCAGAAGGCTGTGCCGAGGCCATCACCGACATCACTGGACTGCCGGTACTGGGCTGGCTGCCGCGCGAATCCTCGCTGGAAATTCCTGAGCGGCATTTAGGGCTGGTGCCCGGCGGTGAAAATAGCGGTTCAGGTTCGGCGCTCGAGACCATCACGGATCGGGTGGTGGCACGCTTTGATCTCGCGGCGATCATGCGGATCGCCCGCTCCGCGGCAAAGGTGCCGGACGTGTCTGCCGCCAAACGCGTTGTTCCGTCGGCACGCGGCCTTCGTCCGACGCTGGCGGTAGCGCGCGACGAGGCTTTTTGTTTCTACTACCCGGAGAATCTGGAATTGCTGGCGGAAGCGGGCGCCGAGATCGAGTATTTCAGTCCATTGCGAGGTGAAGCGCCGAGCCAACGCGCGGTTGGGCTCTATTTGGGAGGCGGGTATCCTGAGTTGCACGCGGCAAAGCTCGCGAGCAATCGGGACCTGTGGGCTGCGATTGCCTCGCTTTCGCTGCGCGATGCGCCAATTTACGCTGAATGCGGCGGATTCATGGTGCTGACCCAGGATTTGATCGACAGCGGGGGACATCGATGGCCGATGGCAGGCCTGATTCCTGGGAGCACGCGCATGACAAACAAGCTCGCGGCGCTGGGGTATCGACATGCCACGGCTGTCCGCTCGAATTTGTTGAGTGAAGCTGGCAGCACCTTGCGCGGTCATGAGTTTCGCTACAGCACGTGGGATTGCGATGAATCGGCAACGAATCAGGCTTGGGTTCTGCGCGGCACGCACCGCGAAGCACCTTCCGATGCGGCGGGATTCGTCAGCGGCAATTTGCTGGCGAGTTACGTTCACATTCATTTTGCCCAGCGAGCTGACATCGCCGATCGCTTCGTCGAGAAACTCGCGGCCGCGAAACGTGGCCGCTGACGGCCTACTTCAATCGCAGCGGGCAGCCGGCGACGACGAGCCACACATCGTGGGCTGCTGCTGAGGTCAGTTGTGCCAGGTTCCCGGCCAGGTCTCTAAAACGACGTGCATCGGGGTCCGGGGGAACCAAGCTCCAGCCCAATTCGTTGCTCACTACAATCACGGGCCAAGCTGCCGCCGTCAGTGTCGAGAGTTGCTGGGTCCACGCCGCTTTCAGCTGTTCATCCGTTTCTCCGAAACGGGCGCTCGCCCACAAGGTCAGGCAGTCGATGATGACGCCGCTGGGAGCAGGCATCAGTGCCATCAAGCTCGCGGCCACATCGGCAGGCGCCTCCAGCGTGCGCCACTGCGGCCGTGCGCTACGGTGGCGACGAACGCGTTCGGTCATTTCTGCGTCATTGGGATCGCGATGATAGGTGGCGACAAATACTGTGTGGTCACCCCAATCGCGAGCGCGCTCGACCGCAAGCTGGCTCTTGCCGCTGCGGACGGGCCCTGTGATGAATGTCAGGCGGCCCAAGTGCAGTCCGCCGTCTCGAGCGACTGAACCTCATCGAGCACCTGCCTTACGCGGGTCTCGACAGGTGATTTTTGAAGTTCGATCACCCGAAATCCGAACTCGACGTAAGCGCGCCGTATCTGCTCGCTCAATGCGAGCGACACATCGTAGGTCTGTGGCCTCTCGGTGTCGTTGATGAAGATATCCCGCCAGGACGGCGCAAAAAAGACAACCGGGCTATAGGCACGCGACTCCGAGCGCAGTTCCTCTGGCGGCGCAATCCCGCCATGCCGCAAATATCCCGTCACATCGGGAAAACCCCGATCGAAAAAAGCGCGATGATGCTTCGTGCTGTCGAGAAGTTGCGATCTCATGCGTACGAGGCACTCTTGCGCGAACGGCTCGAGATCGAACCAGGGCAACAGGCTCCCGTTTCGAGCCTTCTGCTCACGAATCACCTGGCGGCTCACTTCCTCGTAGCAAATTTCACCGCGCAGGGCGAGCGCCGACAAGAGGGTGCTTTTGCCCGTCCCGGGCCCGCCCGAAATGATGATGCGCAAACTTCGCGCGCCATGGGCTGCAACGTGTTGCGTGCCTACAGGCATAGATATCGTTTCACAGGCTCGAGATCGATGTGAGTTTCGAGGTGCTCCGCCATGGCCCGATAGACGTTGCGCCGTTGTTCAGACCAGGCAAGCGGGTGCGCGAAGTAGCCTTGAAAACCGGCTTCCTGGGCGATCCGCTCGCGCACACGTGAGGATTCGAACCAACCATGCAGGTAGGTTCCCCATACCCGGCCGTGGCGAATGCCTTCGGGCCGAAGACCGGCGGCGTCCTCAACGGCGTGCAGTGATTCGACCGCGGCTGTCGGTTGGGTCCGGCCCATGTGGATTTCATACGCGCGCCACCGCTCCTCGCCGCAGCGCGCAGTCACTTGCTGCACGATCTTTGAGGCGCTGAATTCAGTTTCTGCCGGCAGGAGTCCGAGTCCGCGTTCACGCCCCGCATCACCAGCCTCTCCCGTGGGGTCGATGAGCGAACCCCCGAGCATCTGAAATCCGCCGCAAACTCCGATAACGAGGGCGCCGCGGCGCGATGCCGCAACGACGGCATCTGCCATGCCGCTCTCACGCATCCAACGCAAGTCAGCAATCGTATTCTTGGATCCCGGAAGCACAATCACTTTTGCATCCTCAAGCTCATGAGGAACCGAAGTCCAGCGGACCTTGACGCCCGCATCGGCCCACCAGGGTTGGCAGTCGGTCAAATTCGATACGTGCGGGAATCGCACCCAGGCCATCAAGTCGCCGCTGCCGCGGACTTCGTCTTGGACCGCCAGACCGTCCTCTTCCTCCGGTTGCAGGTCGGGCGCGAATGGCAAAGTCCCCAGCACCTTGAAACCCGGTGCATGCGGTTCAAGCCATTGCTGCGGATTTGGGAATAAGGATAAGTCTCCGCGAAATCTATTCACGATGGCGCCGAGACCGCGCTCGCGATCGGCGGGCGAAAATAGACTCCAAACCCCGACCAGTTGAGCGTAAATGCCGCCGCGGTCGATATCTCCGACAAAAAGCCATTTGCCATCGACATACTGACAAGGACGAAGATTGACCAAGTCACGGCTGAGGAGATTGAGTTCCACCGGACTTCCCGCTCCTTCGAGCAGCAATACATCGCATTTCTCGCTCCATCCGTCCAAAACTTTGGTCACCACGCTCCAGAGACGATCGAATTGACGGTAGTACTCGGCGGCTGGGCAGTGTCCTTGCGCCTGGCCCAGCACGATGATCTGCGAGCCGAGTCCGCCGCTCGGCTTGAGCAAGATCGGGTTCATCTCAACGGTCGGGATCAGCCCGCAGGCCTCCGCCTGCACAGCCTGTGCACGTCCGATTTCTCCTCCGTCCAAGGTGACCCACGCATTGTTGGACATGTTCTGGGCCTTGAAGGGTGCCACGCGAATGCCTTGGCCATGAAGCCATGCGCCAAGAGCAGTCGTAATCCAGCTCTTGCCTGCGCCGGAAAAAGATCCAAGGATCGACAAGGCTTTCATAGGGACGTGCGCTCTGCATGGCTGCCGGCGGCCAATTTACCAAACCTGAAGGCAGCATTTCATTTATGGCTCTTGTAAGAGCGCTTTATGGATGTCAGCTTGCTAATGCAATCTACGCCGGTTAGCATCGGTTCCGAAGTTGACAGGTGCTTTGCCGCCGCTTTTTTAGGTTTGCTGAGAAGCGACGGCGAGTGAAACGGGAAGCCGGTGAGCGTTTTAGGCTTTACCTAGAACCAAACCCGGCACTGCCCCCGCAACGGTGAACGAGCGACGGCGGATCAAAGGCCACTGCGTCTTAGGATGTGGGAAGGCGATTTGCCAGCATTAAGAAATGCGCTCGTGAGTCCGGAGACCGGCCAGTCAACGAAAGGCGATCATCGCGGCGGGTGATGGGTGCGATGCTTTGAGATCCGGTCGGTGCGGTGGTCATTTGCGGGCCCTGCATCTCTTTGCGTCCTCATAAGCGATTCCCCCTCGACTTAAATTTCTCGCGCGCTGTCCGCAAGGATTTTACGTGCATGCGCGTCGCTCGCGCAGCTGGGAGCCATCATGCCTGGAGAGAATCGAATCCCCGTAACGGTTTTGACCGGTTTCCTCGGATCCGGCAAGACGACGCTGCTCAATCGCATTTTGACGGAAAGTCACGGGCAGCGAATTGCCGTGATCGAGAATGAGTTCGGTGAGATCGGCGTCGATCAAGAGCTGGTGATCAATGCCGAGGAAGAAATCTTCGAAATGAACAACGGCTGCATCTGCTGCACCGTGCGCGGCGATCTGATTCGAATTCTCGGCAATCTGATCTCCCGCCGCGACAAATTCGATCGCATCGTGCTGGAGACGACGGGGCTGGCCAATCCGGGCCCCGTGGCTCAGACATTCTTCGTCGATCAGGGCATGCGCGATGAGTTTGCTCTCGACGGCATCGTCACCATGGTGGACGCGCGTCATTTCGACCGGCAGCTTATTGACAGCGAAGAGACCCGAACGCAGGTAGCGTTTGCCGATGTCGTCGTCTTGAACAAAACCGACCTCGTCGGCGCCGCGGAGCTCGACGCGTTGGAGCGCAGGGTCCGCAGCATCAACGCGCTTGCGAAGATCGTGCGCGCCGACCCGGAGCGCCGTGCGTCAGTGCCGATGAGCGCTGTTCTCGGCATCGGGGGTTTCGACCTGTCGCGGGCGCTGGAATACAAACCCACGTTTTTGGAACCCGAATATCCTTTCGAATGGGGCGGCGCCTATGAGCTTGCCACGGGCGACTACTCGCTGCTCCTCCAAGAGGGTCCCGATCCGACGATGAAAATTCTCGTGTGCGAGGTCGACCAGCGGGATCAATTGGACTTGGCCAGGGCCGCCGAGCGAGCCTTTCCATTTTTCTCGCGAAGTCTCACGACGCTTCAGTCAGGTAGCCGCTTCGAGAGCGGCGAGCAAGTTCGCATCTTGGCGTTGCCCGAAAGCTCATTGGCTGAATTTACGTTGCGAGTGCCGAAGTCCGGCAGCTATTGGATGTTCACCCAACATCTGCCGGAAGAATTTTCGCTCGAACTGCGCGATGCGGGCGGGAGCGCCGCGAAACCTGTCTTGGAGAGAAACTTCGATCCCGGTCACTCACATGATGAGCGCGTCGGTTCTTTCAGCATTGAAACCGATCTGCCGCTGGATCCGACCCGATTTCAGACATGGCTGACGCACACGCTGCAAACACAAGGTACCCAGCTTTATCGTCTGAAGGGATTTTTGAATATCAAGGGCGCGGCCGAACGCCTGGTGATTCAAGGTGTACACATGGTGGTCGATACGAACACGTTAGGACCGTGGGGCGATCGTCCTCGTCGAACCCAATTGGTTTTCATCGGCAGAGAGCTCGATGAGTGCGGCCTTCGCCGAGGTTTTGATGCCTGCTTGGAAGCGGCGTGAGCTCCTTCAAAGCCCGTCTGGCGGTGCTGTACGCCGGGCTCATCGGCGCGAACATCGCTGTCTGGGTGTGGGCGTTCGCGCTCTTTTCGGGAGATTCAGTCAAGCTCGGAACAGCTTTGCTCGCTTACAGCCTGGGCTTACGCCACGCGGTCGACGCTGACC
>Ga0307474_10001062_pt1 | contig 19981 bp, 16 predicted proteins | sample atmos_gasesECM1C_2_FD_203312 | JGI IMG/M metagenome (GOLD analysis project Ga0307474, IMG submission 203312) | Hardwood forest soil microbial communities from Morgan-Monroe State Forest, Indiana, United States - atmos_gasesECM1C_05 | ecosystem: Environmental > Terrestrial > Soil > Temperate... | reverse complement strand
TCGGCGTCGCTAACCTTTCGCATTTTCAGGGGAAACGCGATGTTGTCCTCGACTGTCATATGAGGAAACAACGCGTAGTTCTGAAACACGACGCCAATGTCGCGATCATAGGCGGGACTATGCGTGACATCGGCATCGTCGACCAGGATTTGCCCTTCGTCCGGATGAGCAAGGCCTGCGATCAGGCTCAGTAGCGTGGTCTTGCCTGACCCGGATGGGCCGAGCAACGTCAGGAACTCGCCCTTGGCGACGTCAAGGTTAGTGGGTGCCAAGGCGACGAAATCGCCATAGCGCTTGCAGAGTTTAGAGACGCATAGGCTCGACGAGACCATGGCCTGCTCCGATCTGGAAACGTGCGCTACGCCAGAATCCAGCTGTTGAAGCGCTCGATGACAGCCGCCTGGTTGTCGAGCCAATATTTCGCGTCGATCTTCAGCCCGACCTTGATGTTGTCAGGATAGGTCGGGCAGTTCTTGGCGATCTCCGGCTTGACGTGATTGAACGCCTCCGGCTGCGTGAGGCCGGCCGGGAAATACTCGGTGAGCGCAGCCTGGCGCTTCGGATCCGACGCGAATTTGATGAACTCGCGGCACGCATCGGCGTTCGGGGTGCCCGCGAGGATCGACCAGTTGTCGCCGCCCCAGATCCCCTGGTTCCAGACGATCTCGACCGGGGCGCCCGCGGCCTGTGCGGCCTGTGGACGGGATACCCAGGTCGGGAGCAGGTCGATTTCGCCCGAGGTCAACATCTGTTCGACCTGCGCACCGCTCGTCCACCACACTGCAACTGACGACTTGATCTTGTCCAGCGACGCAAACGCCTTGTCGAGGTCGCAGGGATAGACCTGCGCGGTCGGTACGCCCGCCCCCATCAATGCCTCCTCGATCGTGTCGAAGGGATGCTTGCGCACCGCGCGCTGTCCTGGAAACTCCGCGACGTTCCAGAAGTCGGCCCAGGATTGCGGCGCCTTGCGACCTTTGAAGGCATCCGCGCGATAGGCCAGCACAGTGGTGTAGACATTGGTGCCGACACCGTAGGGCGACATATATTCGGCAGGGATCGTCTTGATGACCGCTTCCGATTCGAGGCCGTGCTTTTCGAGATATGGCTTGTTGCCACTGGTCAACAGCAGGATGGCAGGCCAACTGATCTTAGCCATATCCCAGGTGTAGTTCTTGGTGTCGACCATGGTCTTGATCTGGGCGACAGGCTCAGCATTGGCCTGGACGCCGACGACCTCAATGCCGGTCGCCTCCGTAAAGGGGCGGTAGAACACAGCGCCATACGCTTTGGTATAGATACCGCCGTCGTCGCGTACCACAATGCGCTTACCTGCGGCGCGAGAGGGGGACCATACGGCGGGCATGGCCAGCGCAGCAGCGCCCGTGCTGAGCAGCAGACGACGGCGAGAAATACTGGTCTTCAAAGTGGTACTCATGTCGTAAATCCCTCTTTGTCTGCGGGTTGCGTTCAGTGTGGAGAAGACGGCGCGGCTCCATCCGCGGCGGCAGACAGCGATGCTGGGGGCAGAACACGGCCGGGGTTGAAAAGGCCTGACGGATCGAAGGCCTGCTTCACGGCCCGCATCAGCGCGAGTTCGACCGGCGGCTTGTAGCGGGACATTTCACCCGTCAGCGTGCGTCCGATCCCGTGTTCAGCGCTGAACGTACCGCTAAGGAGGCTCGCGACGTCGTTGATCGCATGGCGGACGAGCTCGGTGAGATCCTCACGATCCGGCAGGGCGTTCCATTCGGCAAAACTGAAGAATGGAATAAGATGAATGTTGCCGTCTCCCATGTGGCCGACGACCACGAAGGGCAAATTTGGCACGATGGCGCGCACCGCCGCCATCGCCTGTTCGATGAAGGCGGGCACGGCCGATACGGGTACCGCACTATCCGAAGTGAGGCCGACGCCCGCCTTTTTGTTGGCTTCGGATACGCTGTGACGCACCAGCCACATTGCTTTGCGCTGGGCTTCACTCGATGCAACGACGCCGTCGCTGATCATTTCGGACTCGAGCGCGCGCTCGAGCACGGCCTGCATTGTGGCCGCGAGTGCTTCGGCATCGCCGGTATCGGACAGTTCAACCAGAACATGCCAGGTGTCGATCCGTGCGACCGGGCAGCGCCGGCCCGGCACCTGCTCGAGCACCAACTGGATTTGCTTGGCGTTCATCAGTTCAAAGGCCGAGAGCCGTGAATTGCAGGAGGTCTGGAACAGGCCAAGCACGTCCAGCGCCTTTTGCGGACTATCGACGGCGAGCCAAGCGACAGCCTCTGCCGTCGGCAGCGGTTGCAGCTTCAGCACGGCGCCGGTGATGATGCCGAGCGTCCCTTCGGAGCCGACAAAGAGATGCTTGAGATCGTAGCCGGTGTTGTTCTTCCGTAGGGCATAGAGGCCATCCCAGATGGAACCGTCCGGCAGGACGACTTCCAGGCCGAGCACGTTATCGCGCGTATTGCCATAGCGCAGCACACCGGTGCCTCCAGCATTGGTGGCGATGTTGCCTCCAATCTGACAAGAGCCCTCGGCGCCCAGACTTACGGGGTAAAGCCGGCCTGCCGCTGCGGCGGCTTCCTGGATCGTGGCAAGCACACAGCCCGCATCGACGACCATCGTGTTGTTCACCGGATCGACCGACCTGATCCGGCGCATGCGTGATAGCAGGATGATAACCGGCCGCTTGCCGTGCTCGGACGGTGTTGCGCCGCCACACAGGCTCGTATTGCCGCCCTGCGGCAGGACCGGAACGCCGCTCTCGATGCAAAGACGGACAACAGCCGCAACCTGCTCCGTGTCGGCGGGCAGGACCGCGCAGAGCGCAGGGGCCCGGAAACGGCCGCGCCAATCCTCGGTGAGGCCGGCGAGATCCTCTTCGCGCGTCAGCACCGCTGTGTCGCCGAGCAGCTGTCTGAACGCCTCGATCAGTGCCACCAAAAGCCTCCCGACCTGGCTACAAGTTAATCGCTATACGATTACTCCAATTGCATTATGCTGAGTATGAGTTTGACGCTCTGCCGAGTCAAGCCGGCAGGATCGGCGTGAAGGGCTCTCAGGCCACATCGGTAACAGGTTCGGGCCGCAAGCCGGCCCTGTTCCGTCGAGGTCAAGGCTCTGTGTTGGTTTGACAGTCGCGCAGGCCTTCCGCTCCGACTGGCGCGGCCTGTCCGAGCGGCTGCGCGCCGCCGTCGAAGAGAAGGCGATGAGACAATATGTCAGCCTCCTTGCAGGACAGGCCAATATCGAGGGTGTCGAATTCGACGCCGCCGTCTCGCCTCTTGTTCAGTAATCGCGATAGCATTGCCTAGGCGTTGCCACTGGCCTGCTATCCCTCATGAAGTCGAACGATCAGCGCAGGTTCTGATCCCGCGGGACCAACGCTCGCGCTCCGCCTGCCGCGGTAGTTAGCGGCTACTGCGTTTGCGCATGGGCGAAGAACTCTGGGGATCGCATCAGCAACCTGGAATGAGGCAGTCGTTGTCCGATGGCTTCCGAGCGCCGGCGCCGGCGCATCCGGCCTGACAACGACGCGAGTCGGCGATCGCTCCGGCTGCATCGATGCCAGCAGCGCGCGTTGCCACTCTTCCGGTGTGAGGTTTGCGGCGAGGTTTGCGCCTAGACCTTCATCAGCCATGGCATCTCACCCAATCTGAGATGCGGCGGCCCACAAAAGCACGCTAATAATCAGGGAAATAGCAACCACGATGATCGCGATGCGCGCGACGCGGTGAGAATGTTCGTCGATCGGCGCCTGGTCTATGAACCACAGCAAGAGGCCGCAGACGAGTCCGATCGAGACGGTGTAGATGACGAGATCTACGAGTGCGTTCATGGTGACCTCGGCAGCTTCCGAATTGTCTTTCGGGGCGGCGCCGTGCGGGAGCCATCTGAAATTTGAAGCTGCATTGGACACGTCGCTCGGGAACGAATAGGGGACTTCTGATCCTGTCTGCTATTGCGCCGCTGTTGCGGCATTTCCGGACTCATGTACCGAAAGGCGAGCGTTCATTCGATTACCTTGTCGACCCGTCCCGGCAAGGGAAGCGGAAATGTGACGCCGAGTGTCCTTGCGGCTTGAGATTTGACGATCAGCTCCACCTTAGTGATCTGCCGGACCGGTAGTTTTCCCGGTTTTGCGCCGCCTGGCCGGCTCCACAAAGTCGTCGTCGAGCGTGGAAACGACGGAGATTTTTGTGACTATTTCCGTGATGCCTTTATTTCCGTGACAATCACGAATGAAACCACGTAAACGAGGTCGCCACCCAATAGGTCGCAAGGCGATGACCGCCGCCGAGCGGCAGGCTCGCCGCCGAGCGAGATTGCGGGAGGCCGCACGGCAGCAGCTGCTGGGGGAGAGGCGGGCGGCCGGCATTGGCACCTGCCAGCCGCCGAAAGGTTACGGAGCCCCAAAGGCGAAACTGCAAGCGCAAGGGCATGTTTTCGGGCGCGCCCGCAGCGAGGCCGGGTTCGAGGAAGGTTAGCTGCGCTCCTGTTGTCATTCCCAGCCTACGCCGGTGACGACGGCAAGTTCACGCTCTCTCCATGCTAGGGGCGTCAACAACGAGCGTGTCAAATTCCGTGTTCATTTGAGCGTCGATTATTGGCCGGTTTGGCAATTTTTCCGATGGATCATACCATGGTCGCCTCTCGGTAATTCCGCCCTCAACGGCGTGAGCAATCAATCTGCCGATCTCGTCGCCCTGTAGAGGCACGAGCTTTTTTTCAGAATCATATTTGTAAAGTTGAGGGCAAAAGAACACCGCATGAATTCGTGGATCATGCCCTTCCAGCACAAGGAAATGTTCCGCCTTGAGCATAAAGTTGTACTTTTTTACAATTTTTCGTTCCAGAGTTGATCGGGCAACACGAAGTCTTTCAGGTGACGGACCAATGATGGTGCCAGCCTCTAGCAAGATAACCCAGTCGTTGCTTGCGGCGTTTTGTGGATTAACCGGGATTAGATGACTTCTTAGCACTTTTGTTCGCATGGCACGGCCCTTCTAGTGGGGTGAACTCAAAGGTGTACCGCCGCTGGTTTCAACAAAATACTTGGCTAAGTGAAAGATTTAGTAAATGCCCGCATCGCGGGTACGTACCCCGGCGGGATTAGATCGCAAGATCGGTTTAACGATTTTTGGAGATAGGGACCACAAGCCCGGCGGCGAGGCCGCGAAAGACGCCGCGCACGCTGCGGAGATCGCGCGGCTGAGGGCCGATAACGCCGGGCTGCGCCAACAGCTCTCGCAGGCGCGACCGAGCACGGGGGTGCAGGACATCGCCCACTCATGACCTGACTTGGTGCCTCGAGCGTGAGCCTACTAGCCGTTCTGCGTACCGTCCGCGTAGCCACCACCGATCTGTGTGCCGGGTGCCAGCAATCCTTTGCCGGGGACATAATTGATCTCCAGCCTCGTGCCGTCCGGATCCTCGAACAGCACCGAGTAGTAGCCGGGGGCAAAACTGTCCTCTCGCGGTGCGCGAACGATATGTGCGCCGATCTTTACAAGGAAGTCATACGCCTCGTCGACATCGGCACGTTCTCGCGCACGAAAACAGTGGTGATGTAATCCGACAGAGCCCTGGCGAAATCGTTGGCCAGCATACTCCTCTGCGGGTGCGTGAATGCCGAATCCCGTACGGCCGCCGACGCAATAGAAGGTGTTCACTGTGTCGGCCACGATCGTAAGGCCCATAAACGGTAATAGTTGTCCGTAGAAAGCACGTGCGGCTGCAAAATTTCCAGCCGTGATGAACGTATGGGCAACACCATTGATTTGCACGCTCTGTCCTCCCCCAACTATCAATTTTACGGTTGGTAGGGTTCAAGTTAGTTTCGCTTCGTCTGACCACCTCGTCGGGCAGTCGTAAAATCGAAGCAGGGGTGCGGCGTCTCCCGGGCTTCCGATAGAAAGGATAGCACACCCGCACGCCAGCGGACTGCTGCGCTGCGAGATTTCAATTCGCTCTACGTCGGCTAATGGGATGGTCCGGCCGTTGCTTCCACCCCACCAGCGGCAGAGGTTGGCTCCGGGCAGCGAAGACAAGGAGGACCCCATGTCTCAGGAACTTCACTGCGCAATCGCCGTGGTTGGATCTGGCCGCGGTCGTCGAGCACCTTGATGGCGGCGATCAGCGCGCGCATGGTAGGGCGCTGTTTGTCGGTGAGTTGCGCGAAAGAGGGCGCTCGCGTGCGCCTGATCACCCGCTGCGAAATAGGGGAACTTTCGGGTGGGAAAAGAGTCCGCTTCTATCCGCCTGCCTTGCGGGCGGAAATTGGAAGCGGCGCGTTGCCGAAACTGAGCGTCGAACGCTGCACGATCGCGCCGCCGTCGTCGACGACAAGGCGAAGCCGCCGATGCGCGGAGAAGAATGTCAGGCGATAGCGGCCGCGGTCCGCATCGATCCCGCGCTCGCAAATGCTTGTGATCTGGCCGGCTTGCATGTCTTCCCGGAGCATCGGCGAGGTGATACCGAGGCCTTCGGCGATGATGGCTGCATCGACCTGAACGGTGCCGTTCTCGAACTCGACCGGTTTCATGATGCCTCCTGTGACGGCCGCGCCTAGGCGCGCGCGGGATAGGCGCATTCAGCTAGCGTCGTGGCGTCGAGCTCACGCAAGAAAGCTTCGCGGGCTGCGGCAAGTCTTGCCTTCAGCCGGCAGCGTGGTGTGAGCACGCAAGCCCCGCCATCCACGCGAAAACATTCCACCAGCGCCTCGCCTTCTAGCGCGCGCACGACCTCGCCAAGCGTGATCGACTGCGGCGGCCGCGCCAGCACGAATCCGCCACCGACACCTCGCTGCGTGGTGATGAAGCCGGCATAGGCGAGGTCGCGCACGATCTTGGCAAGATGGTTGCGCGAGATCCTGAACTCGCTCGCGATTTCGTTGGTCGCGAACGAACGCGCCGGCTCGGAAGCGAGCCGCATCAGGGTGCGCAAGGCGAAATCCGTGAACGAAGTCAGGCGCATAGGAGCCTTCGAAAAATTTCACTTTTCTGATCGATCATACTCTCCTAAATATGTATTTGAAATACCGATTTAGGAGAAGCGCATGACACGGCGGGCGCAGATTTCTGCCGAGATCGCCGAACGGACCGGGATCACCGAGGCCATGATCGAGCGCCTGGTGCACGCCTTCTATGCCAAGGTTCGCGCCGACGAGGTGCTGGCGCCGGTGTTTGACGCGCACATACACGATTGGGAACCGCATCTTTCGCGGATGTGCGCCTTCTGGTCGTCGGTCGCGCTGATGACCGGTCGCTATCACGGCACGCCGATGGCCAAGCACATGCCGTTGCCGGTCGATGCCGGTCATTTCGATCGCTGGCTGGAACTGTTCGAGCAGACCGCGCACGAAGTCTGTTCGGCGGAAGCCGAAGCGCACTTCGTCGAGTGTGCACGACGGATTGCCGCGAGCCTCGAACTCGGTGTCGCGAACGCAAACGGCATCATGCTCGGCGTCGGCGAACGGTTGAGGCGCCCGCAGGAAGGAGCAACGCCATGATCCATCGATCTCATCCCGGGAGCGAGCAGGCCTCGGCCAATCCTTACTCCGGAAGCAGCCTGGTGCCGATGCTGTCGCAGGCCTTGTCCTGACGCTGCTCGGGATGATCGCTGCGTTTCTTTTGACATAAATTTCCAACCTCGGGCGCCTCGGCGGCAGCGGCTGCTACGACTGGGCCGACCGCTTCCCCCGGATCGTTGAATCAGCGCTGAAGAGCCGCCTTACACAATTCGTGATCGATGGCGAAGCCGTGGTGCTCGGCGTCGACGGCATCTCCGACTTCAACGCCCTGCACTCGCGCCGGCACGACGAGGAGGTGCAGCTGCACGCGTTCGATTGCCTGGCGCTCGACGGCGAGGATCTGCGCGGCCTGCCGCTGTCCATGCGCAAGACCAACCTCGCTCGCTTGCTCGCCCGCCGCCCCGACGGCATCTTCGCGGCGCCCTTCGAGCAGGGCGAGGTCGCGCTGTTCAGCGCGGCGTGTAGCATGCGGCTTGAGGGGATGTTGTCGAAGCGTGCGGACCGCCGATATCGCGCCGGACGGTCACCGGATTGGGTCAAGATCAAGAACCGCAAGCACCCGGCGAGCAACTGGCCGTCGCGCCATCGCGATGATCCGCCGCGATCGCTTCGCGCAAGCCTGATGCAGCAGCATCTCATGCCTAGGGCGCGTACTCATGTCTGCTATGCCTCGAACAGCGGCGCGAAAGCGGACATCGCGGAAGGTCGGAGTCGGGCCAAGTGGACTTCAACAATGCGGTCACGATTGGCGCAAAGCGGCTTGGCTCACTAGTGCGACTTCGCCGTCCGCAGACCGGGGAGGTACTGATTAGTAGCCTTTGAGCAACGGGGTGAGGTATGGTTAGGTGCTGAGGGACTGGGAAAGGCAGCGATGTCGGAGGAAGTCTCCTACGAGGCGCGGCTTGTTGAAAGCTTTGTGCCGCCGCCACTGCGCCTCGCCGCGTCCGGTGCCGCCATAGCCACCGATGGCGATATGGCGCTGCTGTGGCTGGATGTCGTCGGTTTCACACGCATAACCGGCCATCTCGTGGAAACCGGGCCGGCCGGCATCGAACAGATGGCGGCGGTGCTGGAGCGGCATTTCGATAAGCTGATCGGCAACATTGTTGCGCATGGCGGCGAGCCGTTCATGTTTGCGGGCGACGGCCTGCTCTCGGGCTGGCGCTGCAGCGCCGGTGCGCCGCGCGAGGCGGTGTTGCGCGCCGCCGCCTGCGGCCAAGCCATCCTGTCCTCCCCCGGTGCCGCATTGCCCTCGGGCGACGAGCTCCAGTTGCATGCGGTCCTCGCGCTCGGCCCCTCTCGCACTGCAGAGGTCGGCCGCGCGGCGGACCGCTTTTATGTGACGGTGGGCGGCGGGCTCGCCGATCTTCAGGCGACGAGCGTCAGGCGGGCCGCCGGCCGCTTGTTGTTGTCGCCCGCCGCGCGGGCGGCGCTGGGAGATGCGGCCGAAACAGTGGAGGACGAGTCGGGCGCAGTCGTTGTCTCCGCGCTGAACACCGTGCCGGCACCGGTGCCTCTGTTCATACCGCAGCTTTCGCCCTCCGCCCGTGAACACTTTGAGGCGCTCGTCCCCCTGCCCATCCGCAGCCGCCTCGAGCGTCGCTATCTCGATTGGACGGCTGAGCTTCGCCGTGTTGTCGCCGTGTTCATCGCCCTCTCGAACCTGGATCAGGCTTCCCCCGATAGCCTGCAGCAGCTCGAGTCGATCGCAGCGACGGTCGGCCCGGTCGTGCACCGACACGACGGTTTCGTGCATCAACTCCGGGTCGATGAGAGCGGCGCGAACCTTTTCGTGCTCTTTGGCATCCCTCCCGTCGCGCATCCCGACGACTCGGTCCGCGCGGTGAGGTGCGCCATCGACCTGCGGGATGCGCTGCGTGGGATGGGCCACCGCAGCAGTTTCGGCGTGGCTACAGGGCGGGTCTTCTGTGGCTTGATCGGCAACGACATATTCCGCGCGTGGACGACCTACGGCGAGGCGATCAATCTCGCGGCGAGGTTAAAGAGTCCGGATACCATCCAGTGCGATCAGGCCACCTATCGGGCCGCGCACGAATCGGTCGCGTTCGACCCTGTCGGTCTGCGCGGTCTGCGCGGCCTGAGGCCCACCGTTCCGGTCTGGACGCCGCAGCGCTACGGTCGCGCCGAGGCGCTTGTCCCGATGCTAGGCAGGGAGCGGGAGCTGGCCGAGCTGGTGGCGGCAATCGATGCCGCCGCTGGAGGCGCAACGCAGCTCGTAATGGTCGAAGCGGAAACCGGGATGGGAAAATCCCGTCTTCTCGCCGAATTCCACCGGCACACGCTCGCCTCGGGCGGCGTCGTGCTCAACGGCTACGCTGATCGGATCGAGCGCGATGTGCCCTATCGTGGTTGGCGGGATGTTCTGGCGCGACTGCTGGACGTCGATCTGGCTGCGTCGGATACGGCGCAGCGTGAAGCCGTGCTGGCCGCTCTCGGGCCGGAGTTTGCGGCACAAGCCGCTCTCCTCAACGTCGTTTTTCCGCTCAACCTGCCTGAAACAAGTGATCTGCAGGCGGTTACACTTCCACAGCGTGCACAATTGCGTCTCGCGCTGCTGGTCGATCTCCTGCGTCGCGCCATCGCCGAGCGGCCGTTTTTGGTCTCAATCGACGATGCGCACTGGCTGGACGAGGAGAGCTGGCTACTCGTCGAGGCCGCGGTACGCGACGTGCGCCGCCTTTGCCTGGTGCTCGCCATGCAGCCGCTCGATGACGATAGCCGACTGGAGCGACTCGCGGCCGCAGGAGCGCGGCGACTTCGGCTGGGCGAGCTTTCGGACGAGGATCAGGAGCGCCTCGTGCTGGCCCGGCTTGGCGCGGAGCGGTTGACTGAGGAGCTTTCCGCACAGGTACGCGGCCGTGCTCGCGGCCATCCGTTCTTTTGCCTGGAGCTAGCGCAGGCGCTACGCGATGATGGGCTGATCGAGGTCGTGGAAGGCACCTGCCACATCGTGCCCAGCGGCAACAGCAGCAACCTGCCCATGCCGGATTCGGTCCAGGGCACCGTGATGCGTCGTATCGATCGCCTAGACCCCGAAAGCCAGGTCACACTGAAGGTGGCGAGCGCGGCAGGTCTTCGCTTCCCGACCTTGCTTGTCTCCGAAATCCATCCGACGGCACGCGGGGAGCAGGTGACTGTAGCGCGTCATCTCGCGCTGCACGACCGCGTGGGTCTCCTGCTGCCCGATCAGGTTGACGAGCGGGAGGGCTACGCCTTTCGTCATGGCATCATACGCGACGTCGCCTATGAGTCGATGCTCTATGCCCAGCGTCGACAATTGCATCGCGAGATCGCGCTTTGGAACGAGGCTGCTTCTGCCTCCAACAAGTCCCGCGTCTACGCGCTCCTGGCCTATCATTGGGAGGTGGCTGGCGACACCGCGCGGGCCACGGACTATCTCCGGCTCGAAGCGGAGCGCGTATTCGGCGCCGGTCTGGTCCGCCAGTCAATCGAGACGGGCTTGCGCGCGGCGCGCTTGCTCGGCAGCGACCTGCCTACCAACCGCGCGGAACTGCACGCGGCAATCGGCCAGGAACTGGAAGCGATCAGCAAATTGCTGGGCGGCCGGCGGCCCGACGAGCTGGCCGGATTGCCGCCGCTCAAGAATGAGCGAGCGGCCCAACTCATTCACCTCCTGCTCGTTCTTGCTCCCTTCGCTCATCAAAGCGAACAACTCGAGCTGTTCGCGTTGATGGGGTGCAGGTGTCTTCGCCTGACTCTCGAACACGGCAATGGGCCGCTCGCGCCGGACGTCTATTCCATGTACTCGGTTGTCTACGGGGCGCTGACAGGAGACCGCGATACCGCGGCCGTGTGGAGCCGCGTCGGCGTTGCCTTGTTGAAGGGCGGGCGCGGCGCAGGGTTTGCCCGATGCAGCTTCATACATGCTTGGTTCCACAATCACTGGGTCGCCCCCCTCGGCGAAGGTATCGCATTGGCAGACGCCGGTGCTGAGGCGGGGCTCGGCGACAACGAGGTGATCTATGGCTGCTTCAATCTGTCGGCGTCCGTAGTGCTGCTGGCTGCCGCCGGTCGACCGCTCGCCGAGATCATGGCGCATGCACGATCCAACATTGAGCGCAACGGGCGTCGTGTCCTTAACGCGCACTACCACCTGGTGCTGGAGCTGCAGTTCGCGAAAGCGCTGGCCGGACTGACTTCAGCCCCGCTCGCGCTCGGTGATGCGGAGTACGACGAAGTCCGGGACATTGGCTCAATCGTCGACACCAACCTCAGCAACCAGATCGGCTACTATCTCGTCACCAAGGTGAAGCTCCATTTGCATGCCTGCGACTGGTCGGGCGCTCTGGAGTGGGCTGCGCGCGCGCATCCGATGCTGCCCTACTTTGGCGGCCAGGCGGCGGAGTTCGAACTCTCGCAGTATCGCGGCCTGGCCGCGGTAGCTAGCGCCGCGTTTGGCGCCGTGAAAGGGGGGCAAGCGCTTGTCCAGGAGGGACGCGATTGTCTCGAGCAACTCCGCGGATGGGACGCGCGCAATCCCGCCGTCTTTCGCCACAAGGCTGACCTGCTCGATGGCCTGTTGCAGGCGGCGGCGGGTCGGGAAACGGATGCCGCGTGCCTTCTCGGCCGTGCGGCTGAAGGCGCGGCTGCCGGGGGTTTTCTCCAGGATGCCGGTCTCGCGCGCGAGTATCTGGCCCACTGCCGGCGCCTGGTCGGGGACGGTGCAGGCGCCGTTGCATCGGCCCTGGCGGCGCGCGAGATCTTTCGCGCCTGGGGCGCCGGCGCGAAGGTCCAGCTTCTCGAAAAGGAATTCGAACTTCCGCTTGGCTAGGGCGTCGATTTCTATGCCGACCATTCAAGCCATCCGGACATATTCGTCATCGCCGCCGCCGAGGCGGAGAATAGCCGCGTGACGGTCAAGAGGGGTCCTTTTCGACGCAAGGGCGGGCACGGATGCGATCGCAATAGTCGGCGTACACCCAGAGGATTCGGCGCAGATGCGCCTTGAAGATGATGGATGCTCTGCGCTTCAGGACGATGAGTTGCTGGCGAGAATTTAAGGGTAGCATCGTGCCTGCGAGTTACATAACCACGCTAACAGCGCCGCGAAGAATCTCAGAACAAAGACCCGTCAGACACGAGCCTATCCGACTGGAGTGCTGTTGACCGTCTCGATAAGAATATTCGGTAGCCACAAGAGACAAGGCTGGTTTCCATCCAAAGTAGTGCTAGTCTAGACGGCAAACCAATTGGCCGATCGCCGGAGCCGTGGCTGAACCGCGAAGTTTGCTCTGCGAACAGGGAAAAACGAATGCCAACGAGTCCCTATAGCGCTGCGGATCAGATTCTGGACTACCTGGCGCTTGAGGATGCGACGACAATTTTCGGCGTTCCCGGCGCCGGCATCATGCATCTGCTGCAACGCATACATGTGCGGCCCGAGTTCAAGTACATTGTCACTCGGCACGAGAGTGGCGCCGCCTACATGGCGGACGGGTATTATCGAGCGACCGGAAAACCCGGCGTGGTGCTCGTCACCAGCGGCCCGGGCGCGACCAACGCGCTGACCGGTACCATGAACGCGCAATTTGACGGGTCGGCCGTGCTGACGCTCACCGGAGAAGTGCCGGAGCAGTTCCTCGGTCGCGGCTACCTGCAGGAAGGTAGCGATTGCGGCCTCAACGTGCGCGAAATCTACGCCGCGGCCACCCGCTACAGTGCCGACATCGTTGACGCCTCGAGCGTGCCGATTCTGGTCGAGCAGGCGCTGCGATGCATGCTCTCGATCCCCCGTCGCGCCGTGCACCTCGGCATTGCCGACAACGTTGCCGCCGCGAACGCCCGGACGGACCTCTACGTCTCCGCGCGGCCGCCGAAGAGCCCGGGGGCCTACCGCGGGGTGCCCGGGGACACGCCGCAGCATGGGGTTCGCCGTGCGCTCCAGGTGCTGTCCGCGGCGAAGCGCCCGCTTATCCTGCTCGGGAACGGCTGCTGGGACGCGCTGCGCGACCCAGACACTGCGCGTGCACTGCGGTGCGTCGTGGAATGGTGGAACATCCCGGTCATCACCACCTCGGACGGCAAGGGCGTATTTCCCGAGACGCATCCGCTTTCGCTGCGTGCTTACGGCTTCGCAGGGTGCCTCTGGCCTCAATACTGGATGATCGACCCGACAACCCAGACCGCAGCGCATGACGCGTTGCTGGTGATCGGGTCCTCACTTGGCGAACTCGCCACCTACAAATGGAATCCGATGCTGGTACCCAAGGGGCCGTTTCTGCAGGTCGACCTCGACCAGACGGTGATTGGCCGGGGCTTTCCGGTGACCGATGGCATCATCGCGGAAGCCGGCGCCTTCATTCGCGCGCTGTGGGATCAGGCGCCGGCCTGGCCACGCGACGCCGCCACCGTCGCGGCGCGCGGTACCGAGATCGCCGCCATCAAGGCGAAACATCCACCGATCGTTTCCCCCTCGGACTACGCGCAGACATCGGGACCGCTCCAGGCGGCAGCGCTCTGCCGGCTGCTGAACGAGAAGCTCCCCGCCGGCGCGATGGTGTTCGTCGACAGCGGCAACTGCGTCGGCTGGTCGCTGCACTACATGGTCGTGGGTGAAGGGCAGGAACTGCATAGCGCGCTCGCCATGGGCCCGATGGGCTTCGCGGTCTGCGCAGTCGTCGGTGCGCGCTATGGCAGACCTGATCGGCTTTGTGTCGCACTGGTTGGCGATGGCGCACTGCTCATGCAGCTTGGTGAGATCGCGACGGCCGCGGCGAACAAAATTGGCGCGATCTGGGTCGTGCTGAGCGATAACGAGCTGAACATGGTCTCCCAAGGCATGAACACGTTCCTTCCTGATCCCACTCCGTATTCATATCCACTGGGCGCGCCCGACCTGCGCAAGATCGCGGAGGGCCTCGGTGCCGACGCTTACGATGTCCGGGAGCCCGCCGATTTTGCGCCAGCCTGGGAAGCGGCGTTGCGCGGAGCCGCCGCATGGCGGCCACAGGTGATCGTTGCGAAATTGGATCCCAAACCGGCGCCACCGTATTGGAGCCCGCCTTTCTGGCGGAAGCCCGTCGAACCGGTCGGCTGAACTCACAGCTGCGGAGGGCGAACGAAATGCAGGAACTCCCGGATGTCGATATTGCCATCGTCGGCGGCGGGATCGGCGGTATCTATGCCGGCTGGCGATTGATGACGTCCCGGCGTGAAGCGGGCCTGGCGGCGAACTGGGCCAACGCGCGTGGTACCCTCAAGGTGACGTTGTTCGAGGGCAGTGATCGCATCGGTGGCCGGCTGCTCTCTGCGCGCTCTCCGCTTATGCCCGACACCACCGGCGAGCTTGGCGGCATGCGTTACGTCAGCCCCGCGCAAAAGCGGGTGAAAGGCTTGGTCGAGACCGTGCTGCGGCTGCCGACGCACAAGCAGACAGTGGACGTCCCCAACAATATTGCATTCCTGCGCGGTCGCCTTCTGCGCAACACCGCGCTCGGCAACCCGGCGGCGCTCCCCTACTGGTTCGATCTGGACGAGGCCGCGTGGCTCGCGGCTCGCGCGAATTCTAACCCGGCGATGCTGATCGCGCGGGAACTGATCCGGCTAATGCCGAAGATTCCCGAGAAGCTCGAAAACGGCAGGCTCCGGCAATATCTGGAGACCATCGAGATCGACGGCCTGCCGTTGTGGCGACACGGATTCTGGAACCTGCTCGCCAAGTATATCAGTCCGGACGGCTACAACGCTGCGCGCGCCACCATCGGCTACGACTGCCTGGGCGGCAACACCAACGCCCTCGACCTCATCACCGAGTTTTTCGACTTTGCCAAAGACGTCAAGTACCTAATGGTGAATCAGGGCTACGAGGCCGTGCCTTGGCAGCTACAGCAGAAATTCCAAGAGGCCGGCGGCGAAATCAAGTTCGAACACTGGCTGGACGGCTTCATTGGCACCAAACTCGCTGACGGATCGCAGGGGGTGAAGCTAAACTTCCGCGGTGGCGGCAAGCTTTGCGCGCGCGCAATCGTGCTCGCCATGCCGCGTCGCGCGATCGAACTGCTGCTGCCGGAGGGCGAGATTCTTGGCCCAGAGAATAAGAAATTCCGCCACGATCTCGCAGCGGTCTCCGGGATTCCGCTGTTCAAGCTGTTTCTGCTGTATCCTGAGAGCTGGTGGCAGGCAGCGGGCGTCTGTCGTGGTCGATCACTCACCGACATGCCGTTGCGGCAGTGCTACTATTGGCCAGTCGGGTCGGAGGGTGTTGGCGTGCCAAAATCCACGGAGCCCGGCCTGGTGATGGCCTATGACGACCTCCTGAACGTGGACTTTTGGACTGCTCTCGACACGAGAGCAGAAGTGCACAAGGCCGGCCTGCAGCTGGGCGCACATGTGCGGCACGCGCTGCCGATGTTCGGCCGCGCCGCAATTTCCGATACGCCGCCGCCGCGCGACCCATTCTCCGCGCGCCTGCGCGAGAATTGGGAAGCGCACAGGGCTACCAGACCCATGGTGGAGGAGCTTCACCGTCAGCTCTTGCAGATGCACGGCATGGACGACAGCGCACCGAAGCCGATCGATGCCGCCTACATGGACTGGTCGCGCGACCCGTATGGCGGCGGCGTGCATCTCTGGAACGTGAATTACAACTCCGAAGAAATGGTCACGCACATGACCCAGCCTGTCGAGAGGTTTCCGTGCTACATCTGCGGTGAGGCGTATTCGACCAACCAAACATGGGCGGAGGGTGCCTTGGAGACCGCCGATATGGTGCTTCATCGTCTCGGTCTACCTAAAGCGGATTGGCAGCATGATTGAAACCTCCATCGGCATTATCGGCATGGCAAAACGGCTGCCGGATAGTATCCGCACCAACGATGACCCGATCTTCAACTGGATCCACGAGCACCATCCGGAAGGGGAGGGTCTGTTCACCGGCTACGATAAGCGCCACGTGCTGGCCAAGGGCGAGACCGTGCTCGACATCCTTACGCCGGCGGCACGTATGGCGATTGACGATGCTGATCTTGAAACCCGCGAGATCGACATCGTCATGGGCTGCATCTCACCGAATACCTACTTCGTACCGGCGGATCTGTTCGCCCTGACGCGACAACTGAAACTGCCGGAAACTACGCTGACGGTTCCATTGGCTAATGATTTTAACAATTTTAATGTCGGGGTGGTGCTGGCCGACGCAATGGTCCGCGCCGGCCGCGCGCGCAACATTCTGATCGCGATCGGCGGCGGCTGGACGCGCGCGATGGATTACCGTAAGCCGCAGGCGGTGAGCGCGGCCGACGGCGCAGCCGCGGCGGTGGTGGGCGTGGCACCGCCCGGTCGGCAGCCGCGCTGGCGTCTGGTGGACGCCGAAGTGATCGCCCAAGAGCAGAATTTCGGCGACATGTTCCTGATCGGCGACCGTCGGCAGGTGCCGCTTACGCCCGGTGTCGGCAACGAATCCGACCCGGATCCGGAGGTCCAGAACTGGACGGGTCCCTATTACCACGTCACCGAGTCGGGCCTGAAACATTTCGGCACCTTCGGTGGCGAGATGGCGCCACTCGCGGTGCGCCGCGTCCTGCAACGTCAAGGCATCGCTGCTGCGGACGTCACCCTCACCGGCCACCAGGCCTCGCAGAAGCTGCTGGACATCTGGGAGAAATCGCTGACGCCCATCGTGATGTTCCATACTCTTGCCAAGTTCGGCAACATGACGGTCGCAAACATACCTGTGAATCTGTGCCTGATGCAGGACACGGTGCGCACGCCCTGGGTCGTAGCGCTCGGCCTCGCGGGCGACATGCATGCCCACGCCATGTTGCTGCGGACGTCGGACAGCTGAGGTTTTCTCAAGAAGAAGAGCGTGTTCTCTTTTGAATCAAGGAATAAACTATTTGAGCCGACCAGCCATTTGAGCCGACCATATGAAGAGGAGAATGGATTGGCGGCGTCTGAGGACAGGCGACAGGCAACGGCGTTTTTGCGGCATATGTCGAGAGTCTTCGCCCTCAGTTTGCAGGGCGTTTTCACACAGTCAGGATCACAACCTGACTCATGCGTTGCAGCGAATCGCGCTATTCGATGATCTCGTCGGCCCGCTGCAGAGATCGTGGGCGTTAGGCGCAGCGTCTTGGCAGGCTTGAGACCCGCTTGAGCTGCTTGGCTGATAGACGAGCAGGTCGCTGCGCTTGCTGTCGATGTAGGTTGATTGCAGTGCCTCGATGCCCGATCACGCCGCAGCGGTGACCATTTCGAGTTGGCCGACGGTCTCCTTGCCGAACAGTAGCGGGATGCAGGCGCCGACTGTCACCACCGCCGCGACCGTCCCGAAGAATATGGTGGGGGACCCGGTGTACGGTTCCAACAGGTATGGCATCAGGACGCCGGAAAAAATTCGCGCGGTCGCTTCTCCGAAAAAGTGCCCGCGTCCGCGCAGCGGGGTTGGAAATTGCTCGGAGAGATAGACGCGCACCGCCGTGAAGGAGGACAGTACAGTCAGTCCGGTAATGATCACTCCGGCACTCATCGCGACCGTTGCGTAGTCCCCGGTCCGATGCGCCAACGCCATCAGCGCCAAGCCGGGAATCGCGCCGGCGAAACAATAGGTGATCGTCCATCGCCGCCCGATGATCTCCATGAGGAACCCGGTGAAGGCCTTGCCCGGGATGGTCGCCATGAACAGCAGCGTGCTGAGCCCGAAGCTGAGGGTCACCGCGGCGCCTTGGTCGATCAGCGCCTTCGGCAACAGGATAGCTGAGCAATAATAGGCGGTGCCCGCCGCGGCGAAGCAGGCGGTGCCGATGAGGGTCCAGCGTAGCTGGCCGGGACCGAACAGCGCCTTGATCGACGGCAGCGCCTCATGCACCGTTTCCCGGCCGGTCCTCAGCGCGGCGATGGTCAGCGGCGGGATGCGGCCGCCACTGCGGGCGATCATGCTGTTGACGGCCTCGACTGCCGCGTTTGGATTGCTCCGGCTCAAATGCCAGCGCGGGCTTTCCGGCAAGCCGAAGTGCACCAGCAACGGCACGACACCAAGCGCCAGGCCGCCCGGCAGCGCTATCACGCGGAAGCCCTCCGGATTGCCGGCGAGAACAAAGCCGGCAAAGGGCAGCAGCGTGAAAGCGCTCGCCAACATGACCTCGTATATCGCGCCGAAGGTGCGGCGGTGCTGGGCCGGCATCAGTTCGGCAGCGATCGGGAACGGCGCCGCCACGGCAAATCCCGCACCGAAACCGGTGAGCAGGCGGATGACGAGCAGTTGCGGGCCGGTTTGCGTCAGCGGTATCAGCAAGGTGAGGAACGTGGTGGAAATAACGCCGATCTGCATCACGGTCTTGCGGCTGAGGCGGTCGGAAATCGACGCGGCCGTGAAGGCGCCGAGCACGAGGAAGAGAATCGGCCCGACCGCGAGCCAGCGAATCTGCTCGGGGGTCAGATGCAGCGGCTCCTTGGCCAGCACGAGCAGCGAGCCGGTGAGCGCCACGTCGTAGCCCTCGACGAAGCCGACCACCCCGAGCACCAGGATGATCTGTAACTGATAGATGCTGAACGGAATGCTGTCGAGCTTTTGTCCGAGCAAAAAGCTGGCTGAAGCGCCCGAGCCGACGAGCGGAGCGTTTTCCATCATGGTGTTCTCCCAGATGGCCAACGAGCAGCGGACATAAGTGCAGATCGCAGCGAATTTGTTATCGCTTATGAACGTGAGTATGTTCCGGCTGCCGCGAGGTTAAAATATCAACTCAAGGCGTAGGAGGCTGCGCGCGATTACTCCACATACAAAATCACGGAGTACAGCAGCGCGAGATAAACAATGCCCGTGATACAAATGGCGATGGGGATTTCGAGATTTCTGGTCAATGCTGTTTCCCGTGCCATTTCCAGATTCTCCGCATGTAACGTAGTTCGATTCGGACGACCCGATTGTGAACCTGTTCACACGAGGACAGCCTAATTCTGGAGCCCGCAGGGGCCCACTGCATTGCAGGATTTCGATCCGGCGGATGTTGGCTCGGGGTCATTCGCTGCGGACCTAAAGCGAGCCCACGGCACCCTCACGGCCGCAAGTCTCTGAAAGCAGACACAATCTGCGCGCCACCACGCATTCTCGATGCCCCTAGAAACCCAGGAGCACGAACATGCCCGACAAAGACAGCCTCGCCACCGTCGCCCGTAGCACGCCCTGGAACAAGGGCAACTGGCGAGGCCGGAGCATCCCATTAACGGTCATTGGCGAGTTCGGGCGCCCTCTTGACAGATTTTTGCACGACATCCATATACCATCTAACTGGATGGCATATGGATGGTCACGATCATGATAGACAATGTCCACGAACTCCGACCAAAGGCCCCTGAGTCCGAGAAGATTACGATCAATCTTGGTTTCGTCGACCTCGGCCAGGTCGATTTGATGGTGCAGGAGGGGTTCTACTCCAACCGCACCGATTTCATCCGAACCGCAATCCGCAACCAACT
>Ga0307474_10001061_pt1 | contig 19985 bp, 15 predicted proteins | sample atmos_gasesECM1C_2_FD_203312 | JGI IMG/M metagenome (GOLD analysis project Ga0307474, IMG submission 203312) | Hardwood forest soil microbial communities from Morgan-Monroe State Forest, Indiana, United States - atmos_gasesECM1C_05 | ecosystem: Environmental > Terrestrial > Soil > Temperate... | reverse complement strand
GCGCAGCGAAACCCACTATTTCTCGTGCGGAAAGGCTGCGGGTTTCGCTTCGCTCACCCACGCTACGAACCATCACCGTCACCCTAAGGTGCTCGCGCAAGCGAGCCTCAGGATGACGGAACGAGGGCTCGAATAGGTCCAACCCGCTGACGCAATTGGTGCGCGTGGGGCCGCATCTTGTGCGAATTTCGCATCTCCGTGCCGGCATAGTTGCGGCGCGCCGCATCCGGAGAGAGCGTCCCGCCCAACGTCCCGCGTGCAAAGAACGAAGGGAGGAGACCATGATTCCTGGTCCATTCAGCTATCACCGGCCTGAAAGCGTGGGCGATGCAATAAAGCTTCTCTCCTCGCTCGGCGAGGAGGCGCGTCCGCTCGCCGGCGGCCACAGCCTGATCCCGATGATGAAGCTCAGGCTCGCCACTCCCGGCCATCTCGTCGATCTGCATGCCGTGGCGGGCCTCAAGGGCATCCGCCGCGACGGCAACAGCATCGTGATCGGGGCGATGACCACTCAGCACGAACTCCTGGCATCCGACGAGATCAAGGCGTCAGTGCCGATCCTGCAGGAGGCAGCGGCGCTGATCGCCGATCCCCAGGTGCGCTATCGCGGCACCATCGGTGGGAACGTCGCCAATGGCGATCCCGGCAACGACATGCCGGCGCTGATGCTGACGCTGGCAGCCACCTACCGCCTGGAGGGACCGAACGGCGCCCGCGAGGTCATGGCCTCCGACTTCTATCAAGGCGCCTATTTCACCGCGCTCGAGCCCGGCGAAATCCTCACCTCCATCACGATTCCCGTGCCCGCGGCGGGCCACGGCTACGCCTACGAAAAGCTGAAGCGCAAGGTCGGCGATTACGCCACCGCGGCTGCGGCTGTGGTGTTGACCATGGCCGGCGGCAAGGTCGCGACCTGCGCGATCGGGCTCACCAATCTGCACGAAACGCCGCTGCTCGCGACTGACGCCGCCAACGCGGTGACCGGCACCGGCCTCGATGCCGCGAGCCTGAAGAAAGCGGCAGCTGCTGCCGAAGCGATCATGTCGCCGGCCGCGGATGCTCGCGGGCCGGTCGAATACAGAAAACATGTCGGCGGCATCATGGTGGCGCGGGCGCTGCAGCGCGCCGCAAGCCGTGCGAAATAGCGGAGGAAGCAAATGGCAAAAACCCATGTGACCATGAAGGTCAACGGCGCCGAGGTCGAGGGCCTGGTCGAACCGCGCACGCTGCTGGTGCATTTCATCCGCGAAAATCTGCAGCTCACCGGCACCCATATCGGCTGCGAGACCACCCATTGTGGCGCCTGCACTGTCGATATCGACGGCATGTCGGTGAAGTCCTGCACCATGTTCGCGGTGCAAGCCAATGGCAGCGAGATCACCACGATCGAGGGCATGGCCAATGCCGACGGCACGCTGTCGCATCTGCAGGAAGGTTTTCGCCAGATGCACGGCCTGCAATGCGGTTACTGCACGCCCGGCATGATCATGCGCGCGCATCGGCTTTTGAAAGAAAACCCACAGCCTTCGGAGGAAGAAATCCGGGCTGGGATTGCAGGTAACATCTGCCGCTGCACCGGCTACCAGAACATCGTCAAGGCGATCCAATACGCCGCAAGCAAGATCAACGGCGTCGAATTCAAGGAGGCCGCGGAATGACCGACTTGACTCCCACGCGGGAACAACGCACCGCCGCTCTTGAAGGCCTGGGCTGCAAGCGCAAGCGCGTCGAAGACATCCGCTTCACCCAAGGCAAGGGTAACTATGTCGATGATTTGAAGCTGCCGGGCATGCTGCATGGCGATTTCGTCCGCTCGCCGCATGCGCATGCGCGCGTCAAGTCGATCAATTCCGAGGAGGCGCTGAAAGTGCCTGGCGTGCTCGCTGTCATCACCGCGGAGACGCTGAAGACCGTCAACCTCGCCTGGATGCCGACGCTCGCCGGCGACGTGCAGATGGTGCTCGCCGACGGCAAGGTGCTGTTCCAGAATCAGGAGGTCGCCTTCGTGGTTGCGACCGACCGCTATGCTGCCGATGACGGCGTCTCAAAGGTCGTGGTCGAATACGAGCCGCTGCCCGTCATCGTCGACCCCTTCAAGTCGATGGCGCCGGATGCGCCTGTCTTGCGCGAAGACCTCGCCGGCAAGACCGCAGGCGCGCACGGGCCGCGCAAGCACCATAACCACATCTTCGAATGGACGGTCGGCGACAAGGAGATCACGGACGCCGCCTTCCAGAAGGCCGAAATCACCATCAAGGAGCTGATCTCCTATCAGCGCACCCATCCCTCGCCTTTGGAAACCTGCCAGTGCGTCTGCTCCTTCGACAAGATCAAGGGCGAGTTGACCATCTGGGGCACCTTCCAGGCCCCACATGTGATCCGCACCGTGGTGTCGCTGATCGCAAAACTGCCGGAGCAGAAGATCCATGTGATCTCGCCCGATATCGGCGGCGGCTTCGGCAACAAGGTCGGCGCCTATCCCGGCTATATCTGCGCGGCGGTGGCCTCCATCGTCACGGGCAAGCCGGTGAAGTGGGTCGAGGACCGCATTGAAAATCTCACCGCGACCTCGTTCGCGCGCGACTACCACATGACAACCGAGATTGCCGCGACCAAGGACGGCAAGGTCACCGGCCTGCGCGTGCATGTGCTCGCCGACCACGGCGCGTTCGATGCCTGCGCCGACCCGTCAAAATGGCCGGCCGGCTTCTTCAACATCGTGACCGGTTCGTATGATTTTCCGGTGGCTCATCTCACCGTCGACGGCGTCTATTCCAATAAGGCGCCGGGCGGCGTGGCCTACCGTTGCTCGTTCCGCGTCACGGAGGCCGCCTATTGCATCGAGCGCGCCATGGATATCCTGGCGCAAAAACTTGGTATGGACCCGGCCGAGCTGCGCCTGAAGAATTTTATCAGGCGCGAGCAGTTCCCCTATCACTCTGCGCTTGGATGGGAATACGACTCCGGCGATTACCACACCGCCATGCGCAAGATGATGGAGACGACGGACTACACCAGCCTGCGCAAGGAGCAGGCGGAGAAGCGCGAAGCCTTCAAGCGCGGCGACACGCGCGAGATCATGGGGCTCGGCGTTTCGTTCTTCACCGAGATCGTGGGCGCCGGTCCGTCGAAGAATTGCGATATTCTTGGCATTGCGATGTTCGACTCCTGCGAGATCCGCATGCACCCGACCGGTGCGGGCATCGCGCGGATGGGTACCAAGAGTCAGGGCCAGGGCCACGAGACCACCTGGGCCCAAATCATCGCGAGCGAAATCGGCATCCCCGCCGACAATATCATGGTGGAGGAGGGCAACACCGACACCGCGCCCTACGGGCTCGGCACCTACGGCTCACGCTCGACGCCGGTCGCGGGCGCAGCGATCGCCATGGCCGCGCGGAAAATCAAGGCCAAGGCGCAGATGATCGCGGCCTACAAGCTCGAGGTGCATGAGGACGACCTCGAATGGGACATCGACGGCTTCCGGGTCAAGGGCCTGCCGGAGAAGTTCATGTCCATGAAGGATATCTGCTGGGCGGCGTATAACTCGGTCCCCCCGGGCATGGAGCCGGGGCTGGAGGCGGTGAGTTATTACGATCCACCCAACATGACCTACCCGTTCGGGGCGTATCTCTGCGTGATGGACATCGATGTCGACACCGGCGTCTACAAGGTCAGGCGCTTCTACGCGCTTGATGATTGCGGCACCCGCATCAACCCGATGATCATCGAGGGTCAGGTGCATGGCGGCCTGACCGAGGCCTTCGCCATCGCGATGGGCCAGGAGATCCGTTACGACGACGGCGGCAATGTCGTCACCGGTTCGTTCATGGACTTCTTCATGCCGACTGCGGTCGAGACGCCGCATTGGGAGACCGACTTCACCGTGACGCCGTCGCCGCATCATCCGATCGGCGCCAAGGGCGTCGGCGAGAGCCCGAATGTCGGCGGCGTGCCGGCATTTTCCAATGCGGTGAACGACGCCTTCTCGTTCCTGGGCTCTACGCACATCCAGATGCCACATGACTACTGGCGCAATTGGAAGGCGGCGAAGAGCCTGGGTGTGTTCGCGGCTTGAGCGACACTGTGTCCACGTCATTCCGGGGCGCCTCGAAGAGGCGAACCCGGAATCTCGAGATTCCGGGTTCGGTCCTTCGGACCGCCCCGGAATGACGGATGGTTAGGCGGACGAATGAAGACCCGTGACGAGATCGCACAAGCCCTCGCAGCGTGCGGCTATATCGCCGACGCCGAGCTTTCGACCGCGGTCTCGCTGATGCAGCTTTTGAAGCGCCCGTTATTGCTGGAAGGCGAGGCGGGCGTCGGCAAGACCGAGGTCGCGAAGGCGCTCGCTTGCGCGTATGCGACCGAGTTGATCCGCCTGCAATGTTACGAGGGGCTGGATCAATCCGCCGCGCTCTATGAATGGAACTATCAGCGGCAATTGCTGGCGATCCAGGCCCATCACGGCGCCGATGCCGATGCAATTGAAGACCAGATCTTCTCGGAGAAATATCTCTTGGAGCGGCCGCTGCTCGCGGCGATCAGGCGTGAGACGCCGCCGGTGCTCCTGATTGACGAGATCGACCGCGCCGATGACGAGTTCGAGGCGTTTCTGCTGGAGCTGCTCTCCGACTTCCAGGTCTCCATCCCCGAGCTTGGCACAATCACCGCAAGCGCGATCCCTCATGTGGTCTTGACTTCGAATGGCACGCGTGAGCTATCGGATGCATTGCGCCGGCGCTGCCTCTATCATTATGTCGACTATCCCGACGTCGACCGCGAGGCACGCATCATCATGGCGCGGATCGATAGCGCCTCCGCCTCGCTGTCGCTGCAGATCGCGCGGATGGTAGAGGGTATACGGAAAGAGGAACTGCGTAAGGTTCCCGGCGTCGCGGAGACGCTGGACTGGGCGGCGGCGCTGGTCGGGCTTGATGTGCGCGACCTGCATGATGTTCCGGAAACGGTCTTTGAAACCATGATGTGCCTGCTCAAGACCAGGGAAGACCGCGCGCGCGTCACGCGCGAGGTTTCGCAGCGCCTGTTGGGGAAGGTCGCATGAGCTGCTGCGGCGACCATCCGTCTTTTGAAGAGATCGACGAGGTTTCGAGCCTGGTCGCACAAAGATTGTCCGCGTTCCTGAAGACTTTGCGCGACAACGGCTTTGCGGTGGGACTTGCCGAGGGCCGCGACGCGGCATCGCTAATGGCGTCGGGCTATGCGGCGAAGCCGGGCCTGTTGCGCTCTGCGCTGAAACATCTGTTCTCCGCGCGCAAATCGGATTGGGACAAATTCGACGGGCTGTTCGACGCGTTCTGGCTCGGCAAGCGCGTGCGCTCGCGCTCGATCACATCGGGCGCGGCGAAGGCCGCGAGCAGCCCGTCGCTGAAGAATTTGCAGGACACCGGCGGCACGCTGGGAAGCCAGTCCGCGACCGATCAGGTGCCCTCGGCCGACGATGGGCCTGGTGGACGCAGCGGCGAGGGCCGCATGGAAGGTGCCTCGCGCGCCGAAAATTTGTCCGAGGTCGATTTCCGAAAGCTCGCAGATCCCGAGCAAATCGCGCAGGCCCATGATGCGGCCAAGCGGCTGGCAAAAGCCATGCGCACGCGGCTGACGCGGCGTGACCGCGCGCGTCGGCGCGGCTATCGGCTGGATCTCAGGCGGACCATTCACCGGAATATCAGCCATGGCGGCGTGCCGATCTCCCTGGTGAAGCGTCAACGCAAGGACAAGCCGCTGCGGCTGGTCGTGCTGTTGGATGCTTCCGGCTCGATGAGCATGTATACCGGCGTGTTCCTGCGGTTCATTCACGGCGTGCTCGACGAATTCCGTGAGGCCGAGGCTTTTCTCTTCCACACGCGCCTCGCGCATGTCTCCGGCGCCATGAAGGAGCGGGACGCTGCGCGCGCGCTGGACCGCCTCTCCATTCTGGCGCAGGGCGCAGGCGGCGGCACCAGGATCGGGGAAAGCCTTGCGACCTTCAATCGCCACCATGCGGCGCGCGTGATCCATTCGCGGACCTGCGTCATGATCGTCTCCGACGGTTATGAAACCGGCGACGCCAATCTGCTCGGCCGCGAGATGGCGGCGCTGGCAAAACGCTGCCGCCGCATCGTCTGGCTCAATCCGATGCTGGCCTGGCAGGGCTACGCGCCGGTCGCCGCCGGCATCAAGGCCGCGCTGCCGCATGTCGATCTCTATGCGCCGGCCAATACGCTCAACAGTCTGGCTGCGCTCGAACCGTATCTGGCGAGGCTATGAGCATGATCGGAAAAGCGGGAACCGGTTTTCCCTCGCGACAATCGCGTAGCGTTTGCGCGGAGATCATGCCCTAAAGGAGAAGCCATGGGAGCTCATGTCGAGGTGATGGACATGGTGGCGCAGATGAAGGCCGCCGAGCAGACCTTCGTGCTGGCAACCGTGGTGCGCACAGTGTCGGTCACGGCAGCCAAGGCCGGCGCGAAAGCGATCATCGCGCCCGACGGCACCATCGTCGCGGGCTGGATCGGCGGCGGCTGCGCCCGCGGCGCGGTGCTGAAAGCCGCGCGCGAGGCGCTGGCTGACGGCGAGCCGCGCATGGTCTCGGTGCAGCCCGAGGATCTGCTCAACGAGCTCGGCGTGAAAGCGGGCGAGAGCCGGCGGGGCGTGCGCTTTGCCGCCAATTTCTGCCCGAGCCAGGGCACCATGGATATTTTCGTCGAGCCGGTGCTACCGCATCCCTCGCTGGTGATTTTTGGCGCAAGCCCGGTCGCCCTGTCGCTCACCGTGCAGGCGCGCACCCTCGGCTATCACGTCACGCTGGCAGCGCCCGCGGCGGATCGTCCCGCTGCAGTCGAGGCCGATACGCTGGTCGATGGCTTTACGCTGGGCGAGTTGAAGCAGGCGAAGCGCTTTGTCGTGGTTTCGACCCAAGGCAAGGGCGACGAGGCCGCGCTACGTGCCGCGCTTGCGACGGAAGCCGCCTACCACGCCTTTGTCGGCAGCCGCCGCAAATGGGCTGCTCTGCGTGAGAAGCTCCTTGCAAAAGGTGCTGCGGCCTCTGCAGTCGATCGCGTGAAGGCGCCTGCCGGCCTTGATCTCGGCGCCATCACGCCGGAGGAGATCGCGATGTCGATCCTCGCCGAAATCACGCGGGAGAGACGCAGAGGCCAGCGCAACGGCCGGCGCGACTAGCTCGCGCTTGTTTTCACCTCTCCCCGACGGGGAGAGGTCGGATTGCTCCTGGCGATGCGAAGCATCGTCCAGTGCAATCCGGGTGAGGGGGCTCGCTCTCGCGTTGGAGCGTAACCCCTCACCCGATTTGCTATCGCAAATCGACCTCTCCCTTCGGGAGAGGTGCACGATACTCCAGCTCGCGCGGCTAGCTTGCGCTGCGCGCCGACGGGTTGAGCGCGGCCGTCATCGCGTAGTCCGCGATGAGCTCGTAGCCGGTCTGGTTCGGATGCAGCGGATCGAACATCGCGGATGCATTCCAGCTGCCGCCGAACAGCGTCCAGACGTCGATGAAGGGGACGTCGGCCGTATAGGAGAGCGCTTTCATATTGGTGACGTAGGCTTCCTGTGCGTCGTAGGACGGGAAGTAGGTAGCCTTGGACGGCACGCCGCTCATCAGGATCACGTCGCAATTCACCGCCTTGAGCGCGTCGATAACGGTCGTCATGTTCGCTGTGACCGTCGGCAGCGGAACGTGGTTGTTCCAGTCGTTGACCATGCCAGCCTGGAAGATCACGAGATTCGGCGCGATCGCCGCGACCGCCGGCAAGGTGCTCCAGGGATAGGTCTTGACCACGAAGTCGGCGCTGCCCCAGCGGCAGCCGCCGAGGTTGTAGACCGACACTTCCTTGACGGCGGAATTATAGGCGCGCAGGCCCGTCAGGTAGATGTAGTTCTCGGTGTCCGCCATCCGCTGCAGATTGATGGTGTGAAGTCCGGGCGTGCAGTGTGCGGTCGCCTTGAGGAGCGCATTGGGGCCCGCGCAGCTCACGGTCGCCAGCGGCGGTCCGCCATCGACACCGATGGAAAAATATCCACTGTCGGGCGATTGCGCGTACCAGACCTCGATGGTGTCGATCGGGTTGGTCGGGGTGAAAGAATGGGCGCTGGCAGTCGGCTCGTCATGGAAAAAGCCGCCGCAGAGCGTGCCGGACGCCTTGACGTAGTCGACGGTCCAGCCCGAGCGGTTCAGCCGCGTATCGAAAGCATGCAGGTTGCCGGCATTGGCGGTCACGTTGTTGTCGCCCCAGACGCTCGACCAGCTGCCGCTCGGAATGAGCTTTGCCAATTGAGTCGGCCACGACAGGCTCTTGGCATTGGAGGCGAGCTCGTTGCTGGTAGCGCCTTGCCCGGCCACCGTCGAGTCGCCAAGGCATCCGATGATTGCGTTTGATTCTCCACGCTCTTGGGCCGCGAGCGCCGCGTGCCAGTTGGCAAGGTTCGCGCTACTGAAATTGTGAAATCCGGCGGGAGGCGAAGCCTCGCCCGAAAGCGCCTTGGTCAGCCCCGCGTTCAACGCACGGGCGACGTTGGGCAGTTGCGCAAAGGCCGCGAGTGCCGCCGCGCCTGTGATGAACTCCCGGCGGCGCATCATCATGTGCCCGCCCCAGCTGCCCGTGCGGCGCATGGTTTAGTCAAAACGCCGATCAAATCATTGCGCAACCGGTGCATCGCAATTCCCGAGGCTGTTGAAAACGCAAGATACAGGTATAATCTAACCGCGGAACAGGCCGAGGTTGTTAGGGGCTTGGTCGGGGGGCTTGTCTCGATCTATATCCTGAAGCGGAGCCCCTTGTCAGGTTAAAGGACGTCAAGGAAAGGCGCGACGGCGGTTAAACCTGATCCCATCGCGCTTTAGGCGGGCAAGCAGGCGGCCAAGGCAAATGCAATATCGTTTCATCGCGCGGAACAGCTCTGGCAGTCTTCAGGCGGCCCTCGGACCTGTCATAGCCGCGACAGGCGGCGCCCACGCCGGCCTTTGGTCTTGATCCGGATCAGGGGAACCGCGTCATGCAATTCTATCATCCTGCCAATTCCGGACCTGATCTAAAGGACCCGACGAGCATCGACGAGAACAGGGGAGGCACCTCGTTTCGAACGCCGATCGTACTTCTCCTGTTGTCCCTGAGCCTCATTGCCGGGGTGTGGTGCTGGCTAGGAACGCCGGTTACGCTGGAGGTCGCGCCGATCGACGCCGTACGGAAAGTCGATTGCGTGTCCTATGCGCCGTTCCGCGAAGGGCAGACCCCGTGGAATTCGCAAGTTGTCATCAGCGAGGCGCAGATCGCCGAAGATTTGGCCCAGCTCGCCCGCATATCCAAATGCGTCCGCACTTATTCGATCGAGAACGGGCTCGACAGGGTGCCGGAGCTCGCAGCAAGGGCAGGCCTGAAGGTCGTTCTGGGCGTTTGGATCGGCCGTGACAGGCTGAAAAATGCCGCGTTGATCGATAGCGCGGGGGCGCTGATCAAAGAGCACGCGAGCGTAATCACGTCAGTCATCATCGGCAGCGAGGTGCTGCTGCGCGGCGAGATGACGGCAGCAGCGCTGGGGCAGACCATCCGCGCCGCCAGGGCGAGATTCGATGTTCCCGTGGGCTACGCGGAGGTTGAGGAGTTCTGGCTGCGGGATCGCGAGATAGCTAATGATGTCGATTTCATCACGGTCCATGTTCTGCCCTATTGGGAAGACGCGCCGGTCCGCGCCGAGGATGCGGCTGCGCATGTGGACGATATTCGCAAGGAAATCGTCCGCGCCTTCCCGGGCAAGGAAGTTTTGATCGGCGAGGCCGGATGGCCAAGCCGGGGTCGCATGCGCGACCATGCGCTGCCTTCCCGCATCAACCAGGCGCGTTTTTTTTCCGAGCTCTTGACCCTGGCGCGGCAGGAGGGTTTTCGGGTCAATCTGTTCGAAGCCTATGACGAGCCGTGGAAGCGCCAGTGGGAAGGCACCGTCGGCGCTCATTGGGGCCTGCTCGACGGCGACAGCCGCGAGCTGAAATATGCCGAAGGCGCGGCTGTCAGCAACTTTCCGTTCTGGAAGCGGCAGATGGCTGCCGGGCTTGCCCTCAGCCTCGCAATCTTCGCTGCCGCGCTATGGGCGCGCAGGGTCCGGCGATCGGTGACAGGCTTCGCTCCATGGCTCGCCGTGGCGACATCAGCGACATCAGGCGGAGTCCTGGCAGGTCTGGCGGCGGAAAAAGCGCTCGACGAGAGCTATGGTTTTGCCGGCTGGCTGTTCCAGGGATTGCTGCTGGCCGCAGGCGTCGTCCTGCCGCTGCTCTGTGCCAATGCGGTGATGGCAGGACGTCCGCTGCCGGCATTCGTGGAACTGTTCGGTCCGCGCGAGGGTCGCATCCGATCGTGGCCGACACTTATCTTCGGATTGACGCTGACGGTTGCGGTCCTGGTCGCAGCTGAAACGGCGCTTGGTCTCGTGTTCGATCCGCGCTCGCGCGACTTTCCGTTCGCCAGCCTGACCATGTTCGTGCTGCCGATCTCGATCGTGACGCTTTTAAACCCGCGCAGATCCGACACCAGCCGCTCTGCGGAAGTCGTCTTCGCCTGCCTGTTTGTCTCGAGCGCAGTTTTTATTTTCTTCAACGAAGGCGTGCGCAACTGGCAATCGCTGTGGACGTCGGCGGCGTTTACCCTGCTCGGCATTGGCCTTCGTCCGCCGCGCGCGCTCCTCGTCATCAGCACGATTGCAGATGCTGCGCTGTTCAGGCCGTTCGGCAGGCAGGAGCGCGAAGTCCATCCTGTCGCCGTCGAGTCTCTTCCGGAGCCGACACCGCAGCCCGGTGCGGCAGCCAGCTTTGTGGTTGCGTCATCGCGAATGGAACGCGACAAATAACCCCCGTCGTGATGCAGCAGTCTTCGTTCCGGAACAAGAAATCATGGTGTTGAGGAGGTTTTCGCGGCGCCACTTTGCCGGGCTTGCCGGATGGGCCGCGCTCGGCGCGGCGTCAGCCGTGCAGGCAGCGGGCAGCGCCGCCATCGGTAGAAGCGCGCCGAGGGAGCGAAGCGTCACGCCGGCCTTTCCCGGCGGCTTTGTCTGGGGCACGGCGACGTCGGCCTATCAGATCGAAGGCGCCGTCAACGAGGATGGCCGCGGGCCGTCAATCTGGGACAGTTTCACGCACACGCAAGGCACCATTGAAGATCGCAGCAATGCCGATGTCGCTTGTGACCATTACCATCGCTACAAGGAGGACATCGGGCTGATGAAGGCCTTGGGCACCAAGGCCTATCGCTTCTCGATCGCCTGGCCGCGCATCTTTCCGGAAGGATCTGGCACGCCGAACGGCAAGGGCCTCGATTTCTATCACAGCCTCACCGACGAATTGCTGGCGAACGGTATCGAGCCCTATGCGACGCTCTATCATTGGGACTTGCCGCAGGCATTGCAGGACCGCTATGGCGGCTGGCGGTCGCGCGACACCGCGAAGGCTTTCGCGGATTATGCCGGCTATGTCGCGAAGTGCTTGAGCGACCGCGTGAGGCACTTCTTCACCATCAATGAATGCTCGCGGCTGGTGCATCTCGGCCACGGCCTTGGCATCGACGCGCCCGGGCTCAAACTGCCGCAAGGCCAGCAGAACCAGGTTCGGCATCATGTTGCGCTGGGACACGGCCTTGCGGTGCAGGCGATCCGTGCGCGTGCAACGAGGGCTGTCAGGATCGGCCCGGCGGAAAATCTTGTCGTCTGCATCCCCGCCATCGACACGCCCGAGAACGTCCGCGCTGCGGAGATCGCAACCCGCGAGCTCAATGCCGGCTATCTCACAGTAATGCTCGAGGGACGTTACACGGACCGCTATCTGGCCGAGGCCGGCAAGGACGCGCCGCAATTCACGCCTGAGGATCTGCGTATCATTTCATCGCCAATCGATTTTCTGGGATTGAACATCTACAAGCCCGATCACTATGTCGTCGCCGCCGACAATGCGCGCGGTTTTGCGTTGGTGCCATTCCCGGCATCATTTCCGCATATGGACCCCTCCTGGCTGATGGTCGGACCGGAGGCGATGTATTGGGCGCCGCGTCATGCGGCACGGCTTTGGGACGTGAAATCGATCTACGTCACCGAGAACGGAACCTCGGGCACGGATATGCCCGAGGCGGACGGCAAAATCTACGATGTCGACCGCATCATGTACTTGCGCAACTACCTGTTTCATCTGCAGCGCGCGACGTCGGAAGGAATTCCCGTTGCCGGCTATTTCCTGTGGAGCCTGCTCGACAATTTCGAATGGGCCGACGGCCTGAAGAAGCGCTTCGGCCTCTACCGCGTCGACTTCGACACCCAGCGCCGCACACCGAAACTGAGCGCCGCCTTCTATCGCGAGACCATCAGGCGAAATGCCGTGGCGTGAGGAGGCAATATCCCCCGCAGTCGTCCCGGCGAAAGCCGGACCCATAACCCCAGGCTTTCGTTGTTGCACTCAGCCCATCCCCGTCATTGCGAGGAGCGGAGCGACGAAGCAATCCAGAGTCGTTTGCGTGGCTCTGGATTGCTACGAGGAGCCTGTCATCGGGCCGCGCTTCGCGCGGACCCGTTTGCTCGCAATGACGGAACTACGAGGGAGTGCGACGACAAAAGCTTGTGGTTATGGATCCCGGCTTTCGACGGGACGAAGCCAAGCATTTAGCGTCGGCCCACCACCCCGTACACTGCGCGCTCAAACGCATCCAACGCCTGCAGCACCGTCGCATCCGCGAACGGCAGAACTTGCGTCATGAAGACACCCGCGACTTTGGCCGACGGATCGAGCCAGTAGTAGGTGTTATAGAGCCCGGCCCAGGCGAGGCTGCCGGCGCTGCGCCCCGAAGGTGCAGCGTCCGTGTTGATGAGGAAGGTCAGGCCCCACTTCTTGACTATGCCGGGCATCAGGTCGACGGGGTTGGAGAGTTGCGGGACGGAGGTCGGCAGCGGCTCGACGTTGAGCGGTCCCATGTGGTTCTCGCCCATCAGTGCGACCGTCTCGGATTTGAGAATACGCGCGCCGTCGAGCTCGCCATCGTTCATGAGCGCGCGCAGGAAGCGCAAGTAATCGGGCGCGGTGGAGTAAAGACCGCCGCCGCCGGGGAAGAACTCGCGGGTGGCCTCGTCGATCGCCGGGCTTGCCGCCAGCTCAAGCGTGCCGTCGGCTTTACGGGCATGGACGCCGGTCAGGCGGCACTCCCAGGCGTCTCGCGCGATGTAGCTGGTGTCGCGCATGCCGAGCGGCATCAGGATGTTCTTCTGCAAATAGGTTTCGAGGTCGATGCCGCTTGCCGCCTCCACCATGCGGCCGGCCATCTCGATATTGACGCCATATTCCCAGCGCTCGCCGGGGTCGCGCACCAGCGGAACGTTGAGCGCGGCAAGCTTGGCCGTACGCATCGCGGGAATGTCATTCTCCTTGGTGTAACGGGCGATGTTTTCGTTCCAGATGTCGTAGGCAAAGCCCGCAGTGTGGGTGAGAAGGTGCCGCAAGGTGATGTCGGTGCGCGGCGGCCGCATCACGGGGCCTGACGCATCGAAACCGCTGAGCACCCGGACTTGACCCAGCAACGGCAGGACCTGCTTGGCGGGCTGATCCAATGCGAGCCTGCCTTGCTCGACAAGCTGCATCGCCGCCGCTCCCGTGATCGCCTTGGTCATGGAGGCGATGCGAAAGACGGAATCGAAGGTCATCGGCGCCGGCGAACCTGCGCTCTTCTGTCCGACTGCGCCTTCGAAGATCACCCCATCCCTGGTCGCGACCGCAGCCGCGATGCCGGGAATCCTGTCAGGACCGACCGCGGCTTCGAGCGCTTTTTGAATAGGTTCGAGATTGTGCATGAGACACCCGGAATCGTTCGCCGCCCTGAATAGCCGTTCGCTTTAGGCATTACATAGGCCGGATGACGATTGGTACCGGATCGCGCCGGCGGCGGCTACCGCCGCCCATGCGGTCGAGGGATGCATCTCCGTCAGCTATTGTGGCAAAAAGCGTCGTGCAGCTTGAGGCATTTCGCGGCTTGGATTGCTCACGATTGTTTCATCTGGCCGAGATAGGCCTGCTGCACCATTTCGTTGTCGCGCAGGCTCTGAGCCGAGCCGTGCAGCACCACCTGGCCGGTTTGCAGGACATAGCCGTAGCTCGCGATCGACAGAGCCATGTTGGCATTCTGCTCAACCATGAAGATGCTGGTACCCTGGCGATTTATCGCCTGGATGATTTCGAACACCTGTTCGACGAATGCAGGCGACAAGCCCATGGACGGCTCGTCCATGCATAGAAGCTTCGGCCGCGCCATGAGTGCGCGGCCTATGGCAACCATCTGTTGCTCACCGCCCGACAGGGTGCCCGCTTGCTGCTTGAGGCGCTCCTTGATCCGCGGGAACAGCTCGAAGACTCGCTCCTTGTCGACCTCGATCTCGATCGCGTCGTTACGTGTGAAGGCGCCCATTTCCAGGTTTTCGAGCACTGTCATGCGCGGAAACAGCCGCCGTGCCTCGGGCACCGGCGCAATGCCCCGCTTCACCCGCTCTGCGGTCGGCAGCTCGTTGATGCGTGCGCCCGCGTAAGTGACGGCGCCGCTCTTCGGCTTCACGATGCCGAGAATCGTCTTCATGGTCGTGGATTTTCCGCAGGCGTTGCCGCCGAGCAGACAGACGATCTCGCCTTGGCCGACGCTGTAGTCGACGCTCTTCAGGACGTGAAGCTCGCCGTAGTAGGTGTTGACGTCCTTGAACTCAAGAAGCGGCGGCGATCGTTGCGACGGCTTCTGTTGCTCGTCCAAGATAGGCACGCAGCACCTCCTTGTTTGAATGAACTTGTTCGGGCGTGCCTTCAGCGATCTTCTCGCCGTGATCGAGCACGACGACCTTGTCGGCAATTTCGTTGACGACGTCGAGCTTGTGCTCGATCAGGACGATCGTCACGCCGCGTTCTCGCAGATGCCGGATCTGGTCGGTCAGTTCCAGCGTCTCGGTCGGATTCATGCCGGCCGTCGGCTCGTCGAGCAAGAGAAGGACGGGCTCCGACACCAGCGCGCGCACGATCTCCAGCCGCCGCCGGTTGGCGTAGGACAGGGAGAACGCGAGGTGCTCGATGCGCGGCATCAGCCGGTTGCCGAAAATACCCAATACTTCGACTGCGCGGGCCCGCGCCGCCACTTCTTCACGTTTCACGCGCGGAAGGCGCAGCACGGCCCCGACGGCCCCCGTCGAGGTGCGCGTATGCGCCCCCACGAGCGCATTCTCCAGCAGCGTCATTTTGGGAAAAAGGCGCAGGTTCTGGAAGGTGCGTGCGATGCCCTTTTCGACGATCCGGTGCGGCTTCAGTCCGGTGATGTTCTCGCCCGCGAGCAGAACCTGCCCGCCGTCCGGTTCGGTCAGTCCGGTGATAAGGTTGAAGAACGTCGTCTTGCCGGAGCCATTGGGTCCGATGATGGCGACGATCGAACCCGGCATGACGCTGAGATCGATGCCATTCACGGCCTTGATGCCGCCGAACGATTTCGCCAGACCCTTGATGTCGAGCAGTGGCTTGCCCGGGTCGATGGTGCGCCGGTGAAGCGGAGCAAGTCCTGCCTCGACGGAGCTACGCGACGGCATTGCGTTCTGCTGATCATAGGTCAGCGCGGTCACTGCGGCGCGCTCGGGAATGAGCCCTTGGCGGCGATAAAGCATCATCACCACGAGAATGATGCCGAAGATCAGTTCGATCGACTGCACGAGATCCAGCTTTTGCAGAAAGACAATGTCGGTCAAGTCGCCGAGCGCATGTATCCATTGCGTCAGGTCCTGCAAGAACCATGACTGCAGCAACTGCAGGATCAGCGCGCCGACCACTACGCCGGCGACGCTGCCGATGCCGCCGAGCACGATCATGACGAGAATCATGACTGAGACGGGGAACATGAACATCTCCGGCGAGGCCGTCTGCAACTTGGCCACGTAAAAGGTTCCCGTCAGACCGGCAAAGCCTGCGCCGATGGCAAAGGCGAGCAGCTTGAGTTTGACTCGGTCGACCCCCATTGCTTCGGCTGCGATCTCGTCCTCGCGTATGGCAAGCCAGGCCCGGCCGATGCGCGAATGCTTCAGCCGTGCACTGATGAAGATCAATAGAACGACAAGTGCGAGCCCCAGGTAGTAGTAGGGCGTCGACATCACACCGAAACTGTAGCCGAAGAGTTTCGGCGTCGCGACGCCGTTGAGGCCTTGCGCGCCATTGGTGATGGTGGGCGTGTTGCGCGCCATGATTGGCACGATCTCACCGAAGCCGAGTGTCACGATGGCAAGATAATCCCCCTTGAGCCTCAGCGTGGGGGCGCCAAACAAAACGCCGAAAAAGGCGGCGACCAGAGCCGCAATCGGCAACATCAGCCAGAACGATACGTCAAAATGGACCGTGCCGATGCCGCCCCCCGCCTCGAGATGCTTGACGAGGCCAAGCCACTGGAAAGGCTCCCAGAAGCTGCTCCACTCCGGCTGGATCTGATAGGACGCCAGCGCGCCATAGGTGTAGGCACCGATGGCAAAGAACGCTGCATAGCCGAGATCGAGGAGGCCGGCAAAGCCAACGACGATGTTGAGCCCGAGCGCAAGCATCGCATAGGCGAGCGCATTCGCCGCCGCATCGATGTCGCCTTCATTGCCGTCGAGATAGGGGAAGGCGAGCGCCGCCATGAGGATGACAACGAGCAGATAGGGGCGGAACTGCTCGCTCTTGGCGCGATGTCTGATCGCCGAGATAAAGCTCTGTGAGCGCCCCAGCGGTTGGGACGCAACCTCCTGTGCGGGTTTAACTTGTGAGTCTGACACGCCTGAGCGCCTCACGATTTCGTCGGGGTTACGCGGCCGAGCAGACCCGTGGGGCGGAAAACGAGCACCAGCACGAGAAGCGAAAAGATGATGACATCGGTCCAGCGCACGGCAATGTACTGGCCGCCCAGCGATTCGATGAGCCCGATCAGCACTCCTCCGAGCATCGCCCCCGGTATGTTGCCAATCCCGCCGAGAACCGCCGCAGTGAAGGCCCGCAGGCCGGCGGTGTAACCGATCAGATAGCTCGTATAATTGTAGTAAAGGCCGAAGATCAGCCCGGCTGCGCCGGCGAGCGCAGATCCCAGGAAGAACGTGATGATGACCACGCGGTCGACGTCGACGCCGACCATGCGGGCCGCCTCCTGATCCTGCGCCATCGCCTGCATCGCCTTGCCCATCTTCGTCCGTCGGACGAAATAGTTGAGCGCCACCATGAGCAAGAGCGAGACGGCCCACAGCAGCACCTCGCGCAGGTGCAGCGTGACGCCGCCGAAATTCCAGGCGGTATTGGGCATCGGGTTGGAGAAGTTCTTCGAGTCTGCGCCGGCTGACAAGAGAATGATGTTGTACAGGATGTAGGACATGCCGATCGTGGTGATCATCGGCGCGGTGCCTGGCACACCGCGCAGAGGCCGTAACGCGAACCGTTCGATTGCGACGCCGAGAATCCCGGATCCCAGCATCGCTACCATGAACGCCGCAACAAGGATGCCGGCGAGCGGCAACCCGTAGAGTACGTGCGACTGACCGGCAAAGCCCATCGCCTCCAGCGCCCACATGGCCAGGAACGAGCCCACCATGAAGACGTTGAAATGCGCAAAGTTGATCAGCTCGATGATGCCGTAGACCATGGTGAAGCCGAGCGCGAGCAACGCATACATCGCGCCCAGGCTCACACCGTTGATCACCTGTTGGAGCAGGACATCCCAGTTGCTCATTGCCAGTCCTCTCGGTGCGGCATCACGAGCCGGGATCTCACGACTGCGGCGCTGCTTCGAGATACTTCAACTGGTGCACGATGTCGTCCGCAGGGTATTTGTCGTCGTGACGGTACTGGAAGACGCTGACCGTGCGATCGAGAATGTCGCCATTACCGTCGAAGGCTACGACTCCCTGCAGCGTCTCGACGTGCGAATGCTCGATCGCGTCGCGGACGTTCGAGCGGTTCATTTCCTTGCCGCTCTTCGCCACCTCCGCGACGGCAGCGAGAATGACCTTCGCCCCATCATAGGCGGTGATCGAATAGTCGTCCGGGGTGGTGTGATATTTCTCCTGGAAGGTCTTCACGAAATTGGCCGCGACCGGGCTTTCGGTCAAATGCGGGCCGGCATTCGTCCCGTACCAGCCTTCGACGGCCGGGAAGCCCCCACCCTTGAGGAAACTGCCGCCGGCCACGCCGTCGCCGCCTCCCTTGATCATGTTCGGAACGGTTTCGGCCGCCTGCTTGGCGAGCTTGACGCCGGCTTGCGCCACGCCGCCATAATAGATGGCGTCCGGATTGAGCGCCTTGATCTTGGTCAGGACGGTCGTGTAATCGGCCTCCTTGGGATCGAGCTGATCGTGGCCGAGGACGTTGATGCCGATCTTCTTCGCCTGATTTTCGAAGGCATTGGCGAGCCCGACGCCGTAGGCACCGGAGTCGTCTAGGATATAGACCGTCTTCACATTGAGCTTTGCCTTATAATAGTTGGCCATGTTCGGCCCCTGGTAGGCGTCCGTCGTCACGGTTCGGAAGTAAACCGCCTTGCCGTTGGGCCGGAACTGGCCGGCCATTTTGGGATCGGTAATGTCGGGGTTGGTCGAGGACGGCGTGATCGTCGCCAGGTCCGCTGCGCTGAGGATCGGCGATATCGCCTTGCCGCTGCCGCTCATTTGCGGTCCGACATTGGCGACGACCTGCGGGTCGGAGACAAGCTTTTTGATATTGGTGGCTGACTGGGCCGGATCATACTGGCCGGCCGTGGCTGTGCCGTCGTCGTAGATGACCGGGACGACCTTATAACCGGCGACCCCGCCCGCGGCGTTGGCCTCGTCGATAGCGATCATCGCCCCGTTCTTGATCAGATTGGCATCCTCGGCGTCGGCACCCGTGAATGGCAACGTGATGCCAATCTTGACCACCTTTTGGTCAGCCAATGCTGCGGCGCATCCACCAACCGCGGCGATCGCAGCTATCGAAATGGCCCCTGCATTCAAAGCGCGCCGTGTAAGCTGGAACGGTTTCATGGGCTTCTCCTCTTGGAATTAGAGCACCGTGGTCAGAGGCTATATCCGGTCGATTGGCTCGTACATTCGTCAAACGCAGCATTCCGGTTGGCAAGAAGCAACATTCAGGCCACGCCCGCAAAGCGCGCGGGCTTGCGAATACTGGCACAATGACGGGATTGGCGCATAGTGGCATTCCGACCTCGACCGCCGACCGGTGCGTCAAAATCGAGAACCGGCCCGATCGGCACGATGCCGCCGGGGTTGAACCACCGTCGGCTGCCGAAGTAATGGCCTTGATGGCGCCATGTTCATTGTTGCACGGATTTTCGGATGCCGAAACAGGCTAGTCCCAGCGGCTCTTCCCGCCTGGCGCTCCGAGCGCTAAATTCGCATTTCCTGGCCGCAGATCAGTTTGGTTTTTTCGGAGACGGCCGATGTGCGTGGTGACTTCGGATCTGCAGGAGGCAATCGCGGCGGTTAGCGGTGCCTACTGCCCCCACGACGTCAAGGTGCTCGAGAGCAATCGCGGCATTGATGCCGTGCTGGAGACATCCGGCGGCGCCGGCCGCCAGCCCATCACGCTGCGCTATGCCGCTCCCGTAAAGATCGACGCAGGCACCTTCGACAACCTGTTGCTGTTCAAGACCTATTTGATTGGTGCCGCAGAAGCGACGCAGGGCAGGAACGCGCGCCAACGCCGCTGACTATCTGGAAAACGCAACGCGACATCGGTTGGATGCAGGGGCAGGCGCGGATCGAAGGAAGCAGACATGGCATTGCCGTCATTGACTTTCAAGGAAATCAGGGCGCGACCCGTCATCTGCAAGCTGACCCGGCCAGCGGTCGCGCGTATCGGCGCCATGACCCATGTGCCGATCATTCTCATCGACCTCTTTACCGAAGAGGGTGTTGTCGGCAGGAGCTACCTCAAACCCTACTTGCCGAAAGCAATGAAGTACCTGATTGCGGCGTTGCTCGAT
>Ga0307474_10001059_pt1 | contig 20006 bp, 31 predicted proteins | sample atmos_gasesECM1C_2_FD_203312 | JGI IMG/M metagenome (GOLD analysis project Ga0307474, IMG submission 203312) | Hardwood forest soil microbial communities from Morgan-Monroe State Forest, Indiana, United States - atmos_gasesECM1C_05 | ecosystem: Environmental > Terrestrial > Soil > Temperate... | reverse complement strand
GAGCGGAAGTTACTACGCCTGGTTTTGAGCGGGCTTCAGAACAAAGAAATCGCCCATACGATGGGCATTTCCGAGCACACCGTAAAATCCAACCTGCAGGAACTGTGCTCCCTGCTGGGCCTCCACAACCGCGTCGAACTGTGCAAATGGGTGATGACTTATCCGCACGCACTGGCGGGCCTGGCTGCTCACGCGAACGTTCACGCTGAGGGATGCGAGTGCCCTGCTCCCTACTGCAGTACGCAACGGATCGGCGAGGTCGCCGCGTAAATTATCACAACTTTGTGATAGCGGAAAAACAAACCCCGCGCGTCCAGCGGCGGGGGCGCCGGGCGACGCGCGGGGAAACGTTGAGAAGGTGCTGCAGCGGATCACCAATTATACGGCCTAGCCGTTCCCGGGCGGGCTCGTGCCGATCATTTCGCTTGATCCTGCGCTACCCCCTGCCGCCATCGACCGAGCCGGCCGCAGCGTGAGCATGGCCGTGTTCTCCACTCTGTCTGGGAACAGATTGGTCAGGGTGCTCCGCGCCCAGTTCCTCATAGCCTCGGCGCCGGTGCCGTTGAAGTCCCGGTACACCTGCTGGATCCCAGTCGCCGCCGGCGTGAACCACACCCTCACCGCGGCGTTCTTTGTCCCCTCCCGGTGGTTCAATTCCATGTGGGTCACGTTGTCGAGATTGATCACCGTGTCCTCAACGCAAATGCAGCTATAGCCCATCGAATCGTCTCCTTTTGAGCGGCCCTATCGCAGAGCCTTTCGACCGATCAGATTACACCATCAAAATCAGTTCCGCTCCTCGCGATCTGGATTTAGGGCCGCTCCCGCCATGGTAGCTCCCCAGCCCTTGTGACCTAAAAGCTACACAAAGCGAGGCGTTTAAACGACACCTTGCCGCTGCTTTGGCGGTCCGGTAAGCGTCTGCGGTAGGGCACAGTTGTGCCGCATAGGGCTGGTCAGGCCGATTTAAATCGCGTTTCCGCCGAAAACCGGTTATCCTCGGCGCAATGGTGCAATTGCAGTGTTGCGCTAGCACATTGCAGCGTTGCAGCACCGAAGGAGGAAACGAGTGACATCCGAAGTAGCAGTGCAGGCCGAACCTGGCCAGATCTGGCTCAACGTGGAGCAGGCGGCAAAGATTCTGGGCCTGAAACCTCGCCGCCTGCTCGACCTGAGGGACCAGGTGAGGCACACCCGCGTCCCAAATCCGAAGTCCGGCAAGCCCGTCCTGGCATTCGAAGCGGCCGACGTTGCGCGCTTCCAAGCGGAGCGGCGGAAACCGAGCGAACTGGGCATGATTCGCGCGGCGCCGCGCGACGTTGCAATCGTGCAGCAGCCGATTGCAGCACGAACGACTGAACCCACGCCAGTGCTGCATCCATTCGCCTGGTACACCGTGGAAGAGGCCGCCCTATATACACGGCTGCCGGCCAGCTTCCTGCTGCAGCTCATTCAGGCCTCCAAGCTGCCGGCATTCGATGTGGGCGTCCGGCCGGGCGGCCGCTGGAGGGTTCGCAAGCAGGATTTGGACGCTCTCGCTCCGGTGCCGCAGACGCGGGAGTCGGCGCATGGCTGATGTAGATCAAAAGTGGATAATCCTGCGCTTCACGCTGTCCTACTGGACGCCAATCGACCCGAAGCGCCGGCTTTCCGATGCCGACGCCGTGCGGATATTCAGCCTGAGAGGGCCCAACATACTGCCGCCGGCCGTCGTCCCCAGGCCACCGTGGGCCGATGAGATCAGCGCGCAGATGCCCCTGCATCTTCTAGATTGGCTAACCCTGCCGGAGGCCGCCGCACTATGTCACTGGAGCCAAGCCCGCCTGTGCAGAATAATCGCGGCCGGCCAGCTCACAGCCAACGTAGAAGGCCGAATCAACGGCCAACAGCTCAGAAGGGTTTGTCCAAATATCGCGCAACGACATGCTGGCCTAGATGGCAAGCGGATCGCGCTGACCTGGCGCAGCCTTCGCGCACGCTGCAAAACGGAGTGACTGAGGCGAAGAAAAACGCAAGTGGCGGGAGTACTAGAACGGGTGTAACTTAAGTGAAGTTTTCAGGGCCGCCAGTTTTCCCAAGCAAACGGCCCCGAAAACAGCTTTTAGAACTGACTGCAACGAGATGAGCGCGCCAGTCCACCACAGCATAGCCGAGAAGCCCGAAAGCGGCAAGACCGCAAATCTGGGTATAGAAACCGGGGAAATCTTAGAGGCCGATCTTTCCCGAGGGGTTGGAACGCCAGATGTCGGTGTGCCGGAAGTATCGTCGGAGCGTGGCCATGTCCCTGTGGCCGGTGGTGGCCGCGATCGAGAGCTCCGAACAACCGCTCTCGCCGGCCGCCGTGACAAAACCGCTGCGCATGCTATGCGAGCAGTAGGCCTGCGGATCCAGGCCTATCTTCGCCACCACCTCCTGCACAACTTGGCCGATGCGCTCCGGCTGAATCGCTTTCTCTTTCGTGCCCCGGCAGTCGAATCGGGTGTAGAGCGGTCCGGGGAATGCCCCCCGCCGCTCGATCCAGGCCCTCAGGGCGCTTACCGGGCAGGTGGACGTGTGTTCGCCAGGGGGCAGGCCTATCAACTGCCCGCGTCCCTCCTGATCGGTCTTGGAGCTCCGGATGTGCAACTCCACCCCGCGGTTGGTGAATTCCACGTCGGAGAGCAGCAGCGCGGCAAGGTTCGCCGCGCGCAGCCCGCTTGCGAAGCCCACGATGATCAGCGCCCGGTTCCGCATAGCAAGCGGCGTGTCTTCGTTCATCAGCAGCTCGGCGATCGCGCGTACGTTTTCGATCGAGAGCGGCCGCACCTGGCGGACCCGCTCGTGCTTGAGCCGGCGCGCACCGCGGAGCAGATCGCGCACCCTCTGCGTAACCGGAGAGTCGAAGCCCGCCTCGCGATGCATGTGCCCCACGGCCGCTATGTTGCGCGTCACCGTCGATACCTTCCTACCACTCAGGCGGGTGGCGACGAACAGGGCCAGCGTCTCCGCAGTGCAGGGAAAGGCGGGCAGTTTCTGAGCGGCAGCCCAGCGGGCGAAGAACTCCCAATCCGCGGCATAGCCTTTGCGGGTGTTCGGGGCCAGCAGGGCGCGTTCGAGCGCCTCCAGATAGCGTGCGGGGGTAAGATTTCCTGTAGCCATTGCCTCGGCTCACAACGAGGAAGTTTGGTCAGCGCTGTGGGGCTGCTAGACACAGTCCTGCAGCGCGCTTTCAGCGTAGCTCTGATCGGGGGCTGTAAGTCGGGGATTTGGTACCACTTAAGCGGTCATCGGGTACCAGTGGCGCGGAACAAACTCGGATTATACGTCATCCGAATGATGCCGCCCGCTGCGGGGAGCCGTGGAAGAGCTCCTCCCTTTTGACCCTGTAGTCTCGTTGCTGCGTTCCCACTGCCAAGTAGCGCGCAGCGCCAAGTTGAACACATGCGCAGGAAGGTACGGCCTCCCTCATTTTGCCATATCTCCTAGCGCATTTTGATGACATTTTTCAGCGCGTCTTGGTGCGCGCGGAAGGGGTATGGAAATGCGGAAATACCAGGTGTACGGAAGGAAGGCTCTCAGCCGGCAGTATCTGTGGGCCGCCATGGTCGTGGCTCGTGAGCATCTGCTGCGCGATCGCGCGGAGTCAGGGGACTGGCGTTGCGGCTGTCGCATCTGCACGGCCGTGCGTGAATCGATGGCTCAGGGCCGTGCGAATTCTGCGGGAGGTGGGCAGTGAGGGCTGCGTCAGGCGGTACGTTGGGCTGGTTTGGGGCGCTCTACGCGGCGCCGAGGAGCCTTCGACGCCGGCTTGCGAGCAATCTGGATGGGCGTAGCGGCCGCACAAGGCGGTTTCCGCGGAGGGTCAGGGTCGCCGGGGTACGCAGGGACGGGCCACAGGTCACCGTCGCTGGTTTCATACCACAATGTCCTTTTAGCCATACCCCTCGATTTTTGGTCGCTAAGTCGTTGATTCCAGGTAGAAAGTCCGGGGAGTACCGGACTTTGTTTCACCTTTTCTTCGCCTTTTTACAGGGGGCCATCCATGGCTGATTCCGCTGTCAAAAAGGCCATCCAGCGCAAACTCTACGCCAGCTTCAGTATAGCGCTGCAGGGCAAGTATACACCCCTTCCGAACAACATCCTAGACACGATGATCGCTGACGCTGGGCTGGAACTTGAAGATCGCTTCGACGCTCTTCTCGACCGGATGAGTTTCGGAAACTGGAGCCTCTATGCCTGCAGACGTGATTGGGACACCGGCGCCGCGACGATAGTTACTCAGTCGGATTTCGCGACGATCCTGAAAGTCGATAAACAGCGAATCAACGACGTCGTCGTCAAGCGCCGGCAGCAAGGGTACCTTCAAAACAAGGAAACTCTGCCGAATCCCCGCATGCTGGCGCGGGAACTAGACCCGCACGGGGCGCGGCCGGCGCCACCGGAAAAGGAACCGCGGATCAGGTGGGCCGACTTTTCCGACAAGTGGGATTCAGAGCATCAGGACCTGGTGAAGCAGCGAGCCGAGTTACTCGCGAAGGCCGCTCCCTATCTAGAGAAGGCCCACAAGATTCACGAGCAAAAGCTCAACGCGTTTAAGCAGGCTCAAAAGGAAGAGGAGCAGGTCCCCGACTCCCCGGACAATCCGTCCGCTACTCCGCGGACTTCGGTCCGGAACTCCCCGGACGATCCGTCCTCTACTCCCCGGACTTTCGACGCGCGCATACATAAAGGAACGCGCGCGAAGATAAACAGTAAACGTTTAGCTTCCGGGTTGGTCATTCCAGATGAACCTAGTCAGTCAGTCGGTCCTTCTGCGCCAAAGGCTGCGAAGACCGACCGACCGGCGAAACCGCTCTCCCAGGATGACGAGGAGCGCGTGCGTGAATTCCTGGTCGAACACCTCGGCGAATGGCTGCCCCATGAGCACCCTGGTCGATCTCTGTGCCTCCAGATCGCATCGGCCGCCGGCAGCATGCCACTCGAAGAAACCCTGCCACTGATCCACCGGAAGAAGAAGAAAATCCTGGAAAGTGGCATGGGTATGGTGCTCCCCTTGGTCAAGGAGGTCCGGACCAGGTGGGAGGCGGCAGTACACAAGCTCCAGCGCGACAGGCAGCGGCAGCCGGAAGTCGATCGCGCCCGGGACATACAATTCGCTCACGAGGTGCTTAAGAGTCCTGATGCCGATGAGAGCCAGAAAGCCTGGGCGCGCGATGTGCTCGGAGCGCAGGTGAAAGGAGCCGTATGAGAATTGAGAAGAAGCCCACCGGCCTGCAGCAGCGAATCATGCGGGCAATGGTCGAGGACGGCGGCCGGATCCGCCACACAGCCGCGGAGAAAGCGGTCTACGACGGCCGCGGCCGATGGGTCACCAACGTGACCGATTACACGCTGAGGTCGTTCTTCAAGTCCGGCTGGATTGAGACTGACCCTGAGGACGTTCACTACCTCCGTATCTCCAACCTCGGCCGCGCCGCGATCGCGAGAGAGACGGTAAAAAGGAGCAGCGTAAATGGAAATCCAAATCAGGCGAGGGAAGAAAGGCACGAGCGTGACTTTCAAGGCGGATCCCAAATCCGATCGTGAGGGCGAGGACTTGAAGATCGCGTTGATGGCTGCCACACAGCGAGGATTCAGCGTGTCCGCAGTTATTGACGAGCTCGACCACATGGGCTATGGCGTTGAGGCCGTGAAAGAGCGCAGGCCGAAAGGCAGCGCACCCGAGGGAGCTGCGTGATGACGGACGAAGAGCGAAAGAACCGCAATCCAGCCCCGGAAGTTGACACCTTCCGATACGAGGACTGCCCCGAGCTCCACATTGGCGACCTGGAACTGAACCACGTCTACATCCTGCAGGGCAGCGGGTTCGTTGCTAGCTGGAATTACATCGGAAAGGTCCGCATCACCAACCCGGTCACACTCGATGTTGCAACCATCTACCGATTCCATGGCCCGCGAGTAAACCTCACCGTGGGCTTGATGGGGATGCCAGATGGCACTCTTCAGGACGGCAGCGGCCAGAAAATCACTCTGCGCCGCTACTCAGGACCTGACGCATGACACCTGAAGCAGCCCCGCACCCGATGCTCCCCTGGTCCTGTGACAAGTGCGCCATGCAGGGCCTGGTCGAGATTCCGCCCGGCACCGACGTACGCGCGATCCCCGCGAAAGTGTTTGAAGCCCATCTGGTACTCTCGACCGAGTGCCATGCGAAATGGGGCGGCCGCTTTGTCCGCGTCGCACAGACGGCGCCTATTCCTGACTGAGATCCCCGATTAAAGCTTTTGGTGAACACTGTGGTACACATCGTCGTATGTCAGTCAATGTCACCGAGACGCTTAACGCAGCCCTGGGCAGCTATGGGCTGATGAAGCAGTTAATCCAGGACCGCATCAACGAGCTCACACGCGAGCTACGCAACGCAGAGAACGGCCAGAATGTCTCTCTCGCCGGCGCAAACATACAGCAGGAGGGAAGCCATAAGCAACGCAAGTTCACCGCTGCCGCCCGACGCAAGATGGCCAAATCACAGCAGCTGCGCCACGCCAAAAGGCGCGAAGCACAAGCTGCAGCCAACCAGGAAGCGCCCATGCCGGCATCCACGCCAGCGCGTAAACCCAACAAGCGGCGACTAAGTGCAGCCGGCAGGCGAGCTATATCTGCCGCCACCAAGAAGCGCTGGGCGGAATTCCACGCTCAGAAGGCCGCGGCCGCGGCGCCCAAGGCCAGAACCCAGAAAGCGCAAACGGCGTGAGCCATGCGAGCCATCCTGCTGCTGGCCGCGTGCGCTAGCCTGATCAGCGCTACCCCTCTGTGCAAAACAGCCTCGATGGCTGTCTACATCCAGCAGCGAGCGTGCCAGATCGGGAATATCACATTCTCGTTCGGCACTCACGCATACATCTTTGCCGGCGACGACATCAACGTTGGTTTCGCGCGGATCATACTCACACCAACAGGGACAGGCCTGGCCGGCGTCCCCACAGGCTTCACGTTCGCAGCCAATAACTCCGGGTGGACTGCCACTAATCCCGATGCTCGCCACGCGAATGAGGCCGACATCAACATCACCTTCGACGCCAGTGTTGCGGTGCCGCGGGCCGCACTCAACACCGCGGCTGCCGCGCTCGATCCCAACCTCGTCAACTTCTCCGCCGGCGACACCGGCATTCTATTTGGCGAGGACGTTATCGACCTCGCGAGCCGAAACACGGTGGGCGCCATCAACCTCACGCTGCTCGGCAATACCAGCGCGCAATCCATGGCCGCCGGGGGCTCCGCGCTTTCCGCCAGCTCCGGTACATTCAGCTCCACCAGCATCGAGGTGAACAAGGACGTCGACATCCTCGCGCTCGATCCCCACTCCTCAGCGTCCCTGACCAAGCTCACAGACACGGTGACCTACGGAATAGTTCCCGAGCCCGTGCGATTAACCGCCTTTGGGCTGCTTTTGCTCGGCTGCTGGCGAATCTATCGCAGGCATGCGTGAGCGAGCTCTCCAGCTGCGAAGTACTCCCAGGTCCCGCCATCCGTTGCCTGATATGCGACGCCGTTTCCTTCCACCCCACCGACATCAGCGAGAAATACTGCAGCAGGTGCAGCTCATTCCACGAAACGATGACGACCGCACTCCAGTCTCTCGCCATGAGCGTGCGCCTCATCTCGCCGCAGATGCCCAACGCCGAGATTCTGCGCCTCTTCAAAACGCTGCTGGTGTTGATCGGAGAGGCCAATCGCCGCACAATGAAAGGGCATGGCATACAGCGATCTTGAGCAGGCCGCCATCGATGAGGCCATCCGAAAGCTCGTCACAACCCCCAGGTATCGCATGGTCTGGTGGCGCTTCTGGCTCTCAGTGCTCATTGCCTGGCTCATCATAGGTGCCGAGCTGTGGCTCCCCCCGAGACTGTGCGCCGGCATCTTGGGCTTCCTGGCTGCATTCTCCACAACACTCGCGATCGGACCCTGGAGGGATTGATGCGAGAAACCTATATCGATTCCGGCCTCTATATTCTGATCGGCCAAACCCCAGTTCCCGAACCAGACACACTCGCATGGGCTCGCTGGTTCCGGGATAGGGAAAGCGCCATCGTCAAGCAGCAAACGGTGCTGGGGATCTGCTGGGTAAGCACGGTTTTTCTGGGGACCAATCACAGCTTCACGCGCACCGGGCGGCCTATTCTGTTCGAGACGATGTCGTTTTGGCAAGGCAATCACGGCGAGGAGCAAGAGCGCTGCTCGACATGGCTTGAAGCGGAAGAGATGCATCGTCAGGTGGTCGCAGAGGTGGCGCGGCCGCGCAGCGTCCTCCATTACATCGGCAGGTGCTTCCGCGACTACTGGGAGGCAGCGCGTAAAGACTGGGGTGACATCTACCGGGAAGGACCGGTGATTGACAGCGACCCGATCGCGCAGTACGCCAGCGAACAAATGGAAAGCCTACTCCGGCGGCGCGCGGAGAGGGACTGGGTGAAGTTTGGGTGATACGATCGAGACGACCAGTCGGCAGGAGGGGGGCAGGTAGTTGGGGAAGGTCGGATCTGCTCGCATGAAATGGGCGGGCGACGGCCTACCTTAAATCTCCCAGAACCGTCTTGCATGCCCGTTGATCCGCGCTGCCATCACCCGGCGCGTTTTGTTTCTTGAGTTGGTCCGGTTTGATCCGAGGAACAGCACTGAGCACATCGCGCAAACGGTTCCAGCCATCATCAAGATTGCGATTGCCATCGGAGGAATGATCCGAAAGCCGAAGGAAGGCAGCGTCATTGCCGCGAGCCCGATTATAAAAAGTCGAGACAAATTACTATCGATCATAGTAGCAGCACGGCAAGACGGAGCGAAAAACCGATGAGAGAGTTCACCTGTGAGCACGGCAACAAATACGCCGAGTACACCTGCACAGAATGCGGCGGCGAGTTCATCACAGACCAGAGCTATGCCGACGCGCTGATGGAATATCAGCAGGAATTCAGCGAGCAGGAGCGAGTCACGGCGCCGCCGGCGTTCGTCTGCGAAGACTGCTACAACAAGGCCATGGAGGAGCTCAACGTCAATTGCCACTGCGGGCGGCCGCTACACTACCAGAACAAAGCCATCGAAATGATGGTGAAAGCAATGGTCCGGCGACAGGGCGAGTACGTCCGCGTCACACTGGAGGGCCGGACATGGCTCGTGCAACGGCACTATATCGCATTGCACGGCATCCGCTCCCGCGACCTGCCCTTCTTGGGCTTCCAGGAAGTGACCGGCGACGCTGCCGAGAGCCCAGGCAAATCCCAGCTCAAAAGCTCGTAAACATCCTCTTCCTCACATCGAACCGTCCCAAAAGCACCCAGCACCCCGGGCCGGAAACCCCGCGTCTGCACCCGCACAAACCCTCCAATAGGGGATAATCGCCACCTGAAGGGTGTGGCATTCTAGGCTATGTTCGTAAACCTGCCGCTCGGAGGGCTGAGGGTTCAGACGAGCGAGCACGTCGGTGAACTCGTCGTGCCGCCTTACCCTCACCCGGAGCGGCTCAAGCGCTACAAAAAGCGAACCATCAAGCGATGGGAGCGCAAAAACCCTCCGTACTACCGCGCCAACGGCACGTATTACATCCTCGGCGGCCGCACCGTCGTGTGCCACCCTGACGACTACCTGAAGTTGAAAGTGGCACTTCAGAGCGAAGAGCGCCGCACGTCGGTGGCGCGTGTCGGCCAGCTTTCCGGCTGGGTGCTCGATTCGATATGAGCAGCGGTGCCGCAATATTCTAGAGGCATGCGTGTCTTCCTGATCGTCGCTGCGATCGTGGGCGCCCTGTGGGCAATGTATCTCGTCGTGCGCGGCCCGTCCCAGTCGCTTGTCCCATTCCACCGGAGGAAACAGCAAGACCCACGCTTTAGCCTGTTCCACGAGCCCCCAGGCGGCTGCCCCGCCGGCACCACGCGCGTACCAGGTGCTTTCGAATTTGAAGGCCAGACACTCTGCGCATGCTTCGACCCGCACGGGAACGGAGCCGTAGACTATTTGCGGCCGAATGAGAGCCTGCGGATTAACTACACTATTTGGCCGTTCGACCCAGACGATGACCCTCTGCTTCGAAGCTGAGGGTCAACCCCGCGGGCCGGCAAAGCGTAACGATCAGTCACCTTTTGACCGGCAGCAGGCGATACCAGGGGCGGTGGCTAAGTCCAATAAATCGAGGCAAAAACGGCCTCAATTGGTCATTACACACCTAAACCCAAACCATGCCTGAACCTGAAATCAACACGTTAGGATCCACATCCGACCCCCAATTGGTCAAAGTACTTATTTCGACCACTCCCACAACCGCAGAGGCGCAGCGGCGCCGCCGCAAAAAGCCGGCGCCTCAGTTCCTGCAGGAGGAAGAGATCGCCGCCCTGTTCCGCGCGATCACCTCAGTGCGCGATCGCGCCATCTTCCGCCTGGGCTATCATGCCGGCCTGCGCGCCAGCGAAGTCGGCATGCTCGACATGCGCGACTATGACGCGCGCACCGATCGCATCAACGTCACCAGGCTGAAGGGCAGCAACTCCGGCCAGCACCACATGGTGCGCGAAGAGGCTCGAGCCCTGCGCGCCTGGCTGAAAGAGCGAGGCAGCGCCCCGGGCGCGATCTTCCGGAGCCGCAAGGGCGGTCCGATCAGCCGGCAGATGCTGGACGTCCTCGCGAAGCAATACGGCGCCGCGGCTGGGATCCCTGCGCGATTGCGCCACTTCCACGTGCTCAAGCACAGCTGCGCCACTCACCTGCTCAACAAAGGCCACAATGTGGAACTCGTTCAGGACTGGCTGGGGCATGCAGACATCCGCAATACGATGGTGTACGCCCGGGTCAGCAACCGCCGGCGCGACGAGATGGCGCAGGCCCTGCGCGATTGGAAGTAGGCCGGCCGCCCTCTCAGCAAGGCCTTCTCGTCGCCACGAGGAGCAGCAGCAGTCCTACAACTGCCAGGAGAACGAAAAACCGCCGGCGCCACCGGCGCACCTCTGCGTACGGAGTCCAGACTTCCATCACTTCACCTCCCGCGCGTACTTGAACCAGACGCGATTGAGACTCCGGACGATGTGCCGGCAGTCGATTCCATGTTTGGCCTCAAATGAGGCCTTGCCAATCTGGTGATATTCCCGATGCTCCTCAACGGTGAGGGGAATGCAACTGTAACCCGAGGCCTTCATCGATGTTCCCCCGTCGCTGCCGGTGTGCGCCGCCTCGATCAGTCCAGGGCCTTCGATCCCTGACACGGCCGACGGCAGCGTGCGGATCCATGCGCGGTATTCCCAGGCCTTCGGTGGCTTACGGTCGGACCAACGCCGCGGCGATCGCCGCGGCGCCTTCCGCCCATGCACCTGCTGGTAAAGCCAGGTCAGCGTCATCGCGCATCCACCAGGAAAGCCGCCACGATCAGCAGGACGAGCAACAGCAGGCCGGGCAGGCCTTCGCGCAGGGCGCGCAGATGCAGTTTCACCGCGCGCCTCCCTTGCCGTGCTGGATAAAGGCCGTTATCACGAACGATTTCACATCGTCGGGCTTGACGCGCCCTTCGTACTTGGCGCTGGCATACATCCAGGCTTCCGCGAAAATGTCCACCAGGGCTTTAGCCTCCGCCAGCAGTGGACTGCCAGACGCGCTACTATTGCCGCTATTGGTGCCGTTTTTTGGTGGCTGCCCATCTGAACATGGCGCAGCAGCCGGGGCGGGCGCGGCTGCCGTCGTTCTGGCACTCGCCCCGGCAGGCGCGGAGGGCACCACGAAGGTGCCGTCCCGCTGTGGTCCTACCTGACGCACCAGGTGCATCGACTCGGCGAGCTTACCGACGACTTCCGGGTCCGATCCGTCATCTTTCCACACGTGCCACTCGGGCCGGTCGGTGCGCTTGCCGCTCCACTTCTTCATGATCAGGATCGGCTCGCCCGGTTTGCAGGCGAGTTCATTGACCTTCTGACCCACGGCCAGGTCGAGGTACATCACGCGGCCGTCTGACAGCGAGTAGTAGATCTGCTCGCCGTACATGCCGCTCACGATCTTGCCCACGGGGTACTTCAGGCGCACGCATTGAGGTGTGTTCGGCTCGAAGTCCACGCGACGTTTGGGGGTGTAGCTGACTGTCTCGGGCATTAGGCCACCTCCGAGAGATAGGCGGCCGCAATGGCGGTCACTACCGACTTCCGGCCGGCCGCGCAGGCGACGCATTGCGCCAGGTCATGCGCGCGGAGACGGTTGACGAGTTCGCCGGTAGAGGCCGCTTCGTCGATGATCCGCTGCCGCGCTTCACACGACGGCATGGCGGTCAGGGCCTCCGCTTCCTGCTCGATGCGGTGCGCTTCCTCGGCGCAGTCTTCGCAGAGAAGGACGGGCTTTTCGGAATCGTTGAGCCAGATGCTGTTGAGAAAACCGCGTGTCGTTTTGCAGTTCACGCAGCAATGAGTGGGGGCGTAGAAATCGGCCTTTTCTTGGGCGTTGGAAGTGGCGTTGTTCATGTCTAAATTATGCCATGCATGCGCATGTATGACAATCGCGAAATGCATGCGCATGGACCAACAATTGAGAGAAAGTACCGGTACTAGATGCGCATGCATGGATAGACAAATGCATGCGCATGGACCTATAATTGCTGACCATGGAGAAAGAGAAAAACCAGGCCGCCCAGGACCTAGCTAGAAAACGGTGGGATAACACTCCGCAAAAGAAACGGACAGCGTTAGCGAAGAAGGCCGCGGCTGCTCGATGGGAGGATCACGTAGCGAAGAGGCCGGCTTCGGCCCGGAAGAAGAAGTCCGAGAAATGAAGCGTACTGTTGTGCTTATTGGCCTGGGCATCGTTCTCGGCGCTCAAACCCCAAGTGTCCAGGTTGGGTTTTACTCATCCCAAAGTTTCAGGGACGCGACTGAGGTCGAGAAGACTGCATATTCGAGCGGGTACCTGGATGGAGTTCTGTCGTCGGTTCTCCTTGGGGCTCCTCCGGACCGCATAGAGAGAGTCAGCGCGTGTTTGCAAGGAATGACGAATGGCCAACTCTCGGCCGTAATCGAAAAATACGTCTCTTCCCATCCGGAACGCTGGGATTACAGGATGACCATTCTCGGCGAATTGGCAATCACTGAAGCCTGTCGGGCCAGAGGAAAAGAGATCAAGTAGTGTCGTGGCTCTCAGGGGAAGGCTCGCTCGTAACTGCGAGGGAATAGTGAGTTGGGTAGAAGCCCGTATTTCATGCTCGGCGGAGAATGCATGGACCACGCTGCGGGAAATGCTCTGTTTGGATATCAATTGCTGGCGTCAACTCGCCGGCGCAGACGCCGATTCTCCCTCGATCGTCCAAGAGGATGTCCGGCTCATCGTCTCGACGAAGGAAAAAGATGACTCAGGTGAGAGTGTGGCATGGGCCAGAATCGAGAGAAAGCAGAACTCCATCTTGGTACGCACTTCTAATCCTTCCAGCGCCGTCACACCGTTTGAGTTTAATTTCGTTCCGAAATTGAACGACACCGGCGAATGTCGGCTGTGGCTGGGAGACATCGAAATGGAGTTCTGGCAGGTCTCCCTCAAAATACTCGAACCGATCCTTTTCCCGTTCGAGTGGTAAAGCATGTGTACGAAGACTCAGGGGTGACGCAGGGTAGTGAGGTAGAACGCTCCTGCAATGCTGGCGAGGAAAATCAAAACCACGAACCAGTCGGCAATGGAAAGACGTCTCACTCGTCGGCGGCTTTGGGCGGTTCTGCCTCCGGGGTAGCTCTTCGAGGCGGCCGCTGCAGACCCGCCTGCTCGTCGAGATAGTCGCTCATACTCCAGAGAATGCTCTCGACCATGTTGAGCGCCTTCTTGGAGCGCGCGGCCCCCAGGTTTGCGGTGGCAATCGCCTGCAGGACTTGCTCTCCCAACGCGATCTCATTGGCATACAGCTTCTTATAGGCGTGGACGATGTCTTCCATGGAGTTGAGCTTAGCAAGCCTCTCCGCTACCATGTCGATCCGCCCTAATGCAGGGCCGGAGAGGTCGCAACCAGAATTCCCAGCAGATACCCGACAAAGCCGCACACCAGCGGGGGTGCGACCCAAAGGAGCACTTCAGATATTTCTCGGAGCACCGGAAAGCGTCTCACGATATACCTCTATTGGGATATTCTCACCGTCCGCAACTCAACGTCAGCGCCTTCATCTCAACCTCACACACATCGCTACGCTTGTACTCCAGCAGCTTGGTGTCCACTCGATCGAGCACTTCCTGGCGCATGTCCTTCACCTCGATCCTCAATTTCAAGGTGACCCAGACGTTTAGGATCGTTGCGATCGCTCCACCGGCAGCCACCAGCGCTGTAAATAGCTCCGGCTTCATTTGAGATTCCCTTCCACACTCTCTCTATCGCCAGAAGGGGCCATGGTACTTCCGGCCCTTTCCAGGACTTCTTTTTGCCGGCAATTGGGCGCAGAATTGAGGTATGGAACTGCTGCGGATGATTCGGGAACGGCCGTTTCTCTTTCTCGTCTACATGGCCGGGGCCGCGGCGCCGTTTTTGGTCGCCCTGCTCATTCGCGGGGTTATCGTGTACCTCACTTCGCCGTATTCTCATTAGCCGGCTGCATGTCGTTACCGGCCAATTTGAGAATCTGACTGGCTGCCGCCGCTCTTGCCGGCCCCTTGAGCGAAACCTTCAAGCCGTTCGTCAAAGCTCGCACTCCAGACGGAGAATGAAACAGCTTCGAGAGGGCGCCCGCCCCCAGCACCAGCGGTACCCCCGTCTGGGGATGAGTGAATAGCAGAGCACCGGTCCCGCCGCTGATGCCCATCACCGCGGTACCGCTCGGGTTAGGGTTTTCCGCCAACTTCTTCGCGCCCAGGAAAAACTTATCCAGGTCACCCACCAGCATCGGATTGAAGAGCACTCTCTTCGTCTCGGGTCCGAGACTCGCCCAGTCCGAGTAGAGTTTGGATGCATGTCCGAAGCCGCCTTCCTGCTGAGCTTTGTCGAAAGCGTTCTCCAGCCAGGCGCGGCCGACTTTCCGCATCTCTCCGGGAGCTTCCGCCTGCACTTTGCGCAGCAGATCGATGCCGGCGTCCTTGGCATACGTCATCTGGTTGAAGGCCTGCACCGGCTCCTGGCGGATGTCATCAAGGATGGCCTGCGTGCCGTACTGTTCGGCCGCGGCTGTGCGCCCCGCGCGCAATTCGATGAGCGCATGCGGGTCCGCCGCGGAAACGGCGCTGTCAATCGCATCCTGCAACTGAGGCACAACATATTTCGCCAGGCCCGCGTTGCGTCCCGCTCCCTCCCGCGCCAGCGACTTGAGACCACCGAGGCCAACTTCCGCCTGGCTGGCTTGGAGCACGTCCGGTCCATCGAGGATGCTCTTCGCCGCGGTGAACCCGGCCGAGGCGCTGCGCAGTGCCGGCTGCATCCAGGTCTGCATATCTTTGACAATCGGTGCCAGTTGCTCTTTGATCGGCGTGATGTCCACCGGCATCGGTGTTTCCTTTTCGAGCTCCCGAAACGCATCGTAAGATGTTTGCGCCTCCTGCGCGCGCTGCGCCGCCGCTTTCGTCAGTGCAGAGCGAACTCCGGCGCCGGCCTGCTCCGGTACCACCGGCGTAGAACTCGCGCGAGATGCCAGGTTGGCCGCCTCACCTTTGAGTGCTTGGGTAGTAGCTGCCTCCGATCGCTGCGCCACAATTGCGCCCAGTGGAGTGACGTCTGCCGCCTTCTGCGCGTTCTTTACAAACTGGTTGCCGGTACGCGCACCGGCTGGAACAGGCACGCCCTTATCCGACAGATAGTCGAGCGCCGCCGCTTCGGTGGGGTTGGAGTTGGTGATGCCGGGTACCCGGAGATTTGTGCCTTCGAGAAGAGATGGAGCCGCCAGCGATAAGCCAGTGCCTGTGACCGTGCCGGCGGCGCCGGCGTAGTCGCCTTTCGACACCTGATCGATAGGTTTCGCGACCATCGGCCCAACCATTGGAACGGCCGCGATCCCGTGGATCGCCGCTTGGCCGGGCTGGGCTGCTTTAGCTGCGGCGACGGCTGCCTTACCCTGATCGATGCTGGAATCCACCATGTCGCCGGCGAGACGGCCTTGGGGCCCCTGGGTGGCATATTTGCCGATCAGAAGCGCCGCGGCGCCGTAGTTTCCCTTGTTCAGTTGGTCGTGGATCTGGCCCAGTTCGTCGCTACCGATGCCGCGCGCCAGCGTATGTAGGGCCCCGCCGATTGTCGAATCGTAGAGACTGTGAAAGAACCTGCTGCCGGCGCTTCCCTGTGGAGCATTCGCATCGGGGTTTGGCTGGCCATCGGCAGGCGCCACTGTGGCGCCGTATTTCGCGGCGAGCGCCTGCACATCTGGCGTCGGTGTCGCGGCCGCCGGCGTGACGGTCGCGCCGTATTTCGCGGCGAGGTCCTGGACTGGGTCGGCCACTTACTGAATCCCCTGGTCTTTTTTGAACTGCGTCATGGTGGCCTGGTCCGGGAACGTGAAGACGTGGCCTTGATAGGTCAGGCTCAGTGCACCGCCATTACCGCCGCGGCCTCCTGCCGGCCCTCCCGGCATCCGCGGTTTCATCGTGGCGGAGTCGAAGCCGTGCCGCTCCAGGATCTCCTTGGCATCCGGCCCCAGCACATGCACGTACGGCTGTAATTTGGCATCGTTCACCCGCTCCTGTAGCGGCTGCATTCTACCGGCGGCAATCTGCAAGAGCGAATTGCCCGCTCCATACATTTGCTCCGGGCTGCCTTCATTGCCCAGGCTCTTCAGGATTCCGTTGATCTCGCCCTCTGCCGGCACTCCGCCGGTGGCCACTTTGCCGGTCTCCCCCGCGAAGAAGCGCGCCACCAGGTTGGCCTGCGTGGGCGGCGCCTTTCCGAAGGCGGTCGCTACGGCATTATAGACAGCGTTGCCCGGCTTGAAGGTCCCGTTTTTCAGCGCTTCCGCCGTTTGCATGTAGAGATCGGCGTGATGGATGAGCGTATTCAATGCCAGTGACTGGCCGCCCGCTTTGTTGGCGGAGGTATTGGTGAACTCCTTCAGCGTTTCGCGACGTTGTTGGCCCAGGAGTGGAGTGTAATCTGGGTCGAATTGCATGACCGCCTGACGCAGCGCCCCGGCTCCTGGATTTCGTGAATTCGCGGACGGCATCACATCGCCGCCGCTCGCGATCAGTCTGATTTGTGCCGCCGTCGCCGCCGGCAAAGTCTTGAGGTATTCCTCACCCGTCAATTTCTGAGCGTCCGCGTTCTGCGGGCCGCCTAAACCAGTGGGCATGCTGATGGCGAAATTGTTGATGGGCCGCGATGCGAGCTTCGATTGATCCAGCCGTTTCAGTGCAGCGTCCGCGTCCTTGTCGCCGCGCGCCGCCCTCTGCGCCAGCGCGACTTCGCTCTCGGTGTCTTCGGGCTTCAGTTTGAGAAACTTCTCATAGGCTGCCGACTTGTCTTTCGGTTGCGGGTTGGTGATGCCGTTCTGCTGGTAGTAACCCGGCAGCCAGCTTTCAAACGCGCCATTCGGGCCAGTGGTCACCGGGCCACCGGTGGCTATCGTCGCTCCCGTGGAGCGATCCTTCAGCACGTCGCCAGGCCCTAATTTCTCCTGGTTCGCGTTGCGGGTTTCAGCCTCTTTTTGGTTTATCTGCGCGAGCTTTTCCGTGAGGGGTACGACGTCATCCTTGTAGATTTTGGGACCGATACCGGGAAAAGCCTTCAGAATTTCAGGAGGCGTGGGTACGCCATACGCTGCAAGCGTGAGCGCATTCGCCCGTTGCAGTCCCATCTTCTCGCGCACCTGCGCCATGTCAGCCATCTGGTTTTGTCGGACGATCTGCTCCTCACGGGTCGGGAGCTCATAATCCATACTCTGGCCACCAAACCAGGGAACGGAGACAACCTGGCCCTTGTTCGCTTTGCGCGCGATGTTGCCGCTGGCCACCGGCTGTCCGGAGACGATCGCCGGCGCGCCCGGGTTGGACGGCGGCGCCGCGGCGCCGACCGACGGAGGTTCGGCCGAAGCGCGCAGCGCGTCGAGCGGAGCAGTGGACGGCGACGGACTGGAAGAGTCGGCGCCGCCCTGGGGCGCCTGATCATACGGCCCCGTCGAGAGCATCTCGTCCACCATGCCGTTGTTGACCGGCCGCGCCCCCATCATTTCGAGGTTCAGCCGGTCGGTGATCATTTTCATCGACGCAGCCTGCTGCTGCTGCTGCATCGTCTGCTGAAGCTGCTGGTGCTGGTCCGCTTCCTGCTGCAAGCGCATGCGCAGCTCTCGCCCCGCCACCATCCCCTGAAGTAGTCCGCCTAACGCGCCCATCTAATTTCTCCCGTAACTTGGAAAGCTCGGTGCCGGCAGCAGAGGCGCACTGCCGCCGCCGCCGAGCAACGCATTGATAGTGCTGTCCAGGCCCGCATTCGCGGCGCCTGTCATAGCCGGTGTTTCCGCACCTGTCACACCGGCCCCGTTAAAACCCCCCATCATCAACATCGACCCCAATGCACTGAAGGCCGCCATGGGGTTCACGGTTTCCGTCTGGCTCTGAGAGCTCGATCCTATTTGCGTCCCGAGCAGCTGCTCCATCAGACTTCCGCCCTGCATCTGTCGATTCGAGGCGAGAGTCGCGATATTCCCGTTGAATTGCGACTGCGCGTTCAGCCGCGCGAGTTGCGTCTGGTATTCGGTGTCACCCATCGAGCCGCTCGAGCCATAGCCGCGCGTCGCCATCTGTTTGGAGATCGTCGCCGGAATGTTGCCGTAGGCCGAATTAATTGCCGCGTCTCCGGCAGCCTTGATCGGCTGCAGTCCCGCGGAAGGATCGCTGATCAGTCCCGTGCCGAAGCTATTCAGCTGGTTGAACAGCGACGACCCGGTCGGCGTCATGGTCGGCGTGCTGCTGCTGTTGGTCGAGCTGCTCGACCCGAATAGAAAGCTCATGTTTTCCCTCGAATTTCGCCTTTAAAAGTCCGTACACCCAGACGTCTGTCGGCTTGCCGCCGACCAGCGTGTGTTCCCGCAGTGTGCCTTCGCGCGTTGCCCCCAGATTGGTCAGCAAAGAGCCGATGGCCAGGTTGCGCGCGATCACCCAGAACTCGAGCTTCTGGACGCCCAGCCCAAACATCTCCGCCACCGCATGCCGGCATGCCCTGAGCGCCACTCCCTTGCCCTGGAAATCAGGCTTGAGAAGCACGTGCGCCGTGCCCCTCCATCCGCTCAACTGCTCGAAGGTGGCCAGGCCGCCCAGTTCCCCGTCGCCATAAATGGCCCAGGTCTTTTGCTGGTCCCACTTCGAGGACATCGATGTCACAAACTCATCGAGTGTCTGGGGAGAAAAGTCGTCGGCTACCTTGTGACGGAAACCCTGGATCCACCGCCACACACGCGGCAGCGACTCATACGGAAACGGCGATCGGACGGATACTTCCACATCCGCTTATCGCCAGAGAGAGCTGCTTCGCTGATTAGCTCGAGCCTAAACCGGTGAGCCGGCCGTAGGCGTCGAACGTGATCGAGTTGAAGTGCTTGCCTGACGGAGCGACAGTGGTCGTGCTCTGCATGTACGAGCCGGCTGTGGGCGTGGCGGCCACGTCCGAGGCTGTCAGCGTCACCGTACCCGTTTTGCCGTTCACGCTCTCGACCGGCGACCCGGGCAGGTTATCGATCGTCTTGTTGGTCGCAGTGATCTGGGCCGCGATCGTGGCCTGCGCATTGTCGAGTTGGCCGGAAAGCGTGCGCAGCCGGTCGTTGAGAACCTGCAGCAATTGGGGCGGTACGCCAGGAATGCTTGGTATGTCAGAGATCACTTATCTACCTCGAGATCAGTCCACTCAGGCACTTCCGGTGTGGGTTTAATCGGAAGTGAGGCGGAACGCCAGTCTTCAGGAGTCGGGGGCACCTGCAGCGTCGCACTGCGCCACTCTTCCGGAGTCGGCGGGATTGGCAGCTCGGCCTTCGACCACTCTTCAGAGGTTGGCGGTACCGGCAGCTTTACTTCTTCGAAATCGATCGGGGTGTCGATCACCGGAAGCGGATACCATTGCCACTGACCGCCGGGGA